>Ga0207428_10000584_pt1 | contig 43080 bp, 42 predicted proteins | sample RhiMethybrSRZTD1_FD_187600 | JGI IMG/M metagenome (GOLD analysis project Ga0207428, IMG submission 187600) | Populus rhizosphere microbial communities from Tennessee, USA - Rhizosphere MetaG P. TD hybrid SRZTD1 (SPAdes) (version 3) | ecosystem: Host-associated > Plants > Roots > Rhizosphere >...
GTCAAACCTGCCTGAGCGCATGCAACATTTCTTGAAAGCGGCGGCTGGATCCACAGGGACAGAGATCATTGCGGCCAAGCTTCTCGAATAGTTCCTTGTCTCCGTGGACCACCCGAACACCCCGGCGAACGTGCGTCTCTGACGGATATCCCCTTCCTCCGCTTACTGCTCCGCTCGAAAGGAAGGAAGTTGGTCGAATTCGTCATGGCGTTTCATATGACACCTCCTTGAAGTTGTGCCGTTCAGCGCTCCAATAGTACCCGCAACATGCGCTCGCGGTTCGACAAGAACTCGCGTGTGATCTGGAAATGCTCGGTTTCTTCGTATGCGACTTGAGAAATGCCATCCTTGCCGCAATGGTAGATGTCCGCATCCGGGTATGCCATGAGTATCGGCGAGTGCGTCGCAATGATGAATTGGGAGTCCTTCCCGATCAGATCGTGCATGCGAGACAACACGGATAGTTGCCGCTGCGGTGACAGCGCCGCCTCAGGTTCATCGAGGATATACACCCCGTGCCCGCCGAATCGTTTCGTCATCAAGGCAAGAAAGGACTCGCCGTGCGACTGTTCGTGCAACGATCGGCCACCGTACGAATTGATAATTGGCGGCCCGAAGGCTGGCTCGGCGTCTAGATTTTCAATTTCCGTCGCCACATTGAAGAAGCTCTCCGCCCGTAGAAAGAATCCGTCGCGGCGGCGTTTGGGGCCTTTCGCTACAAGCAGAAACCGGTGCAACTCGGAATGCGATGTCCTCGTGCTGAAACGAAAGTTCTTTGTTCCGCCTTCAGCGTTGAACCCCAGTGAAACCGCGATAGCTTCGAGCAGCGTGGACTTGCCCGACCCGTTCTCACCTATGAAATAGGTGACCTTGGGGTGACAATCGATGTGATCCAGCGACCGAACCGCCGGCAACGAAAACGGATACCGGTCGAAGGATTCAACCTTGTCGCGTTGCAGGGTTATTCGACTGACATATTGCGAGGAAATCATCGCCTAACTCAGAGGCGGGTTTTTCCGACCCGCCTCTGTAACATTCATCACACCTTAATGACGTCGACGAGCTCCTTCACGGCGCCGGCCGACTTGTTGAACGCCGCCTGCTCTTCCGCCGTCAGCTTGATCTTGATGATCTCCTCGACGCCCTTCGCGCCGAGCTTAACTGGCACGCCCACGAACAGGTCGTTCACGCCGTATTCGCCCTTCAGGAACACCGAGCACGGCATGATCTTGTGCTGATCCTTCAGGATCGCTTCCACCATCAGCGCCGCCGACGCGCCCGGCGCATACCAGGCGCTCGTGCCGACGAGCTTGGTGATTTCGGCGCCGCCGTTGGCGGTGCGCTCGCAGATCGCCTTGATGCGATCCGGCGACATCAATTCCGTAATCGGAATGCCCGCCACCGTCGTGTAGCGCGGCAGCGGCACCATCGTGTCGCCGTGGCCGCCGAGAACGAACGACGAGACGTTTTCCACCGACACATTGAGCTCCGCAGCGATAAATGTGCTCATGCGCGCCGAGTCGAGCACACCGGCCATGCCGATCACGCGCTCGCGCGGGAACTTGCTGAGCCGATAGACGGCCTGCGACATCGCGTCGAGCGGATTCGCCACCGGGACGATGATGCAGTTCGGGGAGTGCTTGACGATTTCGGCGGTGACGTCCTGCATGATCTTGTAGTTCACGTTCAGCAGGTCGTCGCGGCTCATGCCCGGCTTGCGCGGCATGCCCGACGTGATCACGACGACGTCGGAGTTGGCGCTTTCGGCGAAGTCCTTCGTGCCGACGCCGATCACGCGCGAGGCGGAACCTTCGATCGGGCACGATTCGTAGATGTCGAGCGCGACGCCGGCCGCTTTCGAATCTGCAATGTCAACGACAACTACGTCAGCGAGCTCTTTCTGCGCGATCGCACGCGCCACCGTTGCGCCGACATTTCCCGCACCGCCAACCACCGTCACTTTCCGATTCATCATTCACTCCGTTAGGTCAGTTCCCTTTATCACGCGCGACCTCTGTTCCTGATGATCCACAGTTTCTGTGGAAAACCTTGTGGAAAAGACCGCGTGAACGCCGTGTAACGCGCATGATCTGGAGCAAATCAGCGGATTGCACCATCCATGGTGCGTCACACGTACAACAAACCCGATATTATATCTGTTCCACGTACGCGCCTTCTTAGGGATCCTCGATGCTTATCGTTGTTGCTGACGACCTTCCGAAATCCGCAGTTGAATTACTGAAAGCCGAAGGCTGGGACGTCGATTCGAAGTCAGGGCGATCCCCCGAAGAATTAGCCAAAGACGTCGCGGCGGCCGATGCGCTTGTCGTGCGCAGCGCGACGAAGGTCACGCCCGACATCATCGCTGCCGGAAAGAAACTGCGAGCGATCGCGCGCGCCGGCACGGGCGTCGACAACGTCAACGTCGAAGCCGCCAGCGCCCGCGGCATCGTCGTCATGAACGCGCCCGGCGCGAACAGCATCAGCGTCGCTGAGCTCGCCATGGCCCAACTCTTATCGCTGGCGCGAAAACTTCCCGCGGCCGATGCGTCGATGAAGCAGGGCAAGTGGGACAAGAAAAGTTTTCTTGGCGAGGAAGTGCGCGGGAAAGTGCTCGGACTCGCGGGTTTGGGTCGAATCGGCCAGGAAGTCGCCCGCCGCGCGCAATCGTTCGAGATGACGGTGATCGCGCACGATCCCTTCATTGCCTCGAACATCGCCGCCGATCTTCACATCGAGCTGGTTTCGATGGACGATCTCTGCGCCCGCGCCGATTACCTCTCGCTCCACATGCCGGCGACGCCGCAAACGCGCCACACCTTCAATGCTGAACGCCTGGCCAAATGCAAGAAGGGCCTGAAGCTGATTAATACCGCCCGTGGCGAGCTGATCGACGAGGCCGCGCTCGTTGAGGCGATCAAGACCGGACACATTGGCGGCGCTGCCCTGGACGTGTTCACGTCCGAGCCGACCACGGACCACACGCTTCAGCAACTGCCGCAGGTCGTGGCCAGCCCGCACATTGCCGCATCGACCAGGGAAGGCCAGGAACTAGTGGGCGTGGAAACCGCGTCGGCGCTGCGCGATTTCCTGAAAACCGGCGTGATTCGGAACGCCGTCAACTTCCCTTCCGTTCCTCCGGAAGAATTCCAGAAGATTCAGCCGTACGTGTCGATCGCCAGGCAGCTCGGGTCGATGGTTGGTCAAATGGGCGAAGCGCGAATCGAGGGGCTCAGCGTCCGCTATTACGGTGAGCTGGCCGCCGGCACGCATCCGTTGATCGTCAACGCCGCGCTGGTGGGCCTGTTCAAGGCGATCCTGAACGACACCGTCACGGAAGTGAATGCGCGCGCGGTTGCCAAGGCCCGCGGGATCGAGCTGACCGAGTCGTCGAGCACGCGCGGCCGCTCGTTCCGCAGCCTGATCTCGCTGAAGCTCTCGACCAGCGCCGGCGAACGATACGTCGAGGGGACCGAAGTGCCCGGTTTCGGCCCGCGTCTCGTGCTCCTGAACGGCGTGCCGATCGACGCGCAGCTGCCCGGGACAACGATCCTGTTCATGAACAACGATCAGCCCGGCGTGATCGGCCAAATCGGCACGATCCTCGGCAAGCACAACATCAACATCGCCAACTTCGCGCTCGGACGCAGTGAAACGGGCGCGGTGGCTGCCGCCAACGTGGACGAGCCCGCGGACAGGAAGATTGGCGAGGATGTCATGAAGGAAATTCGAGCACTCGCGCCGGTCAAAGACGCCTGGCTCGTCCGCGTCTGAAGACGCGCCTCTACGGAAGGCGCAACGTCTGCGTCACGCCCGACGCGTCGACGATCGTTGCCGACATCTCGTCGATGCGCACGACCGAATAGCCGTTCGACAACTTATCGCCGGCCTTCACGAACACCATCGATCCGTTGTCGATGACGATCGCGGTGAGGACCGCCGCGCCGTTTTCGGTATTCGATGCAATGCCCGAAAGTTTGAACACCGGCGGCGGCGGAACGAGCGGCGCCGCGGGAACCACGGCGACGCTCTCATCGCCATGCTGCTGATGGTCGCGAATGAGGGGCGCGCTACGCGTGCCGTAGACGAACGGATTTCTTCCGCGGCTCGGCAGCGGCGGTTGTGCCAGCGCTTCGCGCAACGCCTCCGCGCGAGGCACCGGCCTCACATCGGCGGAGCGCTTCGTCGTGATCGAACGCGACGGCGTCTGCGCGGGCGGCGGCTGCTGCGTCAACGACGCGCCGAGCCATCCGGCGGCAAGCGCCGTGGACACCATCAATCCAACGGACCGCGTGGTCAAGGTGACTGCCATTACAAAACTAGGACTACAGAATACGCAATCAGGACCCCGGAAATCACTGTCGTCAACGATCGATCACCGCAACCCGCTGTGGTATGATTCGTCGTGCACCCCAATTCGGTCGAGCGTCTGCCATTTACGCTGACTGAATCGTCGGTCCTCGCGGTCATCCCGGCGAGGTTCCACTCCACCCGTCTCCCCGGAAAAGTTCTCGCCGACATCGCCGGCAAACCGATGATCGAGCACGTGTATCGCCGCGCGGCCGCGGCGTCGCGCGTGCACGCCGTGCTCGTCGCCACCGATGACGAGCGCATCGCGCAGGCTGTGCGATCGTTCGGCGGCGCCGCGTTGATGACGCGCGCCGACCACGCGAGCGGCACGGATCGGATCGCCGAGGTCGTCGGCCAGCTTCCCTGCCGCGCCGTCGTCAACGTGCAGGGCGACGAACCGCTGATCGAGCCGGACACGATCGACGCCGCCATCGCTCCCATCCTTGCCGACACGTCGGTCGAAATGAGCACGCTGAGCCGTCCGTTCCAGAGCCTCGAAGAGTTCAAAAGTCCTCACGTCGTCAAGGTCGTGACCGATTTACAGGGCAACGCGCTGTATTTCTCGCGCTCGCCGATCCCCCACTCGCGAACCGATGGGCTGCCTGCCGCCGCTCGTGCGCATGTGGGGCTATATGTGTATCGGCGGGAAACGCTGCTGAAGTTAGCCGCCGCCCCGGCCGTTCCGCTGGAGCTCGAAGAGTCGCTCGAACAGCTGCGTGCCCTCGCCCACGGCATCCGCATACGCGTGGTCGACACGCGGCATGTCGCAGCCGGCGTCGATACCCCCGAAGATCTCGAACGCGTTCGCCAAACGATGCTCACTACATCCCGGACCTGAGACCTCGATGGAAAATACCGTGCGTCAACCGAAATACATCTTCGTGACCGGCGGCGTGGTGTCGTCGCTCGGCAAAGGCCTGGCCGCGGCGTCGATCGGCGCCCTCCTCGAAGGCCATGGCTACAAGGTCAGCCTGCAGAAGTTCGATCCGTACATCAACGTCGATCCGGGGACGATGAGCCCGTATCAGCACGGCGAGGTGTACGTGACGGACGATGGGGCTGAGACGGATCTCGACCTCGGCCACTACGAGCGGTTCACCAGCATGACCGCCACGCGCAACAGCAACTGGACGACCGGCAAGATCTACATGTCGGTGATCCAGAAGGAACGCCGCGGCGATTATCTCGGCCGCACGGTGCAGGTGATTCCGCACATCACCAACGAGATCAAGGACTGCATTCGCCAGGCCGGCCGCGATGCTGATGTCGTGCTCGTGGAAATCGGCGGCACGGTCGGCGACATCGAGAGCCTGCCCTTCCTCGAAGCGATTCGGCAGTTCCGCCAGGACGTCGGCCGCGAGAACACGATCTACGTCCACCTCACGCTCGTGCCGTACATCGGCGCGGCCGGAGAGCTCAAGACCAAGCCCACGCAGCACAGCGTGCGCGATCTCCGATCGATCGGCATCCAGCCCGACATCCTGCTCTGCCGCACGGATCGGATCCTGGCGCGCGACATCAAACAGAAGATCGCGCTCTTCTGCGACGTCAACGAAGAAGCGGTCATCACCGCGCGAGACGTGCAGACGATCTACGAAGTGCCGCTGGCCTTGCGCGACGAGGGTCTCGATTCGGTGATCCTCAAGTACCTGCACCTCCCGCCCAACGAATCGCACATGCAGCCATGGGAGGAGCTCGTTCACCGGATCAAGAATCCCGAGGACGAGATCACGATTCACGTCGTCGGCAAATACACGGGCTACGAGGACTCATACAAGTCGCTGAACGAGGCGCTCTATCACGGCGGCTTCGCGAATCGCGTCCGCATCAACATCCAGTGGGTCGAGTCCGAAGCGCTCGAACAGGAAGGCGGCTCCCGCCTGCTCGACGGATCGGTGGGCATCCTCGTGCCGGGCGGATTCGGCTCGCGCGGCACGCGCGGCATGATGAAGGCGTCCGAGCACGCGCGCACGCACGGCATCCCCTTTTTCGGCATCTGCTACGGCTTCCAGTGGGCCACAGTCGAATACGCGCGCAACGTGTGCGGCCTGGACGGCGCCGATTCGACCGAGGTCGACGAGGCCGCGCCGCACAAGGTGATCTACAAGCTGCGCGACCTGCTCGGCGTCGACGACCTTGGCGGCACGATGCGCCTGGGACGCTACGCCTGCGAGCTCGCCAACGGATCGCTCGCGCGCAGGATCTACGGCACCGATCTCATTCACGAGCGGCATCGTCATCGCTTCGAGTTCAACTGCCTCTACGAACCGGCGCTCGCCGAAAAAGGCATGAAGATTTCCGGACGCTCGCCCGACGGCAAGTTCGTCGAGATCGCGGAGCTGCCCGGCCATCCGTGGTTCGTGGCGGTGCAGTTCCACCCGGAATTCCAGTCGCGCCCATTGAAGCCGCACCCGCTGTTTGCCAGCTTCGTCGAGGCGGCGAAACGCCAGAAGCAGGGCGCGGGTCACGAGGCCGGCGTGCGCGTGGCGAGGAGTGATGCGTAAGTGCAGTCGGTGACGCCCGTCTCGGCGGGCGCCGTTTCCTTCGGCACCGGCCATCCGCTCGCGTTCATCCTCGGTCCGTGCGTGATCGAGAGCGAAGGCCACTGCATCGAGATCGCCACCGCGATCGCGGACATCGCGAAGCGCGTCGGCGTGCCGGTGGTCTTCAAGGCGTCCTTCGACAAAGCCAACCGCACGTCGATCACTTCGTTTCGCGGCCCTGGTCTCGATGAGGGGCTGCGCGTGCTCGGCAAGGTCAAGGAACGAACCGGCCTGCCTGTCCTCACCGATATCCATGACGCCAGCCAGGCGGCGCCGGCGGCAAAGGTCGCAGACATCCTGCAGATCCCCGCGTTCCTGTCGCGGCAAACGGACCTGATCGTCGCCGCGGCGAAGACCGGCCGCGCGATCAACATCAAGAAGGGCCAGTTCCTCGCGCCCAAGGACATGCAGCACGCGATCGCGAAGGTCACCGACAGCGGCAACAAGAAGGTGATCGTCACCGAGCGCGGCGTCTCGTTCGGCTACAACAATCTCGTCGTCGATCCGCGATCGTTTCCGATGCTGCGCGCCCTCGGCTACCCCGTCGTCTTCGATGTGACGCACAGCCTGCAGCTGCCGGGCGCGGGTGAAGGCGTGACGGCGGGCCTCGCGGAATACATCGAGCCCATGGCGCAGGCGGGCGTCGCCGCCGGCGTGGACGGCGTGTTCATGGAAGTCCACGAGGAGCCGAGCCGCGCCAAGAGCGACGCGGCCAACGCGCTCAAGCTCGATCGCCTCGAGCCCCTCCTGCGGCGCCTCGTCGCCCTTGATAAGATCGTCCGGAATGCCTGACCTGACGCTCGCCCGCAAGGTCCTGCAGACCGAGGCGGCCGCCGTGCTCGCGCTGGTCGACCGTCTCGACGATCGCTTCGCTGAAGCGGTGTCGCTGATCGTCCGCTGCAAAGGCCGCGTCATCGTCACCGGCATGGGCAAGTCGGGGATCATCTGCCGCAAGATCGCCGCGACACTGGCCAGCACCGGCACGCCCGCGTTCTTCCTCCACCCCGCTGAAGCAGTGCACGGTGACCTCGGCGTGATCCAGGCGGATGATGTCGTGATCGCGATGTCGTATAGCGGCGAGACCGAGGAGCTGACGCGCGTCCTGGAAACGTTGAAGCGAATCGGCGCGCCGTTGATCGCGCTGACTGGCGGCTCGAAGTCGACACTCGCGCAGGCCGCCAACGTCGCGCTCGACTGCAGCGTTTCCGAGGAGGCCTGCCCGATGAATCTCGTGCCGACCGCGAGCACGACCGCGGCGCTCGCGCTGGGCGACGCGCTCGCCATGACGGTGCTCGTCGAGAAGGGGTTCAAGCCCGAGGACTTCGCGAACCTCCACCCCGGCGGCAAGCTCGGCAAACGCCTGATGCGCGTCGAGCAGTTGATGGCTTCGGGCGATGCGCTGCCCGTGGTGCAGCTGCATACGTCGATGAAGGACGTGATCTACGAAATGTCGCGCAAGAAGCTCGGCATGACGTCGGTCGTCGAAAAAGACGGACGCCTCGCCGGGATCATCACCGACGGCGACCTGCGCCGGAAGATGGGCGCGAACGCCAGCATCATGGATCTCCTGGCGAAAGACGTCATGACCGCCAATCCCGTGGCCATTCCGCACACGACCATGGCCGTCGAGGCGCTGGCGATGATGGAACAACGCAAGATTACGTCGATCGTCGTGATCGATGCGGATCGCCGCGTGGAAGGTGTCGTGCACCTCCACGATCTGTGGCGAACCGGCATGGTGTAGGCCACAGAAGACACAGAAAGCACAGACGTCGGCCATGAATTTCGGAGACTCGCTTCCCTTCCTCGCAGCGCTCGTCATGCTGCTCCTCGGCCTGGCGATCGGCAAGGCGTGGGAGCGCTACAAGCTGCGCGACGGCAAGTGGATCGATCGCCGCCGCGCCCGCGATTCGCATCACTACGTGCTCGGCTTGAACTTCCTCGTCTCGAACCAGATCGATCTGGCAATCGAGGAGCTGAGCCAGGCGGCGCGCGTCGACAGCGAGGCGCTCGAGATCCACTTGATCCTCGGCAACGTGCATCGCGAGCGTGGGCAGGTCGCGCGCGCCATCCAGGTGCACCAGGCGCAACTGCAACGACCCAAGCTGACCAAGGTCGAGCACGCCTACATCCTGCTGTGCCTGGGCCTCGACTTCAAACGCGGCGGCTTCGTGGACCGCGCGCTCGAAGCCTTCAACGAAGTGATCCGCATGGATCCGACGAATCAATACGCGCTGCTCTACCTGCAGAAGCTGCACGAAGAGCAGCATCAGTGGGCGGATGCGCACCGGATCCGCAAGCAGCTCGTCGCCCTGAGCGGGCCCGACACGCAGCCTCGCAACCAGGCGATCCTGGCGTTCCTCGAGAACGAGCTCGGCAAGGAGGCTCTCGGCGTCGGCGATCGCGGGCGGGCGCAGCGGCACTTCCAGTCGGCAATCGAGCAGGATCCCGACACCACGCCCGCGTACCTGAATCTCGGCGACGTGCGGTTCCTCGAGGGCGATCTCAAGGGTGCCGAGAACGCCTGGGACGGCCTGGTCGCGCGCTCACCGGATCGCGCCTATCTCGCCTTCGATCGCCTCGAGCGCCTCTATGAACAGCTCGGACAGCCGCAGCGCTTCGAGGAGCGGTGCGCGCGCCTGATCGCCGCCAATCCACAGGACTGGCGCGCGCGCCTGGCCATGGGCCGGCACCTGGCGGCGCGCGATCGGCACAAGGAAGCGTTCGAGTTCCTGCTCGCGGCGCTCGAGCAGAATCCGCACGGCCTGACCGTTCACCAGGCGATGTGGAATGTCTTGTTGAAGCTCGATCTCAATCGCGCGCTCGTGCAGCGCTACATCGAATCGGCGCGATCGTCGGTGTTCTTCCTCGACCCGCACGTCTGCCTCAAGTGCCATTACCGCAGCACAGATCTGTTGTGGCAGTGCCCGCACTGCCACGAGTGGAATTCATTCGTGGAAGAACGCATCGCGCCCGCGAAGGAGGCCACGGTCGAGATGTAATAAGGGTTACAAGGGTTATAAGGGTTACAAGGGTAGCCGCCGTTCTCCTCTGTCCGTCGCTCGAATCGTGTCGTTTGTTCGACTATGACCCACCGGGCCGTATCCTGCCGGTGCGAGTTCTTCGCATTCGCGAATCAGGCCTCACTCCGGAGGCGAGCACGTGGCTGACCGCCATTGGGACCGTGCTTCCTCTCTGGGAATACTGGCTGGACGTTCTGATTTCGTGCCTTGTCCTCGCCGCAGTGCCAATTGGCGCACAATTTCTCGCCAGGTACCGCCGAAGTCCGCCTGTCCTTGTACTCTGGGTCCTCTTCGGACTGGCCGCGATCCCCTGGCTGCTGGTCTCCCTAATGGGAATTACGTTGAACATTCCAGTCGCGGGTGTGTGGATTCTTCTGGGAACGATCTTGTTGAGTCTCGTGCCTCCCCTCATGCGGATGGTCTTTCGGCGCGGTGCGGCTGCCGCTTGAAAGAACTGCTACGGTGTTCGCACCAGCTTGGATCAAGTTCTGCCATCTGAATCCGCCGATCAATTTCAATCAAACGGTATTTGGAACAATTTCGCTGGGCATCTCTATTGCTCTGCGAACGACATGGCGGGATGGAAGACCTTTGAGGAAATCGCGGCTTGGCAGCTTGCGAGGGCGCTGAAGATTCGCGTCGACGAGTACCTCAAGCGGCCGGAGTTCAAACACCGGTTCCGCTTCTGCGACCAACTCTCCGATTCGGCCCGATCAGGTCCAGCGAATATCGCAGAAGGCTTCGGCCGTCACGGCAATCGCGAGTTCGCTCGCTTCGTGCGGATCGCAAAGGGTTCTGAAGCTGAGGTCCTCAATCACCTGATCGACGCTCGTGATCAGGAACTGATCACCGACGCCGAATTTCGGGAAGGCGAACATGCGGCGAGAAAAGCCATGAAGGCTGCCGTTGGTCTCATCAAACACCTCGAGAGAACCAGCGGCCCCGAGCCCAAGGAACCTTTGTAACTCTTGTAACCTTTGTAACTCTTGTAACCTTTGTAACTCTTGTAACCCTTGTAACCTCTTTTATTTCGCGGTCAGCTTCTTGATCAGATCGTCGACCTGCGTGTTGGTCTCCTCGAAGGTGCCGGCGTTGTTGATCACGTAGGTCGCTTTCTTGACCTTCTGATCGATCGGCAGCTGCGCGGCCAGGCGCCGCTCGGCGTCTTCCTTCGACAGCTTGTTGCGCTCCATCAGGCGCTGCAGCTGCATCTCGCGCGGGCAGGCCACGACGATGACCGCATCGAAGTCCTTGTCGCGGCCGGTCTCGTACACGAGCGGGATGTCGGCAATCGCAAACGGCGTGCGCTTCGGCAGGGCGTTGAAGAAATCGTTGACGGCCTTGATGACGGCCGGGTGGATGATCGCCTCGAGGTCGAGCCGGGCGCGCTTGTCCTTGAAAACAATCTGCCCCACGCGCACGCGATCCATGGTGCCGTCACGACGCACGGCGTCGGGACCGAATCGCTTGCGGATCGCCGCCAGCGCCGGTGAGCCCGGCGTCACCACTTCGCGTGCCAGGATGTCGGCATCCACCATCGGAACGCCGGCTTCCCGCAAGCGGGTGGCCACGTAGGTCTTGCCGGTGGCAATGCCGCCGGTCAACGCAATCTTCCGGATCACATCGTCGCCTTTCGTAATTCAGCCGCGGTGACGGTGTTCCTGAGCACCATCGCCACCGTCAGTGGTCCAACGCCGCCCGGGACCGGGGTCACGGCGCCGGCAATCTCCTCCACATTGGGATGCACGTCGCCCACGAGCACGCTGCCCTTCTCGGCAAAGGCCGCGCGCTTGCGGCTGCCTTCCGGAAACATGCGGTTCACTTCCTCGGCATCCGTCAGCGTGTTGATGCCGACGTCGATCACCGTCGCGCCGGGCTTGATGAAGTCGCGCGTCACGAATCCGGGCCGGCCGATGGCCGCCACCAGGATGTCGGCCGTCTTGGCAATCCCCGGCAGCCCGGTCGTGCGTGAATGACAGATCGTGACCGTGGCGTCGCGATGCAGGAGCAGCATGGCCATCGGCTTGCCGACGATGTCGCTGCGTCCGATGACCACGGCGTGCTGTCCCTTCAACGGGATGCCCTCGCGCTCCAGCAGCTCGATGCAGCCAAGCGGCGTGCAGGCCACGAGCGCCGGCCGCTTCTGGACCAGCAGCCCGACGTTGTACGGATGGAAGCCATCAACATCCTTCGCGGGATCGATCGCGTCGAACACGCGTTGCTCGGCATCCTTTCCCATGCCCGGGGGGAGCGGCGATTGCACCAGGATGGCGTCGATCGCCCCGTCCGCGTTCAGGCGCCGCACCAGCGCCAGCGCCTCATCCAGCGTCGCCGCGGCGTCGAGCCGGAACAGCTCAGCCCGGCAGCCGGCGGCGCTGACAGTCTTGATTTTATTGCGGACGTAGACTTCGGAGGCGGGATTTTGTCCGGCCAGCACAACACCAAGTCCGGGGGGCCGGCCATGCTGCCTCGTGAACGCGGCAATGCGCGGCGCCAGATCCTCTCGAATCCGCGCCGCACACGCCACACCATCCAGTCGTCGCGCTATGCCTTTTCTCCAGATGCCTTGGTCAGGCCGAAGCCGACCACCCACACCGCGATCGATACGGCCAGGAACTTCAGGCCGAACGTATCAGCCTGGTCCGCTGTCACGTTGATCTCCGACCACTTCGCCGTCGTTTCGTTGGTGATGCCGAACTCGGTGAAGTAGCCGAGGATCGCGATGCAGGCCGCGTTGAAGATCAGCAACAAGCCAAACGTCGTGACGAAGTTCGCGAGCGACTGCATCGCCGTCCGCTGGCTCGACTCTGCCTGGTTCACCAGCGGGCTATGCGTGCGGCCGTAGCTCCAGTAGATGATCATGCCGATGTCGAGCCACACCAGGAACCGCACCCACGTCAGCACCGGCAGGCTCAGCATCAGATACGCGCACGACAGGATGCCGAGGATCGGGAACACCGGGCCGAACGGCACCTTGAACGGACGCTTCGCATCCGGCCGCTTGGCGCGCAGCACCAGCACCGCGGCGCAGACCACCACGAACGCGAACAGCGTGCCGATGCTGGTCATTTCGCCGACGACCTGAATCTGCGTCAACCCCGCGACGAGCGCCACCACCACGCACGTGATGATCGTGGTGATGTAAGGCGTGCCGAACTTCGGGTGAACCTTGCTCACGTTCTGCGGGAGCAGGCGGTCGCGGCTCATCGAGAAGAAGATGCGCGGCTGGCTCATGAGCATCACGAGCAGCACCGACGTGATGCCGGCCACGGCGCCGGCGGAGACGAGGCCCGCCGCCCAGTCCTGGTGAATGAAGGCCAGCGCATACGCGACAGGCGCGTTGAGGAACTTGATCGATTCAGCCGCGTCGACCATCGCCACGCCGGGCAGCGCATCCTGGACGGAACGGAACTGGATCACCGGGACAATGCCGCTCAGCACCGCACCGACCGCGAGATACAGGACGGTGCAGATGACGAGCGACGCGATGATGCCGATCGGCAGATCGCGCTGCGGGTTCTTGGCTTCTTCAGCCGTCGTCGAAACCGCGTCGAACCCGATGTAGGCGAAGAACACCACCGCAGCGGCGGCCATGATGCCGGGCCATCCGTACGGCGCAAACGGCTGCCAGTTCGTGGGCTCGACGTAGGTGATGCCGGCGGCGAGGAAGAACAGCACGGCGGCGAGCTTGATCGCGACCATCACCGCGTTGAAGCGCGCCGACTCGCGCACGCCGACCACCAGCAGCACCATGATGAACAGCACGATGATCACCGCGGGCAGGTTGATGATGCCGGCCGGCGGCGCGGCGCCGATCATCTGCGGAATCGTGATGCCGAAGCCCGCCAGCAGCCGCTGCATGTAGCCGCTCCAGCCGATCGCGACCGTCATCGATCCCACCGCGTATTCGAGGATCAGGTCCCAGCCGATCATCCAGGCCACCAGCTCGCCGAGCGTCGCGTAGGCGTAGGTATACGCGGAGCCGGCAATCGGGATCATCGACGCGAATTCGGCGTAGCACAGCGCCGCGAAGGCGCACGCCAGGCCCGCGGCGAGATACGACATGGTGATTGCCGGACCGGCCTGATTGGCCGCGGCCGTGCCCGTGAGCACGAAGATGCCGGTGCCAATGATGGCTCCGATACCAAGAAGCGTCAGGTCCCACGCAGTCAGACTGCGTCTAAGGGCCTTGCCTCCATGTTCGACGTCGCCGACGAGAGTCTCGATCGACTTGGTCTTGAACAGATTCGAATCCATTCCCCCTCCAAACGGGTTGGTCGGACCGGCATGCCCATAAGCAAATGCCGGGGCTGGCAAACCCCGGCATTATAGTTGGGATACAGGCGCCATGCGCCGATTTCAGCGCGATTCAGGCTATTCGCGCGTCTTCTTGTCGCGGAACGCATGCCAGTGCTTGCGCATCCGCTTCGTCTGTTCGGCCGTGAAGTTGTCCATGCACACGTCGTCGACGTAATCCATGAAGTTCGTGATCGGGTCGTCGCCCGGGAACGGCGAGCCGACGCAGCTGTCGCGCTGCTGGCAGAAGAACTGCGGCTCTGCTTCGGTCGCCGTGTCCTTGATCTTGTCGCCCGGGGTCGTGCAGCCGTTGCCGGGACCGAAAGTGTGTTCGAGACCGAGCCAGTGGCCGACTTCATGCGTGCCGGTGTCGCCTTGATCGTAGGTCAGCACGCCATCCGGTTCCTCGGCCACGCCGGTTGCAGCCAGGCCAGTGCCGGGCAACGACGCCCACCACAGCACGACGCCGTCATAGCTCGGACCGAACTTGTAATAGAACGGCAGCGTCGCCCATCCGAGATACACGTCGCCGTTGGTCGTGTAGATGTTGAGCGTCTCCGGACCGCCTTTGCGAAGCGCGTTCTTCATCGCGACTTCTTCCGCCGATCCAGCCGCGCCAAAGTACCATGCGTTGTTCGCGGTGACGTCGACGCCCTTCATGTCGAACACGAACTTGCTGCCCGCGTAGGCGTCGCGCAACACGCGCATCTGCTCCGGAATCAGCGCGCTGACATCGCCGGCCCCGGAGGTCGTCGTGACGACGTGCCAATAGACTGGAATCGTGACGATGCCGCCGGGATCAGTCGCGTTGTTCGCGGCCTGATCGATCAGTTCGAGTTGATCGGCGGGCGTGGCTTCGACCGCGCACCGCTCGGCGCGCGACGACATGCTCGGCGGCGGCGGATTCTTCTTTCCCTGTTCGATGGCGCCGGCTGCCGACGCGGTGTTGGTGGTGAACCAGGCTGCGCCGCTGATCAGCAATGCGGCGGCCAGGCCTCTGACAATGTATCTGGTGTGCATAAGGGGCAACTCCGTTCGAAGACTTTACCCCGATCGCATCGCCGATGGATCCCGGAAAGTGCTCAGCGGTTGCGCATTATTCCAGCGCGTGGAGGAATTCGCGGCAGCGTTTTTCGGGATCGCCTTTGAGCAGATCGCTGATCACCGCCACTGACGCAGCGCCGGCGCCGATTACAGAAACGGCATGCTCAATCGTGATGCCGCCGATAGCCACCGTCGGCAGCCCCTTCGACGAGGCCGCCGTTGCTACTTGCGTGACCGTCGACAGGCCGATCGCGTCGTAGCCGGTTTGTTTCGTGATGCTGCCGAACACGGGACCGATCGCCAGGTAAGAAATCGGTTCGCCTAGCGCCCGTTCCCACTGATCGCGAGTGTGCGTGGAGAGTCCGAGGATTCTCGACGGCCCGATCACCATTCGCGCATCGATCGGAGAGAGGTCCGTCTGACCGACGTGAAGTCCCGGCGCATCCGACAGCGCGGCCACGTCCGCGCGATCGTTGATGATGACCGTCGCATCTGCCGCCCGCGCGTCTTCGAGAATGACCCGCGAGAGATCAAGGAAGGCGCCGCTGGCCATCTCCTTGAAACGCAATTGCAAGAGTCGGGCTCCCGCCGACAGAAACGCGCGCGCGACATCCACCGGCGCGCGGCCCGCGGCTCCGCATGCGTCGGCATCGACGATTGCGTACAGCCTAGGCAGATTCAGCGAGAGCTGCGGAGGTCTTGGGCTTGGCGGCAAAGCGCTCCATGAAGTGCGTGCTGAGGCGCCCGGCGATGAAATCAGGATCGTTGAGGATCTTCAAATGCAGCGGAATCGTCGTGCGGATGCCCTCGACGACCGACATCTCGAGCGTGCGCTTCATGCGCGCGATCGATTCCTGCCGATCGCGGCCGTGCACGATCACTTTCGCGACCATCGAATCGTAGTACGGCGAGATCAGGCATTCCGAGTGCGCCGCCGTATCGACGCGCACGCCCGGCCCGCCGGGGATGCTGAACGCATGGATCGTTCCCGGCGACGGCACGAACGTCTCCGGATCTTCCGCGTTGACGCGGCATTCCAGAGAGTGGCCGGTGAACGTCACCTCGCTCTGCTTGAAGCCGAGCCGCGCGCCGGCGGCGATGCGAATCTGCTCCTTGACGATGTCGATGCCCGTCACCATTTCGGTGACCGGGTGCTCGACCTGCACGCGCGTGTTCACTTCCATGAAGTAGAAGTTGCCCTTCTCGTCCATGAGGAACTCGAACGTGCCGGCGTTGGTGTACTGCACCGCGCGCGCGGCATCAACGACCACGCCGCCCATCTTGCGGCGGATCTTTTCGCTGACCGCCACCGACGGCGATTCTTCGAGCAGCTTCTGGTGACGGCGCTGGATCGAGCACTCGCGCTCGCCCAGGTGCACGACGTTGCCGTGATGATCGCCGAGAATCTGGAACTCGATGTGGCGCGGCGACTCGAGATACTTCTCGATGTAGACGTCGCCGACGCCGAACGCGGATTCGGCCTCGCGCTGCGCGGTCTTGAACGCGTGCGGCAGGTCCGCGGGCGTCTTGACGATGCGCATGCCGCGGCCGCCGCCGCCGGCAACGGCCTTGATGATCACCGGATAACCGATCTGCAGCGCGGTCTTGATCGCGCGCTCTTCGCTTTCGACCGGCCCGTCGCTGCCCGGCAGCATCGGCACGCCGGCCTTCTTCATGGCGCGCCGCGCCTTGGCCTTGTCGCCGAGCAGGCGGATCACGCTCGGGTCGGGACCGATGAAGCGAATGTGGCACGCCTCGCACACTTCGGCGAGATACGCGCTCTCGGACAGGAAGCCATATCCCGGATGCAACGCGTCGGCGCCGGTGATCTCCGCGGCGCTGATGATCGACGGCACGTTCAGATAGCTCTCGCTGCTCCGCGCCGGGCCGATGCAGATATCTTCGTCCGCGAAGCGCACGTGCAGCGAGTTCTCGTCCGCCTCGGAATACACAGCCACCGTCTTGATGCCCAGCTCGCGGCACGCAAAAATCACGCGCAGCGCGATTTCTCCACGATTGGCAACAAGGATCTTTTTAAACATGGATTAGTTCGAAGGCTTAATCGCGAACAGCCGCTCACCGTACTGCACAGCCTGTCCGTTCTCGATGTAGATGCTCGTGACTTCCCCGTCGTACTCGGAGTCGATCTCGTTCATCAATTTCATCGCCTCGATGATGCAGAGGACCTGGCCCTTGCGCACCGTGTCGCCGACCGACACGAACGGCTTCGCGCCGGGTTCAGCCGATCGATAGAACGTCCCGACGATCGGTGACTTCACGATCGCCAGCTCGCCGCCGTTGTCGTCGGCCGCGGCCGGCGGCGCGGGCACGGCGGCGGACGTCGGCACCGGAGCGGCCATCGGCGCCGCGGTCATCATCGGCATCGTCGCGGGCATCTGGGGCACCGGGACCATGTGGTGATGGTTGCCGCCACTCTTGATGCGGACCTTGACCCCGTCCTGCTCCAGCTCGAATTCACTCAGGTCGTGACCCTTGATGAATTCAATGAGCTGTTTGATCTCGTCCAGTGTCATCAGCAGCGTCTCTTGCCCGCCTCGTGGCGGGACTTACGTCCAGAACCGCGGCACGTCGGTGAGCCACACGGCTCCCGACGCTGTGAGCGCCGCGTCGTCCTCGATTCGCGCGCCGCCCCATTCGGGGAAGTACGCACCGGGCTCGATCGTGAATACCATGCCCGGCTGCAGCGGCTCTCCGGGCAACTCGGCCCGGAACTGCGCGATCCGGGGCCGCTCGTGTACATCCAATCCAAGGCCGTGGCCGGTGCCATGGCCGAAAAACTCGCCGAGCCCCGCGGCGATCATCGATTCGCGCGTCGCGCGATCGATTTCCGTTGCGGGCACACCCTGGCGGACCATCGCGAAGCCGGCGTCCTGGCCCGCCGCGATGTCTTCCAGCAGCCGGCGCTGCCTCGGTGTCGCGGGTCCCACGGTGATCGTGCGGGTCAGGTCCACGGCATACCCGCGGAACATGCCCCCAAAGTCCAAAACCACCAGGTCCCCGGCCGTCAACACCCGATCGCCCGCCCGGTAATGGGGCACGGCCGAGTTCGGGCCGGAGGCGACGATGGTATCAAAGGCCGGCTTGTCGAAGCCGACGCGCCTGAGCTCCGCTTCGATGAGGGCGGCCACTTCCCGCTCCTTCATTCCCGCTAAGGCTTTTGGGATTATACACTTAGCGGCGTCGGAAAGTCTCGCAGCCGCCTCCATGAAGACCTGGAGCTCCCACTCGTCCTTCAAAATCCGTAATCGCTCGACGAGGCCTTCGGTGGCCTCCAAGGCGATGCTAGGCGCCGTTTTCGTCATGCGCGCCTGGAGGTCCCGGAAGCGCTTCACGCTGAAATGCGCCGCTTCGAATCCGGCGCGGCCGTGCCCAAGAGTGCACAACGCTTCAGCGAGCGCCTGATCGAACGGGATCGTCGCCGGCGTGATCACGAGCTCGGCGCCGGTCAGGTCCTCGACAAGACCCTGCGCGATCCCGAGGTATCGGCCGTCGGTGATGAGCGTGAAGCGATCGCGTGTGACGACTGCGGCCGCCGCAGAGGCGAACAGGCCGCTCAAGTACGCGACGTTCGAGAGCGATGTGACGAGGAGCGCGTCGAGGCCGGCTTCCTGCAACAGACGCCGGAGCCCGGCCAGGCGCGCCAGACGAAGATGCGCGGGAGCGACCTGCATCAGGCTGACGCCTGGTTGTCGCGATCCATGACGATCGCCGCGAGCCAGTCTTCCAACTCGGCGATCACCCGCCGCTCTCGTTTCGCGGCCAGGACCGCAGGATCGTCGGGCGCCCGCTGCCCCTCGCTGTCGCGGAGCTGACGCTCGAGCAACGCAAACGGATCGGTGGCATCGGCCGGGAGTTCGACTTTATCGAGCGCGCTGGGGACCAGCGCCGCAAGATCGATCGGCGTGGGAATCTCCGGCTTCGGCTGCGTGCGGCCGCCGAGCTGTTCGAGCAGCGTATCGAAGTCAAAGAGATCTTCGATCGCCACGGCCGGCACGTCGGTTTTCACGGGAGCGGGCGGCGGCGAGACCACGTTTTCGATCTTCTCGACCGCGTGCTCGAGATCCGGATCATGCTGCGCGAGCGCGAGCGCCTTCTTGTAGTGCGCGAGCGCCTCCGGCATCTGGCCGCGCTGCTGATAGACCTCGGCCATCGCCCGATTGGCGGCGAGGTTGTCGGGCGCGGCGTTCAGGACGATGAACAACTCGGCGTGCGCTTCGTCGAGACGACCCAGCTCGCTCAACGCGCGGCCAAGCGTGACGCGGGCGGACAGGTAGTCGGGATGAAAATTGAGGCCGGCGCGGCAGATGCCAACCGCTTCGTCGTTCTCGCCGGCGCGGCGGCATTCTTCGGCGAGCTGCGCAAAAGCAATCGACGCCGGGTCCGCTTGGACCCGGCGTCGTAATTCGAGCAGTCTTGGGCTGTCGCCGGTCACGCTCTCAGTTTATAAGACCGTGATCGAAACCGTCTTCGACGCGGTCTTGCCGTTGCTGTCGGTGATCTCCACTTGAACAATGAAGGTCCCCGGGCCCGTATACGTGTGGCTCTGAACCGGGTTGGTGACGATTTCCGGTGTCGAACCATCGCCGTAGTCGAACCGGTAGCTGACGATCGTCGCGCCGGTGCCAGGCGTGCTGGCGCTCGCATCCGCGAGGACGCGGCGGCCCGACAAGGTCGTGGTCAGCTGCGCGATCGGATTCGACGCCGCCGTGCCAACCGCGAGTGTCTGGCTCACCTGCGTCTGCGAGCCGGCATCGTCGGTCACGGTCAGCATCACGACAAAGGAGCCGGCGCCCGTGAACTTGTGCGTGACGATCGGACCGCTGGCGCCCGTGCCATCGCCGAATTCCCAGATGTAGCTCGTGATCGTGCGGCCGGTCGCGGCCCGCGACGCCGTCGCGTTGAAGAAGATGTCCACGTTCGTCGGCGGCGGCGTCGGCGACACCGTGAAGCTGGCGGTCGGCGGCGTGCCCGGTGCAACGGTGATCGACGTGGTCTTCGATGAAGAAGCGCCGCGCGAATCGGTCACGGTCAGCTTGACCGGGAAGATGCCGGCCTTACGGAACTCGTGCGTCGTCGTCAATCCGATTCCGCCGGTGCCATCGCCGAAGTCCCACACGTACGAACAGAGCGTCAGGCACGCGGTGCCGCTGTTCGTGCTCGTCGATGCGTCGAACGCCACGGTCTGCGCGACCTGCGGCGCCGCCGGCGTGAACGTAAACGCCGCGACGAGGTTCGGGTTCGTCGGGATGATGATGCCCTGCGGCTGCAGGTTGATGTCGATGGTGCGCGTGGTTTCGCCGCGGAAGTCGCCGCTGCCGGCCAGCGTCACGCCGATCGTCACGGTCGTCGGGACCTGCGCGGTCGTCACCGACGATGCGGGAGGAGCGGTGTAGCGAATCGTCGCCGGCGTAATCGGCGACTTGCTGCTGAGCGTCCCGAAATCATTCGGCACGCCGTCGACGTAGATCTGCGCGCGCAGCGGCACGTTTTCGGACGTGCCGCTCGGGCTGAGCGACGTGATGCGGATGTCGGTGAAGTCCACGCCATTCTGCGTCAGCGTGTCGCGGTCGGCGACCATGATGATCGAATGGGCGAACGTCGACGGTCCCGCCAGGGCGGGCTGGTCGACATCCTTGACGCACCCGGCGACGGCCGCAAGTGCCGCGACGCCGAGCAGTGAGACGAAAGTAGTGATGCGCATGATGGTTTTGGTCCTGAAACCTATTCGTCGCCGAAATCGCCGAACTGCACGTCGATACGCCCGGTCACGGAGACTTCGTTGCCATTCTGGTCACGCCCATAGAACGTCACCTCGGCGATCGTGGAGATGAAGCCCAGTCCGCCTCCCGCCACGAGGTTCTTCAGCGGCGGCTCCAGCTTCGACTGGTGCCGGACGATCTCGAACGGCACCTGCACCTGGTTGCCCGGACCGATGGTGATGCCCAGTCCGCCGTCGAAGCCATACGGCACGTCGACGCCCGGCGTGTTCCGCCCGTCGGTGCGGCGGAACTCGACGTGATACCGCGTCAGCGTGATGGCGGCGATGACCGTCACGGTCCCGTCCGGGTTCTTCTCCACGGAGCGAATCGTCGCGGTCGCCGAGTCGTTGAAGATCGCCGGCACCTTCGTGGTGACGCCGTTGACCGTCTCGTCGACGAGCACCTGCACGTCGGACAGCAGGAACCCCGCTGCGCTGCTGCTGCCGCCGCCTGCGGTCGCCGACATGTTGTCGATCTGCAAGAACATTGGCCCGCGCCCGGTGCGAAGCATCTCGCTCCCGCACGACGCCAGTGAGATCACACAAGCGGCCGCGCCCGCGAGCCGCCCTGCCGTTGAAAGAATCATTCGTGTGCTCATATGCCCTACTTCGCGATTCGCGGAGTGATGAAGATCAGCAGCTCGTCGCTGTCATCGAGGCGCCGATCCGTCTTGAACAGCCAGCCAAGCAGCGGGACGCGGTGCAGGAACGGCGTCCGCACCTGGGCGTCGCTTTCCTCGCGCGTGTAGATGCCGCCGATGACGGTCGTTTCGCCGTCACCCATCAGCACGGTGGTGACCGCGCGCTGCGTGTCGATCGACGGCACCGGCTGCGCCGCCGACGTCTGCGTGTAGTTCGGCGCCGCCTTCTCGACGAAGATGCGCATGATCACGGTGTTCGACGCGGTGATCTGCGGCGTGACGCGCAGCGTCAGCGCGGCGTCCTTGAAGGTGACCGTGACGGTGTTGTTCGACACCGTCTGAATCGGAATCTGCGAGCCCTGCGTGATTTCGGCTTCGACGTTGTTCTGCGTCGCCACGCGCGGCGTCGAGAGGATGCGGCCCTTGCCTTCCGATTCGATCGCGCGCAGGTTGACGTCGATGTTGAGCGCGCCGTTGATCGAGCCGAGCGCCAGGCCGATCGCCGACTGGTTCGCCTGGTTGACGGCGCCGGTGGCGGCGGTCAGGTTGGCGCTGCTCGGGAACGCCAGGCCGGTGCTCGTCGCGAACTGCGGATCGATGGCGCCGTTGAAGCCCCACTGGATGCCGAGCTCGCGCGCGGCGTTGCGATTGAGCTGCACGATGCGCGCTTCGATTTCGACCTGCGGCTGCGGACGGTCGAGCGTCCGCACCAGATCCGCGGCGGCGGTGATGCGATCCGCGAGGTCGCGGATGATCAAGGTGTTGGTGCGGGTGTCGACCTGCACGTCGCCGCGCGACGACAGCGTGCTGCGCGTGATGACCGGCACGAGGTCGGCCGCCTTCGCGTAGCTCACCGGCACGGTCAGCGTGCGCAGCTCGCCCGCGAGCGCCTGCGCTTCCGACAGCTTGCGGCGCTCTTCGTTTTCCTGCGCCAGCACGGTGAGCGGCACGATGCGGACGATGTTGCCCTCGACGCTGTAGCCAAGCTTGTTGGCGCGCAGGATGATGTCGAGCGCCTGGTCCCACGGCACGTCGCGCAGCGACACGTCAACCGTGCCCTGGATGCTCGGGTCGATGATGATGTTCAGGCCGTTGCTGATCTCGGCGAACGTGCGCAGCACGGCGCGGAGGTCGGCGCCCTGGAAGTCCAGGGTCACGGGATCGCCGGTGAACTGGCGCTGGCCCTGCGCGTTGGCCGGCTGCTGCAGCGGGCTGCTGCCCGGCTGCTGCTGCGCGGCCGAGATGATGCTCGGCATCGGCACCGGCAGCGGCGCGCTGCTGATCCGCGCCGGCGCAACCATCAGCGGCGGAGCCGTCGTCGCGCCGTTCGACGCGGGCGCCGCATCGACAGCGGGTGTGGCGGTCGCGGTCACCGGAGCCGCATCGGGCATTGCGGGGACATCGCTATTCGTCACCGTCGCCGCCGGCTCTTCAACCTTCGCGGGTTCGGCGGCCGCAGGCATCACCGCCGCGGCGGCCGTATCGACCGCGCGACGGAACATCACGCGAAGATCTTCGCCAATCTGCTCCACCGTATAAGGCAGCCTGCGCGCCAGGTCGATCACCACGCGGGTGATCAGCGGGCTGCGGCTGTTGGTCGCGACGCGGATCTTGTCGATATCCTCGTTCTTGATGTTGGTCACGGCCGGCGCGGAACCCGCGGCGACACCGTGGAAGTCCAGCAGCACGCGCGGCGGCAGGTCCTTGACCTCTTCCACCTTCGCGGCCAGCAGCGGGCCGTTGCCCGCGAGCGTCACCGAGAAGCCGTCCTCGATCTTCGCGAACCGGACCGAGCGCAACTGCGTGGCGGCGGCGCGCTTCTCGGCAGGCGGGGCCGTGGCCGTTGCCGGCTCGGGCGCCGCTTTCACCGCGGGGGCGGCCGGCGCGATCGTCGGCGTCGTCGCCTTGGCGGGCATGAAGGCCATGCTGCTCGCTGAACCATTGCGATCGATCTCGACCAGGATCGTGTTCCGCGCGCTGCGGACGCGATGCTTGGCGGCGCGATCGAGCCGGACCCGCACGCGCGCGACCGGCGCGCCGTCCGGGGCGAAGCCGTTCTCGACGCCGACGGCGCTCACCGGAGCGAGCATGTCGGCGAACGGCCTGCCGTCGAGCCCCGCCGCGTTGACGTTGCGGAGGTCGACGAGCACCGTCAGCGGATCGGGCTGGCTGGTGAGATACGCCACCGGCTCGCTGGCTTCGATCAGCACCGTGCTGACCGTGCCGTCGAGACGCGACGAAATGGATTTCAGTGCTGGAGTTTCAGCGCCGCCCAGAGCTGCGGGACGACTGGCCATGATCGTCAGGGCCATCGCCGCCACGAGGGGGGCCGCCAATACCAGTCGAGGAATGCGACCGTGCATCACTTGACCTCATCTCCGCCGCGCAGGAACTTGCGCACCTCGCGCTGCTTTTCCAGGGACAGCGGATCGTTAACTTCCTGAAGAATCACTACCGACGTTGCGTTCACTTGCCGAATTACGCCGTCTGCGAGCTTGTCTCCCGCGCGGACCGTGTAGACCTTGCCGTCGGGACCGGAGACCATCGCGACCCACGAGCCGCGCGTTTGCATGATGCCGCGCACCGTCAGCTCGCCGGTCATCATCCCGGGGACGCCCTCCGCGCGCTTCGCGGTCGCGGCGCCGTTCTGCGTGCTCTGGTCCTTGCCGCGGTTCACCAGGCTGATGAACGGATCGCGGCGGCCCAGCGCCGTGTACTCGAAGTTCGGCGGCGGCGACGGCAGATCGACCTTCTTGGCCGGCGGCTGCACCGGCGCGGCCGCCGGCTGCTCGTCGGTCTTCTTCGGGTCGGCCTTCTTGGCCTGCGCGTACGCCGGCGTCGCGACGGCCAGCGCCGCGAGGCAGACGAGCAGATGAATCGATCGCATGGCTTTCGTCATTACTTCTTCGCCGGCGCTTTCGCCGGCGCCTTCTTCGTGCCCTTGCCCTTTTTCGTCGTGTCTTCAGGGACCGGGGGCGGCGCATCCACCAGCACGAATGTCGTCGCCGTGGCGTTGATCGTCATGCTCGCCTGCGGCGTCGGATTCTCCTTGGCGGCCAGCACCATGCTGCCGATGTTGATGATGCGCGGGAACTTGCTGACGCGATCGAGGAACAACCCGAGGTTGTGATAGTTCCCCTCGAGCTGCAGCGCGATCGGCCACTCCGCATGCATTTCCCGCGTCGTGATCGCCTGCGGGCGGAAGCCGTTCACCTTCAGGTTCGACTGCACCGCCAGCGTCTGCACGCGGCGCAGCAAATCGCCCACGTCGCGCTCGTCGGGAAGAATCGGCTTGAGCGATTCGAGCCGCGCTTCGAGCGTGCCGATCTCCTTGCGGAACTCCGGCAGCTGGCGGGCCATCGCCTGGCCCTTGCTGATGCGGCCACGAATGTCGCTCAGCTCTTTTGCCGACACCGCGATTTGCTCCTGCTGCGGCATCTCATAGAAGTAGTAGAACGCTCCTCCGACCGCGATCGCAATCGCGACCATGGCGCCGAGTTGCGCATACCAGGGCAGCTTCGAAAGACTGAGGTTAGCCACGCTTGCCTCCTCTGGGCGCGCCCTTCGATCCGGGCGGCGGCGGCGCCACCGATTCGACACCCGCCATCTGGAACGTGCCGCGAATCGTGAAGAGGATCAGCTCCGGCCCGCCCTTGTCGGCCGGATCGGTCCGGCTCTCGATGATTTCCACCGGGCGGATGAAATAGCGCGACGCTTCGAGGTTGCCAATGAAGTCCGACAGCGACGTCAGCGACAGGCACGTGCCCTGGATCGTCATCGTGTAGCCGGTCTGCTGCATCGACGTCAGCCAGGTCATGTCCGGGAGCGCCTTGCTGATCTGATCGATCATGTGCACGGGCGCCGTCTGGCCCTTGCGCAGCTCGTCGATCAACGCCAGGCGCGCTTCGAGCAGCTTGCGGCGGTTCTCGAACTCCTGGACCTGCTTGAGGATTTCCTGGAGGCGCGCTTCTTCTCGCTTCGCCGCCTCGATCTCGCGCGCGACTTGCGCTTTCTCCTGGCCGATCGCCCAGTAGCGCCAGCCCACGCCCACCACGGTCAGGATCAGCACGAGGCTGCCCATGACCATCATCTTCTGGCCGGCCTGGATGCCCGGGGCCGCGGCCTTCGCGGCGCGGCGTTCCGTCGCAAGAAGGTTGATGCGAATCATCGGTCACCCACCTTGCGCAGCGCGAGGCCCATCGCCACCGCGGCGACCGGGCCGTAATCATCGGCGTTGTCGATGCCGACCTTCTTCGCATCCATGCCGACCTGGCGGAACGGATCGAACTGTTCGACCTCGGTGGCGAAGCGCTCGCGCAGTGACTCCGCGAAGCCTTCGACGCGCGAGGCGCCGCCGCACAGCATGATGCGATCGATGCGATCGTTCGACGCGGTCGCCTTGAAGAAGTCGAAGGTCTTCTCGACCTCGAGCAACACGTTGTCGGTCATCGCGCGCAGCACCGCGCGGGCATCCTCGTAGGTCGCGCCGTCGACGTCCTGGCCCTTCTTCAACTGCTCGGCGCTCTCGTACGGGAGGTTCAGTTCCTTCTGCACCGCTTCGGTGAAGGCGTTGCCGCCCATCGACACGTCGCGGGTGAACACCGACTGCGATCCCGACAGGATGTTGATGTTGATCGCGCTCGCGCCGGCGTTGAGGATCGCCACCACCGCGCCCGGCTCGAAACCGTAGTTGGCTTCGAACGCGTTCTGCAGCGCGAACACGTCGACGTCGACAATCACCGGCGTCTTGCCGGCCTGCGAGATCACGTTGGTGTAGTCGGCGATCTTGTCCTTCTTCGCCGCGACGAGCAGCACTTCCATCTGGCCCTGCGCCCCGGAGTCGAGAATCTCGTAATCGAGGTTCACGTCCTGGATGTCGAAGGGGATGTATTGCTCGGCCTCCCAGTAGATCGACTCGGAGAGCTCGGCTTCGGTCATCGTCGGCAGCGTGATCTTCTTGACGATCACGGAATTGCCGGACAGCGACGCGACGACGTCCTTCGCCTTGAACTTCTTGTTGGCGAAGAGGCGCCGCACGGCGTCGGCCACGGCCCCGCCATCGATGATGGCGCCGTCGACGATGCTGTCGGGCGGGACCGATTCGACCCCGATGGCCGACACGCGGAACCCTTTCCCGGCGGGTTTCAGTTCGATGGCCTTGACGGAGCTCGACCCGATGTCGAGGCCCACGAGGCTTTTAGCTCGGCGGAACAGCACGTTTCGTTATCTCCAGACCCGACCCAGCTGAGCAAACCGAATACCAGCCAGAACGGGCTTGCTGATCCAACAAATTCGGCCCTGAATACCGGAATTGGCGTTCCAGGGCAGCGATGGGTATCCGAACCACTTACAAAACTGCAAGCCACTGACGATTACGGCACTTGCCTGAATGTGGCCGGTTTACCCTGCCAGTTGGGCTTATCGGAAGCTGTTTCGACGTGCTACAGTCCCCCACAGTTTTGGGCCCTCCCAAAGCCCTACTGTCGGCTTGTCCATCCCCCGAAATCCGTGTATGATTTGGGTTTGCCGTCCAACCGACGAAAGTCGGCATGGGCGGTCAAGCAGGAAACCGAAAACGCAGGAACCAGGATTTCAGGAAACGCTCGGATGCCAACTTACGTACCGCCCGTGAAGTCGATGCCCGTCAAGTGGCATGTGATTGATGCCAATGGCAAGGTGCTCGGCCGCGTCGCGACCGACGCCGCAAAACTGCTTCAGGGCAAACACAAGGCCGTTTACACGCCCTATCTCGACACGGGCGATCATGTCGTGATTCTCAACGTGGCGCGGGTGAAGCTCACCGGCCGCAAGGAAGAACAGAAAATCTATCAACGCCACAGCGGGTACCCCGGCGGTCTGCGCGAGGATCGCGCCAAGATCGTGCGCGCGGCCAAGCCGGAGCGCATGATGGAAGAAGCCGTTCGCGGGATGCTCCCGAAGTCGAAGCTCGGTGATGCGATGTTCCGCAAGTTGAAGGTGTATGTGGGTGACAAGCACCCGCACGCCGCCCAGTCACCCACCGTCTTCGAGGTCGAATAACTTGGCAGCAACTCAGTACTACGCAACCGGCCGCCGCAAGGAATCCACCGCCCGCGTCTTTTTGCGACCGGGCAACGGCGCCATCAAGATCAACCACCGCGAGTTCAACGAGTACTTCCCGATCGAAACCCTTCGCATCCTGGTGAAGACGCCGCTCCTGCTCACGGAAACTGCGGAACAGTTCGATGTGCTCGCCACCGTCAGTGGCGGTGGCGTGTCGGGCCAGGCCGGCGCGATCCGTCTCGGCATCGCCCGCGCCCTGTGCGAGTTCAACATCGAGCTCCGCTCGCGCCTCAAGAAAGACGGCCTGCTCACGCGCGACGCCCGCGCGAAGGAGCGCAAGAAGTACGGGATGGCCGGCGCCCGTAAGCGGTTCCAGTTCAGTAAGCGTTAATGCGTCACTTCACTTTATGGATGGAGGCAATTTGACCCCGCTCGCGATGAAGGACCTGCTCGAAGCAGGCGTGCATTTCGGACATCAGACCAAGCGCTGGAATCCCAAGATGAAGCCGTTCATCTTCGGTGAGCGCAGTGGCATCTACATCCTCGACCTCGGCAAGACCGTCAAGCACTACCGCGAGGCAGAGGATTTCGTCCGACAGCTCGCCGCCGAAGGCAAGACGATCCTCTTCGTGGGCACCAAGCGCCAGGCGCAGGACGTCGTCGCCGAAGAAGCGGCGCGCTGCGGCATGTTCTACGTCAACGAGCGCTGGCTCGGCGGACTGCTGACCAACTTCACGACCATCCAGCGCAGCATCGCGCGGCTGCGCGATCTCGAGGCGATGGCCACCGACGGCCGGTACGACTCGATGCCGAAGAAGGAAATCGCCAAGGCCGAAAAGGAAAAGCGCAAGCTGGTGAAGAACCTCGAAGGCATCCGCCACATGGGCCGGCTGCCCGATGCCCTGTTCGTCATCGACACGCGCAAGGAACAGATTGCCGTCGACGAAGCGCGCAAGCTGAAGATCCCGGTGATCGGCATCGTCGACACCAACTGCGATCCGGATCAGGTCGACTTCGTGATTCCCGGCAACGACGACGCGCTGCGCTCGGTGAAGCTGTTCGTGTCGCGCATTGCCGACGCGGTGATCTCGGGCCGCGGCGAGCGCGAATCGGCGATGGCCGAGCAGGCGGCGAGCGACGCCGAAGCGGCGGCCGCCGACGAAGCGCGCCGCACCGTGCGCCCGGCGGACGTCCGCAAGCCGCAGCGGCCGGCAGAGACCCCAGCGCCAACGGTATAGCAACCCGTTCGGCGGATCCCCTCTCGCGCCGGCTGCTTCACACGGCCGGCGCGATTTTCGTACAGGTAACCTCAAGACCCCAGGACCTCGAGTCCTCAAGACCTCGGAGTTAGTGAAATGGCAGTGACAGCAGCACAGGTGAAGGAACTACGCGACAAGACCGGCGCCGGCATGATGGATTGCAAGGCCGCGCTCGACGAGTCGGGCGGCGACATGGAGAAGGCGGTCGAGATTCTTCGCAAGAGGGGCCTCGCCTCGGCGGCCAAGCGCGCGGGACGCGTCGCCAAGGACGGCATCATCGGCCACTACATCCACATGGGCGGCAAGGTCGGCGTGCTCGTCGAGGTGAACTGCGAGACCGACTTCGTGGCGCGGACGCCGGAGTACCAGACGCTCGCGAAGGAGATCGCGATGCACATCGCCGCGGCCAGCCCGCTGGTGGTGAAGCGTGAGGATCTCCCTGCCGAGACGCTCGAGAAGGAGAAGGAGATCTATCGCGCGCAGTTCGCGGGCCAGAACAAGCCGGCCAACGTGATCGACAAGATCGTCGAGGGCAAGCTCGAGAGCTATTACGCGCAGGTCTGCCTGATGGACCAGCCCTCGGTGCGCGATCCGAACGTGACGATCAAGCAGATGGTCGCCGCCGCCACGGCGAAGACCGGTGAGAACGTCACCATCACGCGGTTCGTCCGCTTCAAGCTCGGGGAAACGCAGGATCACTAGGTTACGGGTTACGGGTTACATGTTCCAGGCCAGGTTCTGTTGGGTGCCAGGCACCGAACAGAACTAGACTTGGAACCCGGAATTTGGAACCCGGAACCTATATAATTTCCCTTTGTGCCCGAGTCTGCCCCGCCCAGTCCCCACTACAAACGAATCCTGTTGAAACTGTCGGGCGAAGCCCTGATGGGCGATCAGCCGTACGGCATCGACCCGGCAGTGGCCACCGGCATCGCGCAGGACGTCGCCGAAATTCAGTCGCTGGGCGTGCAGACGGCCGTGGTGATCGGCGGCGGCAACATCTTCCGCGGCCTGGCCGCCAGCGCGCGCGGCATGGATCGGTCAACCGGCGATTACATGGGCATGCTGGCCACCGTGATCAACGCGCTCGCCTTGCAGGACGCGCTCGAAAAAAACGGCGTGCCGACGCGGGTGCTGACCGCGATTGAAATGCGCGCCGTCGCCGAGCCGTTCATCCGCCGCCGCGCCGTGCGCCACCTCGAAAAGGGCCGCGTCGTCGTGTTCGCGGCCGGCACCGGCAATCCGTACTTCACCACCGACACCGCCGCCGCGCTGCGCGCCATGGAGATGAAGGCGGAGGTCATTCTCAAGGCCACCAAGGTGGATGGCATTTACACCGCCGATCCGGTGAAGCATCCCGACGCGACGCGTTACGATCGCATCTCGTATCTGCAGGTGCTGCAGGAGCGTCTGCAGGTGATGGACGCCACCGCGATCTCCCTGTGCATGGACAACAAGCTGCCGATCCTGGTCTTCAACATGAAGACGCAGGGCAACATCCGGCGCGTCGTAATGGGCGAAGCCGTCGGCACGATCGTGACCGCTTAAGACGAGGACAGTCATGGACGCAACAGACGTCAAGAGCCTGCACGCTGAAATCAAGAAACGCATGGACGGCCAGATCGAGTTCGTCCGCAAGGAACTGGCCGGCGTGCGCACCGGCCGTGCCTCCACCGACATGCTGCAGGGCGTGATGGTCGAAGCCTACGGCTCGAAGATGCCGATCAACCAGGTCGCATCGCTGTCGATCCCGGAGCCGGCGTTGATCGTCGCGCAGCCGTTCGATCCGTCGACGATGGCCGCGCTCGAGCGCGCCGTGCGCCTGTCGGATCTCGGCCTCAATCCCGCCAGCGACGGCAAGGTGCTGCGTATCCCGATCCCGTCGCTGACCGAAGAGCGCCGCAAGGAGCTCTCGCGCCACGTGCACAAGATGACCGAGGAAGGCCGTAATCACGTCCGCGTCGTGCGCCGCGAGGCGAACGACAAGCTGAAGAAACTGCTCAAGGACCACAAGATTTCGGAAGACGACGAGAAGCGGGCCCTCGACGAGGTGCAGAAGGTCACCGACGCGCACATCAAGATGATCGACGAGCTCCAGAAGAAGAAAGACCAGGAGCTGCTTGGGAAATAGTTACTTCACGCATCTGGAGTGCAGCAGTGCGTGCGGCGCGGGCCCGTTTGATCCGCGTGAAACGCATTTTCTTTGTCCGTCCTGCAAGCTCCCGATGCTGGCCCGCTACGATCTCAAGGCGGCGCGGGCGTGGAAGAAGGAGTCGCTGGCCGATCGCGCGCCGAACATGTGGCGCTATCGCGAGCTGATGCCGCTGCTCGCCGGCGACGAGCCCGTCACGCTCGGTGAAGGCTTCACGCCGCTCATTCACGCCAAGCGGCTCGGCGCAGCCATCGGACTCGATCGGCTCCTCATCAAGGACGAATCCCTCAACCCGACCAACTCGTTCAAGGCGCGCGGCCTGTCGGCAGCGGTCTCGCGCGCGAAGGCCCTTCGAGCGCAGACCGTGTTTCTGCCGACGGCCGGCAATGCAGGCAATGCGGCCGCGGCGTACGCGGCCGCAGCCGGAATGAAATGCGAAGTCTTCATCCCCAGGGATGCGAAGCAACCCTTCGTCGATGAGTGCCACTTGTACGGCGCCAACGTCACGCTGGTGGAGGGGCTGATCACCGACGCCGGCAGGATCGCGACGGAAACGGCAAAGCCGCGCGGCTGGTACGAGGTTTCGACCTTCCGCGAAGCCGGTCGCGCCGAAGGCAAGAAGACCATGGGCTTCGAGATCGCGGAGCAACTCAATTGGACGCTCCCCGACTGGATCATCTATCCGACCGGCGGCGGCACCGGGCTCATCGGCATGTGGAAAGGCTTCGCCGAACTGGAGGCGATCGGATGGCTGGCGTCCGGGCAGCGGCCGAAGATGGTGTCGGTGCAGACGGAAGGGTGCGCGCCGATCATCCGCGCCTTCGACAACGGCGCCGAAACCGCGGGCACCTGGGAGAATGCGCACACCGTGGCCGACGGCCTCCGCGTGCCGCGCGCCATCGCCGACTTCCTGATCCTGCGCACGATTCGTGAAAGCGGCGGCACCGCGGTCACGGTCAGCGACGCGCAGATGGTCGACGACATGAAGGTGATGGGCCGCGAAGAAGGCATCTCGGCCGCGCCTGAGGGCGCCGCGTCGTTGAGCGCCGTGCGGAAACTGATCGCGTCCGGCACGATCAAGAAGCACGAGACCGTCGTGCTGTTCAACACCGGCGGCGCGCTGAAATACCTCGACCTGCTGCGCTGATCGTCAGTCGCCGAGCGCCACGCCGATCGCGCGCGCGGTCTTGATCAGATCCGAATCGAGCGGCACCGTCTTCGTGCGCCCGACGACATCGGCGAGCGGGATCGGCACGATGTCCGGCGGATTGTTCGCAACCATCTTTCCGTACACGCCGCGCCGAATCAGTTCCACGGCCGCGCCGCCGAATCGCGTCGCCAGGACTCGATCGAATGCCGTGGGTCCCCCGCCGCGCTGCAGGTGCCCGAGCACCACGCATCGCGCCTCGCGGCCGGTCATCTCCTCGAGCTGCTCCGCAACCACGATGCCCACGCCGCCGAGCCGCTCCACGTATCCGGCGCGCGCCTCTTCTCGCAGCGTGACGTTGCCGCCGATCGGCTTGGCGCCCTCGGCGACCACAAGGATGCTGAACTTCGCGCCTAGCGCCTCGCGCTTACGAATCGCGGCCGCCACCTTCTCGGGGTCGTACGGTATCTCGGGAAGCAGGATCACGTCAGCGCCGCCGGCAATGCCGGCCTGCAGCGCAATCCAGCCCGCGTGACGTCCCATCACTTCAACGACCATCAGCCGCTTATGGGCTTCCGCCGTCGTGTGCAGCCTGTCAATCGCATCCGCCGCAAACGACACCGCCGTGTCGAAACCGAAACAGCTCGTCGTCCCGACGATGTCGTTGTCGATCGTCTTCGGCACGCCGACAACCGGGATGCCTTTGAGGTAGAACTGGTGCGCGATGCTCAGCGATCCGTCGCCGCCGATCACCACGAGCGCCTGCAGCCCCATCTTGTGAAACGTTTCGACGACGCGATCCGAGTAGTCGACCTTCCCTTCTGGCGTGTCGACCGGATACTCGAACGGGTTGCCGTGATTGGTGGTGCCGAGGATGGTTCCGCCGAGACGGAGAATGCCGGTCACATCCCTCGGCGTCAGGACGCGCGATCGCTTGGGATCCAGCAGGCCGTCAAAGCTGTCCTCGAGGCCCACGACCTCGATGCCGGCGTTGAAAGCGGACTTGACGACGGCGCGGATGACGGCATTCAAGCCGGGCGCATCACCGCCGCCGGTGAGCACGCCAATTCGTTTAATAGAAGGCACGTTACAAATGACTATATTTGAAAAGCGCGACAGTTCTCTTTCGTCTGTAAGTTTGATACAGTAAACAGGTTATAGGCCTGTCGGGCGGCTAGCTCAGCTGGGAGAGCGCAGCGTTCGCAACGCTGAGGTCGGGAGTTCGATCCTCCTGCCGTCCACCAATTTTTCGCCAAGCTATAGACCGCGAAAAATTGTCCCGCCGAAGCCTCAAGGGCGAAGGCGGCCCACCTCACCCAACACAAGCAACCAGATCGACTCACAGGCAGTCGAACTAGTATGGGATCCATGAAAGCGCTTGCTGTCTCTGCCCTGGCTCTGGCGTCGATCAGTATCGCCGGCGCGCAAGCGAACGATCCGCTCGCGCTCGCGGCCAAGGTGCAGCAACGCTACAACGGCATCAAGGACATCCAGGCCGACTTCGTCCAGACGTACGAAGGCGGCGTCTTGCGAACCAAGACGACCGAGCGCGGCACCGTCGCGATCAAGCGGCCCGGCAAAATGCGTTTCTCGTACACGAAGCCGGAGAAAAAAGAATTCGTGTCCGACGGCAATCGCCTCTACGCCCACATGGTCGCGGACAAGCAGGTGATTGTGAGTCCGGCGCCCGGTCCCGATCAGGGCGATATCCCCGCGATGTTCCTCGCGGGTCAGTCGGACCTCGCCCGGGACTACACGCCCAGCTTCACGGCATTGCCCGGCGCTTCACAGGGCCTGGTCACGCTCAAGCTGATCCCGAAGAAACCCAGCGCGGAGTACGAATCGATCGGCATCGGCGTCGACCCGAAGACGCTGCAGATTCAATTCCTCACCGCGGTCGACACGCAGGGGGGCCGATCGTCGTTTGCCTTCACTAACCTGAAGGAAAATCGGGGTTTGTCCGATAAACAATTCGAGTTTCGCATTCCACGCGGCGTGGATGTGGTGACCAATGGTGGCCGAAATCAATAGCTCCCTCGCCCGCTCATCGCGTCTTATTCTCGCTGCGCTCATCATCGGCACCGCCGTGTCGTGCGCGAGCAGCAGCAATGGCTCGCTGCGCGTCGCCCGCAATGCCGAGACCCAGCAGAACTACGACCTCGCGGTCGCTGAATACACGAAGCTGCTGCGCGCCAATCCGAACAGCAGGGACGCCCGGCAGGGCCTCGAGCGCGCCAAGCTGCGCGCCGCGCAGGATCACTTCTCCACCGCGCGCCGCATGGCGGCGACGGGCAAGCTCGAAGAAGCGCTCGTCGAATACCGGCTCGCCGCGGAGCTCAATCCGGGGAATGCGGACATCGAGCGCGAGATGCAGGAGACGCGCACGCAGTTGCGCGCCAAGGTCGCGATCCGCGAAGACGGCAAGACGCGCCTCGAATCGCTGATTGCGCAAAGCCTCGCGGCGCCGATGCCGGGCGCCGATCTGCCGCCCGATGCGAAGCTCCCCGACTCGGTGATCTTCCGCGACGCCAGCGCCCGGGATGTTTACGCGGCGATCGGCAAGTTCACGAACCTGAGCGTGATGTTCGACCCGACGTTCCGCGATCAGCCGGTGTCGATCGATCTGCGCGGCCAGTCGCTCGAGGAAGCGCTGAACGGTCTTTCGCTCACGACGCGTAATTTCTGGCGGGTCACCGCGCAGCGCACGATCACGGTCGTGCCCGACACGTCCGCCAAGCGGCGCGAATACGAAGAGGAAGTCGTTCGCACGTTCTACTTGAGCAATGCCGACCTCAAGGAAACGATCGACATGCTGCGCATCGTCGTCGACGCCCGCCGCATCTCGGCGATCACCGCGACCAACGCGCTCACGATCAAGGACACCCCGGAGCGGATCACCGCTGCAGGCAAGATCATCGCTGCGATCGACAAGGCCCGGCCCGAGGTGATCATCGACGTCGAGCTGCTCGAAGTGAACCGCACTCACCTGCATGAGTACGGCTTGCAGATCGCGTCCCCCGGCTCGCCCGGCATCAGCGGCAGCGCCGACATCAACCGGCCGGGTATGTCGCTCAAGGATCTCTCGAACCTCACCAGCGCCGACGTCCTGCTGACCGGGCTGCCGTCGCTCTACTACCGCCTCTTGAAGAACGATTCGGCCACGCGCATTCTCGCCAATCCGCAGTTGCGCACGTCAGAGGGCATCCCCGCGCAGGCGCGATTCGGCGAGCGCGTGCCGGTGCCCGTGACGACGTTCGCGCCGCTTGCCGCAGGCGGCGTGCAGACGCAGCCCATTACGTCGTTCAACTACGAGCCGATCGGCGTCAACATCGACATCACGCCGCGCATGCATCACGACGACGCGGTCACGCTCGCGCTGAAGGTCGACCTGAGCAGCATCTCCGGCAAGGGCTTCGGGGATCTGCCGACGTTCGGGAGCCGCCAGATCAACACCGTGATCCGTCTCAAGGACGGCGAGACCAATATGCTGGCGGGCCTGATCCGCGATGAAGAGCGGACGTCTCTCTCCGGCATCCCGGGCCTCAGCGATCTTCCTGTCATCGGCCGTCTCTTCGCGTACAACCACAAAGAGACGCAGGAGACGGACATCATCCTGACGCTGACGCCGCGGATCGTTCGCGTGCTGAATCTGAGCGCTGATGATCTTCAGGCGTTCAGGATGGGACGTGATTCCGGCGCGCCGCTGACGGACATTCCACCGCTGTTGCCCGTACCGGTGCCGCTGCCGAAACCGCCAGGTGGTGATTCCGCTCCTTCGCTGTCGCCCGGGTTTCCGACCGCGCCCACCGGCCCCGCGACGCCGGTGCAGCCGCCGACGCCGATCAAGCCCCCGAAGGGCTAAATCTTAGCGACCGACGCACCGAGCTTCTGCAGCCGTTCAACTAGACGGCTGTAGCCGCGCTCGACCGTTTCGAGCGGCTCGACGCGGCTCTGTCCGTCGGCGATCAACGCGGCGGCAATCAGCGCCATTCCCGATCGAATATCGCGGCTGTCGAGCGACTTGCCGCGCAAGCGCCGCGGTCCGGTGACGATGATGCGATGCGGATCGCAGAGGAACAGATCGGCGCCCATGCCGCTCATCTGCTCGAGCGCAAACAACCGCAGCTCGTACATCCAATCGTGCACCAGCGTGGCGCCTTCGGCCTGCGTCGCCAGCACGGTGACGAGGCTCACCAGGTCGCTCGGGAATCCCGGCCACAGGCCCGTCGTAATGCGGCCGGCGCCGACCAGTTTCTTCACCTCGACACGGAACACATCGTTGTCCTGGACGCAGTGCACGCCCATCTTGGTGAGCACCGCCGACACCACCTCCATGTCGACGGGTCGTGTGCCGCCAACGTCGATGTGGCCGCCGGTGATGGCGCCAACGACCGCCCAACTTCCCGCTTCGATGTAGTCGCCGTACAGCGCCTTGGTGGCCCCGCGCGGCTTGGCGATGCCTTCGACACGAATCGTATGAGACCCGTCGCCTGTCACGCCGACGCCCATGTTGCGAAGGAACTCGCAGAGCTCGACGACGTGCGGCTCGCAGGCGGCGTGGCGAATCTCCGACAGTCCTGGCGCCGCGGCGGCGGCGAGAAGCGCTGTCTCCGTACCGGTTACTGACGCCTCATCGAGATAGATCGATGCCGGCTTCAAGCCATTCGGAACCTCGAGCCGATGACCCGAGCCCGGGATCACGCGGGCACCCATGGCAATCACCGCTTCGAGGTGCGTCTTGATGCTGCGGCGTGCCGGAAAGTCGCCGCCCGGAGGCGCGACAACGGCGCGGCCGCGGCGCGCGAGCAGCGGCCCCATCAGCAGCACCGAGCCGCGCAGCCGTCCGACCAGCGTGCTGTCCGGTTCGTCCTTGGTGACGTTGGCGCAGCGAATGCGCAGCGTGGTGCTGCCGATGCCTTCGACCTCGGCGCCGAGATCGAGCAGCAGCCGTGCCATCACCTCGACGTCGGCGATGCGCGGCATGTTGGTGAGCGTGCACCACTCGTCGGTCAGGAGGCACGCCGCCACGAGTGGCAGCGCCGCGTTCTTGTTGCCCTCGACGTCGACGCGCCCTTCGATGCGGCGGCCGCCTTCAATCACTAATGTCGACACTAGAATTCACCCAGACAGATGATCTCATTTCGGAGCTCGACTCCGAATTGATCTTTGACAGCGCCGCGGCACTGCTCGACGAGCTGATAGATTTCAGCGGCCCTGGCTGAGCCGTCGTTGATGATGAAGTTGGCATGCGTCGGCGACACCTTCGCGCCGCCGAGCGAGGCGCCTTTGAGGCCGGCGCGATCGACCAGCGCGCCGGCCGACGGCGGGATGCCGGCCGGCACCTTGTCGTGGACCGGATCGGGATTCATGAAAATACAGCCGGCGCTCGGCGATTCAAGCGGCTGCGTGCGCTTGCGGAAGGCGAGCGACTCGCGCGCCACCAATCGCAACGCCGCCGGATCGCCGCCCGGCGTCACGCGAAACGCGGCCCACAGCACGACTTCGCGCGTCTTCTTCAGCCGGCTGTAGTCGTAGTCGAACTCCATGCGATCCGCCGGCACCTGTAACAGCGTGCCGTCGGGCTTGAGCAGCCGCACGCTCTCGACCAGATCGCCGATGTTGATCTTCTTCCAGTGTGCGTTGCCGTAGATCGCGCCGCCAACTGTGCCTGGCGTGCCGGCCCAGGCCTCGAGTCCGGCGAAGCCGCGATTGATGGTCCATCGCACCAGGCCGTTGATCGTCACCGCGGCATCGGCGCGCACCAGCCGATCGCCGATCGGCGTCACGTCGCCACCCTTCGTGCGAATCACGAGACCGCGAATGCCGGCATCGGCCACCAACACGTTGGAACCGCCGCCGAGCATCGTCACCTTGACGCCCGCGGCATGCGCGAGCTTCACGGCCTGCACGATCTCGTTTTCATTCTGCGTCTCGATCAGAATGTCGGCGGGACCGCCGACCTTGAAAGTCGTGAACGGCGCCAGCGGCGCGCCGCGCTTCACGCGATCGACGCCGAAGGCGTTCTCGAGCGCCGCGGCCAGGTCGCTCACGAGACGTCCTTGAGATCCGCATAGCGCAGCAGCTGGCGCTCGCGCGAGATCAGCGCCGTCACGGCTTCCTGGTGCGTGCACACGTGGAACTCGATGAAGTCGCCGGGCGCGAGTTGGCCGGCGATGGGCAAATCCGCGGAAATCACATAGCCAATCTTGGGATAGCCGCCGGCGGTCTGCCGATCGGCCATCAGCAGGATCGGCTCGCCGGCCGCAGGCACCTGGATGGCGCCGATGCCGAGTGGTTCCGAGATCAATTCCTCGGCGCGCGTGCGGACGAGCGGCGGGCCCTGGAGGCGATAGCCCATTCGATTCGACTGCGGCGAAATGCGGAAGCTGACACTCGCAATGGCCCTGAGCGTATCGGCATGAAACCAGTCGGCCTGCGGCCCCGGCATCACACGCAACAGCGCGCGTCCCTTCGTCGGCAGCGTCAAGCCCACCGATTTGCGCTGCGGGCGCGGCTGGGAGTCTTCGAGGATCGGAACGCGATCGCCGGCCTGCAGCGCCCTGCCGTTGAAGCCGCCCATGTGACTCACCAGGTGGGTGGCGCGGCTGCCGAGCACGGCGGGAGTCTGGATGCCGCCGGCCACCGCCAGATAGGCGCGCGCACCCTGCACGATCCGGCCGAACTTGAGGCGTTGTCCGCGCGTGACCTGGAACGATGCGCCTGGCGATATCGGTCGATCGTCGCAGGTCACCTCGAATTGCGCCCCCGCGATCGCCATCGTCGTATCAGCCTCAACGATCAGATCGGGGCCGATCAACGTGATCTCGAGCGTGGCTGCGTCGATCGTGTTGCCGGCGAGTTGGTTGGCAAGCCGATGCGAAAAGGTATCCATCGGCCCGGCGACCGGCACGCCGGATGCCTGATGACCGTAGCGGCCAAGGTCCTGGACCGTCGTCAGCAATCCGGGTTTCAGGATCTGCAGCGCGCCGGTGCTCATGACTTCCCTACCGGTACGAATCGCACGAGATCGCCCGCTGCGAGCAGGCTGGGCGTGTCGCGATCGGCATCGAACATCACGGTCGCCGTGCGGCCGATCAACTGCCAGCCGCCCGGACTCTCTACCGGATACACGCCGGTCTGCAGTCCCGCGATGCCGACGGACCCGGCGGGCACGCGCTCGCGCGGCACGCGGTGACGTGGCGAGGCAATCGACGGATCGACGCGGCCCATGTAGGCAAAGCCCGGCACGAACCCGAGCATGTAGACGCGGTAAATGCGCTCGCTGTGCCGCTTGATCACATCCGCCCCCGAACAGCCCGCGCGCTCCGCAACCGCCTCGAGATCGGGACCGAATGCGCCGCCGTATTCGACGGGGATCTCGATCGGGTCGCGCGCGCGCATCGCCTCGAGCGCCGCGAGCGCGGCGAACTCGGTCTCGATGGCCCGCTCGAGCGCCGCCAGATCGGTCTGCAGCGGATCGTAATGGATGCCGAGCGTGGAATAGCCGGGCGCGATGTCCCTCACGCCGCGGGCGCGACGATCGCGGAGGCGCGCTGCCAGCAGGATCGCGCGCTCGTTGACGACCGGATCGATCGCCGGCTCGAGCTCGACGAGCAGCATCGCATCACCGCACGGTTGAATTTTCACGCGAGCGCCGCCAGCAATTTGCGATGGATGCCGCCGAAGCCGCCGTTCGACATCACGACGATCAGATCGCCATCGCGCGCTTCGCGCGCCACGGCACCGACGATCGTCTCGACATCGGGCAAGTGCCGCGCGCGCACGTGGCCGGCGGTCAGATCCGCAACGAGCTTCGATTCCGAAAGCCGCTCCTCCGCCGGGAGACTCGATCGGAACACCGACGCGATCACGACTTCGTCGGCCCCCGCGAACGCCCTCGCGAAGTCGTCCTGGAAGATGCGCCGGCACGACGACGCCGAGCGCGGCTCGAAGATCGCCCAGACGCGCCTTCCCGGTGCCGATCGCCGGACCGCCTTGAGCGTCTCTTCCACCGCCGTCGGGTGATGCGCGAAGTCGTCGTACACGGTCACGCCACGCGCTTCACCGACGATCTCCAACCGGCGCTTGACGCCCTTGAATGCGGCCAGGCCTTGGCGAAGCCGCTCGACATCGAGACCGAGATCGACGCCCACGGCAATCGCCACGAGCGCGTTGCGCACGTTGTGGTCGCCCAGCAGCGGCATGTTGAACTCGCCAAGATCTTCCCCTTTGCGGCGTACCCGGAACCTGGAACCTGCCTCTAAGCGAATATCAATCGCCTGCCACTCGGCGTCAGCAGACAACCCGAACGTCTGCACGCGGCTCCGCGCTTTGTCGCCGAGCGCGGCCGCATCGGGACTGTCGATGCCTAGCAGCGTGAGACCTCCGCGCGGAACCAGGTTCACGAGACGCCGGAACGCGAGACGCACTTCGTCGATGTCGCGATAAATGTCGGCGTGATCGAATTCGATGTTGTTGACCACCGCGATGTCCGGCAGATACTTCAGGAACTTCGCGGTCTTGTCGAAGTAGGCGCTGTCGTATTCATCGCCTTCGATCACGAAGGCCTTGCCCTTGCCAATCCGGTAGCTCGCGCCATCGTCACCGAAATTCCGCGCGATGCCGCCGATCAGAACGGTCGGATCGGCGCCCGCCGCCGTCAGCAGCCACCCCGTGAGCGCCGTCGTGGTGGTCTTGCCGTGCGTTCCGGCGATCACGATCGACTGCGCATCCCACAGCCATTGATCGCGGATCGTCTCCGGCAGCGACGCGTAGCGAATGCCGGCGTCGAGCACGGCTTCGAGCTCGGCGTTGCCGCGCGAGATGGCGTTGCCGACGACGACGAGGTCGGGCCGGGCAGCGACGTGTTCGCCTCGATAGCCTTCGAGGACGTTGATCTTCTCGGCGGCGAGAAAATCGCTCATCGGCGGATACACATGCTCATCGGATCCGCTGACATCATGCCCGCGATGTTTCAGTAGTGCGGCGAGCGTGGCCATTGCCGTGCCGCAGACGCCGATCAAGTGGATGCGCATTTATTCGACAGCCGCTTCGAGGATTCGCAAAGACGCCGACGGGCCGCCTGTAACTTCAACCTTCACGCCGAATGGGAGGGTCCACGTGGGCCCGCTGGTGTGCCCTGACGGAAAGTTGAACAACACCGGACCGCGGAATTCCTCCATGAAGTCGCGCAGCACGTCGCGAATCGCCGGGTCGCCGCCAGGCTCGTCGCATCCCGGGAATTCTCCAAACACGATCGCCGTGGCGGGCACGAACACGCCCGCCTGCGCGGCCTGGGTCAGCATGCGGTGAATGCGATACGGCCGCTCGCCGATGTCCTCGATGAACAGCACGCAGCCGTGCGGCGGATCGAACTCCCATGGCGTGCCCATCGACGCCATCAGCTGCGTCAACGTTCCGCCCGTGAGAACACCAGTGGCCGATCCGGGCTTCAATGTTTCGAGCTGCGGCGGCGTCAGATCTCCTGCAGGCTCGCTCGACAGCATCACTTTGCGAAACGAGTCCTCATCGTATGCCGATGGCCCCTTCGCGATGCGGCGATCGATCATCGGACCGTGAATCGCCGCCAAACCATTCCGCTGATACAGCGACAGGATCGCGGTGATGTCGCTGTAGCCGATCAGCGCCTTCTTCGATTCGATCAGCACGTCGGGATCGAGAAACGGCAACAACTGCGCGCTGCCGTAGCCGCCACGCATCGCGATCAACGCCGCAATCGACGGATCCTGCCAGGCGTTCATGATCGCGCGGACACGCGTCTCTACCGATCCGGCGACGAACCGTTCCTTGTCGAAGATGGTCTGGTCGTAGACGGCTTCCAGCCCGAGCCGCGCCAGCTCGGTGACGCCCGCCTGGACTTCCTCCATGGGGAACGAGCTGGCAGGGGCGACGAGCGCCACGCGATCGCCGGATCGCAGCCGTCGAAGTCGAATCACAGATACGCCGCCATCTCGGCGGCGACCAACTGGTGTTCTTCGCGGCCGAGGATGCCGCGCAGCCGCTTGATACGAGCGCCGGGACCCGGACGATCGCCCAACAGAAACCGCTGCTTGGCGCGCTTCAGCCGCGCGAATGCATCGTCGTGGCGCTTCGCGGGAATGCTCCCCGACTCGACGGCGCGCACCAGCGCTTCGAGCGTGCGCCCTTGCAGATCGACGTCGCCGCTGCAGACGAGCACGGCGTCGCATCCGGCGCGAATCGCATCGACCGCCGCATCCGGCACGGCATGATTCGCGCTCAATGCCTTCATCTCGAGATCGTCGCTCAGGATGACGCCGTCGAATTTCAATTCGTCGCGCAGCAGCTTCTGGACGATGTCCGGCGACAGCGTCGCAGGCCGCTGCTCGTCGAGCGACGGCACCAGTACGTGGGCGGTCATGATGAAGGCCACCTGCTCGGCGACCGCGGCGCGGAAGGGCTCGAACTCGATGGCGCGCAACCGATCGGGCGGATGCTCGACCAGCGGCAATTCGAAATGCGAATCGGTGCTGGTGTCGCCATGCCCGGGGAAGTGTTTACCGCACGCCGCGAGCCCGGCGCCCTGAAGCGCGCGGATGATGACACGGCCAAGCTTTGCGACATCCTCGGCGCGCTCCGCCAGCGCGCGATCACCGATCACGGGATTCTTCGGATTGGTGTGGATGTCGAGCACGGGCGCGTAATCGAGCGTGATGCCGACGGCCAGCAGCTCCTCGGCGAGGGCCTTCGCAAACCGCTCCGCCAGCGCTTCCGATCCTTTGCCGGCGCGCCCCAGCGTCGCCATCGGTGGCCACTTCGTGAACGG
>Ga0207428_10000586_pt1 | contig 43007 bp, 43 predicted proteins | sample RhiMethybrSRZTD1_FD_187600 | JGI IMG/M metagenome (GOLD analysis project Ga0207428, IMG submission 187600) | Populus rhizosphere microbial communities from Tennessee, USA - Rhizosphere MetaG P. TD hybrid SRZTD1 (SPAdes) (version 3) | ecosystem: Host-associated > Plants > Roots > Rhizosphere >...
CGTGCTGTCCCATGTCTGCTCACTATCCGCGGCCGAGGCGTCGGCAGCTAAGACATCAACGTGCCGCCGCCCTGGCAACCTGCTGAGGCTAGGCTGTGGCCCACCGGCACCCCGAAGAGGCCCGACCGCATTCCGGCGATCCACCACGAGCGACACCAGGACCGACCAAGTACCACCACGAAAAGGAGTCCTCAGCAGCCATGTCGACCTCCGTAACCCTCCCAGCACTGGGCGAGAGCGTCACCGAAGGAACCGTCAGCCGGTGGCTCAAGCAGGTGGGTGACGCTGTCGAAGCCGACGAGCCGCTACTCGAGGTGTCAACGGACAAGGTCGACACTGAGATTCCCTCCCCTACCTCGGGCGTGCTGTTGGAGATCAAGGCGCAGGAGGATGAGACCGTCGCAGTCGGCGCGGTACTCGCCGTGATCGGCGAGCCGAACGAGGCAGACGGCGGGTCTGCGCCGGCAACTGAGTCGCCCGCAGAGGAGACTGCCGACGAGGCAGCCACGCCCCAGGCTGAAGAATCCGCTCGGCAGCCTGAAGAGGCTCAACAGGCCGAAGACCAGCAAGCCGACGAGGGTCAACAGGTCGAGGAGCCTAGAGGAGAAGAGGCACAGCCGGCGGCCCAAGAGGCGGCACCGACGACGGAACCCGAGCAGCCGCAAGAAACCAGCGAGGCTGAGCCGGCTGAAGCAGCCCGGAGCGGAGGTGGGAATGGCACTTCTGGGGCGACCCAAGTCACCCTCCCCGAATTGGGCGAGAGCGTTACCGAGGGAACGGTAAGTCGCTGGCTGAAGCAGGTCGGTGATTCTGTCCAGGCCGATGAGCCGCTGTTGGAGGTTTCGACCGACAAGGTTGACACCGAAATTCCTTCTCCGGCGACCGGCACGTTGCTCGAGATTCGGGTGCAAGATGACGAGACAGTCGGTGTAGGCGCGGTCCTTGCGGTGATCGGGCAGGCAGAGAGTGCAGCGCCACCAGAGGCGCCCGAGCAAGCACGTGAGGCTGCGCCAGAGCCCGAGCCCGAACAGGAACCCCAGCCGCAGCAGGAAGCAGAGAAACAAGCGGAACCCGAGACACAACCGGAACCCCAGACACAGCCGGAACCGGAACCCGAGCCAGAGCCAGAGCCAACAGTTGCTGAACCGAGCGCGCGGGAAGACGCTCGTCCAGAAGGAGACGGCAGCGGAGGGGCTGCAGGTACGACGGCACCGGCACCTACGACAACACAGAGCGATTCGGACACCACGTATGTGACGCCGCTGGTACGCAAGCTAGCCAAAGAGCATGGCGTCGATCTCGGATCGCTCAACGGGACCGGTGTCGGCGGCCGGATCCGCAAGCAAGACGTACTAGCCGCCGCTGAGGCTGCGAAGCAGGCCGCTGCCGCCCCGGCGCCGGAGGAACCGGAGGAGCCAGCGGCCTCCGCTCCAGCACCCGCGGCCGAGGTCAGCACCCTGCGCGGCACCACGGAGAAGATGTCGCGGTTGCGCCAGACGATCGCCAAGCGCATGGTGGAGTCCCTTCAGGTTGCCGCCCAGCTGACCGCCACAGTTGAAGTGGATATGACAGCCATCTCGCAGATCCGCGCGACGGTCAAGGATGACTTCAAAAAGCGCGAGGGCGCGACACTGTCCTACCTGCCCTTCATCGCCAAGGCTGCCGTCGAGGCCTTGAAGGAATATCCGAAGGTCAACGCCACCATTGACACCGAAGAACGGACCATCACCTATCTGGATGCCGAGCACCTCGGCATCGCGGTGCAGACCGAGAGAGGTCTGCTGGTCCCGGTGATCAAGGATGCCGGGGATTTGAGCATTGCCGGCTTGGCGAAGCGGATCAGTGACCTGGCAGCGCGGACTCGGCAGAACAAGGTGACGCCCGACGAATTGACCGGCGGCACGTTCACCATTACCAATTACGGCTCCGCGGGCACATTGCTGGACACCCCGATAATCAACCAGCCACAGGTGGCGATTCTGGGAACCGGTGCGCTGGTCAAACGTCCGGTAGTGATCTCCGATTCGCGGCTGGGCGAGGTCATTGCGATCCGCGACATGATGTACCTGTCGCTGTCTTACGATCATCGGTTGATCGACGGCGCCGAAGCGGCCCAGTTCCTCAGCACCCTCAAAGCGCGCCTTGAGGAAGGTGACTTCGGCGCAGAGTTTGGGATCTGACAACCATGAAGGTCGTCGTTGTCGGCGCCACGGGAAACGTCGGGACCAGCGTCGTCGAAGCGCTCGCAGCCGACTCCACGGTTACCGAGATCGTCGGGGTTGCCCGGCGGACTCCGGCGTCATGGCAGCCGGCGAAGACGCGGTTTGAAGCAGCGGACGTTCGAAAGCCTGAGATCGTGCAACATCTTCAGGGCGCTGACGCCCTGGTTCTGTTGTCGTGGGCTTTCCAGCCCACGCACCGACCGCTGTCAACGTGGGACGTCAACGTGCTCGGCAGCATGAACGCGCTGGACGCAGCGGCCGATGCCGGGGTTCGAACAGTCGTCTATGCGTCATCCCTGGCCGCCTACTCGCCGGGACCGGGCAGGCATGTGGACGAAAGCTGGCCGACCCATAGCATGCCAACCGCGGCGTACGGGCGGGAGAAGGCTTACCTTGAGCGCTTTCTCGACGCTTACGAGTTGCGCCACCCAGAAATTCGGGTCGTCCGGATGCGTACCAGTTTCATCTTCAAACGATCCTCGGCCAGCGAGCAGCGGCGGATATTCGCCGGACCGCTAATCCCGCGTGCGTTGCTCCGTCCAGGCCGCTTGCCCGTCGTCCCGCTGCCGGCTGGCCTGCGGTTCCAAGCCATGCATGGCAACGACGCCGGCGAGGCCTACCGGCTGGCGCTGCTGAGCGATGCCCGCGGCGCTTACAACGTCGCTGCGGATCCGATCATTGATGGCGAAGCACTCGGCAAACTGCTGGAAGCAAGGGCCGTGCAGGTTCCAACACGAGCCGCCGCAGCCGCTATGGCGGGCGCGTGGCGGTTGCGCGTCATCCCCTCGGACGAGTCGCTGCTCAATCTGTTCCTATCGCTCCCAACACTCGACACCGGACGCATCCGTAATGAGTTGGGCTGGCAGCCGCAATTCTCCGGAGGCAACGCGCTGCGTGAGGTCATGCAGGCGATGGCCGAGGGCGCCGGTGGTCCCACCCCGCCGCTGCACCCCACCAGCGACAGGACACCTACCTCATGAACACCCCATGAAGTGGTTGCTTGCAGGTGCATCCGGTTACCTGGGCACAGCGCTCAGAGTGCGCCTGGCAAGCGACGGAGAGCAGGTCGTCAGGCTGGTACGCCGTGAACCGGCAACGTCCACCGAGTTCCGCTGGGATCCGGACGTAGGCGAAATGGATATGGCGGCGTTTGAGGACGTTGATGTGGCCGTCAACTTGGGTGGCGTTCCTGTCGCCCCGCTGCCATGGACCCAGTCGCGACGAGAGCAAATCCTCAGATCACGAGTCAATACCACGAGCACCATCGCACGAGGCCTAGCCGAGCAGGCCAGCAGCCGAGCGCTGACACTCATCCAGGCAAGCGGAATAGCCCGTTACGGCGCTACTTCTGGAGCCGAGCCATACACCGAGCAGTCACCGGCAGCGGCCGATTTCCTAGCCGAGGTAACAACGAAGTGGGAGGCCGCCACCCAGCCGGCAGCCGACGCCGGCGTACGGGTTGTGATCTTCCGCACCAGCCCTGTGATGGGCGCGGGCGGTGGCCCGCTGGCACCGATGAAGCTGGCCTGGTGGTCCGGGCTCGGGGCCGTCGTGGGCGACGGTAGTCAACGGATGCCCATGATCAGTCTCCGGGACTACCTTGCGGTCGTGCACTGGGCGGTAACTAATGATCACGCCTCCGGGCCGTACAACCTGACACTTCCGCAGCCGACAACAAACGCTGAGTTCACTGACGCCCTAGCCAACGCGATGCACAGACCTCGGTTCCTTCGGGTACCGGCTTCGGTGATCCGGACGGCCCTCGGCGAGCTGGCAGGTCAGATCGTCGGAGACATGTATGCGATTCCGAAACGACTAACCGAGGATGGCTTCGTCTTCAGCGATCCCACGGTTGAGGACGTTGTCGCCTCCGCGCTCGGATCAGCAGGACGACACTAGACTCGGCGCCATGGCAGTGCAGTTCCTTGATCTTGGGCTGGGTCGCGAACATCGCGACTACCAGGAAACCTGGGACCTGCAGCGCGCCATTCATGCCGAGGTGTCGGCCGGGACTCGACCGGATACGGTGCTGCTTCTGGAGCACGCCAGTGTGTATACCGCTGGTAAGCGCACCGAGCCTCAGGAACGGCCTGTCGATGGGACGCCGGTCGTCGATGTCGACCGCGGCGGTAAGATCACCTGGCACGGGCCTGGGCAGCTGGTGGGTTACCCGATCGTGCGGCTGCCTGAGGCGGCTCTTGTCGTTGACTATGTACGACGACTGGAAGAGGCCATGATCGCGATGCTTGGCGAGTACGGCCTCGGCACCGGTCGCATCCGTGGTCGGTCGGGGGTTTGGCTTGCCGCGGATGATCACCGGCCGGAGCGCAAAATAGCTGCCATTGGCGTTCGCGTTGCGGCTGGTACGACAATGCACGGACTTGCGCTCAACGTCGATCCCGATCTCTCCGCGTTCGGTCTCATCATCCCGTGTGGATTGACCGGTGTAGGCGTGACATCAATGGCTGCTGAGCTGGGCCATCAGGTGATGATCACCGATGTGGCACAGGCGCTCATCCCGCAGTTGCGGCGCTACCTGGCTTTCGAGGAATACGTCCAGTCCCCTGACATTGGATCCGCACCAGACCCGGCCCTTCCCAGGGTCACAGTCGGTGCCGCGTGACGAGCTGACGTCGGCCAGCGGAGCTCACCGTCGGGCCGTCGTCGCGCCGCCAGTCGACTATGCCATTGAGGCGTACAGCCTGAAAAAGGTGTATCGGACCAGGCATGGCAAACAAGCGGCCGTCGACGGGCTGGACCTGCGAGTGCCGGTAGGCGGAGTCCACGGCTTTCTCGGTCCCAATGGCTCCGGCAAAACAACCACAATCAGGATGCTGCTGGGACTGACCGCCGCGGACTCTGGTCACATCCGGATCTTCGACCATGAGGTGCCACTTGCGATCAACGAGATCATCGACCGGGTTGGCGCGATCGTGGAGCAGCCCAAGTTCTTCCCGGCATTCTCGGGGCAGAGGAACCTCGAGCTGCTGGCCCAGGCCATCGGAGCCCCGCGCCGCCGCGTCGATGCGGTACTGCAGGGTGTGGGCTTGGGCCGTCGCCGGGAAGACAAGTTCCGCAGCTATTCATTGGGGATGAAACAGCGCCTTGCGATCGCCGCCACGCTGCTGAAAGATCCTGACCTGTTGATCTTCGACGAGCCAACCAACGGCCTCGACCCAGCCGGCATTCACGAGATTCGCATGATGATGCGGAACCTGGCCCGCCGTGGCAAAACCGTCTTGGTATCCAGCCACATCCTCAGCGAGGTGCAGCAGATCGCCGACACGGTCACCATCATTGGCCGTGGTCGGTTGCTCGCCGAGGGCAAGGTCAGCGACATCCTTGCCGCCGACGGACAGCTATCCGTACGAGTTGGCGTGTCGGACCATCTGCGCGCCACTGAGATCCTCTCCGCCTCGGGCTTCACGGTCGAACCGCTGCAGGAGCGCCAGCTCAAGGTCAGTTCCAGCAACCGCGAACTTGACCCCGCGGTCGTTAACCAGGTGCTGGCAGATCATGACTTGTACGTCTCCGAGCTGGTCCCCATCCAGCCGGATCTTGAATCAGTGTTTCTGAATCTGACTGCTGGAGATCAGCGGCCGTGAGCCGGCTTGTGTGGGCCGAAGTCACGAGGTTGCTGAGCCGGCGGTTCACCGGCATCGCTCTAGTGGTGTTGCTGCTCGGGCTCGGCGGATACCAGCTCGTGGTCAACGACTCATTGTCACCACTGACCGACGAACAGCTCGCCGCCGCGCAGGGGTCGTACGAGCAATCGCACAAGGACTGGGTCGACAACCACAAGAAGTACGAGCAGAACTGCCGCGAGACTGGTGGCACACCGGAGGAGTGCGCCATACCGGAGCCCAGGCTGAATGACTTCACCGTGGAACCAACGCCCTTCAGCCAGGCCGCACGGACGGCACTCAGTATGTCGACGGTATTAGTCTCGCTGGCCGCTTTCATGATCGCCGCCAGCTTCATCGGCGCCGAGTACAGCTCTGGCTCGATCTCCACCTGGCTGACTTTTGTGCCGCGCCGCGGCGCCGTCTTCTGGTCAAAACTCCTTACCGTGATCGGTTTTGCGGCGCTGCTTGCCGCAGTGAGCAGCGCGTTGGTGCTCGCCGCGACCCTCGTGCTGGCCAGGCTGCACGGTGCTCATGTCGAGTTACTTCGCGATCTTGCCGCGATGGCAGCACGCAGCGTTCTTGTCGCCGTTGGACTGGCTGTTCTCGGATTCTGCCTCGGTCTGATGACTCGCCACACGGCCGGCGCCATAGGCGTCCTACTTGCGCTGGTCGTTGTCTCGTTTGTCCGGATCGGGCCTTTGAACTCGCTGGCTTGGGCGCAGCGCATTACGCCGTGGACTCCGGATGGAAACTTGGCAGCGATCGTCGCCCGCGGCTACAGGTACTACATGCCGGTGGAGAAACTCACTCCGGAGGGCGTCAATGTCGAATTCACCCAGCACAGTCTGAGCCTGGCCCACGGGGCCACCTATTGGGCGATTCTGCTCTTGGTGCTCGTAGCGAGCTCATTATTGATCTTCCGCCGCCGGGAAGTGCTCTGACATCAGGCTGCCACTAGGCTGGGACGGTGACCATCGCTCCCGAAGGCCGCAAGCTGCTGCGTCTGGAAGTTCGCAACGCCAGCACGCCGATCGAGAAGAAGCCGTCCTGGATCAGGACGACGGCGCGGCTGGGGCCCGAGTACCGCGAGCTGCACGAGCTGGTCAAAAGCCAGGGCTTGCACACTGTCTGCCAAGAAGCGGGATGCCCGAACATCTTCGAATGCTGGGAGGATCGCGAGGCCACCTTCCTCATTGGCGGAGATGTCTGCACCCGCAGGTGCGATTTCTGTCAGATCGACACCGGCAAACCAGCCACCTTCGATGCAGGGGAACCGGTCCGGGTCGCCGAGTCGGTGCAGAAGATGGAGCTTCGCTATGCAACGGTCACCGGTGTGTGTCGCGATGATCTTGCCGATGAGGGCGCCTGGCTTTACGCGGAGACCATCCGCAAGATTCATGAGCTCAATCCCGGCACCGGCGTCGAAATGCTGGCACCGGACTTCTCAGGAAACCATGAGTACCTGAATCAGATCTTCGAGACCGAGCCAGAGGTCTTCGCACACAATGTTGAGACCGTCCCGCGCATCTTCAAGCGGATTCGACCGGGGTTCCGATATGAGCGATCACTTGATGTGTTGCGCGCATCACGCACGGCCGGTCTCGTCACAAAATCCAATCTGATCCTCGGCATGGGCGAATCCCGTTCCGAGATCAGTGAAGCGCTTCGGGACCTGTACGACGCCGGTGTGGAGATTGTCACGATCACGCAGTACCTGCGACCATCTCCTCGTCATCATCCGATCGAGCGCTGGGTTAAGCCTGAGGAGTTCGTCGAGCTCGCGGACGAGGCAACTGCCGTCGGTTTCGCTGGCGTGATGAGCGGACCCCTCGTACGCTCCTCATATCGTGCCGGTCGCCTGTACCGTCAGGCACTGCAAAACCGCCAGGCTCTGTCGAAGAGCGCTTCGGCGGTCTAGGCAGCCAGCACACAGAATCAAGAGCGGAAAGTGAGTGGCAATGGCTGACGCGGCGGCCAAGAACGCTAAGACCGGCGCCAAGGACCCGAAGGCCGCGGCCAAGGATGCAAAGGTTCAGGCCAAGGCCGCGAAGAAAACGGAGAAGGCCCGCAAGAAGGCAAGCAACGATCCGAAGGATATGGGCCGATTTCGGCAGCTGATTCGGGCTTATCAGGTCACCCATGAGTACGACCGAGCGCTGCCGTACATCTTGCTCGGCGCCTTCTTATTGCCAATCGCGATCGCGGTGGTCATTGGCTTTCTCTGGGGCCACGTCTTCAATCTGGTCTTGATCGGGCTCGGGCTCGGGCTCTTGGCGGCGATGGCTCTATTGGTTCGCCGCGCAAAGCGGGCCACCTACAAGCGCTACGCGGGAAAGACAGGCTCTGCCGAAGTCGCCTTGTCGATGCTGCCCAAGAAGTGGATCTCTTCGCCGGTCATTGCGGCCAATCGCAACCGTGATGTGGTGCATCGCACAGTTGGCCCCGGTGGACTCGTGTTGATCGGTGAGGGCGAAACTGGCCGGGTACGCCAACTTCTCGCCAGCGAGGTGAAAAAGCACGAGAGGGTCGCGTACGGGATCACCGTGACGACGATCGTGATGGGCAACAAAGAGGGCCAAGTGCCGCTGGATAAGCTCGCCGACCACATTCGCAAACTGCCGAAGGTGCTTCAGGCGTACCAGATCACCGACATCAAGCAGCGGCTGCGCGCCCTTGACGCACTCCGTCCGCCGGTGCCGATTCCCAAGGGCCCGATGCCGACGAGCCCGCGCCAGGTAAAGGGCGCCCGCCAGGCGATGCGCGGACGCTGACTCGGCTCCTCGCCTAAGTGTCCGACCGCGTTATTGATCAATGGTGAATTTGATCAACGCCGAACTCGTCACGATGAGTTATGGCACTCATACCCTGCTCGATAGTGTCAGTCTCGGCTTGGACCGCGGCGAGGTTGTTGGGATCGTCGGCCGCAATGGAGCAGGAAAGACCACCCTGCTGCAGATTCTGGCCCGGAGGCTTACGCCGGACAGCGGCCGCGTGATCCACACCAGAAACCTGACGATCGGCTCCTTGGAGCAGACTGACGACAACGGAGCAGACGCCTCCGTACGCGACCTCATCGTCGGCGGCGCGCCAGACCATGTTTGGGCTGCCAATCCCGGAACCCGGGCGATCGTCGGGCACTTGCTGGCCGATGTCGATCTTGATGCACCAGTCAGCAGCTTGAGTGGTGGAGAGCGTCGCAGAGTGGTGCTGGTAGAACTGCTGCTTGGCGATCACGACCTGTTGATCTTGGATGAGCCAACGAACCATCTCGATGTGGAAGCAATCGATTGGCTGGCCAAGCATTTGAATGATCTTCGAGCAGCCGCTGTTGCGATGTTGATCGTCAGCCACGACCGCTGGTTCCTCGATGCCGTCTGTAGCCGGATTTGGGAGGTACACGACGGCCGTGTCGACGCGTACGACGGCGGCTACGCGGCGTATGTGCTGGCACGGGCCGAGCGTGAACGCCAGGCGACCATGATGGCTACCCGGCGGAAGAACTTGCTTCGCAAGGAGCTGGCTTGGCTACGACGGGGACCCCCGGCGCGTACGTCCAAGCCCAGGTTCCGACTCGATGCGGCCGCCGCGCTGATCGCAGATGAGCCTGAGGCGCGGGATCGGCTGCAGTTGCAACAATTCGCCACAGTCCGATTGGGCAAGGACGTTTTCGATCTTGACCGGGTGGGCGTGACTCTGGGCGGCTGTCCCGTACTTCGGGATGTCTCCTGGTCTATCGGGCCGGGCATGCGGATTGGTGTCATCGGCGTCAACGGCTCCGGCAAGACGACTTTGTTACGGCTACTGGCTGGTGAAATCGCGCCGAGTGCCGGCACCGTCAAACGCGGCAAAACGCTTCGCATCGGATATCTCAGCCAGCTGCCAGCCCACGTCAAGGGCACCGACCGGGTGCTTGAGTCGGTCGATCGGGTACGTCGGCAGGCGCGGCTTGCCACAGGTGCCGAAGCCAGTGCCCGGTCACTGCTGGAGGATTTCGGATTCACTGGCGACCGCCTGACAGCCCGGATCGACGAGCTCTCCGGCGGCGAACGGCGGCGGCTCCACATTCTCCGCTTGTTGCTCGATGAGCCGAACGTGCTGCTGCTGGACGAGCCCACCAACGACCTCGATATTGAGACCTTGACGGTGATCGAGGACTATCTGGACCGCTGGCCCGGCACCCTGCTTGTCGTTACCCATGATCGCTACTTCTTGGAGCGGGTATGCGATGTCAGCTACGCCTTGATGGGTGACGGCTCATGTGTGCTGCTTCCGGGCGGTGTTGATCAGTACCTGGCGTCGAGGCGTGACCGGCCGGCTGAAGTTCCGGCCGCAACAGCATCCATCAAGGGTCAATCGGCATCACCGAGCGCGGCGACCCGACAGGCCAAGAAGGACCTCGCGCGCATCGAACAACAGATCGACCGACTCGACCGCCAACTCACAGCACTGCATGAGCAGATGGCAGCTTCGGCAAGTGATTACCAGCAACTGACCGCGCTACAGCGCGAGCTGGATGTGATCACTGCTAACAAGGATGAGCTGGAGCTTGCTTGGCTAGAGGCGGCCGATATCGCTGGTTCCTGACTCGGTGATCTAGGTTGGGCCGCATGGAGACTGCGTTGCAGCAGCTCGTCGCCACTCTGGGTGACGCCGTACGCACTGATCCCGTGACCTGCGAGAACTACCGCTTCGACTGGTCTCGCGATCCAACGGCTGGAATCCCTATCGCAGTCGCCCGCCCGGCTGATGCGGCCGGGGTTCAGACCGTCATCCGCTGGGCAGCCGACCATCGGGTACCCGTTGTGCCGCGCGGTGCTGGCAGTGGTCTATCGGGTGGATCATCAGCGGTTTCGGGAAGCATTGTCGTCAGCTTGGAACGCATGCGCTCGATCGAGATCGATACGGCCGCCAGGGTTGCCATTGTCGAGCCGGGAGCCTTCAACGCCGACGTGAAGTCGGCCGCAGCCCAGCATGGTCTGTGGTATCCACCGGATCCGTCTTCGTACGAGATCTGCTCGATCGGCGGGAACATTGCGACCAATGCCGGCGGACTGTGCTGTGTGAAGTATGGCGTCACGACCGACTACGTCCTGGGACTTGACGTCGTACTCGCCGACGGAACCCTGATCACCCTGGGTGGCAAGCGGATCAAGGATGTTGCCGGACTCTCGCTCGTCAAACTCTTCGTCGGCAGTGGAGGCACTCTCGGCATCATCACTCGCGCCATCCTCCGCCTGATACCGGCCCAGGGAACTCGATCGACTCTGGTCGCGTACTTCCCCACCGTGCAGGCAGCCGCCGACACCGTCGTGGCGATCGGTAACAAACTGCGCGCCTCCATGATGGAGCTGATGGATCAGACCTCGATCAATGCCGTCGAGGATTACCGCAAGATGGGACTCGACCGCTCTGCCGGTGCGATGCTCATCGCCCAGTCCGACGCGCCGGGTGCCGCATGTACGGCGGAGATCGAGTTCATGGAGGCTGCCTGCAGCACGGCCGGCGCCAAAGAAGTCTTTGTGACCAGCGATCCGGAGGAGGGCGAACTCTTTGTTGAGGCTCGCCGCGCTGCGTTTCCAGCGATCGAGGCCCGCGGCTCGATCCTGCTGGAGGACGTCGGTGCACCAGTGCCGCAACTACCACAGCTGCTCTCAGGCATCGCTGCCTTGGCGGAGCGGTACGACGTCGAGATTCCGGTAGTCGCTCACGCCGGTGATGGAAACACTCACCCGATCATCGTCTTCGATCGTGGAGACGAGGAGTCGCAGGAACGGGCTTATCTTGCGTTCCACGAGATCATGCAACTGGCAATCCAGCTCGGCGGAACCATCACCGGTGAACATGGAGTGGGCCGAGCCAAGAAGGCCGCCCTGCCGGATCAGCTTGGTCCCGACGTAATGGCGCTAACTCACAAGATAAAGAACGCCGTCGACCCGCTTGGCATCCTCAACCCAGGAGCTATTTTCTAGTTACCCGCTGTCACTCGTCGGCAGAAAAAGTGTGGGCGAGTGACGCATTCTCGGGCCTCAAAGTTGCCACTCACCCACACTTTTCGACAGTCAGAGGGCTCGCTTCCAATGGCGCTGGGCCCGCGCTCGACCGGCCGGCCGAAAAAGCGAGTCATTCAACAGCGCCTCCCACCGCGTAAGGTGTCGCGGATCCCAGCGGCGGCCCAGGAGGCGGTCAGCGCTGGCGATGATGGAGGCGCCTTCGTGAAGTAGCTGGGCCGAGGTGAAGCCCATCCGGTTGGCAGTCGATCTCGACGAGTCGGCGATCTCGAGCCAGGTCGCTGCGGTGAGTCTGACGCTCACGATGTCCGTCTCCGTCGTACTCGTGAATTCGTCGAGTACCGACCAACCACAGGTCGGCCCGAGCGACGAAGCGGCCCCATTGATCAAAGATCTCTTTTTGCGGCTCGACACGGATGCCGGCCGCCTGATGCAGAACTCGCATGACCGATTCCCACGGGGATTCACTGCGATCGTCCAGAAGCGGCAACACCGCTCGGAGGCGAGGAGCGCCACGTCGTTGCTGTGCGGCGGTGGCTTCGAGTTCCTCCACGGTGCAGTCGCCGGTACGCAACGCAGAGTCACCGAGAATCACCAAGTCAAGGATTCCCAGGTCACGGGCCGCGGCAAGCAATGTTTCGGCACCGGTCGTGATCTTGAAACCGTTGACTGTCACAGACGGCACCGGGCGACGATGGCGGCACACGAGTAAGCCTTTCCGATGGGGGTACCGTTCCCCGATGGGCACTGCGGCGAAGACAGGGTGAGGAACCGACTGAGGAAGCCACCAACCTCTGAGTTCAGCGGCAGTGAGCGAAGTGAATGCGGCACACTTTGGCAGCACCAGCCCCCAACCACGGAGAACGTCGATCAGTGTGCGTGCGCGCGGAATGTAGAGCCCGCGAGAAAGCTGCTCCCATTGGCGTTGCCGCGTCCTCCCGCTGAAGGGTTCTGCCGCCGTCTTCGAATTAGCTGGCGCCACACAGGGAGCATGCGTTTGCGAGGTCTACATCGATCGGCCCTGATGGAATCTGTGGATAGACCTGGGCTCGTCAACAGCTGCAGAAACTGTGGGCGAATGGCAACTTTCCGGCGCGGAAATGTGTTACTTGCCCACAGTTTCTCAACGCCCGTACGAGATGATCACCGCCGGTTGATGACTACGGTGCCCGCTGCAAGATCTTGAAGACCGCGCCGATCTGTCGAAATGACCAAGGCCGGCAGCGCGAGCGACACCAAGAATGCCCGCAGCAGCGCTCGCGGCAGGCCAAGCGGCTTGACATCGAGCCGCACTACGGCAATGCGGCTCAGCAGCTGCCCAAAACTGCCGCCAGCCAGCCAAGACAGCACCGTGGATTCGACGAAGAAGACTGTCAAGATCATCCAGGCCCGCCAACCACCTCCGGTGAGGACCCCAGTCCCAAAGAGGCCAACCGCGACCGCCATGCAGGCGGCCCAGTCGATGATCAAGGCGCCAATCCGCGCTCCCCAGCTCGCCAGAGATCCGCGACCCTCGGATGGCAGGCCGAGACGCTGACCGGGATAGGCTTCGCTCTCCGAAGCCGTATCCGGAGCGTTCTCCACCACGTGGCCGAGGCTACCTGTCGCGTACGCCGGGTGCGCGTTTCCGTGCCTGCCGAGGCCGTGTTACATGTGTGAAACAGTTGTGCAACTGGACAGAAATCGCATCTCCATTAGGCTCTCGAAAACAACCGAGCGCGGAACTGGAAAGATCCGCATTCGTCCAGCATTGCCTGCTCAGCGTGGAGTACGCTCCGGCTGCTCAACGTTGAGCGGGATTGTCCATTTGCGTGCCTTCCAGCGCGTAACCACACCGTGTGCCAAAGGCACGTTTACCTCACCGGAGGACAGATGTTCCAAGGAGCCGACGACCTGTTGGCCTATGTCAAGGATGAGGGCATCGAGTTCATCGACATTCGCTTCTGCGATCTGCCCGGCATCATGCAGCACTTCACGGTCCCGGTGGGCAGCTTCGGCCCTGAGTTCTTCGAGGATGGTGTCAACTTCGACGGTTCGTCGATCCGCGGCTTCCAGAAGATCCACGAGTCCGACATGGCCCTCTTTCCGGACCCCAGCACGGCCTTCGTTGACCCGTTCCGGACGGCGAAGACGCTGGCCGTCAACTTCTTTGTCCATGACCCGTTGACCAAGGAACCGTACAGCCGCGACCCTCGCAACATCGCGCGCAAGGCAGAGAGCTATCTGGCCTCGACCGGCGTCGGCGACACCGCATACTTCGCACCTGAGGCCGAGTTCTACATGTTCGACGACGTGCGGTTCGAGACCAAGCAGCAGACCGGCTATTACGCAATCGACTCAGTGGCCGGCGCCTGGAATACGGGCCGGATCGAAGATGGTGGCAACCGCGGCTACAAGGTCCGCTACAAGGGTGGTTACTTCCCGGTGCCCCCGGTCGACCACTTCGCCGACCTTCGCGACGCTATCGTCAAGAATCTCGAAACCTCAGGTCTCAAGGTGGAGCGAGCGCACCATGAGGTCGGTACTGCGGGCCAAGCCGAGATCAACTACCAGTACGCCACCATGCTGACGGCCGGCGACAACCTGCAGAAGTACAAGTACATCGTCAAGAACACTGCCTGGGCGGCCGGGAAGACGGCGACCTTCATGCCGAAGCCGATTTTTGGTGACAACGGGTCGGGCATGCACGTTCATTCCTCGATCTGGAACGAGGGTGAGCCGCTTTTCTACGACGAGGCCGGCTACGGCGGCCTGTCCGATGTCGCGCGCTGGTACATCGGCGGCATCCTCGAGCACGCTCCATCGCTGCTGGCCTTCACCAATCCAACGGTGAACTCCTTCCACCGTTTGGTTCCTGGTTTCGAGGCGCCGGTCAATCTGGTTTACAGCTCGCGCAACCGCTCGGCCGCGATGCGGATCCCGATCACCGGATCCAACCCGAAGGCCAAGCGGGTCGAGTTCCGTTGTCCTGATCCCTCCTCTAATCCCTACCTGGCATTCGCGGCCATCCTGCTCGCTGGGGTGGACGGAATCTTGAACAAGACGGAGCCAGCAGCACCGATCGACAAAGACCTCTACGAACTTCCACCGGAGGAACACGCCTCGGTGCAGACGGTTCCCGACAGCTTGGATGGAGTGCTGGCCAACCTGGAAGCCGATCATGATTATCTGCTCGCCGGTGACGTGTTCACGCCCGATCTGATCGAGACCTGGATCGAGTTGAAGCGCGAAGACATCGACGCTGTACGGCTCCGCCCGCATCCGCATGAGTTTGAGCTCTACTACGACGTCTGATTCCGGTCGTTCGCCGAAACCCCCAGATTCACGCGTGGATCCGGGGGTTTCGCGCTTCTCGGGGAGACTCGATCGGAACCGGATTCCGCAGGGATTCCGCAGGAGATCCGCTCCAGATATATCGCCGACCAGGCCGCTGGCCGGGGCGACGATCGTTTGTACCGGTCGAAAGTCCGCCCGTCGTGATCGGCGCTACTGGCACTGCGGCCATCCTGCGCTGCCTACTGCTCCATGATTCGAAAGCCTGCATACGCCTGTCGCAAGCCGATCATCTAGCGGGTCGCCTGCAGTTCGAGGCGTTCGCAGTGAGTCATTTCAGGGCAGGCCGGCGCGATCGAATTCCTGTTGGAGCCGTGGCCGACGGCGGTGTGTCTCGCGGAGGTCGGCGATGAGCTCGTCAACTCCGGCCGCCTCGGCTGACCCGCTGGCCAGCTTGCGCATTTTCGCCAACCGACGAGCGGCGATCCGGTAATGCTGCGCCCCCGCCTGGGTCAGTTGGTTGTCGACGAGCTGGGCGTGAACCGGCAGCACGGCGAGCGGGTCGATCTTCTCGTACGCCATGGCCAGCCGCTCCCACACATCGTCGCTGTCGAGGCCGAGTGAGTTCGCCAGGTTCCAGGCGAACTTGACCTCCTTGAGGGTGAGCAGCGCGAAGAGCACAGCGTCGCGTGGGCTTGCGGTCAAGGTGGCGACCACCTCGGCGCGGTAGCTCGGCCATGACGGCCCGGCGTCCTGGTAGAGGTGGGCGGCTGTGCTGGAGCACGGCCACCGCCGGAACACCTCCAGGCGGGCCGGGAGGAGCTCAGCGCGCTGGTGCTTGGCCAACAGGTTGCACCAGTATCCGGCGGCCTTGAGCGACTGGTGCCCGCGGTCAAAGTCGGTCGCCTGCTTCGCCCAGTCGAGGGCCAGGCCGATCTCGCCGATCTCCTCGAAGGCCTCGGCGGTGTCCTGAAGCCACGCGGCGACCTTCCGGTCACGGGCGTAGGTGCGGATGATGGCGTCCGTGTCGCGGTCCAGAATGGCTAGGCGCCGAGCGTTCCACTCGATCATGAACCTCAGCCGGATCCGTCGTTGGGATTGCCGCCTCCAAGATGTCGACGGCTTCATGCATCTGCCGACCGTGCGCATTCGACGCGCTCCACCGGGAGAGGTCTGCTCGAGTCCTGATCAGCGGGAGGACGGTCTCGGCGAGTGTGGTCACGGTACAGATTCTCTGTCAATCGCTAACCGAGACGAGTCTTGCCCATGCCCGACGGGTCACAGGAGGATTCGCTTGCAGGCGGCGTTCACCGCCTCGGCGAAGTCGTTCCGTACCGCGACCGGCTACCGGACATCGCGACAATGTCGTCGGGTCGGTCCCAACCGAGTAGAACATTCGCAATGTCGCCTGCTTGAGTTACAGAGATCACCCGCCCGTTGGCCTTGCCCCGGCAGGTTGCGACCACTCCGCGAAGCACTCGCTGATCAAAGACCTAACGAGGTTTCCTTCCGCGTCGGTGTAAAAATCCAGGCGTCCTCGTGAAACGCCTCTTCGAACATGTTGATGTTGCCTGCGCCGAAGGCGTCGCTGTACAGGTGAACAACCCGCACGATCTCGTTGTAGTCCGGCGCACTGCTTCTCATTGGCGCAGTCGCTGTGGTCATTCCGGCCCTCCTGTAGCCGGGTTGCGTTGGCGCCCTGCGCGCGAGCCGCTCGGTTGGCCGACATCTCTGCGACAGCGCCTGCCCCACGAAGCCGAGTCCCGTGGAGGACCCTCTAGCGACACATCAATGCGCGCCTCGACGGCGGGACTGACACAGGAAACCACCTCAAATTCAATAATCTGTTTCAGATGCGACTGGTCGTGAGGGTATGCCGTTCGGCCAATGGGTACCGGAACTGGCCGCGGGTCGCAGTGTGGATCTGAGGCGACACACGTCAAAATCAACATGATCAAGATCAACTTCAGAACAGCGAGAGTGTTCCGCAGACGGCGTCGGCCTGGCTGATCATCCGATGGTCCGCAGCTTCAAGTGGCCGTTCATTAGGTGGTGTTTGCAGCGGCTCCAAGGGCCACGCCGACAACTCGACAGTGCACGATGGCCGCCGCTAAGGTCCCGGCCGAGATGAATTCTTTGGCTTGTGATGCGTCACTGTGATGCGATTCGCGGGGCCCAGCTATCGCGGCGTCGATTGGCACACCTGCGTCAACGCTATCGAGGTTCATGCCGACGCTCGAGTTGCCAGTCGCCGTTGCGAGGCGTCTACAGGGCAGCTACTTGGTCATGGATTCCACAGTTCAGATCCGAACTCAATGAGAGTTGACTCTCTGGATGCTTAGGAGAACCGCCGTGATCGGCCCTTTGCTGCTCTCTGCGGCTTCCTAGCTGGAGCCGGCGGCAGAGAGGATTTCTTGTGAGGGCGCCGCGGCGAGGAGCGGCCCTGCCCGCTCCGAGGCCAACGTGGCGGCAAAGGTGCGCAACGTCTCGGCAGCTGCGGCCATGGTGGCGGCCGCCTCTCCATCTTGGCCCGTTTGCACAAGCGCCTTTCCCAAGGTCCACTGTGCTCGCCACAGCGTCGGCGGGTGTCCGAGCCGCCGGATGCCGTCGAGCGCTGCGCGCAGCTCGTCGATCCCACGCTCGGGCTGGCCGAGAGCCGAAAGCGCCTGGCCCAGGACGAGGCGTGCGGCGAGTTCGTACTTGACCCGTTGGACCTGGCGCGACTGGGCGATGGCTTCTTGGGCCAGCCGGGCCGCTTCGGCATGGTCCCCTTTCGCCAGGGCGATCTCCGCCTTTGCTTCGGCCAGGCGCCCGGCCATGAGCCATTGGTGCGCTCCCTTGATGTTCTGAGTGCGGTTCCACAGCTCGGGCCATCGAGCCTCAGCTTTGCCTACCTCGCCGCGGGCCAGGTCGGTGAACAGCAGGTCGATCCCGGATTGGAGCACCGCATTCGTGAATCCGGCAGCCGCACCCAGCTCTGCGGCCTCCTGGTTACGCCGGGTGGCTTCGTCTAGCTGAAACAGGTCGCGGTACAGCGCGCTGGACATGTTGAGCGCGCGGGCCGTCATACGGTGCACCAGGTCAGACTCATGTCCGCGGGCGATGAGGCCCTCGAACCTCCGAAGGGCTTCCTCGTGTCGACCCATGCCGGTCAAGGCGAGCGCGTGGACCGGCCCCGTTCGGAGCAACGAGTCGGAGCTCTTGATCTCCTCAGCGAAGGAAATCGCCTGCTCGCCGTACTCCAGGGCACGCTGGTAGTCGCCGGTCCAGTACCGGTCCGTGGTCATCTGATCGAGGAACAGCGCGCGTTCGGCCCGACGGGTGCCGGGGATCCACTGCGCCAGGGCCCGGTCGCCTAGCTCGAAGGCCGTGTTCATATTTCCGGCCATGCTCGAGGCCAGGCTCTGTAGCGCCAACGCCGGTCCTATGAACTCCTCGGCGGACAGGGACTGGGCCAGGTCGAGTGCCTCCTGCGACATTCGGGTCGTGCCCTCGGCATCCAACGCCCAATGCGCCGTATGCGCGCGCGCCGTCAATACCTTCAGGCGCTCCAGACCCTCGGTCTCTTCCAAGAGCCTGTCCAGGCCGGCTGTGGTATCGGGATCGCCTAGCTCGACCTGCGTCTCGGCCCGTCGAATCGCGATCGCTCGGCGCAGTTCGGGTTGGCCCTCCGGCACGAGCTCCATGGCCTGGCCGAACAGGGCCACGGCCTCACCCTTCGCCCATCCCTTGGCAGCGTGCTCGGCGGCGAGCTGGAGAAACCGAACCGCCTGGTTGAGGTCGCCGGCCTCGTGCCAGTGGTGGGCCAGCAGTGCGGCGGCCTCCTCGATCCGCTCGCCGGCCGCCGACTCGATGAACCGTGCTACCGCGGCGTGGCGCTCTCTACGGGCCGCCCGGGGGAGCGTGGCGTAGGCCACCTCCCGGATGAGCATGTGCTTAAACAGATATTCGTGGTCGCCCTGGATCTGGCTACCCGACTCCCGATGGATGAAATCGCGGCTCTCCAGGATGTCCAGCGCATCCTCCAGCTCGACCGCCGACCGGGTTGCCTCGAGCGCCTGAACGGCTCCCCGCCAGAACACCTTTCCGATCACCGCCGCGTCGAGCAGTGCACCCCGGGCAGCAGCGGGAAGCGTATCGAGCCGCGCGGCGATCGTGGACCGCACGTTCGTGGGGAGCTTCTCGGTCGCCTCGTCGACTCGCTCGGCTAGCGAGGCCGCCAGCTCCTCGATGAACAGCGGATTGCCCTCGGCGGTGATCACCACGCGATCGGCCGCGCCCCGCAGCCCGGAGAGCATCGGCAGGAGATGTCCGGCCAGCGCTCGGGCCTCGTCGAAGGAGAGTGGATGCAGCTGCATTGAGCTGTGCGACATCAGCCCCGCTCCCCAAGTCGGCCGGGAGTCCAAGAGCTCGGGGCGAGCCAAAGCTAAAAACATGACAGGCACGTTGCGAACCCGGGAGGCCAGCGACTCAAGAAGGTCCAGCTGGCTCGCGTCGGCCCAGTGGATGTCCTCAAACACCAGGAGGAGGGGTTGGCGGATCGCCAGCTCCTCCACGAACCTGCGCGCCGAGAAGAACAAGGGTTGCCGATCGGGCACGGCGTCTCCACCGAGGCCAATCAGGAGAGCCAGGTGGTCCACAACCTCGGGACCGTCGCTCACCCCGCACAGCTCGGTGACGACTGCGGCCAGCTTCGCCCGTGCGTCGGCCGGCGGATCGGTCTCAAAGATGCCCGCTAGGTCCTTGACCTGCTGACTGAACCCCCGATACCCAGAGGACCGGCCGTACGGGAGGGATCGTCCTCGCAACACGAGCGCCCCGGACGACTCGACCAAGCTGACAAACTCGCGGGTCAGGCGAGTCTTTCCAATCCCCGGAGGTCCAATCACGGTCACCAGGTCGGGGCGTCGCTCGGTCGTCACACCCTGCCAAGTTCGGCGCAGCAGCTCAAGCTCGCGGTCGCGTCCGACCATCGGCGCGGCCGAGGCGGCGCGCTCGGCTGGGGCAGTGAGCGCCTCCAGCGCGAGCCATGCCTGCAGCGGCTCCCGCTTGCCCTTCGCCTGAATCGGCTCGGCCGGTGCATAGCCGATCACGCCCCGGGTGGCCCGGTAGGTCTCTTCACCCACGACCAGCCCTCCCGGTGGCGCCCCGGTCTGGAGTCGTGAGGCGATGTTCACCACGTCCCCGTGGGCCAACCCCTGCGAGATGTCCGGCTGCTGGCGGGCATCCACAATCGCCTCGCCAGTGTTGACTGCGGCCCGCACGGTGAGGTCGAGGGCTGGATCCTCCCTATTCAGCTCTTGGATCGCGTCGAGGACACGGAGGCCGGCCCGGACGGCGCGCTCGGCGTCGTCACCATGAGAGACCGGAGCGCCGAACACGGCCATGACTGCATCCCCGATGAACTTCTCAACCACGCCGCCGAACGATTCGATTTCATACTTCACCCGGGTGTCATAGGGGATCAGCGTGGCCCGAACGTCTTCAGGGTCGGCCTGATCCGAGCGGGCGGTGAAGTCGACCAGATCGACGAACAGCACCGAGACGACCTTGCGCTCCTCAACGGCCGGCTCAACAGTCAATGCCGTACCGCAGGCCGAACAAAACCGCGCCCCCTCGGGATTTTGCTCCCCACAGGTCAGACACTGGGGCACGAGACGCAGTCTACGTGTGGCACTTTGCTGGCGGGAGAGGTCTCGCCTCAAGCGAGCGCGATCGGGACGGCCAGTAGCCGATCCCGATAGGAAGGGCGTTGAAGCGGTCCAGGGATAGCACCAGACACCTGCATGGGCGCTGCACGGTGAGCCGTCCGTGCTCCTGGAACGCTCCGCAGTCGAGTTCTCTGCATGTGTGGTCGGTGTTCGAGCAGACTTCGGCCATGCGCACAGTGGGCGTGGAAGAGGAGCTGCTGCTCTTCGACATGCACACCGGAAAGCCGCGTTCAGTTGCCGGTCAAGTCATCGCGGCCACCGGTGGAGACAGTAGGCGCGGAGCCGGCGAAGGCAGAGTCGAGGCCGAGCTCCAGCGCGCTACATGGTGGAAACCCAATCTTCCGTGGCCAGCGAGCTTGCCGACGTTGAAGAACAGCTGCGTAACTCGCGACATCTGGAGGCCAGTGCCGCCCAGGAAGCGGCGAGACACCCTTGTGGTTGCGGACTTGCCAACCCTTGGGCAACGCCCCGGGCCTAATGACCGTTTCTGCTGATGAGCCGCCAGGTCTCCACGTCGCCCTTGCCTTTCACGTCGACTAGCCCCATCGGCTCCGTGACGAACTCGTCGCCCAAGAGCTCCCAGGTCGGACGCGTGATCTGGATCTCGTCTGATGTCCCGTGCGACTCCATGCGGCTCGCCATGTTCACCGTGTCACCCCAGAGGTCGTAGAGGAAGCGCCGGCGTCCGATTACGCCCGCCACGACCGGGCCGGAGCTGATCCCGATTCGGAGCCGGAGGTCGCTCTCCGGCAGGCATGTGCGGGCGCAGTCCTTCATCTCTAGGGCGAGGCCGGCAAGCGCGTGCGCGTGGTCGGACCGAGGCCTGGGAACCCCCGCCGCAACCATGTAGCAGTCGCCGATCGTCTTGATCTTCTCGACCTCGTAGCGGTCGACAAGTTCATCGAAAGTCGTGAACAGACGATCGAGCATCCCGACGACCTCGCGCGCGTCGAGTCGGCTCGCAAGCGGAGTGAAGTCGACGACGTCCGCGAAGAGGATGCTGGCGTCGTCGAAGTGGTCTGCGATCGCGTGGGGTTCGGCCTGAAGGCGCAGGGCGACGTCCTTGGGAAGGATGTTTAGCAGGAGCGCCTCGACGCGCGCCTGTGCGCTGTCCCGACCTCGCGCGAAGGTTATGAGTAACAACATCGCCACAAGCGACACCACGACGATGTTGAGGACGTCGAAGGTCCGGACGAAAGCATCGGGCAGGTTGGCGCCGTTCGGCCGCACGACTTCGGAGAGCACGACCGTAAGCAACACGACGGCGACGAACGCCGCGAACCATGGCCAGGCGCGCGCGGGTCGGTCGAAAGCGACCGCGCCGAGCGGCGCAAGAAGCGACCACAGGATCACAAAGCTTGAGTCCTCGAGGCCGCCGAGCATGATCATCCCGAGCGCGGGCGCGACCAGGATCAGAAGGAACTGCGCCGTCCGCAGGAACGCGAAATTTCGATTCCGGGCGAAGACGGCGAGGCTGATGATCGATCCGGCGACATAAGCCCACGGCGTGAGCGCGACCGCCTCCTCGCCCACAACCCAATACAGGCAGCCCCAGAGGAACCCAATTGGCAGGATGAAGAGCGCGATCCCGACGAGCAGCCGTTTGCGGAAGCGCAGCTCCGACGAGTCGGCGGAGTCCGCCCCGATCGACAGGACGCGGTCCCCCAGCGCCGCGATCATGACAGGCGAGCGTAGTCGACGGTGGCTCTTGGATCGTCGGTCGCGTCCGTACGTCCAACAGCAATCAGGTCCGCTGATGTTGCTTTGGCTGGTCTCCGGCTAGCGGCCCCGTCGTCGTCGGCGAAGACGCTTCGTGGCGTCAGAGCGCCAGCGACGGTGCGAGTAGCTCGCCTAGCTCGCGGTTCGCGTATTGCCCGGCTCGGCCCACCCCTGGCCGCTAGCTTGGAAGCGGCTGATCCCACATCGTGAAGGGCCCAAATCTGAAGTGGTTGGTCAGCAGGGCCATATTTCTGGCTCGATGGTGTGGACGCCTCCATCCATCGCAATGTATTCGTCGTATTCGTCCAGACTGTCACGCCGGTGGTCAGCCCTGTTCTGCGAAGAATTCCACGAACCAACTCGGCTGCCAACCGACCCCGCCCTCCTGACCGTAGTGGATGTAGACCTCGATGTCCTTCGCAACCCCCGGTCCCGCCGCCGTAGGCCAACCCCCGGTCCCGCCGCCGCAACCATGTGACGCGGCGAACACCGTGGAAGCGGGCACACCGCGTCCATCAGTGCGGACGAGAAGAGGGGCGGCGCTGCCCCCCACGAATAGACCGTCCCGTATGACCCGTCCCTTGAAATGCCAATGACCGTGGCCCTAGCGGACGCCCCAGAGGAGCCTCAATCCCTCCGCCAGCCGACCGGCCTGCGGCTGTCCACGCTGATCCGCGCGTCGCACCAGCCGGGAGAAAAGCGCGCCGCGTGCAGATCGAACTCATCGGTGGAACTGCTCAACTTCATGAAGAAGTCCGCAAGTCGGCCATCTCCATTCGTTCTGTGCACGGACTATGTGTATGGGCACGCAATTCCGCAGGGATTCCGCAGGACGTTCGTTAGAGCTCGGTCATGGCCAACGTCCGCCAATCCCGTTTCACGCTCAGAACCGGCAATTTCAGCACTTACAAACCACCGCCAACGATACGGCCGAAGTTCGAGATCTACTGCGACGTCTGACCCGGTCGTCTGCGGAAACCCCCGATTCACGATGAATCGGGGGTTTTTGCGCTCGAAAGTCCCCTCAGTGCGAATGACTGAGGAGGATATCGTCGAGTGGATGGCGCTACCACCGCTCATACCTGGGCTACCGAGGGACCAACGGAGTCCGCCGGCAACCTGGACTCGAGCGGCATCAACGAGGCGAGAACCGATCTCGGCTCTGATTGATCGAGCAGTACGAAGTCGTGATGAAGATGGCAGAAAATCGCTGGATCGTGATTAGCGACCGCCCGTTATGGCTATTGACCGAGGGGAGATCGCTCCATCCTAGGTTCTGATCGCCGCACCCTTAGCCCCGCTGGCCGCATCACCAATTCAAACAGGTAGATCACGTCCGACCGACCGGCGGGGCTTTCACCTTCCAGAATAGGAATTCTGATCTTGTTTCGGGCCGACCTCAACCTTCGGTACGACCCGGGCGCGGTACCGGTGTAGCGGACTAGCCTTTACTTCACGAGCGCGAAGCCTCCGGTCCAGCTGATCTTTCCGGCGCTCGCAAGGGTTATCTGCAGCAAGCCCAAAGCCTCGAGTTCTCGAGCCCGATCGAGTGGACCCGCATCGATGGCGTCAAGGCCGCCGGCGGTGATGGCGTCGATGAATGCGGATTTGGCCTCGGCATCATCACCGGCAACCAACACAGTGGTCTTGTTCGGTCCGACCGATTTGATATCGAGGGTCGGGGCGAATGTGGTGTTGAAAGCCTTGAGTACATGCGAGGACGGCAGTGCGGTGGCGATCTCTGCCGCGTGCGAGCTGTGGGCTGGAACAACGAGGGAGTCGAATGTCTCGAGGTTCAGTGGATTGGTGATGTCGACGACGATCTTGTCGGCTAACTGGTCGGAGTACCGGTCGAGGATGTCCTGGACGGCCGGGTGGTACACGGCCAAGATCACGATGTCACCGCTGACTGTTTCCTCGGTGTCCGAACTGCTGATGTGGTCGACCGTAGCCCCGCCGTCGCTGAGAACCTTGGCGATCGCGGTGCCCATGTTGCCGCTTCCGAAGATAGTCACATTGGTCATGCCTTGTCCTAAGCCTCCTCGAGTAGATGTCTTGATTGGTTGTAGATACAACTAATCTAACAGGCATTACTTGTAGATACAAGTTTCGGGTAGCCTCGGCCTATGAGTGAGACGCGGTGGCTGACCGCCGACGAGCGGCGGGCTTGGGTCAGATTCGCGGCAGTCGTCGAGCTGCTTCCCGGCGTCCTCGACACACAACTGGCGCGCGACGAGAACCTGACGCATTTTGATTACTTCACGCTGGCCATGCTGTCCGAGGCGCCCGCCCGCACGCTGCGGATGACCACGCTGGCGGCTCAGACCAACTCAACGCTCCCCCGGCTATCGCGCGTCGTGTCCCGCTTGGAGGCTGACGGGTACGTCGAGCGCACGCAGTGCGCTGAGGACCGGCGCGCGACGAACGTAACGCTGACGGCCGCCGGATGGAAGAAGGTGGTCCGAGCTGCTCCGGGCCACGTGTCGACGGTCCGGTACTACGTCGTCGATGCATTGACACCGGCCCAGATCACCCAACTATCCCGAATCTGCGAACGCTTGCTGGCACGGCTAGACCCAAACGGACGCATGTTTGCGCCGGCCGGGGAAGTCTGATGACGAGTGATGATCAAGATCCACTCGTCCGCCACACGCTCAAAGGCGGCCATCGGCGAGTCGAAGCCTTTCAGCCGTAACTTGCCGCGGCTGTGGAAGGCGAAGCCCTTGCCCAGCGCAAGGTCATGCACGGCGCCCGCGACGAGGATGCCGCCGGGGTCCGCCCGCGAGCACAGCCGCGCAGCAAGCTGCACCGTCGCGCCGAAGAGGTCGTTACGCTCGGTGACCGCTCACCAGCTGCCATCCCGATGCGGACGCGTACGGGAACTTGGCTGGTGCCCTCTGCGGCCGCGAGTCGCCGTTGGATCTCCACGGCGCTTTCGATGGCGCTGACAGCCGAGGGGAACGTGGCCATTACCCCGTCGCCGGTGTGCTTGACCTCCGATCCCCGATGACGTTCCAGACTCCCTCGGACGATCTCATCATGGGCTCGCACCATCGCAATTGCGCCGGCATCGCCCAGTCGCTGGGTCAGGCTCGTGGACTCCACAATGTCGGTGAACAAGATCGTGCGGAACGCCGCATCGACGTACACCTCCCCGGGGGGATGCTCGAGGATGCCACCCATGTAGCGCGACACCATAGACTCATCGACTTCGATGATCTCGTACGCCACGTAGCCGTGCGACGCGCGATGGACCTCCTCGACCGCATCAGCACTGGGTGATTTCGCCAGACAGAACGCGGTCTGGCGCTCTTCGTCGAACCAGTAGGTGAGGAATCGGACACCGTACCGGCCCTGGACCTTGAGGTCCTTGAGGTGCGCAAGTGCGGCATCCTCAGCTGAGAGGCCGACGAACTCATGGCGGTCCATGTAGAACGGCACACCGATGAGCATCGCGCAGGTGTCACGTCGAGGCAACGGCGATTCGTGGACCGGTGCCGCGACGGCCGGCATCCCGCCGACGCAAGGCCGGAGGCCGCGCGCCACGGCTCGAAGATCGCCGCCCACCCGCCGTACCAACTTGCTTCAGCTGTCGAAATTCGATAGATTCCAATCGTAATTCGACGTAAGGATGGGCTATGGGAAAGCTCACAGTGAGTGCGCTGCGCATCGTGCTCGTGATCGTGCTCGCCGGCACCGTGTTTGTACAGGCAGGGATGGTGTGGGCGTTGGCCGCCGATCCGGAGGACGGGTCGCTCCCGCTGACCCCGCTGCGCGTGATCACGATCCTGGGCATGGCCTCGGTCCAGGTCGCCCTGGTCTGTGTATGGCGGCTGGTGACGATGGTGCGACGCGGAACGGTGTTCTCCAACGCTGCCTTCCGGTACGTGGACGTCGTGATCGGCGCGATCGTGGCGGCTGCCCTCGTGTGGTTCGCGGTCACGGTCCTCAACGCGCCGGGGCAGCGGGCCGACCCGGGCGTCACCGTCATGATGGGCGGGATCGGCGTGGCGATTCTGGGGGTCGCTCTTCTCGTACTCGTGCTGCGGATGCTGCTTGCCCAGGCTGTCGCGCGCGACGTCGAGGCGGCGCAGATGCAGGCCGAGTTGGACGAGGTGATCTGATGCCGATCGCCGTCGACATCGACGTGATGCTGGCCAGGCGGAAGATGTCTGTGGGCGAGCTCGCGGACCGCGTAGGGATCACACCCGCCAATCTGGCGGTCCTCAAGAACGGCCGCGCCAAGGCGGTACGCTTCACGACACTCGCCGCCCTCTGCCAGGTGCTCGAGTGCCAGCCGGGTGACGTGCTGCGCTGGGAGCCCGATGAGGCCGCAGGCGGATGACGTGTCACGGACCGTGTGTACCCACGGTGCCGACCTCACCTTCGGTAAGACCCGGGCGTCGTACCGGTGTAGCGAACGAACGCCGCCGAAAGCGCCGACTCCGACCCATAGCCGACCAGTGAGGCGATCGCAGCAACGGTGAGGTGATCGCTGCGGAGCAACGTTTTCGCGTGGCGCATCCGACAGCCGAATGCGCATTCCATCGGGCTGTGACCGATCACTGCGGTGAATCGAGCGGCGAACGCGGCGCGAGATAGGCCGCCCTTACGCGCCAGGCTGGCGACAGTCCACGAGCCTGCTAGATCGCGACGCCGAAAGCGCATTCCATCGGGCTGTGACCGATCACTGCGGTGAATCGAGCGGCGAACGCGGCGCGAGATAGGCCGCCCTTACGCGCCAGGCTGGCGACAGTCCACGAGCCTGCTAGATCGCGATGCGACGCCGAAAGCGCTCGGGAGATAGCGGGGTCGCGCAGCCCGTTGAGCCAGCTGGGCTCGTCCGTCGTCTCGAGGTGATAACGCAGAGCACGGGTGACCAGCGCATCGGAGAGCTTCTACCATGAGCCGAGGCTCGACGTTCCCCCACGCTCTTCCGGCACGAACGATCACGGGCCGTCGAGGCGTACGCCACGAGCTCGGTAATCCCCGAGAAGTCTTAGGCGCACCAAACCAGTCTGACCCGAGCATTAGGGTGCCTGGGTGCTGAACGTCGCACTCGCCGTGTTGTCCGGCCTCGTCTGGGGCGTCGGCGACTTCGCGGGCGGCAAAGCGACACAGCGGGCAGCTGTGCTACCGGTTGTGTGGATCTCGAAGCTTGTGAGTCTGCCGTTGCTTGCGATCTATCTGGTCGCGACGTACGTGCCGATGACTCCAATCGGGCTTGCCTGGGGTGCCATGGCAGGTGTTGCGGGCTTCGTTGGCCTCGTGCTGTTCTACCGAGCGCTCTCGGCAGGCGCTATGGCGGTCGTTGCTCCCATCACTGGCGTCACCTCTGCCGCCATTCCCGTCGTAGTGGGCCTCCTCGAAGGCGAGCGGCCGTCAGGTACAAGACTCATCGGGGTTGGCTGCGCGCTGCTTGCCATAGCGCTGGTGAGCATCTCTCCGCCGCCGCCCGGACGGCGTCAGATTGTCAATTCGAGGCTGGTGATTGCGGCACTCGGCGCTGGCGGCGGGTTTGCGCTGTTCTTCATTCTGCTCGCCCTTGCAGGTGATGCGGCTAGCGGCTCAGTTGGCCTGTGGCCAATCGCCGGTTCCCAACTCAGCGCGCTGATCATTTGCGGCTTGATGCTGCTCATGACGCGACCGGGGCCATGGCCCCGCCAGGCAGCCTTGGGCTTCACAGTGGTGGCCGGTCCGTGCGACATGACAGCGAACGCATTGTTTCTGCTAGCCACCCGAGGCGGCGACCTCAGCGTTGTCGCTCCGTTAGCCGCTCTCTATCCAGTAACAACAGTGATCTTGGCTTTGATTGTCGACCGGGAGCGGTTGCGAGGCGTCCAAATCGCCGGGCTGGTTTTCGCCGTAGTGTCGCTGGTGCTTGTAAGTGGGTAATAGATAAGTCGCCTGGGCAGTGAGGCCTAGGGCTCACCTGTAGCCTCTCAGCGGGAGGCAATCGTGCACCTTGGATGCGAATACCCCAGTCGGGTGGCGATGGTGAGTATGCACACCTCCCCACTGGCCACACCAGGCGTCGGTGACGCTGGAGGCCTGAATGTCTACGTCGCGGAGCTGGCGCGACGGCTGGGCGAGCGCGGGCTGAAGGTCGATGTCTTTACCCGGCGTGACAGACCCGAGTTGCCCGACGTCGTCGAAGTCCATGAACACACCAGAGTGATCCACCTGAATGCAGGACCGGCGGAACATGTCGCCAAGGAGGCGCTGACCTCACTGACTGAGGAGTTCCGTGCCCAGCTGGAGATCCGCCTTGACGATCATGATCTGATCCACAGTCACTACTGGCTGTCCGGCCTAGTCGGTCTGGAGCTTAAGCGCAGGCACAACATGCCTCTCGTGCACACCATGCACACCATGGCGCGCGTGAAGAATTCGAGCCTCGGGCACGCTCAGGCAGTCGAGCCGGACATCCGCGAGCGCGGCGAGGCCGCCATCGTTCGGGGGGCCGACGTGCTCACCGCCAACACCAGTGATGAGGCCGGTGAACTGCGTAACCACTACGGCGCACGAGCAGATCAGATCATGATCGTCCCACCGGGTGTTGATTTACATACCTTCCATCCGTGCAACCAACCTAAGTCACGGGCCCAGTTCGGCGTAGCCCAAGACATCCAAGTGATCTTGTTCGTCGGGCGCATTCAGCCGTTGAAGGCGCCTGACGTATTGATCAAGGCCGTTGCTGAGCTCGTGCGGCGTGACCCACGACGCTGCGATCAGCTGCAGTTGATCATCATCGGTGGGCCGAGTGGCTCAGACGCCGAGTGGTCGAAGACACTTGGCCCGCTCGCAATTGATAACGGCATCCAGCACATGGTGGACTTCCGGCCGCACTCGGAACGCTCGGAGCTGTTCCGGTGGTACTGCGTCTCCGACGTCGTTGCTGTGCCGTCCTACAACGAGTCCTTCGGTCTGGTAGCGCTCGAGGCGCAAGCCTGCGGTCGCCCGGTCGTCGCAACCGATGTCGGAGGACTCCGGCACGCGGTTCAGGATGGCTACAGCGGTCTACTGGTCAAGGGGCATGACGAACGGATGTGGGCCGATGCCCTCGCGACGATTCTTGATGATCATGATGCAAGGATCAGGATGGGCGCGAACGCGGCAGCTCACGCCGCGACCTTCAGCTGGGACAACACCGCTGCCGCCATGTTGCACGCATACCGTGCGGCTATGAGGGCCTCGATCCCGACGGCGCAATGAGCACCGTTTCAGCGGTGTAGACCGCGACTAACCGTCAGCGCCCCAGAAGACCCGCTCCACAACCTTCCTCGCCCGTCGGGTTACGCGCCGGTAGTCGGCGAGCAGGTGAGAGGACTCCCCTGCGCCGTAACCCAGCAGCTCAGCGAGGCTCGCGAGCTCCCGATTGTCGCCCGGCAGCGAGTCGGAGCCGCGACCACGCATCAGCATGATCTGATTGCGTACCCGGCTGGCCAGAGTCCAGGCCGCCTCCAAGTGTCCAGCGTCCATGGCATCAATCACGCCGGCGTCACGCGCTGCCCGTAATGCCACGATCGTCTGCGTGCAGCGGAGTGCGGGAAGCCGGTACGCGTGTTGCAGCTGCAGGAGCTGCACCGTCCACTCAACATCCGCGATGCCGCCAGGCCCGAGTTTGGTGTGCTTGGCCGGATCCGCGCCCCGCGGCAGCCGTTCGGCCTCGACGCGAGCCTTGAGCTTGCGAATCTCGGTGAGCTGGGATGCGGTCAGGCCGCCTTCCGGCCAGCGGCGCCCATCGATTTCCCCCATCAAAGCTTTGCCGAGCTCTTCATCGCCTGCGAGCGCATCAGCACGAACCAACGCCTGAAGCTCCCATGTCGAGGACCAGCGGCCGTAGTACTTGCGATATGCGGTCAGCGAGCGGATCAAGGCGCCGCCCTTGCCCTCGGGCCGCAGATCCGCATCGATGCTCAGTGGCGGATCAGCGCTTGGCCGAGTCAGCAGCGTTCGCATCTCGTTGATGACCGTGGTCGCGACTTTGGTGGGGTCATCGGCGTTGGCAGCGTCCTCCATGACGAACATGGCGTCCGCGTCCGAGGCGTACGACATCTCCCGGCCACCCCAACGACCCATCGCAATAACCGCGATCCGAGGCACCTCGTTATCCGCGGCTTCTCGAGCAACGGCCAGCGCTGCGTCGACCGTCGCCGATGCGAGCTCGGTGAGGGCTTGCCCGACGCTCAACACGTCGTTCTCCCCCAGAAGATCACCCGCTGCGACCCGGAAGAGCTCTCGGCGCCGGATCGCCCGGATCGCCTCGACGGCCGCCACGCTGGTGCTCTGTCTTCGGGCAGCCGCATGCATCTCGGCTTTCAGCTCAGCGAGCGATCGAGGCCGCAGCTCTTGATCATCGGCCAGCATCTGTACGGTCTGCGGAGCCCGCTTGAGCAACTCCACGGCGTACCGGCTGGAGGCGAGGATGCGAGCCAGCCGTTCTGCCATTGCGCCCTCATCGCGGAGCGCCCGCAGGTACCACGGCGTCGTCCCCAGCACCTCGGAGACCTGCCGGAATGCCAGCAGACCATGATCAGGGTTTGGTGCGCCCGCGAACCAGCCCAGCATCGCCGGCAATAGCTGGCGCTGGATCTCGGCTTGCCTGGTGACGCCTTGGCTAAGTGCTGCTATGTGGCGCAGCGCAGCCGTCGGATCGGCATAACCGAGCGCCTTCAGCCGGTCCACGGCGGCATCTGTGGTGAGCCTGAGCTCCTTGGAGGGGATCTTGGCCACCGTGTCCAGCAACGGAGAATAGAAGAGGCGCTCGTGCAGCCGGCGTACCCGCTGCGCGGTATGTCGCCAGGTGCTCAGCAGCTCCTTCACCGGATCCTTGTAGCCGAATGAGCGGCCTAGCCGCCGAAGATCATGATCGTTATTCGGCAGCAGGTGGGTACGACGCAGGTTATAGAGCTGGATCCGATGCTCGAGGGTGCGAAGGAATCGGTACGCCAAGGCGAAGCCCTTGCCATCTTCCCGGCCCACGTAACCGTTATCGATCAAGGACTTCAGTGCGGGCAGCGTGGCCCGCGACCGCAGCCGCTCATCTATCCGGCCGTGTACCAGCTGCAGCAGCTGGACTGAGAACTCGACGTCGCGCAGTCCCCCTTCGCCTAACTTGAGCTCCCGGCCTTGATCGCGGGCCGGGATATGCGCCACAACGCGCTTCCGCATCGCCTGGGTGTCGGATACGAAGTTCTCTCGCTCCGCGGCCCGCCAGACCATGGGCGAAACAAGATCAACGAAGGCTTGCCCGAGCTCCAGATCACCGGCAGCCGGCCGGGCCTTGAGCATCGCCTGGAACTCCCAGGTCTTGGCCCATTTCTCGTAGTAGATCCGATGGCTGGAGAGTGTCCGCACCAGCTGGCCTGCCTTGCCTTCCGGCCTGAGAGCCGCGTCGACCTCCCATATCGTGCCCGCTGAGGTATGTGCCGAGCAGATCCGAGTCATCTCGGCCGCCATCCGGGTAGCGATCTGCACCGCCTGATCGTTGCTGACTAGTGGCGTACCGTCGGCGTCCAGCACCGGCTCGGCGACGAAAAGCACGTCGACATCGCTGACATAGTTCAGCTCCTGGGCGCCACACTTGCCGAGTCCAACCACCGCCAATCGGGTCTTCAAAGCGTTCTCACCGAGTTTGAGTCGGCTGATCGAGAGCGCGGCGTCAAGTGTCGCATCGGCCAGGTCAGCGAGCTCGTCAGCGATATCGACAACTGCCTCGATCGGCTCGGGCGCGCAGAGATCCCGAGCGGCAATCCGCAGCAGTGCACCGCGATAGGCAAGGCGCAGCCCATCGCCTGTGGCGTCGGTAGCTCTCGGCGCAGGCGAGTCGGGATCGGCACCAGTCGCTTCCAGCAGCTCCCGCCGTAGCGACGCAGCCGGGACTTTGCCTAATTCGTTCTGCAATAGGTCGATGTGTTCTGGATGCGCGATCAGATGCTGGGTGAGCTTGCTGCTGGCACCCAGCACCATGATCAGCTGACGGGCCAGGACCGGCGCGGCAGTCAAGCGAGCCAGCAGGTCCGGCACCCGATCGGATAGGCGGTCCAGATTGGCCAGCGCATCATCAGGATCGGCAGACTGCGCCAGTACATCGAGCAGCGGCTCATGCTCGTCGGCCCACTGATCGATGACGCGCTCTGCGGCCTGCGCGTCGACGAATCCCCGCCGTGCCAGCGTGCCCTGTGTCGTCCTAATCCGGATCATCTCCCCTGATGCTACTGAGCAGGCCCTGCCTGGATGGTGCGAGCTGCATCGTGATGATCTTTACCAGCTGGTAGCGTCGCCGCGGAGGTCAGTGAGCGATGGCAAGAGATCGAGAGCAATGAGGCTCAGTCTGGGTCCACAGCAGGCGCTATTAGAGCAGTCGCGAACGGTCCTGGAGTGGCTGCGCGGCTTAACGCCCGAGGCTTTCGAGCGGGCAAGTGTGCTTCCAGGCTGGAGCGTGCGACAGCTTGCCGGTCACCTTGTCCTGGTGCATACCCTCGCCCGGCATTCGTTGGATCAACCGACGAAAGAGCCTGCGCTCCCGAGCCATGAGTACGTGAAGCGGTATCGCCGGGACGTGGAGATGATTATGGCGGCCACGCTCGAGGCCTCCGAGGCGCTAGCCGGCCCCGAGGTAGTTGCTCGGCTCGGTTCGGCAATTGATGATCTTGCAATCCGGCTCGACGCTGGTGTCAGGCTGCCGCAAGTGATCATCGGCCCACGCGGTCCGATCACCATCGAGGACTACCTCGCGACCCGCATCGTGGAGGTAGTCGTCCATACCGACGACCTCAACCGCTCGCTAACCGAAGCAGCACCGGCGGAGCTTCATCGCAGTGCGCTTTCGCGGTGTACGCGTGCCCTCGCCAGCATTCTCGCGTGCCAGCATCCAGGTCGTTCCGTTGAAGTGAGAGTGCCGCCGTACGCCGCAATACAGTGCGCAACCAGCGATCCCGGACCGACCCACACTCGCGGCACCCCGCCGAATGTCGTCGAGACCGACCCGCTAACCTTCCTGCGGCTGGCGACCGGCCGCATTGCCTGGGCCGATGCTGTTGCCGGCGGCACTATCCATGCATCCGGCCTGCGTGCCGATCTCGCTCCGATGCTTCCACTGTTCTCCTAGCCTCTTCTGCCGACTTGTCAGAACTCGAGCACCATATTTAGTGCAGTAGTTCTGACAAGTCGGAGCGAGATGGAATACGTCGAACCGACACGCGGCTAAAGGACCGGCAGCAGACGGGTGAGTTCGAGCGGAGTCACCTGCCGGCGGTACTCCTCGAACTCAGACCGCTTGTTTCGAAGGAAGAAATCAAATACGTGCTCACCGAGTGTCTCGGCAACCAGGTCGGACTGCTCCATGACATGGATGGCCTCGTCGAGATTGCGTGGCAACGGTGAGATCCCGAGCGCCTGCCGTTCCCGTTCCGTCAGAGACCAGACGTCGTCCTCGGCACCTTCCGGCAGTTCGTACTCGCCCTCGATGCCAGCCAATCCCGCTGCCAGTACGAGCGCGAAAGCCAGATACGGATTGGCGGCGGAATCAATCGACCGCAGCTCGACCCGCGCCGATGATCCCTTGTTCGGCTTGTACATCGGCACTCGCACCAGAGCGGATCGGTTGTTACGGCCCCAACAGATGTAGCTCGGCGCCTCGCCGCCGCCGGCCAGCCGCTTGTAGGAGTTGGTCCATTGATTGGTTACCGCGGTGATCTCGGCGGCATGGCGGAGCAGGCCGGCGATGAAGTACCGCCCGATCTTGGAAAGGTGGTGCTCGGCGCTGGCATCGTAAAAGGCATTGGTGTCGCCCTCGAACAGTGACATATGCGTGTGCATGGCAGAGCCTGGGTGCTCGGTGAACGGCTTGGGCATGAACGAGGCATGAATGCCCTGCGACAGCGCAACCTCCTTGACGACCACCCGGAACGTCATCAAGTTGTCGGCAGTGGAGAGCGCATCGGCATAGCGCAGATCAATCTCCTGCTGGCCTGGGGCACCCTCGTGATGGGAGTACTCGACCGAGATTCCCATCTGCTCCAACATGGTGATCGCGCGCCGCCGAAAATCGGTGCCCAGTCTCTGCGGTGTGTGGTCGAAGTAACCGGACTGGTCAACCGGAACTGGCGGCTTCCCTGGCTCGATCGGATCCTTGAAGAGGAAGAACTCGACCTCTGGATGGGTGTAGAAGGTGAATCCAAGATCAGCGGCCTTCTTGAGCGCCCGCTTCAGCACATAGCGAGGGTCGGCGTAGGAAGGCGAGCCGTCAGGCATCGTGATGTCGCAAAACATTCGCGCCGTGGCTGGGCTGGTGTCGCGCCATGGCAGCACCTGGAACGTTGACGGGTCAGGATGTGCGAGCATGTCGGACTCGTACACCCGGGCGAAGCCCTCGATGGCCGAACCGTCGAAACCCATGCCTTCGGCGAAGGCGCCTTCCAGCTCCGCGGGCGCGACAGCAACCGACTTCAGGAAGCCAAGGACATCGGTGAACCACATACGCACGAACCGCACATCCCGCTCTTCGATCGCCCGCAACACGAACTCGGTCTGCTTGTCCACGCGGCCCAGTCTGCCGCCAGTGATGTAACAACAGAGTTACGACATCCCTTGTTGTGGACTTGAACCGAAAGTGGTCAGTGCCAACAGTCCTTGATCGATTCAGCCCCGTTGCTTCTGACCACTTTCTGCAGGACGCATTGGACGAAGACCGATTCAGGCCTGGCCGAAGCGGCCACCATGTCGTCGCGTCGTAGTCTCGTGCCGTGCCTCACCTACGGATTGCGCTGGCCCAGGTCAATGCCACAGTGGGCGACATCTCCGCCAACGCCGACCTGGTCATGGACTGGTCAAAACAAGCTGCCGACGCCGGCGCACATCTCGTGCTATTTCCCGAGATGATGCTCACCGGCTACCCCGTCGAGGACCTCGCGTTGCGACGGAGTTTCGTCGAGGCATCCCGAACCTCGATCAATCGCCTGGCCATCCGCCTTGACGACGCCGGGCTTGGTGATCTTGTGGTAGTAGTCGGCTATCTGGACCGGACAGATGAGCCTGACCATCCCAAGGGCGGCCATCCACTGAACGTTGCCGCAGTATTGCATCAGGGTCAGATGGTCTGCTCTTACGCGAAGCACCATCTACCCAACTACGGCGTTTTCGATGAGTACCGCTACTTCAAGCCCGGCAACGAACTGCATGTGCTGCGCATTCGCGGAGTCGATGTGGCCATTGCCATCTGTGAGGACTTGTGGCAGGACGGCGGCCCGGTAGCGGCGACCGCTGAGGCAAACGCCGGCTTGCTCGCGGTGATCAACGCCAGCCCTTATGAGCGCGACAAGGATGACGTACGTGGTGATCTTGTCAGGCGGCGCGCTCAAGAGGCAGGCTGTCCCCTTGCCTATGTGAATCTCGTCGGCGGGCAGGACGAGCTGGTCTTCGACGGCGACACCATGATCGCTACTGACGACGGCACGATCTTCGTACGCGCACTGCAGTTCGTCGAGGACCTGATCATTGCCGATCTTGATCTGCCGCCCGGCACCGCTGCACTGCAGCCGGAGATCGCGGAAGGTACCGTTCCCGCCGCACCAGGCCAAAGCGGCATGGTCATCTTGCGACACCACATCTCCGATGCCGGAGACGCACCTGCCGAGTTGATCACTCCGGTCGTCGCCAAGCCACTCGAGGCAATGGCCGAGGTCTACCTCGCATTGGTGATGGGTCTGCGGGACTACTGCCACAAAAACGGAATCGAGCGGGTCTATCTCGGACTGTCAGGCGGCATCGACTCCACACTGGTGGCAGCCGTAGCGTGTGACGCCCTCGGCGCAGACCACGTCTACGGCATCTCCAATCCCAGCGCGTACTCCTCCGAACACTCCAAGACAGACGCCGCAGAGCTGGCCACGCGGACCGGCCTGCACTTCGTCACTGTGCCCATCGCCCCGGCAGTCGACGCGTTCGAGGACATGCTTGATCTTGATGGGATCGCCGCCGAGAATCTGCAGGCGAGGATTCGGGCGGTGATCTGGATGGCCGAATCCAACCAGCATCAACCATCGATAGTGCTGGCCTGCGGTAACAAGAGCGAGCTCGCTGTCGGCTACAGCACCATCTATGGCGACGCGGTTGGCGGCTTTGCGCCGATCAAGGACGTACCCAAGACGTGGGTATGGAGGCTGGCACAGTGGCGAAACGAGCAAGCACAGCAGCGCGGTGAGACCCCACCGATCCCAGAAAACGCAATCTCGAAGGAGCCTAGCGCCGAACTCAGGCCGGGACAGAAGGACACCGACTCCCTGCCTCCCTACGAAGTGCTCGACGACATCCTTGACGATTACGTCGAGAGCGATGCCGGTCATTCCGACATCGTGAAGATGGGCTTCGATCCACAGCTGGTTGACCGGGTGATCCGTATGGTTGATCTTGCGGAATACAAGCGACGGCAGTACCCGCCAGGCACCAAGATCAGCTTCAAGGCATTCGGCCGCGATCGGCGATTGCCGATCACGAACGGCTGGCGCGAGGGCCGCTGAGGTGGCCTCAGTCCCCTGCCTGACATCGGGGCGGTCAGAGCCGGCCTTATTCAGGTAGTGGGACATGCCGCAAGCGCCACCCGGCTGGTACGCCGATCCTGCGGGGGCGCCAGGACGCTACCGTTACTGGGACGGCTCACGGTGGTTGGAGGTGACCACCAGCGATCCTCGCCGGCCTTCGCCACTCGACTCTGTGGTTGTCGCGCCAAGCCAGTCTTCTGGGGGCCAATCCAGCAGTCGATCAGCCGGAACACGAAGGCTGGCGCTGATCATTTGCGCGTTTGCGATCGTCGTCAGTGCGGTGGTTGCGACGGCGGTGTATGTGAAAAGCTTCCGCCAGATTGTCGGCAACCCGGCTCCCACCGCCACGGCAACTGATCTCCCCGGCTCATCGCCCACGCCGACGGCTCAGCCCTCGCAGACTCGCTCAGCCACGGCGACACCGGCGACTCCGAGACCCGTGCGCTGCCCGAAGGGCAATCCGACTCTTCGCGCCTCCCATCCGATCGACGAATGGGTGTACGGCGGCAATCTGTCGTTCGAAGAGCAACCGACGTTCGAGCGGGCCGCCGTCGAGCAACGCTTCAGCTTCGCCTATGACGTGCTGCAGCAAACTCTGCCGGTAAGCCAGAATCCGCCCTGGATTGCACAGCTCGCGGTCGGACGATTACCCGGTACGGATGGCTTCGGCGGCAACGACGCGCGAAGCACGGCTGAGAACTTGGCGCACTGCATCATCAGCGGGAACATGTACAGCCCCTACGTGCCTACCCGAACCGATATTCGCAGCGAAAGCCTCAACATCGACGGTCATAGCGGCTGGCTGATCGACAGCGAGATCAGCGTTGATCGTCCTGATCTTCAGGTCGCCGGTGATCACACGATCTTCATCGTGGTACGCGATGGCAAGGACTGGGGCTTCTTCTTCGGTGCTGTGCCTATCGGGAATGCACAGCTTGACGCCGTACTCGCCCGGACCATACGCGGACTGCGTGCGAGTTGACGCTTCGGCGAGCTAGCCCTCGGCATCCTCTTCTGAGATAACGGTCATGGACACCAGCAGCGGTGCGCCGAAGGTCGTGGCCATTGCGACGTCGCTGGCGTCGCGACCGCGCCCGATGAGCACCCGACCCTTACGCCGTTCGTTGTTGCGCGGATCGAAGGTCCACCACCGATCGCCAAGATAAACCTCCATCCACGCCGCGAAGTCCATCGGCAGTTCGAGAGGCGGGACTTCGATTTCCGGGAGATAACCGAACACATAGCGAGCCGGGATGTTGAGTGCCCGGCAGAACGAAACCGCGAGGTGGGTGAAGTCCCGGCAGACGCCATAGCCGCTGGTGTGAACATCAGCGGCGGTGCTCATCGACGTACTTGCGCCGTACTGGAATTGCAGATGATCATGCACGTAATCACAGATCGCTTGCACCCTCCCATAGCCGGGTGGTGTGCCGCCGAAGCGCTCCCAGGCCTCGGCGCCGAGCACATCCGGTAGGCAGAAGCGGCTCGGCAGGATGTAGATCAGCGCCTCATCGGGCAACTGATCCGCCGTCAGCTCGGGCGCCTCCTCATCCACGTCCTCTACGGCATCAGGCGCGATTACGGTTGCCCGATAGTTGATCACCGACCGTCCAGCCGGCACCGTCAAGCGTCGGCACGGATTGCCGTAGAGGTCGGTGTAGGCATGGGTCGGCCCATCCGGCTCCAGCGACCAACGTGCATCGATGACATCGACTTTCTGATCGCTCAATGGCTCAACCTGGAACACTGCGGGGATGTCGATCTCCGACTCATGAACGAACTCGCAGCCGACCGTCAGGCGGCGGGTCACCTCCACCAACTCGGGTCGTGAACTATCACCAGATCTCTCCTTGCTGAGCTGAATACGGCGGAGTCGAAAGAGATAAAGATCGTATCCCGGGTTCAACCTCCCGCTGGCAGCCCGAGCACGGCTGTCTATCTCGAATCCCGAAACACAAGATGTCAAAGGCGCTTGAACCGGGGATACCGGTGTGGATCAAGCCAGTGGCGAAGGCCTCTCAAGTCCGTATCACCACACCAGTGACAACAGATCCCGACCCTCTCGACGTCTCACTCCCAGACTCGGTGCCGCAACCTACGTTTACGTAGATTTCAGACGGTCTGCACAGGGTGCAACCTGTGCAGACCGTCAGAAACCTGTGCAGAGCTTTGGCCTAACGAAAGAGTTGAGCGCAATCAGAGATCGTCGTTCCAGCGCGGGTCGTTGTCGTACTCCTCGTTGCGCTCCTCGACACGTTCAAGTGCGCGCTCGGCCTCCTCGCGCGTCTTGTAGGGACCGAGCCGGTCGGTGATCTTCGTGTCGTTGTTGTCCGGTACCACCTTGCGCGTCCTGAGATCAAACCACCAGTCGCCCTGTGCCATCTCAACTTCCTTCCGACGCTCCCGGCCTTCGACGTTACTCCCACGTTGACAACGATTTCGGCCCCTCCCCGTAGGATCGCGAAGTGACCATCCAGCCCGCTACCGTCTCACCGCCACGCGAGGTCCCGGCCAGCATTTCACGGCCGCCCTACGTCGGCCGGGATGCGCCTGATCGATACACCGGTGATGATGTCCAGTTGCCGGAGATCATCGAGAAGATGCGAGTCGCGGGCCGGATCGCCGCCCAGGCGATGCACGCCGCAGCGGCCATCATAAGGCCTGGCGTATCAACTGATGATCTTGATCGAGTGGTCCACGAGTTCTTGATCGACCACCATGCATATCCCTCGACTCTCGGCTATCGCGGATTTCCCAAGTCATGCTGCACCTCGGTGAATGAGGTGATCTGCCATGGCATCCCCGATGTCCGTCCGCTTGACGAGGGCGACATCGTCAAGATCGACGTCACCGCCTACATCGGAGGCGTGCATGGGGACACGTGTGCGACCTTCTTCTGCGGCGAGGTCGATCAGGCGAGCCGAGTGCTCACCGAACGCACTCACGAGGCGTTGAGTCGGGCCATCAATGCCGTCAAGCCGGGGCGCCAGGTCAATGTCATCGGCCGAGTGATCGAAAGCTACGCCAAGCGTTTCGGTTACGGCGTGGTCCGCGATTACACCGGGCACGGCGTACACACTGCATTCCATTCCGGCCTGGTGATCCCGCACTACGACGAACCCGCTTACGACACGGTGATCAGGCCAGGGATGACGTTCACGATCGAACCGATGATCACCCTCGGTACTGGCGACTGGTACATGTGGGAGGACGGCTGGACGGTACTCACTGCCGACGGCAGCCGATGTGCCCAGTTCGAGCACACGCTCGCGGTTACCGAGCGCGGGGCGGAAGTCCTCACCCTTCCCTAGCGTTTAGTCATTACGCTTGGTGATGGACGAGTCGGTCAGGCGATCGCGGCGGCGCACCTGCGTCGTCGAGGAAAGTCGGGACTCCACAGAGCAAGGTGGTGGGTAACGCCCACCCGGGGCAACCCGCGGGACAGTGCCACAGAAAACAGACCGCCTCCGACTAGCGGTGAGGTGTGAACCATCTCATCGTGACGGAGGTAAGGGTGAAACGGCGGTGTAAGAGACCACCAGCATCCCAGGTGACTGGGATGGCTCGGTAAACCCCACCTGGAGCAAGATCAAAAGGACGCGTACGCGTCTGCGGAGGCGCTCGAGGGCTGCTCGCCCGAGTCTCCGGGTAGATCGCACCAGGCCGCTGGTAACAGCGGTCGCAGATGGATGATCGCCCCGGCCGGCAACGGCCGCGACAGAATCCCGCTTATCGACCGGCTCGTCCCTCATATCGCCCTGACCTGGGCTTATGTCAATCGGCCACCTCCTTAGTCCGCACGGAGTCCGCGAAAAGCACAGAATCGACCGCAGTACGGGTGCGGTCGTCGCTGTCAGGCCACAGGTGTGAGTAGATGTCGAGCGTCTCGGACGCGGATGCGTGACCGAGACGCGCCTGCACGACCTTGACCGATTCGCCATGTCGAATTAGCAGGCTCGCGTAGTAGTGCCGCAGATCATGGAAGCCGGTTTCGGTTGGAGCTTCAGCGGCTTGGACGGTGGGACGCCAGACGCTTCCGAAGGATGTGCGGCGGATCGGCTCGCCGGCGGTGGTGGTGAAGATCAACCCATCGGGTCCTGGCGGATATGTGGCCAGGTGGGCCGCCAGCGCGTCGATGACAACCTGCGGCAGTGGGATGGTGCGCTCCGACTTCGGCGTCTTTGGAGGGCCGAAGGATGGCCGCTGACGGCTGATGTAGACGAGCTGGCGATCGATACGGACCTCTCGGCGTAGGAAATTGACGCGATCGACGGTCCGAAGCATTCGCCCTGTCGCATGCCGGTGCCGGCAGCCAAGATCACGAGTGCTCGATATCGATCTGGTACGGCGTCGGCCAGCCGGTGCACAACTTCCGTGGGCAGCGGCTGAATCTGCGGCTTGTCCGCCTTCGGCAGTTTGGTGTCCTCGCACGGATTGGAAGCAATCACGCGGTTGCGGACTGCGGTGCGGAAGATGCCGGAGACGATTCCGTGGACTACGCCGACTGTGCTTGGCGCGAGTTGCTCGGTAAGCCGCTTGGTCCAAACCTGCACATCACTTGGCATGATCGAAGACATCGGACGATCGCCGAGTATTGGATATGCGTGGCGGCGCAACTGCCGCTCGATGTAGTTCTCGGTACTCGGTCGGTGCATCTGAGCGCTGCGCCACCGCTCGGCATATTCACGGAACGTGATCCGGCCCGAGCGCGGATCAACATATTGGCCAGTGACGATTGCTGCGGTCACCTCATCAAGCCAACGCTGAGCGTCGGTCTTGCGGGCAAAGTGTTTCGAATGTTCCCGTCCGCTGCTCTTACGGTAACGGGCGCGCCACTGACCGCGGGGACGCTTAGCGATGCTGGCCATAGGGTTTAGCCGCCTGCCCGGCCCTGGCCTTCGGCTGGCTCCAGATAGCCACGCTCACGCGCCCTAGCGATCCACCTTCCGGCAGTGGACCGAGGCACCTTGAGGTTCTCCTCGACGGCCTTGGTGGGGTTGTAGTCAATCGCCAACCCCAGGCGATACAGGTGAGCCACCCACAGCAGTACGCGGTCGGTAGGTCCCTCCTCGCTCAAACCCTCCGGAGGTGTGCGCCCCCACGGCTCAACCCCGTCAGGGTTGGGCACGTCTCCGATTACCCGATCCTCTGCTGCTGCGCCTTCGTCATTGTGGAGCAGCATCGTTTGAATACATGCGCCTATCTTGATCTCAGTTAAGTGATCGGTCGTGATATGGCCGAGGAATCGGCCCTCGCTGCTATAGGTCCCGTCTGCGTTTGGGGTTGGCTCCTGCCTTTTCGCGACGAGTTCCACACAGACGTACCGCCGTAGAACTGGGTCGAAGCGGACGTCTAGCTCGACGTCGATTCCGCCGTCAACGGTCGGGACTCCCCACCGGTCATCGGTGACCCGTTCCGGTCCGATGACGCCCGGCACGATCTCGACCTCCCCAAAGAGTTCCCGTCCCATAACCCGACACTCTCGCACTAATGGGTATGTTTCGTCAACCATACTCACCTATGGTAATGTTTCTGGGAACATACCCAACGGGGAAGGTGCTTATCAGTGGCAAGAAAGAGTGGCTGAGCGTTGAACCTCGCGGCCTGGCTCGATGTACCAGTCCGATCCATCTACACGTGGAATCAGACCGGCAGCGGACCGCCAGTAACCCACATCGGACGACACGTCCGCTACCGCCGCAAAGCGGTCGAGGAGTGGCTCGCCGGCCGTACGGAACCCATCGCGTCATGACCCTACAAGTGCGAAGGCCGCACCCCGATCAAGAAGCGCGGCCCGCAGGAGGTCCAACAACCAACAGCCAGTTTAGCGAATGGCGGGTTGATGCGCAGCGCGCACTCCAAGCACTCGGCAGCTGCGGCATCCCGTCTCATGTTGAGGATTTCC
>Ga0207428_10000587_pt1 | contig 42975 bp, 41 predicted proteins | sample RhiMethybrSRZTD1_FD_187600 | JGI IMG/M metagenome (GOLD analysis project Ga0207428, IMG submission 187600) | Populus rhizosphere microbial communities from Tennessee, USA - Rhizosphere MetaG P. TD hybrid SRZTD1 (SPAdes) (version 3) | ecosystem: Host-associated > Plants > Roots > Rhizosphere >...
TGGAGAATATTTCTCTTCTTAGGATCGCATTCTCGATAGAAATTTTTCCAGGTCCCATGATGACAAGTGATAAACATATTGCTATTAGAAGTAGTTCAAACTCGTACCCGCCAATAAATCCTTTAGACAATTTGACTGTCAGTATTGCACCTAGCATTTCAATTATTAATAGTACTGAAGCAATCCTTGTTAGAATACCAAGCAAAATATCTAAACCTCCTATTACTTCGTGGTGTGCTATAGGCACAAACAATTCAGGGGTAATTTTACGGATTGAAAGAAACCGTATCCCTCCGAGACACGGAAAAATTTTGGTACTCCATGTGCAATAAAGGTAACACCTGCTATAATTCTAATAGGCAATAGTCCATATCCGAATGCTGAGTTCATACATTTTTATTAGAAACTCAAATTTATAAATTATTAACGCAATAAAAGTTTAAATTCAATACTTGAACTATATTGTAAATAAATGGTGTATATTCGTAATAAATACTGGTAATAGTAAAATTATCAAAATTTAATCTTCTTGATAATGGTAATCTCTTAAAAATGCTTTCTATCATCGTTTCGGGAAATTAAGAATAATTTAATATTTTAAGTAAAATGATAAAATTCGTTAGCATTTTGATAATTTAATCATTAAATTATACTGATTTTTTGAAATCCAATTTTCGGGAAATATTTATATAAAGTAGTATCGTTTCTTATAAAAATGGCTACAACACTTATTTTGTCATTAGCAATCGCATTGGCTTTGGCAGTCTTACTAGTACCAGCAATTGGTACAGTTGTGTTTGCAGAAAACATGACTGGAATGGCCGGTAAGTTGGGCGAAAAGGCCGGTAACATGACTGGTAACATGTCTGGAATGGCCGGTAACATGACTGCAAAGATCGGTAACATGACTGGTAAATAGATATCATTAATATCTATTAATATCATGTAAACTAACGCATGGACGTGACCACGGAACCCCTTTTTCTTTTTTTGAAGATTTGAACTCTTAAATAAACAATTTAAATCTTGCCAGATTGCTAACTAGATTTGAATTAAAAGTTAAAAATATTCCAAGCATATTCACGGAGAACATAAGATGGTAATAATAGTGAAAAAAATAAAATATTATTAGTTATAAATATCATTAAGCAAAAAACATTGTTTAAATAGAACGTAAAGTGCAATTAGGGGAACCTAACAATGAAAAAAATGAACTTAAGCTGGTCAATTCTAATTGCTGCTATATTGATTCCCGCCTTATTTACTGAATTAAAGGGTGTATTTGGACAAGCAAATGAGACGACCAAGAATGAAAACGAATCTAGCAAATCCATTCACTATTTGCAAAACGCCAGAAATCTGTTGAACCAGACATCAGTCGAGTATAATAACAAAAATTATACAGGTGCAGAAGAATTAGCAACTGGTGCCTATTTAGACAATTTTGAATATGTGGAGCATGAACTAGAACAGAAAGGATCTCATAGTATGGTGCAGGATATTGAACATTTGATGCGAGAAGAATTACGAGACTTAATAAAAAATAAAGCCAATCAAACAGAATTAGATAAGACTATCGAAGCTACCGATGCCCAGCTATTCAAGGCAATCAATCTGCTAATGGGTGCAAAATAGATTAAAGATCTGTAAAGGCATGACATACTCGATTATTACTCTGTATTTTGGTTCCAGGAGTACAATTTCATCATATGATTTGTATTCTTGCTACATTGATACTTTAGAAATTATCGAAAAATGAATGTCACAATACAATTCCAAATTTGAAAATTACAATCTGGAACTTTTTAGAAGCTATAGATATTCTTTTAAGGAGCCAAGCAGTTATCAAACTATGCCTATTGACGCCACTTGGAGGTGGATGAGTTGATTGATTATGTTGTGATAATAGCAATTAAATTATTATCATTTTTCTCAAGATGGTTTGAACAAAACGTCATAAATAATTTTCTAGAATTTGTAAAAGGTTTTGAACATGTACTTATCGTTCTTACCGTCGTAGCATTCTTCCTAATAATAATATACATGACAATGAAACAGTTCAAGAGACTACCAAAATTCTATGTGATCGAAGTTGTGGATGTATACGGTAAGAAGTCGATCGTGGATGGATTAAGAACCAATTTTACTACATTTGCTGCGGCCAAGAGTTATGCTCATTTTTATTCCGATTTATATGGCCATCAGTACAAGTTCAGAATAGTTGGCCGTAATAGGATTCTGAATTATCCGAATAGCTAAATCAAACTCCGCTATTGCTTGAAACTAATTCAACTTTGATAAATTTCAATAATACTTTGCGTTAGTAAAAGTTTGTATCCCGATGGGTAACACATTAATCTTACATCGTTAGAAACACCAATCAATTACTGGCATAATTTGATTTGTAATTCTACTTTTCTAGTTCATTATGCCATTTTTTACACAATCTATACATATCTGGTATTCACGTGGATCCGTACCAGAAGGAAAATAAAAAGATTTATCCTTTTCGCTATCTTTTCTGCAAAAGTCACAATCCATAACAGGTAACTGACACTATTGCATTTATGTCTGATCAAAAACTCAATATCGCATTTAAAAAATTGTTACCAGCAAGTGTAGCAGAAGGTGTAGTTACTCATCCGTCTTGTCCTGTAATGGTAGTTAGATAACCAAAATTAAACCGTGCTTTGAATGAATTAGACCAGGGATAAAAATTTCTAGCTTAATTGATATAGAACAATAATAGCAAAAATTGATAGCTAACGCTCATTAATCTGGATGTCAATAATGTATCAATGTTAAAAAATAGTAAACAATTAATCAGTCTGATAAATGGATGTCGTGAAGAAAAAGATATTGGGAAAAGGTGTCAGCTTTTAAATTATATTAATTACATCGTACCTCTGGAGCTTAGGGTATCAGTCCCGTCGATAATTAGTCACGACTGTATAGACCAGATTCTAAGTTCTATGGAGGAAAAAATATCGCCTCCGATCTATGGGCTTACTAATTGAATTAAAAATAGGACAACCCATATACGACTGAATAGTATTTTTGAGACTTTTACTCCCTATGTAGTTCTAACATATGCTCTCTCAACTTATCATGCGTGTCGAATGTCATTCCACACGCTGCACATTTTTCTTCATTGTCTGAAGACATAGTGTACTATGTCTAGTATAGAATATAACTATTTCAACTTTGTACAAAAGGAAAATTCATTCGATTTAGGTAAGCTAACCAGATTTATTAATATGGTCCAAACTATTTTTCAAATAAATCTGGCAAATAAGTATATGCAACTACTTTTTAGCTTATTTTACCATAAAAATGATTATTACATATGAAATATTTTCTCTGGCTTTATCTTTAATATCACTCTTTGTTCTCCCTTTGACCTTCTTGGAAATTTATCAGCACCAATATATTTTTTTGATAATTTATCGATATGTTTTTCAGCTGCGTCTCCAGTAATTTGTTCTATCACCTTACCCCTAAGGGTAACCATTTCATATTGATTATTTTGATCAATTATGGACAAAGCTACTCTAGGATCTCTAGAAACATTTCTATGTTTTATCCTACCTACCGCAGTATTGACAAGAATATTACCATTTTCAATATCAACCCAAGTTGGAGTAACATGTGGCGAACCATCTTTCATCAATGAACCTAAAAAGGCAAAATTCTTGCTTTCAAAAAGTTCTCTAATACGAGTGTCATCAAGATTACTCTTCGATTTTTTATTCATAGTCAAATATTGAGCAGTATTTCTATTAACTGTTGTTACGTGCAAAATATCACATAATTTACAAACCAAGGTTTTATGAGATCACCTTGTCGATGTAACTTCATGGAAATTTTCTTATATTAATGCAGTGGAATAGTACAGAACTTGGATCGTAAAAGCGACCGACGTGGTCAGGAAAATACTGTACTTAAGACACTGGAAGAAATTGAACAAACGGCAAAAAGGCAATCTCTACCATCAATAGGCCCCATTAAGGGAAAAATTATCGAAGAAGTCATTAGGGAACACAAACCCAAAAAAGTGCTTGAAATTGGAACATTGCATGGATATTCGGCAATATTAATCACAAATATTATTTTAAGCGAGAAAATTAAAAATGAAAATTTTTCTACAGAGAGTAGCTTGAGCGAACCTATTCTTATTAGCGTGGAAAAGGATCAAAAAATTGCAACCATAGCAAGAAAGAACATAGAATATTGTAGATTTTCAGAAAAAATAAAAGTAATTAGTGGCGATGCTCTGAAAGAGATTCCGAAAATTAACTCCACATTCGATATGATTTTCCTAGATGCAAAAAAAACTGAGTACTTTAAGTATATTCAGCTTATAGAAAGACACAGTTTACTAAATAAAAAAGCAGTAGTTGTTGCAGATAACGTTCTAATATATGAGAATGAGATGAAGGATTATCTGGATTACGTGAGGAATTCCGGCAGATATATTAGTCGTACAACACAAACTACTTTAGAGTTTACCAAACATGTTAAAGATGCTCTTGAAGTGAGTATTAACATTCATACATAAACTATCTTTTTCGTAAGTATAATCTTATTTTTTAGGCCGTCCTTATTCCTCTTAATCGTTCTATACTAATATTTATACCATCTGAAATAGCTAAATTCTGGCTGAAGATGCCTCACTCATAGTAAGTTATGATCGATTTTAAAAATTGCTGGAAAAATTCCTATTGGATCACTATCTCGTCACGAGCAAATTTACCGCGTCTCGAATAAATAAATATCAAACGCTACCACCCTTAAATTTAATATTTCTCAGCCCTCAAAAGAAACCTTAAGATTATTTGTAATACAATCAAGTGCAATGATTAATCATCAGCATGAAAATGGTGTGGAAAATGTACTAGTATTGCAGGGAGGTGGCTCCCTTGGCGCTTTCGCATGCGGGGTTATCAAAGCATTCGCCAAGAAGAATATAAAATTCGACATAATAGCTGGCACTTCAATAGGAGGAATCAACGGAGCAATAGTCGCAGGAAGTATAAATAATAGGCCTGAAAAGGACTTGGAGCATTTTTGGTTGGAGTTGGCGAGAAGCAGCTATAATATTATACCTGATAGCTTCAGCTTTGATTTCGATTATCATAAATATCAAGCTAAAATGAAAAGATCGCCAGCAGCTTCTTTAAATGCAGCATTTTTTGGAGTTCCAGGTTTTTTTGTACCAAGATGGTTTCCTTTAAATAATTCCAATCCCGAATCCTCTGAAATAAACGAATTCGTTCAACCACCTTGGAAATGGACATACGTGTATGATAATTTCCCATTAACAAAGACTATCGAAAAATTTATAGATTTTAAAAAACTATCACCACAGTCCCAACAAAATAATACTGATGAAGGCATTAAGAAAGGTAATACCCGGCTCATAATTACTGCAGTTGACGTACTTACTGCCGAACCGCTCATGTTCGATAGCTATAAAATGCATATTGGAATGAAGCATCTTCTTGCTACTATCGGATATCCACAATATGGTTTCCCCTGGGTTGAAATAAGTGATGGTAAGTTTGCCTGGGATGGGTCACTATTAAGTAATACACCAATACGCGAAGTAATGGTGGCTTCTCCATGTAAGGATAAGAATATTTTTGTTGTGGAAAATTATCCCAAGAAAATAGAGAAGCTTCCAGCAAATATAAGCGAAGTTATGTCCAGGGCTAAGGATATTATGTTTACAGATAAGACTCAAAGCCTTATAAAAATGTCAAGACTTATAACGCGCCACGTAAATCTAATAGAGGCACTGTATGACATATTCGAAGCATCTGATCATTCAAAGATAGATAAAGACAAAGTTGATTACATTAATAAAGAACACTCAACATTGGTTGAAAAGCATGGTGCCAAAATTCTAAAGCTACATAGAATCACTAGAAATATTCCGGAAACACAATACCCCCTACAAAATGCAGATTTTTCTGTTGCTACAATTAAGGAACTAATTAAGCAGGGAGAGACCAAGGTATTCGACTATCTAAAACAATAATCTGTTTTTGGGAATTTACAAATTATTATGATAACTATTATAGTATTATAGATAGTAAAATAGACAACCTAAATTATAGATTAGTAAAGTAACAATCCGAGTATCTATATCATCTAATACAGTATTTTTTTTTCCCAATCATTGTGTTGTATTTCTGATGGTAATTTGACCCACTCATCGTATGCCTCATTATATTTTTTAGACCAACTATTGCAGGTATTATGTGCATTCTTTAGTCCAGCAAACTCGGTTGTCCTGCCTATCTTTTCATCCCTAATTTGTTTTTCTTTAGCGTTATAGATTTGGGAAAGATATTGTTTGTCATGTCTATTCTCCATATGTTCCTGTATAACAGGATTATCTAGATCTCTCCAAATTATTAGTCCATCCGAAGAATTTGATGCGATTGATAATGTAGCCATTATTAGACGATCTGTTGGAGGATTGTAATCAAGCTTAGAATAGTTATAGGTTATAGTGGGGTATACCACATACCTGATTGGCTTTTTAAAAATTTCTGAGAATATATGCAACTGCCTTTCTAAAGTTGACACATTATAATAACATCCAGTTGCGACAACTAAACCGTCAATATACTTATCATACTTCTTTACAACAATTCCAGTTTTTCGTCCTTCAAAATATACTGTCGGGTAAAACTTAACTTCCTTGCTTTTATCTTTAAGTAGCTCAGAGAGCTTGGAATATTCCATAAAATCTACGTTATTCTTGAATTTTGTATAATCCCTTGTACTTATCCAGTTAAAATCATCAATTGTAAAGCCTTCAAATGACCTTGGATATTTCTTTTCAAGAGAATTAAAATACCTTATCCATCCTTTCCAGTCATAACTGGTATCAGGCCCACCCTCCGAGGGTGGGAGTAAAATAATTATTACTTTTAGATTCGTTTTATTTGCAGTTTCTAGTAAATTTTCTGTCATTTTTATATACTTGGGGTCTTCAAAGTTATTCATAACATAATAGTACTCCCGATAGCCTTTGTTAAGAAGAGAATCAATTGCCTTTTCCTGTTCCTCCCCTTTCAAATGCTGGAGCACGGAACTCGTATTAGTTGGAGTCCAAAGTCCAATAGTAAAGTCTTTTGAAGTTGAGTCTTCCGAAGTTTTCACTTTAATATTATTACCGGTTTCAATACCGTTTTCCGCACGTATTTCTTGTATTATCTCGTGGTGACTTATTATCTTAGAGAATGGATAATTATTATTTATTGAAAGAGAAAAAATGGAGAATGAATTTGGAACAGAATGAACGGATTGGATTAATAAAAAACAAATTATCCCAATACCAAGTAAAATGAGTATATCATAATTCATGAAAAACATGCAAAATTTGTAACTATTAAATATATGTTAATACTCCTGCAGGGCGTTTGTCTAAATCCAGTGTGTCCTACGATGGACAAGTAATTCTTCTTCTGTATTTAGCCTCCAACCACAAATTTCACACATTAGAAGATTTGAGATTTCTTCTATCTTCTTTGGAATTCCTACAGTCAGAATATTCTCCAATTCCATTATTTGATATCTTGTTAAATTATGTGAATCTAAATAATTTCGGAGAATTTCTTTAATCAGTCTGTTCCCATTTCTTTCATTATTCATATTTAATATAATGCTTATCTCATCACTTTCGGGTATCATATGGATATTTGAGACCACTTTCTGTGAGGAAAGATGTCCTTTGATAGCTTGGGCTAATAATACGTCACCGGCAAAATTGATTATTATTTCTACCATGTAAACCAGGTTTGTTCTCTTCTATCTAGAATTAGGTTAAATTGTCAAATATATAGTATCAAATTTAGGCTCAAGTTACTACTCGTGGCTACATAATAACCAAACACTCCCGATTAGATCAAATGTAGTATTGGTTCCTTCAGAAATAGTTATTCACAATAATCCGCAGAGATGATTTCTAACAAAAAAATAAAAACTTACTTTGTCATTTGCGAAAAAGCTGCTTCTGCAGCACTTTTCAGTTCGTCTTCTGAAAGATCTTTTTTATGAGTCGCTATGGACCATACGTGTCCAAATGGGTCTTCCAATCTACCATGGCGATCTCCCCAAAATTGATCCTTTACAGGATCCAAAGCCTTAGCGCCTGCAGAAACTGCTCTATCAAAAATTGAGTCAACATCTTCTACATATACGTACATTGATACGGGACTTCCGCCAATCGATTTGGGTGAATTACAGTTCATCTCAGGATATTCGTCAGACACCATAAACAGTGAATTTCCTAACATTAGTTCAGCATGCGCAACCCTACCATCCGGACTATTCATACGACGCCTCTCTTGGGCTCCAAAACCCTTTTTATAAAATTCTATTGCTGCATCTCCATTTTTCACTATCAGAGCAGGAGTGATCGAATGAAAGCCTTCCGGAATTTTTTTTACTACATCCATAATATTACTTCATCTCTTATGATATTTATCGATATGTAAGTATTGAAATAATTAATTAATTGTCTAATACCGATGGAATAACCTTGGAAAGAGATTTCCTAATCGAGTAGACGAAAAATCATGATTTTTTCCAAAACACATAGGCATTATACCTGAAAATTCAAGTATTATAGGATAACTTCCCGACGAGATCTTGTCATCTACGAACTCTCAAAAATTCAATCCTATTTCGTGAAAAGAAGATGGGAAGTTAGATCAATTCATTAAATAAGGATAAGGTATTTGAGAAGGAGAATTACTTGCTGGAATTGATATCATAACCGTAAAGGTTTAAAGGAATTTTTGGAGAATCAAAAGGGTGGTAAACGATGAGTAATGGATATACTACAATAAATCGTGAGATATAATAGATGCTCCAATTGATAGTGTATTTTCAGCTCTGTCTGAACAAGATCAATTAATTCACTGGTTTCCAGACTTGGCTGTACTGGAAAAGAAGGAAGGAGGACAGGTAACTTTTAGGTTCTTGAAATCTGAGAAGAATAATTTAGAGAGGGATCACGAAATGAATGGGAAGATTATAAAATTTATTCCAAACAGTGAAATATCATATACTTGGCATTTCCAAACAAAGTCTGAATTTAATAAAGAGACTATAGTAACTTGGAAGTTTGAATCACTGGGAAAAAACAAAACAAAAGTTATCCTAAGACATAGTGGATTTGCTGAGAATGATAGAGAACAATATAATGAACACTCAGCAGGATGGACATGGTTTGTTAACAGATTAGGGAATTATGTGACCAAAGGAGAGCCGTGACTCATCGTAAATTACCGAACAGTAAGACTATTTATTATGCGTAAGAACCAAAAAAAGGTATAGGCAGAAGTTAACCAAATTGAAAGTTATATCAAAAACAATTCAGTTAAGTTCTAAAGGACAAGATGATGTTATTGATATTACCAAACAAGTGTCAAATGTAGTAAAAGATAGCAACATTGAAAATGGAACAGTTACTATTTTTGTTGCAGGATCGACCGCTGCTGTAACAACAATTGAATATGAACCTGGACTCATTAATGATTTTCCAGAAATGTTATCACGAATTATACCAAAAAATATAGAATATGAACACGATAATACCTGGCATGACGGAAATGGCCACTCTCATGTGCGAGCATCTTTGGTAGGACCAAGCCTAACCGTTCCAATCATAAATGGTAAGCTGACATTAGGAACCTGGCAACAAATAGTATTGTTAGAGATGGATACAAGACCCAGGAATAGAAATTTGATACTACAAATTATGAGTTAGTCGATAGATAATATTATCACAAATTAATAAAGATCCTGATTAAATTCAATCATATCCATGACAAGACTAACAATATTTTCAGGATATAATCTATTGAACTCAGCTACTAGTGAATCAGTCTTCCATCCAATCCATAGAATTGAGTACTCAGTATATTACCATCCGTATTATTTATTTTGATTTGTAAGTATCCATAGTCTATTTTGTTCAGAAAGGGCCATTCTGAGTCTGTTGTTCCTTCATAGTGACTTCTTCCTCCCGCACCAGAAATAAACCAACGAGCATCCTTTGATTCAGCCATAAAATGATTGTGCCCAGCAATTTCATAAACCTTAATACTTTTTGGTATACTACTTTCAATGCCCGAGATCATCTGGATAGTTGAAACTTCTGCTGGATGATGTGACTGGGGAGGCGTATGTGCAGGTTTATGTGTCATTAATAAAACATTTTTGATACCTTTCATCAACGTCTCATTTGTTACCAGTGATTGCCCCCACTTTGTTTGTAAATTAGTATCTCCGTTTGTATCCAGCCCTATCAATAAGGTCGCATTATTTGCAACTTTACGATACCAATGATCTCCACAGAATTTGCGAGCTTGATCCAGAATCACTAAATTTCCATCTTCCTGTGAGTCGTGATTGCCTATTAAGCATGCTAGCTCCTTTGTGTTTTTGAGGTCACCGTAAGTATTCATAAAACTGGTTAGATCATTTTTATAACAAAGGTCTCCTAGAATAATAAAGAGGGTAGCATTATCCTTTTTAACCTGATCGGGTAGGTTATTGGAACAATCTATATCACCTACAGTATCAATTACTGTGATATTTGCTGATCCGTTTAAACTCTTAGCACTACTGTTAGCACTACTTATAGACGAATTTACATTACTGTTATTTGTAGCAACTTGTGAAATTCCAGTATGTATAATAAAAGTAACTAAAATCAATATTGATGATGAATATAAGATATATTGAATCTTAGACATCTTTAAATCACTTTTGGCATTTTGCTAGTAAAAGCGTTGTGGTACAAACATTTAACTGATAAACAATAGTCCGTATAATGCTTTATTCAATATAGATCAAAAGGATCCATGAGATCAATATTCGTAATCCTAATAGGCAAAGTTTATCATTCTATTCTAGTGTTCAATAAAGATTCTTGCAGACCATCAGGTTCATTTTTGAAAACTTTTGTGTTCTGCAAAATTTGTAATGAGACTGTTTTATGGATTTGTCACATATGTAATAAAATAAAAGAGTTTAATCACTTCAACTATTTTTTTACAACTTTGATTCCTAGAAGATTAGAGTTAATATTAGAAGATTCAAACCCATTTGAGATGATTATTAACAGATGAATGTAACAGACCTTGAATCTTCATTTCAAATTGATGCCAAGATATGCGGATCGGTGAAAAGTAGAAAGATTGCGTATTCTATTATGGATTTTCATCACTCAATATACACAAACAAGAAAGATATAATATTTGCACAAATCTCTGCTTGCGAACAGCTTTACAAATATACTGCTGATATATTTGATAGAAATGTACTCAAAAAAGAAATATCGGAATTAAAATTAATTCTAGATCTTATAGAATAATCCAAAAAATAAACTATCATCGTTAATTTATTACCGCCTTCCTTAATATTCAGGGAGAACTTAGTATTGGTATTTTCTTTCCTATGAAAATTGATAACGCAACCGGCACAAGTGAAATTACAGCTACAGTAAAAAATATGAAATCATATGAATATGCTGATGGGAACGAGCCAATAACACCTTTAACAAATACTTGATTTGCTTGCATGTAGATCCCTGCAATTGCTGGTCCAACAGAAGCTCCTATCAAATTAAAGAGAACAGTCATTCCAAGCGATATTCCACTAAACTTTCTCGGAGTAGATTGTAGAATAATGTCAAAGCCTCCAACTTGCATTAACGAAAGTCCCGCAGCAATTACGGCTAGGTTCGTAGCAACGAAAATTCCGGTTGAGTGATAAACAAACAGACTAAAAAATCCTATAGCACTCACTATGCTACCAATAAGGGTTGGCTTCACATTACCTAGTTTAGAAACTATAAATCCAGAGGATGGAGCAAATAGTAAGAATACAATCATAAATGGAAGTTGAATCTTTGCTGTAGTTATGACGCTCTCTCCAAATCCCAATGGTTCCGGACTTCTTACTAATACAGGTATAGTTTGAAAAACTGTAAACATTGCAAGAAACGCAATTACTAAAATGATATTAGCGGAAAGAATTAATTTATTTGTCATCAATTGAAAATTAACCAGTGGAGATTTTGATCTCTTTTCTATTATTATAAAGAGCAGTAACGAAATAGTTCCTACGGATAAAAAAATAGCAATTAGAGAATTTTCAATATGATTCGTCTGTGAATATGAGAGGACCATCAGAAATGAACTTATCGTGATCGCTAGGGCTATTGTGCCTTTTATGTCTATGTTTTTGGATTTGTTCTTAATTGTATCTTTTTCATTAGGAACGTTTATTTTATCATCGTTTGAATCTGAAGAAATGTCCATCTCTGTTGACTGCATGACATTTGCAGAATCTTGGAGATCATTATCTATATAGCGTCTAATAATAAACCATAATGCAATGGCAACAAAAACAATGGAAAAAAATGTAGTTCGCCAACCAAAATTTTGTATTATATTTGCTCCCAGAGCTAAACCAACCACAGACCCTGCTGCAAACATTGAACTGAACACACCTACCCCTATTGCAAGTTTCTCTCTTGGAAACTGATCTCTTATAATACTAAACGCAATAGGAAACATGGCGATGCCAATTCCTTGTATTACCCTGGCAATTATTAGGAAAGTAATATTAGTTGAAAGTCCGCCAAGACTAATTCCAATAATATAAATTATCATTATAGTCATTACCATTTTTTTTCTTCCGTAGATATCTGAGAGCTTTCCCCCTACTGGCGTGGCAACGGCACCCGCAATAAGATACGCTGAAAGAATCCATGAGGAAGTGGTGTAGGAGATATTAAACTCCTTGATTATATCGGGTATTGCAGGAAGTAACATCGTTTCGCCGTACATTGCAATTAAAAGTGCCGAACCTAAAATTGCAAGTGACATCCAGGCTTTTCTGGGAACTTTTTGATTCAAATTAGGCGGTCGTGATTGTCCGTCATTGTTACCATCTTGTGGTTGCGTCATTTCAAAATCAAATCGTCCTTATATGTTTAATATGTACATCTTTTTAATGTATCGTAAATGATTACGCCAACATTTTTATTATCGTTACAAGGATTCCTGAGAGCCAATTTTTTCGTTCAAGGTTAAGTAATGTAGATTCCAATCAAAGTACTGCTATCGTAAATTCAAAAAATTTTGATATTAGGAAGCAGTGTTTCTTTGATCTGTAAAACACATCTCGATTTTATATCAGCGACTTAAAGTCATGGCAAAATTCAAAATTATTAGCTATTCATGTATTTTCTTATGATGCGCTGGAGTTTTTGGATACTTTATTTTCATCTCCATCAGTACATTTGTAATTATTTTTGCGACAGCCCAGTTTCGAAACCATTTGTAGTTGGCTGGAATTACGTACCAAGGCGCTTCATTCATAGTACAATTGATAATTGCATCCGTATATGCAGTCATATATTCTGGCCATTTTTTTCGTTTTTTATAATCCTCCACGTTGACTTTCCATCGTTTATCTGGATGTGACAACCTGTCGTAGAGTCTTTGCTTTTGTTCTTGTTTACTTATATGCAAAAAGAACTTCAATACTTTTATCTTATTTTCTGCGAGCATTATTTCAAATTGTTTAATTTGATTATATCTTTGGAACCATACTGATTTAGGAACCAAATTCTGAACACGAACTTCAACGACGTCCTCGTAATGAGAACGGTTAAACACACCCACGAATCCTTTTCGAGGTACTGCATTATGGACTCTCCATAAAAAATCATGTGCTAACTCGTCAGTTGTTGGCGTCTTAAATGACTTAACAGTACAGGAAATTGGATTAAATGCACTCATCACATGTCTAACTATTCCATCTTTGCCAGATGCGTCCATTCCTTGGATAATAATTAGAAGCGATCTTTCATTTTCAACATAAAGCTTGTATTGTAAACGTTCCATAATTAATTTAAGTTTATCCAGTTCACTATCAAGATGCTCACGTTTTTTACCAAATGTGTCGTTAGGATCAAAGCTGGAAAGTTTGAAGGTCTCTGTGGGACGTATCATCAACTGTTCTATTTCTTTCAATATTTATTTTCCAACGCCCGACCCTTTATTAAGACTATCCTATACACCTTGGGTCACAAATTCAGTATGGAACACTTTGTACCGGCTTTAAGACGTAACTTCCGATAAAGTTGATTTGAGAAATGATTAGAATACATAGCCAGATCTGATAGCGCTTGATAATATTATGGTTGCAAAGATATCTTCACGCTATCATTTGATAAATTCTTTCTAAGTTGCAACTAGAGCTACATTACCAGTGAATTCGCCAAATAAAAATATAGTACTGGTAACAGATGAGGTTAAGTTTTGATTGTTCGTTATATATTTCACTTTTCACATTGTTAAATGTACAGTATTGATATACAAGTTGTCATACATTCAAATTATCAAGGTTAAGTCATGAAGTGAGGAATGTATCAACTATATTGCTAAATTTTTCCGGATATTGCATCATCATCGCATGTCCTCCACCTCTTATTTGAATGAGCCAAGTTGCTGGTATCTTTTCGGTAATTAAAATTGAATTGGCAGGTGTAGTAAGTACATCGTCAGTTCCAACCAACACCATCGTTGGTTGCGTTATGTTACCTAGTCGATTACATGTGCCTGTCCAATTAGTAATTGCTTCAGTTTGCTTATTTAGTGTATTAATAGTAGTTTGCTCACTAGTCTTTGGCAAGTCATAAAGGAAATTAGGATTGTCACGACGCCATTGTTCAGGAAATAACACGGGCAAAAACTTTTGTAATCTTTCCATCGTGTTTCCGCTTTGATTTGAAAATACCTTCAAAACTTCTGGACTTGGCGGAACACTTTGGTTTCCTCCACATATAGAAGCATAAATGATAAGCTTTCCTACCTTTTCTGGATTTGACAACGCTAACTCTTGAGCAATCATTCCGCCCATAGACCATCCAATGATGTCCGCCTTCTTTATTTTTAATGCATCCAGAAGTTTAGAGGTATCTTGGGCAAACTGTGGTATGGAAAATTTCTTATTACCAACAGTTGTATTCCCTACTCCCCTATTGTCAAATGTTATTACTGTATGGTTTGAAGCGAGTTTTTTTACTAGAGTTGGATCCCAAAAATCAAGTGGAGCAGAATAACCATTTATGAGTAAAATGGGACTTCCTTTTCCAAACATTTTGTAGGCCATTTCAATGTCGTCCACTCGAATTTTCTTTGTTTCTATTTCGTTTAAATTAGGAGTTTGATTTGTATGATTGAAAGCATTTACTTGATAATGTTCGATATTCAATAATAGAAATATCATTATTGCCGCAAAGCAAATACATGTGTATAAAAGCACATTTCTACAATTGCGCTCGCAAATTGATGCTTTATTTTTCATAATACAATCTCATCTTTTTAATTTATATAAGATTTTTCAATTAATACCATCAATAACTTTCAAGTATATTTTGTTACAAGATTAGCATTTTTATGATTTTATCTTTCTAATACCAAAGTTTAATTCAATACCTCTCTTTTTTGAATAGCTGTAAGTAAATGTATCATTAGGCATTACCGGAAAACTAGACAACTGATCATGATTGCAACTAGGACACCTGTTTTTTTCCAATGTCTTATTTAAATAAGTTTTATCTAGACACGTAACAGTCCAGAAACACTGGTCACATAATAGAAATATCCTTTCATTAATCTTAAGATTTTTGGCTTCGCTCATTATCATTTTATTACCTTTACTATTGTTAACTTTATTGTTAGTAATATCCAATTTTGATTATTTTTGAATATTCAAATCAATAGAGTTATTTTACTAGCACGTCTTAATCAATTTAGAGCTTTCGGTTATTATAAAGACCTAGACGGCTCTTAAACTCATTAATTACTGACTGACCATATCGAATTTTTCGCAAAAATGGAATTTATTCAATATTCAAGTATTAATTGGTAGACTAAAACTAAATGTTGCACCCTTGTCCGGATTATTTTCTGCCCATATTTTTCCTCCATGTGCCTCAACGATACCCTTTGAAATGAAGAGTCCTAGTCCAGTTCCGATATTAGACTTGGATGCAAATTTTGTGAAGAGTTTGGACGAGATTTCTGAATCAATACCTCGTCCCGTATCTTTCACATTTATGATAAGGAAGCTTTGTCGATCTTGTATTTCCTTCTTCAATATTACTCGGATCTTTCCTTCCTGAGTAAAACTAACAGCATTATCTAAAATATTACAAATGACTTGAGTTATTCTGATCTTGTCTATAGTAGCATTGATACTCTTTATTCCTTCATGCAATGCTACCAATTCCTTAGTGTTCTGGTCTTTACTCTGTACGTTCTTATCTACTAATTTTCGGTTGTAACTTTCAACTAAATCTCTTGCCAACTTACCTATATCGACAATTTCTTTTGTAAGGACCAAAGAATTATTCTCAATGCGGGTTACGTCTAGCATTATTCGTGCAAGTCTCTCCAGCCTCCTTGCGTTCAATATTACTTCATCAAGAAGACGTCGATGTTCATCATTGTCAATTTTAGAATAGAGTAGTTCTGAAAATCCAATTATAGGTTGAATCGGATTTCGTAATTCATGAGCTGCCATATTGATAAAGTCTTTCTGCAATTTTTCGACTTCTCTCATCTTTTCGAATAGTTCTGCCTGTCTCCAGAAGCTCTCAAACACCGCCAAATAAGATGATATTATGGTAGGACTAATTGAGTAGGTGGATAAGCCAACAGCATCATAGGATGCATCTTGCTTGTCATCCTTTAATTCTAATATGAGACATTGTCTAGAGTCTACTACAAGTATGGAAAGCTTTGTTTCCAAACTTGTACTGACAGTTCTAATATCTATTTTAGGAACATTAGACTTTGTTTGTACTATAAGCTCATCTGATGTCTCAGTAGAGGGCAGTAACATTCTAATGCTAATATTTTGCCTATCTGAAGCCTTTTTCAAGAGAGTTAATGCTCCCATTTCAATTTGGCGTTTAAGGGCATTTGTAGATGAAAACAGAATATTGATCTCTTTTCTTGCCGATTTTACCATGTCCCAACCGCGAGCTATTGAATCAACAGGATTCCTTATTATTTCAATCTCTGCAATACCGACTTTCTTCTCTATATCCTTAATTCGGTATCGTGCATCAATTCCCTCTTTCCATAATTGCTCAAACATAGAACTAAAATGTTTTATATAGGAGCCTTCGTTACTAGCTAGGATATTCTGGACCATTCCCGTCCCTCCGTCATTTATTTCTTCTACAGTAGTGATAAGTCCATGTTTACTGACCGCAAAATTGATTGGAGCTAGATTGTTAACATGTCTTATTCTAATTCCTAGATTTAGAAATTTTTTGACCACATTAACACTATCTTTCTCGATCCTCATAATCCATCTAATTCCCTCACTCTCTCGTCTTCTTTGCTTTTTCAATATTTTTATAAATAAATCGAAAAATGTGTTGTAAGGTAATCGTACTCCACCATGGTTTGATACAACAGATAATCCAGAAGAAACTTCAGATAGATGAATTATATGTTTCATAATCTCTTCTTTATCGTACACTATCTTAGTTTCACGTGGAACTGTTCCATTTATTATATCCTTTATTCTTTCCTCGGCTGGAATTGATTTACTCCATAGAGTATCAAATATGCAGCGTCCATGTTCTACAATTTGAGTCATATCGCTGTAAATATGTTCAGACGCTATGGATTCACTTTTATCTTGAACCAACAGAGCAAGATATTCCCCCTCAGTAATCATGAAATTAGTCTTGAGACCATCTAAATGTCTGAGTTCGTCCACAATGCCCAGTAACGTTTTACAATCATCGAAATTTTGATGGTTGATTTCAGTGATGTATCTCAGTTTTATCCCTTTCTTCCTGGCAGCTAAAAACGCATTCTTAATCGGTTTTAAGGAGACAGCAAGTGATGGCCTCGTATAGGTCATGCATGTATCAATTGTCTTAGTTGCTCTACTGAAAATCCTTATTTCGGTATCTATAGCACTACGCTTTCCAAGGATAACTCGTGTAGTATGGTTCAACTTTAAAATGTACCTCTCGTTTCAAAAGTTATGGCCATACCTCATCAATATGTCTTTTTGCGTGTTGTTTAACACTATTAATTAGCAAGCTCGGATTTACCGGCTTGATAATGAATTGATTTAGTCTCACTTCAGGTAATAACGTAGTTATTTCTTGGGCGATATCAAGTGCGGTTACAAATATTATTCTTACGTCTGGATCAAAAGTTTTTAATTGCTGATATAGTTCAAATCCATTTAAATGTGACATCCGAATATCTGTTATTACCAGATCATATTGACCATATTTTGAATCCATAAAGTGCCTCAGTGCCTTTTCAGGATCGGTAAAAGAATCGACTATCATGCCTGCTGATTTCAGATATTGTGAAAAAAGAAATGAGATGGATGGATCATCGTCGATTAACATTATTGATAACACTTTAGTAGAATATGGTTCACTCGAGGAGTCCCTTCCCGTTGCAAGTATTGGCTTTTCGCTAGAATATTTTTCAATAGACGGCATAAGGAGGTAGACAGGATAGGAATACCTGTTCTCTTTCCATGTTAATTCTTTTATTTCCTTAAAGTGGTAGCGTTTTGCAAGCTTCGGAGAAGAATTTACAATCCGCCACAAGTCAGCTCCTATGGCTATTCCGTTTGATGGCGCCTTTTTATTTATTTTGGCACAAAAGTTTATAGTTGGTCCAAAAAGATCGTAGGAACTTGATACTTCTCCAGACATGGCAACTTCTAATTTACCATAATCAGCACTGATTCGGTATGAGATATCAGGGAGTAATTGTTTATGAAGTTCAGAGTTTATCAATTGACGGGATGATACCATACCAACAAAGCATTCTAGGGCCTGTCTGAATGCTTCAATATTTTCTACATTTGAGGTTTGAGGAAAGAAGAATATGACACCATCCCCAACAGTTTTTAATATTTTTCCATCATGATATTTAACAACATTTGCAATTTCATTGATAAAGACTGTATAGAATTTCGTAATTTTCCCAGAGTTGTATAGTTTCGAGGTGATCTGAGTGGAACCAACTATGTCTACCATTGCAATACAATAACACTCTGACTTGTTTGAGAATACAACCTCATTTTTTTTCAAATCGGGCAAAGGTTCTTTCACATGAATTTGTCCCATTCCAATATTGCAGTGACGTAGGGGAGACATCCTAATGATAAATCTCTTACTATCTTGTGAGTCCTCACCAATCTTCATGAGTAATATTTAGCCCATCAACATTATAGGTAGTAGTAAGAATAGTAGCTTATTTGTACATAAACTAGCTTATTACTTCAGTCCCCAACTCCAGGACATTGGTGTGTTTAAATCAATTCTCTATACTGCTAGCGGCCGTCCACATGCATGGCATCTAAGATGCGATTTAACAAATAGGAGTTCTGAGCGTTCTGATACTTCTATACACTCGGGTGCCCCTTCCCTACAAATGTGGCAGTAAAGTTTTGTCATTAGAATATTTCGTGAAAGTTGGATATTAAGTTAATGATCTATGCGCTATTTGGTAATAAGATCTAGTTCAGTCAACTAAACAATGTATTCTGAGACTAAGATTAAGGATCAAAATTTTATAAATTCGACTTAGTTCAATCAATCATAATCTCTTGGATCCCAACATATCCAGCAGATCTGGCTTCGACAGAAGATATTGTTACCTAACTAGTATGAATCTACTCGATTTGTAATAATCTTTGGATTTCATTTCTTGATCGGACAGTTTGCGCTGAAAGTAATATTGAGCTTGTTTACTAAGGTCTCGCCTCATAGATTATATTAAATGGCGTCTGGGTAGCACGTCTGAATTTAGTAAATCCCCCGGCTAGTAGTATTGCCTTTATTTTCTTTTCACCTGCCTGTGCACCTAATGCCGGGCCATTGCCTGCTAAAGAATTTGGTACACATACCAAAGTAGATGCTGCATAAAATGCTCTACCTACTAAGTTAAGATTCTCCTCTAATTCGTCGTTAGCCATTGGTTCTATAATCATACATGTTCCATCTTGTTTAAGAGAACGCTTTGCATATTTCATTGCTCCTACAGGATCGTCCATATCATGTAAGCAGTCAAAAAAAGTAATTAGATCATAATCAGTGCCAATTGATTCATCATTTGCTGAGATGGGACTAAATACTATATTTCCTAATCTTCGTCCTGCTTTTTCTTCCTCCGCTCTTACTTGGTTTTTGGCCTGTTCGATGGAAGGGACGTGATTATCAAATCCATAAAACTTAGAATTTGGATATGTCTTGGCCATAATAATTGTTGATATACCATATCCACATCCAATGTCAGCAACTTTAGCTCCCCGTTTTAATTTTTCTTCAACTCCCTCAAGTGAAGGAATCCATAAATTTACAAGATTTCCAACATAATTGGGTTTATAGAATAACGCGGTACCTTCAAAGAGATCATGATGATGTTCTTCCCATTTCATTCCCTTGCCGGTTTTAAACATGTCAACAAACTTATCTTCATCTTTAAAATAAGACCTTATTACTTGATACGCCCCAAGCATATACACAGAACTATACTCATCAGCTAACGCGAATGCTTGTTCTGGTGGAAGAAAATATTCTGCATTTGACGCATTATATATTATATATCCACTAGCAACCTGATTTGCTAGCCATTCTTTAATAAGCCGCTCGTTCGTATTTGTCTTTCTTGCTAACTCTTCTGATGTAATTGGTTCCCTCGAGAGTGCCATGGCTTTGTATAAACCAAGTCTATACCCAATTAGTACAAGTACTGCACTTATCGTACTTGCAATGTCTCCGATTGCCCTCAGCATAAAGTCATTTAGTTTTTGTTCATTAATTTTACCAGAATTGATATTTGTTTCCATTTTGTCAATGTACGGTACATAATTTTTAGAATTTTAATTTATTTTAAGTCGCCTATATAGGTTTATTTAATAATAGTATCAAGTTTGTGTTAATCAAGAATGAATTTCAAAGCATTGTACTCCCTCCCTCTAAGCGGCACTATATCTTAAATTTTCCTTAATGTCAAATTAGAGTCTAATGACAATAGAACAAATATTACATGACGAAATTAAAGAATCCAAGATATGGCTAGATAGAGAAGCTGATGACAGTACATACAAAAGAGATCTTCAAAAAAGGATTGAATTAATAAACTAGGTTTTAGAAATATGAAAAATCCAGATACTAATATTTGCACATTAATTGAAACTAAAATTAATCAAATCTAGATGAAATAAACAAAAAATTCTATTTTAGAGGCCGATCCATTAGACAGCAAAGTAAGAATCCTAGACTGGATACTGTACCAAGTTTGTGTCAATCAAAAATAGATTCAGATGACAGAAATAACTTAGGTAAGGCAAGTTCTTATATTTTGTAGAATGGATTACTTCTAACTCTTCATACTACGTTTCATGGGGGCCGGTGGAAACTCTGTCTGCAATCGAGTCCACTCCCACCGGCGTTCATTGAAATTATTTGATAATTTGTTGAGCATAAATTAACAAGAACATCGACTCTGTCCTGTACCGAATTGAGAATTCATTCCATGGTGGGTCTGAAGTTAAACTTCTTCCAGGACTCACCAGCGGTTTAAATTACTATCCTTTCTTTGTATAGAAAAAATGTATCGATAGGATCGAAACAGAACTCAGCTTGTCACCTTGCCTAAATCCTCAATTTTTACAGCGAATTTATTGCGGCAATCCGGACAAATAAAAAATGCTATTCCATGTGTTCCGCTATTGTCATTCACAAAATCGATTACTGACGTAGTGATACGATTTTGACTATTGCAATAAATACAGAGGAAAACCATCGCTTTGATACGTTCAATAATATCTTGTTTTTGGTTGGAATGCTCAATAATATCTTGTTTTTGGTTGGAATGGTCGCTACTCATACCTAAGTGCCAGTTTATAAAACTATAAAACTATATACATTTTTCTAAACTCTTTATCCAATTGGTCCTTTTTTATTTTTTGACCAAGTTTAATATTGAATGCTCAATTTGTTCTAGTTTTACTGGTTTTACTAATACATCAACTTTCTTATTGCGCAGTTTAGGATTCTTTTCTATTTGTTCGGGTTGAGTATAATCAGCAGTAATGAATAGTATCGGAGCCGACGGATATACGTCCAAGATTTCAGTCGCTACCTCCATTCCACTTTTATTACCTGGTAACTTCGAGTTTATTAGATAGACATCTGGCCTGTGCTTTTCAAGATCTGTTTCAATGTTATTTCCTTTCGTATAGCTTGCAATTACGTGATACCCTCGATTTGACAGGTAGTCACTATAAAGAGTCAGAATATCCTCATCGTCTTCAACTATCATAATCTTAAGGCTTTTTTTTGAATTCTTTTCCAAGGAATCTCACTCACCAGTTGATAGTATGTTATATTCAACAAATTATATATCGATTCAATGGCAGGTTCTCCCTCTTCTAAGTGTGATTTAGGTTTTAAATCAAGCACTTCGATAATGGAACTATGGGTCGTACAATTCCATCGTATCAAATTGCATCAGAAATTGAAATACGGAAGTGGAGATCGTTTAGGAAAGCGTTAGATAAGCAAGACAGAAAAAAATTTGATGAAATGTTATCAATTCCACGTTTCTATAATGTTGCGGGCACTATGGCATGTAGACCTGTATTAATTCATGTTATCCTTATGTCGATTATATTTGAGCACTACAAGCAATTAAGCAAGATTAGCAACTTCAAAAAATAATAATAGAAAAGGGTTTAGTTATTGCCCCTAAATTTACAAGAAGCACTTGCGTTTCCATCATTATTCTTAGGAGCATTCGGAGAGTCACAATTACGAATGGGCTCTTTAGGTCCTTAATTATCAGTGTTGATACAACCTTATGAGTTATCTTTTTAGGAACCTCTTTTGCTTTTCCCGTTGTTTTATCGAAGGTATCTTCCTCACTCTTAGAGGCATTCAACTATTTAACCAGATGGAATGGACGAACTTTCTGCTTGTACCTTCTATTAACTGTAATTTTCCGGCGACGGTAAAGATTTTTTAATCTTAATCTTTGAACATGGTTTTGATGATGAAGTTATGTGTTACTAGTTATTTTTTTTTCCTTGTAGGACTGCCTAAATGCAGCATTTTAATGAACGTATGTTGATGTACTTATTCTGTGTGTAGTTTGAGTTATTTCAAGTCGCGTATATTTTTATACGGTTTCGATGAATCAGCTGGCTGTGTTGATATACCCGCCATTCCTTCTTTAACGAGCCTCACCTTATTTATTGGTGAGCCGGTCCCATCCTCTTCTGGGGGCTCTTCTCCATAAAGGAACTTATCATGTATTTGTTCCTCGTCACTTTTTAACCATAAATACTTACCATCATAAGCGTCAGCTAAATTTTTGGGTAACCAAAATCTTTTCTTTTTTGTGATACCACCTTTTTCTATTTTGAAGTGACTTGAGGAAATCATTTTAATTCGTCCAAGTGTTTTATCATCTTTAGATTTTACTTTCTTATCTTTAATTTCAGCCCATAAAACAGTAGGCCCTTCTATGTTTTCTTCTGGCATGCTTTATAATGCTCAACATTAGATATAATGATATAAGCTCAGATACAGATAAAATCGTTAAATCCAATATTGCACAGATATTGTTATACATGACACAAGTAAAACTTTCTGGTAAAAAAATGTTAAATAAGACTGTAAAGTCAATTGATGGAAAAGACTTGGGAAAAATACAAAATATTACTCCGGATTATGTAGAGCTAAAACACGGAAGTACCCATTATTTTATTCCAAAATTACACATAAAGGAGTTTGATAAAGAAGACCTGTATGTGCTACAAACAAAAGATGAAATAAAAGACAAATATGAAAGAGATGATCCTCCATTAAAATCTGAAATTCAAGAAGGAGAACAATCAGGAAAGGGACATGCGGGCTATCACGAAGTGATACCATTTATGGCAAAGGAACCGGATTTGCAATTTAAGGGAAAAGAGTCTGGAGAGATTTTGACAATACCTTGGGAGGATGTAATACATAAGCATGTAAGGACAGTTGATAACGAAGATATTGGTGATGTAGACAGGATGGGTAATGAATTTATTGTAGTAAGGCAGGGCGATGTAAATATTCACTTGTATTATATTCCAAAGCAGTATATTACCAAATATGATGGAAGCTCTTTATGGATTGATGTTACTAGCGGACTAGTCAGTCCCAAGTTCGAACGCGAAGATGAACCAACACAGGAAGAAATTGAAATGTTGCTAAGCGAAGTACCAGATTAAAGATAGACGATTTATGACTTTGCAGATTCCAGACTTAGACCTTGAATCTTTTCTTTATTGTTCACCGTTTATAGGCTTTTTCTGACTCGGTGTTATTTCATTTGTCGCTCAGGTGACTGAAAACCCATATTCATTTTTAATACAAATTGTGTCGCTTAATGATTCCAACAAAGCTATCACATCTTTGATCACTCGAGCGTTTATCTGCTTGGTCCCGCTTACAGAGTGCGTTCAATAGTATGTTACAAAGGTGTGATCGATTCTCAAGGAAGAAAAAGGTCCGCCGCTTCTGAGTAATAACCGTTCTCTTTTTTATTTTCTAGGCTTTAGTATAGCACTAGAATCTCCTTTGAGTAACGCTGAGAATGTAGAAAGCGCTCATTAGTAAGATATCAAAATTCCGTTTTGGATGAAATTAACTTGGAGGCTTACCTTGATCCATTGTTATGATATCCATTGATAGATGCTTTGTTACACCGGATTTGCACCAATCAATTTACTGTTAACGGAGATAATCATATAAAAAAATTAAAGATCGATTAAATTAAATGCATGACCAACTAGTCTAGACTTGAAAAAAGTGTTTCGGACGACAACGATAGTATAAATGAGATAGATTCAGATTTGCAAGCCATTCTGGAAAAAATGGATTGAATAAATTTATTTCCGTCTCTTCAATACCTCCTTCTTAAAGCGCTCAAAGTCTGCCTTCAAAGATTGAAGCTGTGATTTTTCTATCTGGATTTTCTGCTCTAGTTTTAATTTAAGTCTATTCTCTTCATTTATTGTTAACAGATCAACTGCTTTCAAATATTCATTTAACATTTCTTGCTCAGTTGGTTTGTAGTAACATGATGCTAAGCCTATTTTATGTCCTAGTAACATTTCTCTAATTTCGGGATTTAGTTTTGAATCAACCAATTGTTTGGTAAAGAACTTACGAAATCCATGAAAAATAGGGATCTGTTTTCGTTTGAAAGGGTTGTTATGATCAATATTCCTAAGACCGCTATTTCTAATAAAATCTTCAAGCATATTAGGCAATGAATTCTTACCAAATGGTCTTCCGGTAAATCCTTCAATTCTTACGCTTGTGTCAAATTTCTTTGTCAAAAGGTATGAATCACCTGTTATTATTTCACCATGTCTTTTTCTAAAATCAAGATAGGTATCAATCTCTTTAGTACATTCATTTGTGCAGAAAGTAAAACATTCTTCCTTATCACCTCTGTATACAAGGACTTTGTATATGTCATCTATCTTTTCTAAATCTCCTACTTTAAGAGAATGTAAAGCTCCTACTCTCATACCAGTAGATGCTAGTATTAAAAATGCAGTCTTAATTCTCTGATCACTAAAATCTAATACTTTCTTTATCTCTTCATGTGTATACCCTCTATCTCTTCCATTGGTTTCATTTCCTGTTTTTTCTGAGTTTATAAATTTCTTGATTTTCTTCCAGTTTAAGACAATATCATTTATTTCACAGGCATGTTTTAAGGTAGCAGTTACAATATTCTTGTATTGCCTTGACACTTTTTTGTCAACCAGATATTTTATAATCAAATTTGATATTTCCTGTTGTGGTAATTTTAAAATGATAATAAATCGATTCCGTAATGATTCAGAAATTTCTCTAAGCAAAATCTATAAGATTGTCTCGTATGGTCAGAATGTAGTGTGTTTATGAAATTATAGAAAACCTGGCTGTTTTCATCTAATAATTGCATCCCCTTACTTGCACTCCGTTCAACATGAGAACTATTAATTAAATCAGTCGTATCCATGATATAATTTATCTCAAAGGAAGAAGGGCTTTAGCATATTTTAAAATACATTGAACTGGTCATAAAAAGAATTGCTAAAACTCAGTTCGAAGTCCAAAGAATTAAAGATAAAAATACCCTGATATGAATTCTAATTTTTCTGTACACGAAGTCAATTATTTTGTGATTAGTACATTGATTTGTGAAAATTGCCTACATCATTAATTATTAGGTCATGACTATAAGTGCAATACTCGTTGTATGATTAATTAAAATCAGTTGGTAAATGCTTAATACTAATAAAATGATCTTAGAATTGAAATTCAATGGCAAAGATCATTAAAAAGAGTCTTAATAACAAACCCGATGAGACAAGAACTTTTGAGAAGGGCAAAGTAGAGGTCGCGAGTTTGAACAATGTTACAATAGGGAGAGCTGAGTTTGAGCCTGGTTGGAGTTGGGAGAAATGCGTAAAACCGTTAGCAAAAACAAATAGCTGTGAAGCACCACACACCCAGTATGTCATCTCCGGAAGAATGAAAGTTGTGATGGACGACGGTACAGAGGAAGAATTTGGGCCAGGTGATGTTGGAATAGTTCCACCGGGCCACAATGCATGGGTGGTTGGAAATGAGAAATGCGTGGCAATTGATTTTACAGGTATGACAACGTACGCAAAAAATCAGTAAATAATAATCCAGTTGCAAATAACTTCCATCATTTTTTCAATTCTTTAATATACCGAGTCTAGAATTTTTTAAGATCCAAATTTTAAGTTTTAATATGTTCGTAGATCGTTTACTCTAATCTTAAATCGTCGGGAATAGCAATGTTGACAATTTGAATTCTTTTATTATTAGTACTTTGAACTTATAAACAAGACAAGATCCTGATCAAGTTAAATTATCAATAATGTATTAAGCCACCAATCTTTCTGAGTATTACCATTCATTACTATAATAGGTTACACTCTCTATATTGAGACGGAAACTGATTATCTTAATCAACATAGAGGATTTTATTGATAAAATTAAATTAAGTTTCCTGAAGTTTTTATTCTACTAGACCTGAATCAATTCACTCTTCATACAGCTGGTGGGAATCATATAGTTATCAATTATCTAAAACTACTGAACTCCCACCAGTCGAGTTAAAATGCTAGCAATTCCATCCTATATTTCTTCCAAATGTATTTATCCTTCTCTATATTTTAAAAAATAAGTTTGGAGAGAAGACGTCCTACAGGTATTACGATAATTGCAGTGCTTGCAATAATTGCTGGAATCCTCCTTCTATTTGGAGGGTTGGCGCTTGTCACATTAGCGCCTTTTATAAGTCAAATTAAATTAAATGATGGTATCAATACTTCAAATACTTCTATTTCACTTAATGTTAATGGAACTGTCGTTACCATTCCAAATAACGTATTATTCGCAGTGGGAGGATTTATAGGAATACTTGGAGCTACGATGATCGCTCTTGGATTAGCAGACTTTGTTGTAGCGTGGGGTTTATGGAAAGGTAAAGGATGGGCATGGATAGTTACTATTATAATTAATATTATTTCTGCAGTCCTAAATATAATATCTATAGTAGCGGGAAGTTTGGGAAGCATTGGCGGTCTGATAATAAATGGAATTATCGTATACTACCTTTATAGGCCAAACGTCAAATCCTATTTTGATAGTATAAAAGCTAGCAGTGTATGATTTCTTACTAGAGTTTAAACTATAGTAATAGCACCAGATCAAATGAAAAACTAACTCATAATAAAAATAGAAATTATGACAGCATTTTACTTGAACGGTGCATTTTCACGAATCTCAAAGACAACTTCCAGATCTTGGTTCTAAAAATTAGACCGTCTCGACAAGAACAACTGTTGATTATTAATTATTCATCTTTAAAGTTTATGGTTCTGTGTGTTCCATCACAGAATGGTTTATTCTCTGAAGTACCGCAACGACAAAGGGTATAATGTTCTTTTGACGCACCTTCTCCAAACTCAATATTTTCACCAATTAGATCTATACCTCCAGTAATATAATAAGGTCCGTTTTTTAGTACCGTAAGAATCGGATCTCTTTGTTCCTTTGGATCTCTATATTCAATACCATCAATAGAGTAGCTTAGAGCACCGGACGGACATTTCCTTACAGTGTTAATTATATCTTGCATTTTAGATCCATCGGAATCAATCCAAGGCTTAGATCCTAATTTAAATACGGACGGAAGATTATTGACACATTCTTTTGCATGTGAGCAAATCTTCCTATTGTCATGAATTGTAATTTCCTTACCAACATAGTCACGCCTTTTGTTTTTGATCGTTAGTTTGTTGGTATCATTTTCATTTAAATTCACATTCTGACTAGAAAAACCAATTATGCTATGTGTACCGTCACAAAATGGCTTTCTATTTGATTTTCCGCAACGACATAATGCAATACCTACTGTTGTCGATAGAGGTTCTCCCTTAAAATTTTTGAGATTTTCAACAACTTTAGGTTCCATGTCGTTTATCAAATAATATGGACCATTTGGTAATGGCAGAATCTTCGGCTTAATATCTATATCATTATTTGTTCTCATGGTATCCTATCTATTATTTATTATGAAAAGTTATTCCCTATCTGATAAAAAATTCATCTACATAACACCATTTCCATTTTTCACCAGGTTCAAAAGATCTTATGACTGGATGACCTGTAGATTTGAAATGTTTTGTTCCATGTTTATTTACAGAAGAATCACAGCAGCCAACATGACCGCAAGTTAAGCAAAGCCGTAAATGGACCCAGTCAGATCCAATTTTCTCACATTCCTCACAACCTTTTGTATTGCCATTGATGCCTTGATCAACTTTGTTTATATGTTCACATGAATCAACAACCTGATTTTTCAATTCAGTTCATACTATTATCTCCAAAACAGTATTTAATACTTGTTAAAAATTCAAAAATCATATAGTTAAAACAACAAACCAGATAAAATAGAAAAATAGGATTTTGCTAATTGGTGAGATCTTCGAACCTATCAGTTTTTCAGTCCAGTCTATAATAAACTATTTTCTGCAGGCCTCAGTCTCTACATGGATTCTCAGATTCGAAAATGTCTGGATATTGGACTAACTTTAAAAGCAAATCTAACTATTTAAGAAATGAGCATACCTGTTAAGAAACCATGTATATTCTATAGTGGCACGTATGAAAAAGTTGAACTGCCAAAAGGCATAGAGGATTATCATAAGTTTGTTCTTTATTTAAAGAATATTACTTAGTCTAGTACTATTCTAAATGAAACTATGTTATTATGTTTCCCATGTTTATTACTTATTTTAGTTTCAACGTCAGAATACCTGCAGGAGGGGGCAATAATGCGAATGCTAAGCCCAAAGATTCGTGATGCCCATATTTTTTCATCATTATTATGGAATTTTTATTCTTAGGAACCGTACTTCATAGCGCTTACCCTATTATCCTTCCTTTATTTTCAATAATTACGATTTATAGAAATCCTCATTCAAGAATGTTTTATTCCTCGATTCCATGAGAATCAGCAGCTCTTGTTAAACCCTTAACAGAAAATAGGAAAGATAAAATCTCAGTCTAGCTTAATGAAAAGTGCCAATGCTCAAATTTAAAACCCGCTTTATCATTGCGTTTTATATCTCAATTGTAAGTCTGATAATTATGGCTTTATCTACTCCAATTCTCCACTCTACACATGCCCAACTTCAAGCAAATGTCACTACAAATTGTGAAAATGAAAACTGCACTACCACAATATGCGTTAATAATGAACCTTGCAAGACTACGAATTCAAATTCCACAAACATTACATCATTTGGTGGATTAATAGGCAATGGAACGGTTCCAAAGCCAACTGTTCCTAGAGAAATAGTATGACAGACAAAATAAGACTCCAATATTTTATGAATTTATTATGATGCACTGAGGTTCTGAATTATTTTAGTTTACTGAAAATGGAAACTTAACTAAGATTCTTGTAGTTGAGCTACCGAGACCATCTTCCTACGTTAGGCATTTTTACAGATTAAGATTAAAATTTTAATTAGAGTGCTTCAGCAAATTTCATTTTATGGCTTCAATATCATCTGGTTGTTATAACGGATTCAACATGTACAAGATCAAGTTAAACCAACTTAAGAATAAGTTTGGAAGGGAATAGTTAATAATATGCACGGTGCGGCTAATCCATGGATTTTATCGAAATCACAGATCTTAAGAGTCTTCCCCCTGGTTCACGTAAAGTCTTATCAATAAATGGTAAGGACGTGTTACTCTTCAATATTGATGGAGAAATAAGCGCTATCGGAAACGTATGCCTGCACAAAGGAGGGCCTCTAAGTGAAGGCCGAGTCGAGCCAAAGTATGATGGTTGCTATGTTACATGTCCTTGGCATGGATGGGAGTATAATGTGAAGACTGGAGCCGCTCCCCCTGGATTTTATGACCAGCAAACCCGCTATGACACCTTGATTAAAGAGGATAAGATTTTCGTATCGAAATCACCAAGAGTGTCAGCCAAAAAGGCAGAACATAAGGATAAACCTTTACAGGATCTAGTGGAGCTCCGTTATGAAACCACTAGATCGTCTTTAAACATACTTGGAATATCTTGCACAAACATGAATGAAAACCTGCCGAGAAAATCTACTTCCTACGAAGCCCTGCAACAATCTTTAGAATATGGAAGAGAGAAATATAATGCAAGCACGGTATTGTTAAAACTAAGTGACTTAGAGTTTAGACATTGCGAAGGGTACTATAGTAGAAATGAACAGGCTTGCACCTGGCCATGTTCAATTTCGGAAATGGACAGTCAAGATGGCATGAATGAAGTATATAGAAAGATGATACTATGGGCCGATATTCTTGTTCTATCAACACCGATCAGATGGGGGAACGCCTCGTCTCTATACTATAAGATGGCTGAACGTCTAAATTGCGTTCAAAACCAAATTACTTTACAAGATAAGGTGTTAGTAAAGAACAAAGTAGCTAGCTTCATCATAACAGGAGGGCAAGACAATATTCAACAAGTTGCAGGTCAGATGATGGTATTCTTTACGGAGCTTGGATTTTCATTAACCCCATTTTCATTCGTGGGATGGAGTAGAGGCTGGACTGCGGAGGACATGGAACAGAATGTGAGGGCATTCTCAAAATCTACATATATTAAAAGATCCGTTAGAGTTGATAGATAATGATATCAAACTTCTGCATCAACTTAAGGGGGATCCATGTGTAAATATTGCATCACCGCTACCAAAGATTTCAGAAGCACCTTCGAAAATTAGAATTGATGTGGACGGTACTCCCCAAGATTTACATGGTAACACTTAGCAGCTGGCAAGAAAAACATAGTACATTGGTGAGTGGTTGCACCTCCTAGAGAAAATTAAGGATCTCCAGAAAATCTGTAAAATAGTTTCAAAATTAAAATCTCAACTAATAGAGGAGTTACCTCATTATGCACGCGATAGCCTCTTTTTAAAGAATGATGAGATAACAACTGGTTTATTAAACAATATATCAGAAATTAAAATTAACTTAGTAACAGGAGAGCTTCTTTACTATCACAATGAGCAAGGAGACCTTGTCGATTTAACTCGTGATCACATATTTGAAAGGTTAGAAGATATTGTTACCAATTATCAACTCAAAATGCCACGGACTTCTCATTTGACATCCCTCAATATTGAAGACTTATCCGAATACCTTGCGTTTGCAACAAAAGCTAACGAAAGTCTAGAACTATTTCGGATGAAATTAAGCGGACAATTCACTCAGGTACATCTGTGGCCAGATGGATTTGATTTCTCCATAGAATGGTTTACCAAGAAAAATGACGATCAGATTGGCGTGGGAATCTCTCCAGGAGATAATAAATATGAATTACCATATCTTTATGTGAATCCTTATCCGTTTAATGAAAAGATGAGCAACGAGACATTGTTCACCGGTAGATGGCACACAGTTGGATGGAAAGGAATCAAAGTAGAATGGAAAGACTTTCAAAATAAATTAGAACAACAGATCTCGGGCGAAATTTATGACCTATTTCTAATAGCCCAGCGCAATTTTCAACAAGGGAGATTTTGAGCCTATGTGAGTCAATGCGTAGATACAAGATCCAAGTAACCGCTCTTGTTACCAACCGAACACCTATAGGATATACTGTTAAATTTCGCGGTTGCCTTCACTTCCATCATTTCTTAAATCTCACTCTGATTTTTATCACTACCAATTAATAATAATAACATTAAATAAAAATAAGGAAGTGGAAAGTTATACAGACCGCCGTGCTTCATGGCTAGAAAGTTTTTACGACCTAGTGGTTGCAATAGTTGTCTTGCAATTAAGCGTCAATCTTAGCCATGACATATCTTTAATTGGTTTTCTTAAATTTGTAGCATTGTTCTTACCAGTTATCTGGGCATGGATTGGTGTTACATTTTACGCAACACGATTTGGAACTGATGATGTGATACATCGATTTCTTATGTTATTACAGATTGGCGTTTTTGCCTTTATGGCGGTTAACATTCCCGATGGGTTAAGTAGCAATTCAGGTTGGATTGCTCTATCCTATGCTGCTAGTCGTGGAATACTTGTAATTGAATATCTACGTGCTGGAAGACATGTGCCCACGGCACGCAAGCTGACAGACAGTTATTCCATTGGATTATCGATTTCGACAGGAATATGGCTTGCATCCGTATTCGTGCCTCCACCGTTCAGATTTATTCTATGGATTATTGGTCTTGCAGTTGATGTAGGTGTACCCTTGTTATTCGCTAAAACGTTTTCAATGCAATTTGCTCCCCATATACGACATCTGCCCGAACGTTTTGGATTATTTACAATAATTGTTTTAGGGATATCTATCTTAGGCGTTGTTGATGGTATTGCAACTCATCAATGGACTATCTCTTCTATGGTAACTGCAGCCTTAGGACTTGGAATTACATTTAGTCTATGGTGGCTATATTTTGAAAATCTAGATGGCTCAGAAATTAGAGCACTTCGTGAAAATAAGCAATTGGGAGTTTATGTTACTTGGTTATACATCCACATTCCTTTGATTATTGGTTTTACAGCGCTGGGTGTAAGTGTGGAGCATGTAGTGTTGAGCAATCAGACTTTAGCTTTACCGCCCCCTGCAACATGGCTTATGTGCGTTTCGACTTCCATATGCCTATTCGCCATAGGAGTAATTGAAATAACATCTGCAAAGAGTAACATTACTTTAATTAAATCAAAATGGTCAGAAAAATATAGAGATGCAATTTACAGCCTGGGAACAGCCGCAGGCGTTCTTATCATTGGAGCTATTTTAAGTGGTGCTCTGTTACCAGTCGTTCTCATTTCTATAATCGCTACAACATGTGTTTGTCAAGTCATTCTAGATATTAGACGTCATCCTTATCATCGTGAATATAAATTTTGAGTTGTTATATTATCCGAATAACGTATATCATGTCATATTATGGTTCACACAAGTTCGTCTAGCTTCATCTGGAAGCTTCATGCGATTAGGAATAATACGAGACTGTATGAAAAGATTTCAGAGAACCACTTATGCACTAATTTCTAATTAGAATATATTTCCAATCTCTTATCACTCTTCTTCCTCTTCCTCTTCCTCATCCTGTTTAGCGTCTTCTAATTCATGGGTTTCATCTTTCATTTCTTCTCTTTCATTGTCTTGAGCATCTTCCTTACCAGATTCATTTCCCATGATCTTATTATCGATACAAACCACAATAAAAATAGTTGCAATTATTAGTTATCTTATTAATTCCTCTGGTAGTACCAATTGATTTATTGAAATTTCAAAAATAAAGTAGGGGAGTTAAATTTGACGTGTGTTAGTTTACTTTTTATCCTAGAGCTTGCATAGCTGCCTTCAGGTGCATAAGAGCGCCGTTTGTATCTCCACCTGAAAACGCCTTCATACCTTCATCAAAATGCATCTTAGCCTGATCAGATTCTCCAGATATGGCCGCTTGTGCAGCAGTCAAATGAGTCGAAGCTGCTTGTTTATCTCCACCTTCCAAGGCTTTAATGGCTTCTTCTATATGCAATTTTGCTCCGCCAGAAGTACCTGATGTTGTCATGTTTCCGCCCGTCTTATTTGCCGAACCTGTATTGTTGGCAGATGCTATCAGTTGTGCTTTAATAGAACTGAATCCTGTGAATGTATAGCCAAAAAGTACTCCCGCAATTAAAACTACTGTCGCTATCGTTGTAGTTGAGAATTTCATTTAAACTACTATAGACAACATGCTTCTTAAGCATTCTTGCATTGAAATTGAACTTTATATCAAATACATATCGATTGATGTACTAGAAATGTTAAATATCTTGGTTTCTTCCTAATCTTATGATAACAGGGTCTGGAATACTATCGTCACTTGCTTTGGTAGCAATCATAACTCCGATTTTATTTTCAAGTGTGATGCAATATACAAACGCTCAACGGGATGCGGGAACCGTTGTAAGAGACTCTCAAACCGTTCTTCTTGAAGGTTTGACGATCCCAGCAAATGACTATATTCATTTATACGATACTACGCCATATATGATAAAGGTAGGTCATGTAGCTGCAAAGCTTCCTTGTGATAGCAACTCAAAGACATCATTGAAATTACTAATAGGTCAGGCACCAAATCTTAAGCCTGCGAATCTGGAATTGGTGAAGGAATTATCTAAACCAGGAACAATGTGCATATATCACGCAGACATTGAGTCAAGTCTGCAAGGTAGTAATGGAATCGTAACTGACATAGCTTTACAAAATCCAACAAATATATTCGTAAAATTTGGACCAACTGCTACAGTTGTAATAGGTGTAGATGAAATTATGGCCGGCGCAGAAGGTAAGTCAATGGGAAACATGTCAATGGGTAACAGTACAGGTTAGTCAACTCAAAAGTTATACCTACTTATACCGTCCTTTTATAATTTCTTCATAACAATCTTTTAATTAATTCAAATTAACTAGGGGAATTTGATTCATTAATCAAGTGGAACGATAGTACGATCTCTAATTTGTTATCAGCTTCCAAAAATAAAATAAGATGGAATTTATCATAGGCAGACCTTAGTCATTTTTGCTTTCTTACAAATATGCTGTTACCTTCAATCTTGACCTCATACCTCGGAACTGCTCGCACGGCAGGCGGTTTGGTTGCTTGGCCGTTCCTAATATCAAATTTGGAACCATGCCAAGGACATTCAACTTCATATTCCTCAACTGTTCCCTCGTTCAAGGGACCACCAACATGAGTACATATATTTCCTATCGCATAATAATTTCCTTCTTTATTAATTATACAGACTTTTTCCCCTTCTACTTCAACTGCTTTCATACTTGAGGGTCCAATTTCTTTTGTTTCACCAATCTTAACGAAAGCCTCATTCATACTCTATCTCTCTTTTTTCATTATCCAAAAAAGTATTTAAGTGCTATACGGTTCCATATTCTAGTTTGACAGGTTCTGGATAACCTTCTATTATTACATTCAACAAATACCAGTAAGAATCTATTAGTAGTAATGGTTTAAATTCATTAATTCATGTTAATGTCAATTGAATTTACCAAAGTTATTCATTATATAATAACCTTTATAGCATTGAATAACTTGCTAACTATGATTTGAGAGACTAATGCTTCAATTAGAGAGATCTAAACTTAATCCGATATTAGTTCCGGATAAATCCAATTGGTGGGAGTCAAAGGCAGTGTTTAATTGCTCCGTTCTTTATGATGGTAAGACTATTCATATGCTTTACAGGGCAATAGGTGAATATGATAATTATGTATCAAGGATTGGCTATGCATCAAGTAACGATGGTCTTTCCTTCATCAGAAAAAAGCAACCGGTATTATATCCAGAAGTGGACTATGAAAGTTATGGTATGGAAGATCCTCGGGTAATGACCATAGAAGATGAGACCTATGTAACATATGTAGTGCTTTCAAATTATGTCAAAAATAATCCATCAATATATACCGCCCTAGCCAAGACAGAGGATTTTTCTCATTATGAAAGACTTGGGATAATAACTGTACCTGGTTCGGAGGATAAAGATGTTGTACTATTTCCAAAAATTAACGAAGCTGCATTAAGTTACATGATGCTACACAGACCAAGTACCTGGGTTGGTCCACAATATAATACAGAAAACCCAAGTATATGGATAGCAGAAGGCAATTCAATTACCAATTATTCGAAACATTCTCTACTAGTAAAACCAGAACAAAGTTGGGAAGAGCTAAAGATAGGAGTAGGTGTGCCTCCTATTAGGACCAAAAATGGTTGGCTCGTAATATATCATGGAGTGGATTCAGACCATGTTTACAGTGCTGGGGCTTTTCTACTAGATATTAATGAACCGTGTAGAATCTTGGGAAGGACTAAAGAACCCTTACTAACACCCGAGGAGGAATATGAGCTTAAAGGAGATGTCAATAACGTCGTCTTTCCAACGGGAGCTTGTATATTGGATAATAAATTATTAGTATACTATGGTGCTGCAGATAAGGTGTGTTGCATTGCTACGGCTGATCTACAAGAAATATTGGATTATATAATGTCAGACAAATGTTCTCCCTGATTTAAATGAAAAGATAGTCTAATATGGCTTCAAAATATTGTACTGGCAACGGGATTACTAACTATTGCAAAAAGATAACATACTGCTAGATCCAAGGTACACAATTTGTATTTATTACTCATTTATATATCAAAGAACAACAAAATATGTGATACAAAGATAATATAAGCTGGACAAGCTGTAATTCTAAATAATATTGATGTTCAAATTTGTCATTCTTATCCCAACACAATTCTTCTAAACTCATTTTATAATAAAATCTTGTGGGATATGTTATAATTGTATAGTTTTGGTGTTACCAGTGCTCTTGTAGAGGGACAAAAAACAAGGTACTTATCAGTACAATTCCCATCAACATTCCCACGACATAAATATTCGATTTTAGATGTTTCAAGATATTCATACTATTCATTCGCATTACAACTATTACTACTATAGTTAACGCTCAAGCTGAAAAATCATAACTGGTTTTGATTTGTATACACCAAGTTTGCAGATATATATCTTGTATATCAAGAATACCATAGAAATTGGAACAGTTCACTCATTCTGATTTGTGTTTTGGTTTTGGTTAGGGCCCAGATCTATAACTGAGCCGTATCGAGGGTTGCCATCTTCTCCAATTATGGAAGTAGTTAGATGCATTAAGCCATCGCTACCTTTATTGATTTTAAAATATGCGAAGTTGAATATTCCTCCATCAACATACAAAATTGTGGGTTGAAAGGTAGGGTCAAACTTGGGAAGTGGAATTCCTGGAATCCCAAATGGAATAGCACTTAGTGGACCACAGACAATCTCATAAACGGTAACTGAATCTCCATCCCCATTTACATCAGCATTATACTTTAATATGGCCGGAAAATGAGCATCAGTGGTTACGAATACAACATTATCAATGTCATGGTCATCAATAAACTTCATTAAATCCCAAAGTTCTCTTTCAAAACCGGTCTTCGAAGAAAAATCTCTATTAATCCCATTTGCCCATCCATCTCTTCCAAACAGAGAGGCGTTTGAACCAGTTGGGATAGACATGGGCACATCGCTGCTTATTATCTTCCACGTCGCTTTAGAATCTGCTAATGTCTTCTTTAGCCAAGACAACTGATCACCACCTAGCAATGTTTTATTATTTTGTTTTATATCTGTAAGATCATTTCTACTCCTATATGATCTTGCGTCTAAAATTAGTAGATCCATGTCTTTACCCCAGTGAAACGATCTATAGATTCTATCAGGATCATGTTGGTTCCTTTCTATAGGAGAGAAATTAAAGAAGGTTTCTCGCCCAACTTGTACGAGATTTTGGTATCCTGTTCTGTTCTTGTTTAGGGAATTCCAGTAAGACCATTTAGATCCGAAATCGTTAATGACTTCATGATCATCCCATTGCATGTACATAGATGTATTGCCAAGAAATGCTTGTAAATGTGGATCTGCCCTATTGTAAGACCAATGTTTTAGATATGTATCATGTACTAGTGCTTCATTCTTCCAGTCGACATTTGAATCAGCAATTCCGGAAAAATTTCCTGGAATATTCTGACCACCATCAGGTCGATCTTTAGGACAATTATTAATGGCATAAATCATATCACCATTTTGAATGTAAAAGTCTGGCAATAGTGATTTCATTTTTTCAAAAATTAAATATCCATCCTTTACTTCACGGCAGAACCCTTGACCACCAATATCTGCACCTATTATGAAACTTATTGAATTATCACTAGAACTTGGATTTGGTGCAGTTCTGAAACTTCCCAGAACAGCTGAACTATTGGTACCGTTATCGGGGCTAGAAAACCAGACTTGATAAAAATATTTTGTATTTGGCCTGAGATTGTCTACTTTTATTTTTCCAGTAAGATCGGTTTTATTGTTAACCCATTTGATTGCTGAATTAGGATGAGTAAATTCTGAATTATTATCGTATTTTATATGCATAATGGACTGATTATTAACCCTTGACCATATCATTGCACTTTTATAGCTAACATCCCCACTTGCTACTCCTCCGTTAATAGTTAGTATAGGATTGTATGTTGTCTGCCCACGTAGCTGCGATGGTAAATTAATGGCATTACTGATGACTAGTATTGACAAAAGTATTGACAGGAATACTTGAATTATACCGGATTGAAGTCTTTTGTGTCTATTGCCAATTTTCATATTATATGAAGGAATGGTCTAAAGAAATATGAATATCTTTCTCATTGTTGGGATTTATCGCTTCAATAAAGCATAATCTGCTCCGAACCGTGAATCATTCAGCTCTCTGGATTGAGGAGGGAACTACAAGAAATATATAAACAATTGAGAGGAAACAGAGCGCTCCCACATTCATACAATTTGATACTCGTTTTCTACCCATAGATAAGCACGGTTTGGCTATGATTCCCCTTAAAAGGGAAATTTATTAAATCACTGGTGGGTTGTTTAGGAAGTGATAGAGAATATCCCACCAGTAGATGTACTTTTGTCCCGACGATTTCAATAGATACGAATAGAAGAGTAACTTATCCATGCAGGAAAAATTGCGTCCTCAAACTCCGTATCTACGTTCGTGATTAAACTCTCTGCATTAAAATAAATAAGAATTAAGGATCTTATTTAAGCAAAGGTTAAAAGAGTCGCGCTTTTTAGGTGTGTGTTTAAACATTTGGAGGTCTAGATCTAATTAATAATGAAAGGTAGCGGTACGGAAATAAGAGTAGATTTTTCTCTAAAACGTGAGGTATTCTTCGTTGTTATGGGCGCAATGCTAGGAGCTGTGTCCATGCTGATTCCTACTATTTTTGAAGTTGGAATGGGCTTACCTTACTACGTTACATGGGTCGCATTTGGACATGTTGTAGGAGTCTACTCTTCTAACGCTGCTTATGCGGGAATAGCAATTCATACAATAACAGCAATTTCAATAGGCATTGTTATCGGAGTCTTTCTCTATAAAACTGGTATACTTAACATAAGCAAGCTTTCAAATGGTTTGATTTACGGACTATTTGCCGGTACTGTTGTCTTAATTGTTTTTTTCATCCCCGTTTATATGTTAATTTTGCAACCAGAGATTAACCGTATTCTAAATGTATCTATGCCTGAAGACTATGACGAATATGCTACGACATTATCGCATTATAACTTCCCCTTAGTGATTGTAAGCTATATTATCATGCATCTTGTCTTTGGAATAGCTGTAGGAGTAACATCATCTACTTTATCAATTAGGTTCGGGAGTCGTTATAGATGTAAAAAATGTGATATTTCCTTTTCTAGGATCGATTCATACCAAAAACATGTGCAACTTGTACATGGAGAAAAACCACTTCAATTAACACACATTTTAATATTGGGAGGTGGATTCGCAGGAATAGAAGTTTTACGGCAGCTTCAAAGCGCATTTCAGAATGATATTAGGATAGATATAACACTGGTGAGTCGGGACAACTTTTTCCTTTTTACACCAATGCTTCCTGAAATATCATCAGGCATGATAGAAACAAGGCATATAGTAACGCCGCTGAGAGCGTTTTGCAATAGAGCAAAATTTTATGAAACACAGATAGAGTCAATTGATTTGGAAAATAAGAAAGTTGTAATAACTCACAGGATCGGAAAGCTTACAAACCCTCTTGAGTGGCGTAATCATATTCTAAAATATGACCACCTTGTTATTGCGCTCGGAAGTGAAACAAACTTCTACGGTATCAGTGGAGCCAGTAAACAAGCCTTTACTCTTAAGAGCCTTGGTGATGCCATAATCTTACGTAATCATGTGATAAATATGTTAGAACAGGCCGACATTGAACATGAAGATCTTCACCTTAGGAATAAACTATTAACTTTCGTGGTAGTTGGAGGAGGTTTTTCTGGTGTCGAAATTGTAGGCGAATTGAATGACTTTATAGTTGATTCTATAAAATATTTTTACCACAATCTTCAAAAATCTTTTGTAAGAGTAATACTGGTAAATGCAGGCGGAAGGATACTGCCAGAAGTAACAGAAGATTTATCAGATTTTGCTTTAAAGATAATAAGAAAAAATGGAGTTGAAGTAATTTTAAACGCACGAGTGATTGAGGTTAACTCAGAGACTGTTAAATTAAATGAAGGCACTACTTTCACAACACAAACAGTGGTATGGGCTGGAGGAGGAAAGCCCCATAACTTGCTTTCCACTCTTTCTTGTGAACACGATAAATCTGATAGAATAATGACCAACAATTATCTTGAAGTTTCCGGGCATGTTGATAGCGCTATGGCCGTAGGCGATTGTGCATGTATTACAGATCCTAGAACAGGAAAGCCTTATCCCCCAACTGCTCAACACGCATTAAGACAGGGAAAAATTGCTGCAAAAAATTTAATTGTTAAAATTAATGGTCAGGAAAGTAATAAAGAATCATTCAATTACAAAACAAAAGGGGTTATGACGCTGATAGGTAAACGAAATGGTGTTGGCATTATACTCGGACATAAGGTTCATGGATTTGTTGCTTGGTGGTTTTGGCGTTCATACTATCTATCTAATCTTCCAACTGTAGAAAAGAAATTGCGAGTTTCGGTGGATTGGATGATAGACTTGTTTTTTAAGAGGGACGTTACCCGACTAAAAACATCCACAGAGGAAAATGCTTTCAATCCCGCTGTATCGGATAGTTCCCTTACTAGCCAAACGAAATCCATCCAAAAATAGTGAGACTGACTGACCTGATTTTATCCACTGTTTTTTCAATTTTTTCAACTTTAGAATTTGATTTCTTCAATGGTTGGGTCATCCGGATCTTCGCTAATGAGACATAAACAAAAAGTTGAATTTTGTTCTTTTCTGTTAGCTGTAGTCTTGCAGTTCTACGGTCAGGCGAATATTAATACGGACAAATTCTAATAAAGTACAAAGGACTCGTACTACAATTCATAAGTGTGATGACTATGTTCTTTGTATTAGTAAGCGTCTTGTCATAATATCTTGTCATAATAAATCAATCAATTTATTGAAATTCTAATATGTAATAAATCCTAGAATAAGATAACAATGTTAAGTAAGCAATATATCTTCTATTATTCGGTAAATGAACAATATTGGATAAAACAAAAACCTTAGGGGTCTTACGTGCAGTAACATTCAGCTACGGAATATGCTCAAGTTCTTTACCATACGGAGACCTGGAGCAAATATTAATACTTGCATTAAGTTTGGACGCAAATTACTGTGATAATGGAAGATTAGTATCTTGCGGACATATGCAAGTGGCTCTAACATTTCATTATGTCTAACATACATTTGGAATGATATTATAAGAATGGCATATTCAAGATTCAGAAAAAGATGGAAATTCATTCTCTTGATAGGAGGATTATGGCTACTGTTCCTGTTCCCTATTCCTTTTTTACCTTTTTTTGGATATAAAATAGACATTAATTCTCTTACGACGCTGTACTTGATAAGTGCAATAGTATCAATACCATTTACATTGTTAGCGATCTTCATGAACCATAGAAATGAATAAAGACTAAACAGAATCAAGTAAGAGAACATTATAATGATTAGAGGACTAAACGGTTAGTAAACGATATGGTACTTAAGTCATCGGTTAAACTCCAACTAGGCTAACAATGAGAATCCAGATCTTAGATAAAATCTTTGACCATTGGAAGTATCTACATGAAATTCTTCTCGCTCACACATTTGAACATAAAATATGGGAAATTCCATGATAATTATATTGTTGGCAATTCGGGTCCTAAGACAACATTTTTTGAGGAATTCAATAACTTCTAGCCAATCTTTATATGGATAACAATTAATTCTATCTAGTGTAGATAATTTGACAAAAATAGGCGAGTTAATGACCGAAAAGCTAGAAACTATCGAGGCATCTTTATCCGCTCAAGAAGCAGCAACGAAAATGCGCGATAGAAAAGTAAGCTCATTAGTAGTAGTTGATGCTAACAACAAAACAGTGGGTATGGTAACAGAAAGAGATTTGGTAAGAAAAGTGTGTGTTTATGATGCGAGTAGTAAAAATACCTCAGTACGAGATATAATGTCCGATGCACTTGTCACTACTGATGCGATATCTGAAGTAGGGGTAGCAGCTGATCTCATGATACAAAATCAAGTCAGACATTTGCTAGTCGTTAAAGATGATGACATTCACAAACCATTAGGCATAATTACACCTAGTGAT
>Ga0207428_10000588_pt1 | contig 42974 bp, 45 predicted proteins | sample RhiMethybrSRZTD1_FD_187600 | JGI IMG/M metagenome (GOLD analysis project Ga0207428, IMG submission 187600) | Populus rhizosphere microbial communities from Tennessee, USA - Rhizosphere MetaG P. TD hybrid SRZTD1 (SPAdes) (version 3) | ecosystem: Host-associated > Plants > Roots > Rhizosphere >...
GGTATCGCCGAGTCACCGATCCATTCGGCGAACACCTCGCCCGGCAACCCCTCCCGGCTACCGGTCGAGAGCAGCGGCACGAGGCTCACCCCGTCGAACGACGTCGGGGCCGAGGCGCCGGAGAGCTCGGCGATCGTGGGGGCGATGTCGGCGGTGGAGACGATCGCTCGCTCGGTTCGATGCCGGGCGCCCGGCATCCGGATCATGAAGGGAACGCCCAGGCACGCCTCGTACGGACAACTCTTCTTGGTCCATCGGTGTTCGCCGAAGGCCAGCCCATTGTCCGAGGTGAACACGACGACCGTGTCGGCGAGGTCACCACGCGCGCGGACGGCGTTCATGATCCGGGCGATCGCATCGTCGACCCCCAGGAGCGCCGCGTACGAGTCCCTTCGATGCTCGCGCTGCAGCGCTCGCTGCGCGTCGCCCATCGGTGCCAGGTGGCGGACCCAGGCCGGCTTGTCGGAGACGTCGGGCTCCCCGACCGACGGCGGCGTGGGCACCGCGAGCCCCGAGAATCCCCCTTCGTCCCGGGGCGCCGCCACCCAGGGCGGGTGTGGCGCCGTCGGGGCGAACCAGAGGAAGTAGGGCCGATCGGCCGGTGCCTCGCGGACGAAGTCGGTCGCCTGCTCGGCGAGGACGTCGGTCGCGTAGTCGGCGCCGGTGTGTCCGTAGCGGACGACGTGATCCTGCTCGAACATCGAGTAGTCGTAGTACAGGCTCGTGACCGGACCATGCTCGCGACCCCACCACCGGTCCCACCCGGCCGGCACGAACGCCGGCCGCTCGAACGGGTACAGGTTCAGGTACTTGCCGACCAGTCCGGTGTGGTAGCCCGCGGCCCGCAACCACGTCGCGAGCGTCGAGCTGTCGTCGAACAGGTGTGCGTCCTCGTTGTCCCGGACGCCGGTGTGGTGTGAGAACCGTCCGGTGAGCATCGTCGCCCGCGAGGGGCAGCACAGCGGCGTGTTGACGAACCCGTTCTCGAACACGATCCAGTGGTCCCTCGGATCGAGCACCGCGCGTTGCAGGAACGGCATCACCTCGTAGGGGTTGGGGATGGAGTCGTCCGACTGGTCGTCCGTCACGATCACGATCACGTTCGGGCGGGGGTCCTCCGTGCCTCGGACCTCCGGGAGCGCCGCGAGGCTCCACCCGAGGGCGAGGACGGCGAGGCCGACCGCCAGGCCCAGACGGACGCCGGGGCGCGCTCGCGCTGGTCTCGGCGCGACCCGCCGTGCATTCATCCGGGCTTCCGGAGCGACCAGATGTTCTCCGCCGGCCACCGACGGGCCCACCCGACCGGCGCGAAGTCCGGGTAGGTGGTCCGGGGACGGGAGGGTGGCCGCAGCTCGACCAGGTCGAGCACCTCGAAGCCGTTCGACCGGAACAGCCGGATCCAGTCACCGTAAGCAAGTTGGAACTCGACCGTCTCCCAGGTCGCCCGGCGCAGGCCGAAGTAGCTGCGGAGCAGCTCGGGACCCGGCGGTTGCTCGCCGTCGCCCCAGCACAGCCAGATCAGCGGGCTGGCGATGTTGAAGGCGAACGCACCGCCGGGACGCAACAGCCGGGCCACCTCGGGCACCGTCAGGTACGGATCTGCGAACGTCATGGCGCCGTGATCGCAGAACACGATGTCGAAGCTCTCGTCCGCGAACGGCGCGCGTTCGGCGTTCGCGTTCACGAACGGCACCGGCTGCGAGACCTCGGCGGCGAGCCGGCGGGCGTGGGCGAGCTGGCGGATCGACAGATCCAACCCCGTGGGGCGAGCTCCCCGGCGCGCCAGCGCGATCGACCACTGGCCGCCGCCACACCCGAGCTCGAGCACCCGCTTGCCCTCGACGTCGCCGAGGACGTCGAGCTCGGACTCCGGGATGCCCCACGTTCCCCACGCGGGTCGGTCGAAGCGGTTGAGCTGCGAGCCGTGCTCGCGCTGGTAGTCGTCCGCCTCGCGGTTCCAGTTCGCGCGGTTGCGGCGGATGTAGGCGGGCTGGGCCGCGGCGCTCGACGGCGTGACGCTCGACGGCGTGACCCGTGCGCTCCGGCGAGCGGTGCTCACCGGTCGAGCCATCCGGCATCACGATCGTGCTCGTCGGCGACCAGTCCCGCGGCGATGGACAGGGCGACCTGGGCCGGCCCGCGCCCGCCAAGGTCCAGGCCGAGCGGAGATCGGATCCGCGAGAGGTCCTCGTCGCCGAACCCCATCGAGCGCAGCTCCTCGACGTACGGGCCCACGTGGCGGCGGCTTCCCATCACGCCGATGAACCGCGCCGGTGAACGCAGCGCGCCGGCAAGCGCGGTGGCGATCCCCGGCGCGTCGTGGTCGGTGAAGACCAGGCGGGTCTCCGCGCCGATCTCCACGTCACCGAGCCGACGCGCGACCGGCATCGAGTTCGCATCGGCGTCGGTGACACGTTCCGGACGCGTCTCGACCAGGATCGGCGCGAACCCGAGTCCCGGCGCGAGCCGTGCAAGCTCGCGCGCCACGTCGGTGGCCGAGACGATCACGAGGGACGGCTCGCGCCGCGTCGGCTCGAGGTACACCTCGACCTCGCCGAGCTCGTGGTGGTAGGTGCGGACCCCGGGTTCGCCCGAGGCGAGGATCTCGGCGGCGTCGCGGACGGCCGCCTCGTCGAACTCGGCGCACCCGAGCGTTCCGTGGACCTCGCCGCCGGGGACGATCCGCATCGAGTTGCCGACCGCGCAGGGCGGCGAGCCGTGCACCCTGACCGCCTTGGCCTCCACGGAGCCGATCACCGCGGGCGCGGATCGATCCGGCTCGCCTCCGTCACCGTGACCCGTCGGGTGCGCCCCCGTTCGGCCGCCGAGGAGCTCGACGGCGTGCGGCAACACGGGCAGCAGCGCCTCGAGGCCCTCGCGGACGCCCTTCGGACTGCCGGGGAGGTTCACGATCAGCGTGGCGCCGCGCGAGCCCGCCACGGCTCTCGACAGGGCCGCCATCGGCGTCCGCCGCAGGCCGTCGCGGCGCATCAGCTCCGCAAGACCGGGGGCCTCGCGTTCGAGCACCGCGAGCGTGGCCTCGGGCGTCACGTCACGCGGGCCGAACCCCGTCCCCCCGGTGGTGACCACGAGTGCGAACCCGCGCTCGTCCGCGAGGTCACGCAGGGTGGTCTCGATCGCGGGGCGCTCGTCGGGCAGGACGGTCCGGGCGTGAACGTCGAACCCCGCCTCACGCAGAAGAGCCTCGGCCGTGTCACCCGAGCCGTCGGGTCGCGTTCCCTGGGAGACGCCGTCGGAGACCGTCACGACGGCGGCGCGGATGCCGCTCACGCACCCATCCTGCCAGACGCGCCCGCGCTCGTCCGTACTACGGTTGCCCGGACAGAAGGGAGCACCGATGGACGCGTGGATCGACCGACTCGCGACGGCGCTCGATGAGGATCCCCTGACCGACGCCGAGACCACTCGGCTGCTCGGCTCGGCCCGGGACGTGGCGCATCGCGTCGAACGCAAGATCACGCCGCTCGCGGCGTTCCTCCTCGGGGCGGCGACCGGCCGGAGGATGGCCGAAGGCAGCTCGAGAAAGGACGCCCTCGGTTCGGCGCTCGGAACGCTCGAGGGTCTCCTGCCGTCCGGGCCCGCCGAGGGCCGAACCACGTCGGGGGAGTAGGCTGGGGGTTCGCATGGATGCCTGGCAGCCGCCGTCGTCCCTCCCCCCGGCGGAGGGCCCACTGGTCGACACGTTCGGCCGGGTCGCCGACGACCTCCGGATCTCGGTGACCGATCGCTGCAACTTCCGGTGCACCTACTGCATGCCGGCCGAGGGACTGGTCTGGCTCCCCAAGCACGAGATCCTGACCTTCGAGGAGCTCACGAGGCTCCTGGAGCTGTTCGTCCGCCGGCTGGGGGTTCGTTCGGTCAAGGTCACGGGCGGCGAACCCACCGTTCGAGCCGACCTCCCCGAGTTGATCCGGATGTTCCGGACTACCGCGCCCGAGATCGACCTGTCGATGACGACGAACGGCGTGCTGCTCGAGCGGCTCGCCGCGCCGCTCGCCGAGGCGGGGCTGGACCGCGTGACGGTGTCGCTCGACTCGCTGCTGCGGCACCGCTTCGAGCAGATGACCCGTCGCGACGCGCTCGACCGGGTGCTCGCGGGCATCGCGGCCGCCGAGGAGTCGGGCCTGGTCCCGATCAAGATCAACTGCGTCGTGATCGCAGGGACCAACGACGACGAGGTCGTCGACCTGGCGCGCTGGTCACGAGAGCACGGCCATGTGGTGCGGTTCATCGAGTACATGCCGCTCGACGCCCAGCACGCGTGGGAGCGCGCGAAGGTCTTCTCGTCGGCCAGGATCCTCGAGGCGATCGACGCCGTGTATCCCCTCGTCCCCGAGGGACCCGACGCCGAGCCGGCGACCGGCTACCGGTTCGCCGACGGCGCGCCCGGCGGCGTCGGGCTGATCGCGAGCGTCACCGAGCCGTTCTGCGACTCCTGCAACCGTTTGCGGATCACGGCCGAGGGGCAGGTGCGCGCCTGCCTGTTCGCGCTCGAGGAAACCGATCTGCGCGGCCCGCTCCGGGACGGCGCCTCCGACGACGAGCTGCTGACCCTGATCCGTCGGAACGTGTGGCGGAAGTGGTCCGGGCACCGGATCAACCTTCCGGACTTCGAGCAGCCGGAGCGTTCGATGTCCGCGATCGGCGGCTGAGCCCGACCGTCTCAGCTCCGCCGATCCTTGGCTCGCGCCCCGCCGCGCGTGAACCACCCCTTGACGGCGTCGCCGGCGAGGAACCACCCGACGCCGAACGCGACGAAACCGAAGATCGCGAACAACACGATCGCGAAGCCGCGGGTCACCTCGAGGAAGCCGACCGTGACGGGCTGGCCGGGGGGCGCCTCCGCGTCGCCCACGTTCGCGATCGCGGTGACGATCCCCCCCACGCACAGGACGGCGAGGGCGAGAAAGGCCAGGCCCAGCACGAAGGCGACTCCTTCCATCCAGTCGTGGGCGGCGGTCGCCTCGCTCATCCGGCGACGGAAGGTGCGGTACGTCATCGGTTCACAGGCCGGCGAGCTTGGCGAGCCCCGAGATCTTCACCAGCACGAACCGCTTGCCGTCGCGTTCGACGATGCCCCGGCGCTGGAAGTCGGACAGGATCCTCGTGACGTTCTCCCGGCTCCCGCCGCACAGACTCGCCAGGTCGGCGTGCGTCACGATCGACGGCACCACGGCGCCGTCGGCGGGGAGGTCGTCCAGCGACGGCGAAACGAGTTGCAGGAGGCGCTTGGCGACGCGCCCCTTCAGGTCCAGGTAGAGCAGGTCTTCGACGAACGCCTCCTGCGACAACACCTGCCGGGCGAGCGCTTTGAGCAGCGCACGCGCGGCCGTCGGCTCTTCGATCAGGAAGTCCAGGAGCACCGGGCCGCTCACCCGCCACGCTTCCGTCTCCTCGAGCGCGAGGGCGGCCGCCGAACGCGGCTGATCCCCCAGCACCCCGAGCTCCCCGAAGAACTGTGGAACGTCCAGCGTGGTGTGGAGCTGACGGTGACCGTTCAAGGACAGGGAGCTGATCTCGACGCGGCCGCTGACGAGGAAGTACACGTCCGGAGCGTCGTCGCCCTGATGAAACAGGTACGTCCCGCGGCGGAACCTGCGCGTGACGCCCTGGGCGGCGAGCCGCGAGATCGTCTCGTCCGAGGCCCCCTCGAACAGGGGCGTCCGGGCCATCCCATCCAGCAGCGCCTCGCTGAGCTCGGTCGTCGGCACGGCTGCAAGCGTAGTCACATCTGGGCTCCCGGTCGCGTGTGGTTGTCCCCGGATGCGATGAGGCCGGGCGCGAAACGCGACCCGGCCTCAAGCCAAGTTCTGGAGTTCCTACTTCTTGACCCGCTTGACCCGCTTGACCCGCTTGACCCGGGAAACACGGGTGGCAGCCTCCGTCTTGCCTGCCTCCTTCGAAGCCTTGGCAACCGGCGCCTTCGGTGAGATCTTCTTGTCCGCCACGATCGTCACCTCCCCCCTCCGCTCTGGCCCTTCAGGGCTTTCGTTGTCTGCTTGCATCATCGTCCCGGCGTCACTGCGCGGGTGTGTCGGGCGTCACCGGATGTGAGGTGACTTCCGTCACAGCCCAACCGGTGACGTATGTCACATGGAGTCGAGTTCGGGCAGGTCAAGGGGGTCGGGCCGGGGGGTGCAGGCCCCGCAGAACAGCGCGTCCTCGACGATCAGCACCTTGGGGATGTCCCCGGTTCGGAAGAGTTCGAGGATATAGGGGTGCGTCTCAACGTGGTCCTCGCAGATCCCCCGGCCGCAGAAGCGGCAGACCCCGACCGCGCTTCGCTTACAGTGCCAGCAGTCCATACCGGCTCAGTGCGTCAGCTCTTCGGTGACCGCGTGCGAGATCAGGGTCCCTCGACGGAACGCGTCGCCCACCAGGCGGTCGAACCCCTCCCGTTCGAGCCGGAACGCCCGGACCGGGGTCCGCGCCGTCACCGTTGCCGTTCGGGGCACCTCCATCAAGAGTGCGACCTCGCCGAAATACGATCCGCGGCCGATCGTGTTCACCAGCCTCTCGTCCTTGACGATGTCGACCTGGCCGGACGATAGCGCATAGAACGAATCGCCGACGTCGCCCTCGCGCATGATCTGCTCGCCCGGAGCGAAGCTCACCCACGCGCCTCCCTCCAGGAGTTCCCACAGCTGCGCCGTGGACAGGCCGGCGAAACAGCTGAGGCCTCGGAGCTCGGCGACCTGTTGCAGCGTCGGCTCGAAGTCGGGGAGGTGCAGCTTGTCGGCGAGCAGGTGGTCGAACGCGCCCTTGTCGACCTCGAAGACATCGGCGGACCCGATGGCGCGCACGGTGGCGGCCCGCGGCGCCGCGGTTACCAGCCCCAGCTCCCCGAAGGACTCGCCCCGACCGAGGTCTCGGAGCCGGCGCTCGCCGCCGTTCTCGAGGTCCTCCTCCACCACTTCGAGCACGCCTTTGCGCACCACGTAGAAGGCGTCGGGCTGGTCGCCCTGGCGGAACACCGGCTGCCCGTCGCCGAGCCCTCGGAGTCGGACGCGCCCGGCGATCTCGTTCAGCGCCTCGACGGGGATGTCCTCGAACATCGGGAGCGCGTCGATCAGCTCGGACGCCTCGACACGCCATCCGGTCTCCAACCGGAACCGGATCCGACGCCAGACGGCTCGGATCTCGCGCCCGATCGCGCGCAGGAGCTTGACCAGACCGCGGAGCAACGGCCCGGCGATGAACGCGGCCAGGACCAGGAGTAGGAGCCGCGTCACGGTCCCTTCCGCCCACAACCGGCTCACGAGATCGCCGAACACGGTCTGCCAGTAGTAGTAGGCCGTGTACAACGAGAAGATCGTGAACAAGACGCCGAGGACGCCGTAGAGCAGGAGCCCCATGTCTCGCTTGTTGAAGTGCTCGCGGGTGCGCAGCTTGTGAAACAGATCGCGGCGTATGAACACGAGTGATCGCTCGCGCAGGTCTGGCACCTCGATCAGGTCGGCGAGGATGTAGTACCCGTCGAGCTCGAGTAGCGGGATGAGGTTCATGATCACGACGAGGTAGTTCAGGACCGCGAACTTGTACATCGTCTCCGACAGGATCCACTCGGGGTACGTCCAGGCGACGATCGAAGCGATGCCTGCGAGGACGAGCTGCGCGAACGGACCCGCGAATGACTCGATGATCTGCTGACGCCGGGGCATCATCAGCCCGTCCGAGCTCTCGACGAAGAACGCCGGCGACCCGAAGTAGATCTGGAACCCCGCGCTTCGGATCCGTCGGCCGTTGTGGACGATGACGAGCGCATGACCCAGCTCGTGACAGAACACCATCACGTAGTCCAGGACGATCAGCACGATGAACCCGATCGCGAGCGAGCGACCCGCGATCACGAACCGCTGGTGCTGCACGAGGTCGATGAAGAACCCGAGGCCGACGACGGCGGCCGCGATCAGTCCAACCAGGACCGCCGGTCTGAAGACCCACTTCAGGCCGTGGTCGTACAGCCACTTCACCAGCCGGTGGGCGCCCTCCCACTCGATCGAGAGCGTCCTGCCGAACTGCCGGGCCTTTCGCCGCCGCTCGGTCACCGGATCCATCGCGCGTTCGACCATGCCGGGGACGTCCACGTGGCGCTGCTCGAGGAAGTTACCCCGGTACAGGGAGCGCACCAGGTCGATCACGGTCGAGAGCTCCATCTCCCCCGAGCCCTCGAAGCGCTCGATCACGATCTCCTTGACCGTGCGCGTGCCGTCCATCATCTCGAGCAGTCCCAGATCGGACTTGGCCAGTCGGAAGTGGAGGAGGTCGCGCGGGTTCGCGATCATCACGTAGCCCTCCCCCCAGCGCTGCTCGAACACGCGGGTCTCGATGTCGTCCGCCAGCTTGGGACGGAGCTCGGTCGGATCGACGAGATGGGAGAGCCGCTCCCAGACGTCCTCGCGTCCCCCCGCGCCGGTCGCCTCGATATCGTCGGCGACGAGGCGGTAGACGTCGAGCTCGGTCACGTCGAGCGAGCCTTGCCGGCGCGATCGCTCTCGACACGCCGCTGAACCGCGTCGTAGACCGATGCCCGCGGGGGCGGGCGACGCTTGGAGGCGAACAGGTTGCCGACGAACCCCCCGGCGAACAGCGCCGCCGCGATGAGCGCGGCCACGGTCCCCCACGTGATACCCCCGCCTTCGGGCGCCGCCAGCGCCCGGGTGACTTCGGCCGATTCGCCGACGTCGTCGACGACGCCGAGGACGAACCGCGCGTCCTCAGGGATCGCCTTCACCACGCGCGCATCGACCTCGAAGGAGATGTTGGCCCCACCGGTGGTCACGACGACTTGGGTGCCGCTCACCCGAAGGTACTCGCTGGTCGCCGTCGCGCCGGTGCCGACGATCAGGTCCTGGTCGCCGACCGTCAGCTTGTTGTCCTCGATGTCGAACCGCAGCCGATCGAGCTCCCGGTTCCCGGACGAGATCGTCGCCTCGAGGAGGTGGAGCGCCTCCCAGCCACCCGGCATGGTCCCGTCGACGCGGATCGTGAGCTTCGAGCCCGCCGCGAGAGCGCCCGAAACCTCCCCGTTGACGCTCGGACCGCTCGCTGGGCTCGGAGAGGTGGTCTGCGCCCACGCGGACCCCGCGGTCAGGACCACCCCGACGAGGGCGGCAAGCAGCAGCAGCGCTCCGGATGCAGGCCGACGGATCACGGAGCGCATGTTCGACCCCGCGACGCCCGGGCGCAACGTGATGGAGGTCACCCGCGGGTGGTGCGCGGCGTCACCGCTCGGAGCAGGGGATGGCGCGTACCGTTCGCTGGAGCTGGACCACAACGTCGAGGAGGTGCGGAGATGCTGAGCGGAGAGATGGCTCGTCACCAGATCGGCGACCGCGTTCGAGAGGCCGAGGCGGACCGCCTTGCCCGATCCACCCGCAGGAGCAAGGCCGCGGAGTCGCGGGGCGTCACCCGCCGCATCGGTCGTGCCGCCCTGGCGGCGGCCACCTGGCCGATCAAGCACTAGCGTTCACGGCCCGGTCATCCACGTGCCGCCCGGCCTTCACGCGCCCGAGATACGTTCCATCCGCCGCGAGAGGCACGCGCCCCCTCTCGAGAGCGGGGGGTCGGGTCTTCGACCGGGCCCCCCGCGCCCCCTCTCGCACACCCGAACCTTGCGACCGATCGCCGAGCGCTCGCACCGGTCAGTCCCCTCCGGACGGCAGGTTCACGATCTCCAGCGGCGGGAGGCGATCGGCGGGCTCGAACCCCAGGATCTTCCCGTAGAAGGTGAGCTCGGCCGACAGTCCCCGCGAGATGCTCTCCATCTTGCGGAAGCCGTGCTGCTCGCCCTCGAACAGGAGGTACGCGTACGGCAGCCCCCGGCTCTCGAGCGCCCGGACGATGACCTCCGCCTGGGACGGCGGGACGACCTCGTCCTCGTCGCCCTGGAGGATCAGCAGCGGGCTGGACAGGAGCTCGGCGTGGCGGACGGGTGAGCGTTCGGCCCATAGGTCGGCCGCCTCCGGCCACGGGCCGACCAAGAGGTCGAGGTACTTCGACTCGAACTTGTGCGTGGTCTCGGCGAACGGCTCGAGATCCGACACACCGAAGTAGCTCGTCCCCGTTGCGAACGCGTCACGGAAGGTGAGCGCGCACAGCGTCGTCCACCCACCCGCGCTCCCACCGGAGATGACCAGACGGCCGGGGTCGGCGAGACCGCGATCGACCAGGTGCGATGCGGCTGCCACGGCGTCGTCCACGTCGACCACGCCCCACCGCCCGTACAGGCTTTCGCGGTAGGCGCGCCCGTGGCCGGTGCTCCCCCGGTAGTTCACCTCGGCGTAGGCGAACCCACGGCTGGTGAAGAACTGGATCTCGAGGTGCAGCTCGGGGTCGGCCTCCGACGTCGGTCCACCGTGCACGTTGACGAGCAACGGTGGACGCTCCCCGTCCGGGGCCACGGCCGTCGGGTTCGTCGGGGGGTAGTAGTGCGCGAACGCCGTCTGCCCGCTCGTGGTCGGGAACTCGATCGGCTCGGGCACGGACAGGTACTCGGCGTCGAAGTCCACGACGTCGCTCTCGCGCAGGACCTCAACCGCGCGCGTCGACAGATCGAGCGAGACGACCTGCGTCGGCGTGGTCGGACCGCCGGCGATGAGGGCCACCCGCTGCCCCGAGGCGCTCACCGCCGGGTCGAAGGTCTCGTACGGCAGGTCCAGATCGAGGAGCTCTCGCGTGGTCGGATCGAGCAAAGCGACGTGTTGGACGCCTCGCTCACGGTAGGTGCACACGATCCTCCCGTCGGAGAGGAAGTCGTACGACGAGTACCCGAAGATCCACATCGGTACGGCGAACTCTGCGGACTTGGGCGTCAGGTTCGTCAGCTCGCCGTCGGCACCCTCCCGGTAGATGTTCCACCAGTCCGTGCGATCCGAGACGAAGGTCAACGAACCGTCGGGGCCCCAGGCCGGCTGGAAGATCGAATCCCGCTCGCCACCCGCGACCTCGCGGCACGATCCGGCCGACCCGTCCGACGCGACATCGACCACGAGGAGCTCGGTCCCGTCCCAGGGCATCCGCGGGAAGTCCCACGCGATGAACGCGATGCGCGCGCCGTCGGGCGACCAGCGCGGGAAGGCGTAGAAGTCGCGTCCGGACGCGAGCGTCGACATCACGGAGCCGTCGGCGGCGATCACGACGAGCTCGTTGACCGGCACGCCCTCGTCCCGGTGGCGTTCGTGGACCGACGCGATCCAGCGGCCGTCCGGCGACACGCTCATGTCGGCGTATCGCAGCCCCCGATGGGTCGCCGGCTCGGGGGTGATGGCGGTCGGCGATCCGTCGAGCTCCTGACGGTACAGGCGCTGGTCCTCGAGGTTCACGAAGTACGTCGTCGCGCCGTCAAACGCGTACGAGCCGCCGCCGTACTCGTGGACCAGGGTGCGGACGGACGCGCCGGGCGGCGTGACGTCCACGGGCTCCGCGCCGAGGCCCGAACGCACGACGACGGAACGGCCCCCTTCCTGCGGCCGGCGCTCGAGCCACGTCGTCGCGTCGCCGATCGCGCGCGTCTCACTCAAGCCGACCGAGCCCGCCGCGGCCCGATCCGCCGTGATCGGCGACGGCCATGCTCCGTAGGGGATGCGCCGGGCGTCGCTCATCCGTGCCAACGGCCGACCAGCACGCGCGTGACCTTGAAGCCGCGGTCCATCGTGCTCCGAACTTCCCCGAAACCATTCCGCCGCAACACGGACGCGGCGGATCTCGCGCGGTCGGGGCTCACCTCGACGAGCAACCAGCCGCCGGGTTTCAGCCACCGCGGCCCCTCGGACGCGGTACGCCCGACGAGCCCGAGCCCGTCCGCGCTGCGGTCGGTGAGCGTATGCACGGGCTCGAAGCGCCGGATCTCCTCCGGGAGCTCGCGCAGCTCGTCGCGAGCGACATACGGCGGATGCAGGGTGATCACGTCCACCCGCCCCTTCAGCTCGCTCGGCAGGCCGCCGAACAGGTCGCCCTTCGCGAACGTCGCCCGCAGGTGAAGCAGCTCGGCGTTCTCCCTGGCGACCCGGATGGCCGTGAGCGAGATGTCCGTGCCGAACACCCGGACCCCCGGCACCTCGTTCGCGATCGCCAGGGCCACGGTCCCGCCGCCGGTCGCCAGGTCGACGGCGACCGGGCGCCGGCGTCCGCGCAGCCTCCGCACCGCCTGCTCCGCGAGGTACTCGGTCGAGTCCCGCGGCACGAACACCCCGGGCCGCGCCGCGATCTGCAGTCCCCGGAAGACGGCCTGCCCCGTGATGAGCTGCACGGGCTCGCCCGCCCCCCGACGTGCGATCATCCGGTCGAAGGTTCGGCGGACGTTCGGTGGGACCTCGTCGTTCGGGGCGACGCCGTCGACGCCGAGCGCGTAGGCGAGCAGCTCCTCGGCCTCGATCTCCTCACGATCGCGCTGCCAGTGATCGATCGCCGTGGACGCCTTGAGCGTCGCGACGGCCTCGGTGAGGACATCCTTCGCCTTCCCTGGCGCCTTCATCGGGCGAGCATGGTACCCGCAAGAACGCTCGGCCTCCTGTCGCGTGGTCCTGGCTACAATCGCTGCCATGCCCGAGGCCGCGAGATCCCCGAAGGCCGGCACCTCGAAACCCCGCAAGAAACGGACCCCCTCGGCCAAGACGGAAGACATCCGTCTGACCGGAGACCGGATCGTCGTGGAGAACCCGGAGAGCGGCGAACGGACGTCCAGGAGCGGGTTGCTGATCCCGGCGACCGCCGCGCCGGCCCCCAAGCGCTGCGTGTGGGGCGAGGTGCTCCTGGTCGGACCGGACGTCCGCTCGGCGAAGGCGGGGGATCGGATCCTGTACCTGCCGCAGGCCGGTCTCGAGGTCGAGCTGGACGGACGGGACTGCCTCCTGCTGCGCGAGCGCGACGTGCAGGCGGTGTCGTCCTCGCCGAACGGCAAGGAGCGGCAGCCGGGCCTCTACCTGTAGCGGCCTCGACACACCTTGTTCATCCGGGGACGAAGGTGAAGCGGAGGCGACGCTGGTCGTTCTCGCGGTTCGGGTCCACCATCACGACCCGCTGCCAGGTGCCGAGCGCGAGCCGGCCCGCGTCCACGGGGATCATCAGCGAGGGAGACACGACGACGGGCAGGAGATGGTCGCCGCCGTGACCGACCGAGCCGTGGCGGTGCCGGTAGCGGTCGTCGCGAGGCAGGATGCGCTCAAGGAGCTCCTCGAGGTCCGCCTCGGAGCCCGAACCCGTCTCCATCAGCGCGACGCCCGCGGTCGCGTGCGGCACGAAGACGTTGACGAGCCCGTCCCCGCCGACCGACGAGCAGAACGTCTGGACCAGATCGGTGACGTCGACCACGCGGCGGTCCAGCGTGTCGATCCGGTGCTCCCGGGTGTTCACCCCCGTGGCTCGCCGCCCTCGTTCGGGACGCGGCCCGATGGCGGCGCGGGCGTGTCCGGCATCGAGGGCGGGGTCGGTGGGGTGCCGTCGGCCTCGTCACCGAGGCTCGACCAGCCACGGAGCCCGGACCCGGACGTGGCGACCGGCTCGTCCCGGTAGCTCAGCGCGACCAGCGCCGCAACGATGCCCTGGACGCCCCCGGCGATCACCAGATACAGGCCGATCCCGATGGTGAGCTCGAGCAGGCCGCTGTCCAGCGCGCGTTCGACATCGGCCCTGGGGATCTCCCTCGCAACGGTGTCGATGAGCTGCTCGCGGATCGTGAGGGTCGTATAGAGACCGACGCCGAGCGCCACGAGACCGCCGATCGCGGCGCTCGGCCGAAGACGAGCCATGGCCTGGTGGGATCCGGCGAGGACTCGGATCCCGGCGGCGACCATCACCACACCGGAGACGATCGCCGCCTTGCCCTCCCAGCCATCGATGCCCTTCGCTTGCTGGGTGAAGGGTCCCGCGGAGACCTCGGCCCAGACCAGGAGGGAACCGACGACGGCCAGCACACCGCCCGCGAGCGCCAACGCGCCCGCGAGAACGGCTCGACCCGGCATCGACGCTATGCGCCGGGGTCCGGTTGCGAAGTCGGCGGAGGCACGGGAGCCGGCGGCGGACCGCCGATCGTGCTCGCAGGTGGTGCGGGCGTGGTCCAGGCGGGAGCGGCGTGCTCGCCCGCATCCCGCAGACCGACGATCCCGCCGACCAGGGCCACGACGCCGCCGCCGATCACGACATAGAGGCCGATGCTGATCGAAACGCTGAGCTGGCCGGCGTCGATCGCCTGGTCCAGGGCCGCACGCACCTCCTGGGCTGAGGCCCCGAAGGTCGGCGCGAGCTCCTCGGCCGCCGCATCGAGCACGCTGTCTTTCGCCGTCAGCGCGTCGTACAGGCCGATGCCCCCGCCGACGATCCCCGCGAGGATCACCAGGACGGCGAGCACTCGCCTGGTGCCTCTCGCCATCATGATGCCCGCCACGACCGCGACGAGGCCCGCGAACAGCGTGATGTATCCGTCCGAGCCGTCGACGCCCTTGGCCGTCACGCTCGTGCCGCCTCCGGTCACCTCGGCCCAGGTGAGGAACGATCCCAGGGCCAACAGGGCGCCCCCGACGACCCCGAGGATCCCGGCGACGGGTGTGGGCGTGACGCTCTCCGTGTGGTCCATCAGGCCTCCGATCCGGGGCGAGGGCCGGTCGCCGGCCATCCTTCCATCCGGGCTCGGCCGCGTCGAGCGCATCCCCCAGAAGGTGCCCGACCCCTCGATTGACAATTACGTGTAATGGTGTAATCCTCCCTGCATGAATCCACACGACACCGCCTCGATGGACGAGCTGAGCGGCTGGTTCGCCGGCAGGATCCCGGCCGATTGGTTCGCCGGAACCCCCGAGGTCCTGTCCGACCGGGACGAGATCCTGGTGGTCGGGACGCTCTCGGACCCCGAGCTCCCGTCGGATGCCACCGCCGAGGTCGCGGCGTCGGCGCGCGTCGCGCGCGTCGACGGCTTCCGCGAGGACACGCGCGAACACCGGATGCGGATCGCGCAGGAGGCCCAGCATCGGTTCGGCCGGCGCGTCTCGTGGGGAGCGTCTTGTGGCGACGTCCGCAAGCTGTTCACCACGGTGAGCGTGCCGGCGATGACGCGGCTCCGCCTGGATGAGCGAAGGGTGCTCGACACGCTCGTGGAGGGGGGCGTCGCGCGTTCGCGAAGCCATGCGCTCGCGTGGTGCGTGCGCCTGGTCGCGCAGAGACAGGACGAGTGGCTGAAGGACATGCGCGAGGCGCTCTCGGGCGTGGAGAAGGTACGGGGCGAGGGCCCCACCTCCTAGCGCCGGCTACTCCGCACCGAGGCCCATCCGATACAGCCGCTTGTCGCCGTCCTGGTCGACCAGCACGACGGCAAGAACGCCGTTCTCCAGCAGCTCGGGCCAGGACGACCCGATCCAATCCTCGGCCTCGTCGGCGGCCGCGAACCGGGGCGACCGCCCGATCTCCTCGCCTGCGACATCGAGATAGGCCCAGACGTACATCAGGCCCTACGGATCCCGACGATCATGTTGACCGCCTTGGTCACCATCACGCGCTCCCCCGCCTCGAGGTCCTCGGGGAGACTCTCGGGCCCCAGGCGAGCCGTCTCGAGCATCCGATCCGCGTAGACCACGGTCACGTCGACGTAGCCGACGCCGTGGACGTCCCACGGCTTCACCTCGACGACCACCGCCTCACGCTCGCCCAGCATGGTCCGGCAGGCTAGCGGAACCCGTGGGGCGCTGGAGTTCCACCGTCACTCCGTTCGTTCCGCCTCCAGGGCGTCTCGTTCGGGCCCGGTGAGGGGCCGGGAGCGCCCCGTCTCCGGGTCGCGGGCCACGACCACCGACCGTGCCTCCGCCGAGACCGACCCGTCCTCCTTGCGCACCTCCTCACGCGTCCCGATGCTCGAGCGCCCGATGCGATCGAGCGTGCAGCGGACGATCACGGCGCGGTCGTCCTGCGTGAGCTCGGCGCGGAAGTCGATCTCCACGCGGGCGAGGACGAAGTCCCACGTGGTCCCCGACACCGGCCCGAGGACCGACTGCACCCACGCATCCCGCGCCTCCTCGAGGTAGTTGAGGTACACGGCGTTGTTCACGTGGCCGTAGGCGTCCACGTCACGCCATCGGATCTCGATGCGCTTCTCGAGCATCAGGGCCGGGACCGTTCCGGACGCCGGGTCGAGCGGCGGAGCCGGCCGGGGTCACTCATCGATCCGGTCCACCCCGAGGCCCCGCTCGGCGAGCCATCCGACCGCCTCCACGACCCGGTCGTCGTCCCCGTCGACCTCCACGATCACCCAGCCCCCCCGTTCCTCGATGTTCGCGCGCCGGACGTTGGTGACTAGCCCGAACTCGGTCGCCAGCTTGTGCAGGATCGGTTCGGACGCCAGGTGCCCGGGGAACGTGAGGTGGAGCCGAGCCGTGCCCACGGCCGATTCTGACACGGCCCGCGGTCGCGGAAGACTCCCCAAGACACGTGGAGAGACACGTAGAGAGACACGCGGAGGCCCCGGATGGCTCCGGGGCCTCGGCGTGAGAGAGGGGGCTCCTGGAGGTGGTTCGCCTCGACCGGCCCTCCGGTTCAGCCGCGTGCGGCCCCCGGCATCCAGGCAAAGCGAAGCGGCCCTCCGGGGAGGGCCGCTTCGACGTGCTTTCAGACCGACCGGACCTAGAAGTCCATGTCGCCGCCGCCGCCCGGCATGGGCGGGGCCTTCTCCTTCTCCGGCTTCTCGGCCACGACCGCCTCGGTGGTCAGGAACAGGGCCGCGATCGACGCCGCGTTCTGCAGGGCCGAGCGCGTCACCTTGGTCGGGTCGATGATGCCGGCCTTGAACATGTCCTCGTACTCGCCCGTCGCGGCGTTCAGACCGGACCCGACGTCGAGGGCACGGACCTTCTCGATCACGACGCCGCCCTCCAGACCGGCGTTCGTCGCGATCTGCTTGATCGGCTCTTCGAGTGCCCGCCGGACGATGAGCGAGCCGGTGAGCTCGTCGCCTTCGAGATCCACCTTGTCCAGCACCGCCTGCGCGTTCAGCAGGGCGACGCCGCCGCCCGGCACGACGCCCTCCTCGACGGCGGCCTTCGTGGACTGCACGGCATCCTCGATCCGATGCTTCTTCTCCTTGAGCTCGACCTCGGTCGCGGCGCCGACCTTGATGACCGCGACGCCCCCGGCGAGACGCGCCAGGCGCTCCTGCAGCTTCTCGCGGTCGTAGTCGGAGTCGGTCTTGTCGATCTCGGCCTTGATCTGGTTGATGCGGCCCTTGATGTCCGCCTCCTTGCCGCCGCCCTCGACGACCGTGGTGTCATCCTTCGTCACCATGACCTTTCGGGCGGTGCCGAGCAGGTCCAGGGTCGCGTTCTCGAGCTTCAGGCCGACCTCCTCGGAGACCACGGTGGCCCCGGTCAGGATCGCGATGTCCTGGAGCATCGCCTTGCGCCGGTCGCCGAACCCTGGCGCCTTGACGGCGGTCGAGCGGAAGGTGCCGCGCATCTTGTTCACGACGAGCGTCGCGAGCGCCTCTCCCTCCACGTCCTCGGCGATGATCAGCAGCGGCTTGCCGCCCTGCATGACCTTCTCGAGAACCGGCAGGAGGTCCTTGACCGCGGAGATCTTGGAGTTCGCGATCAGGATGTACGGCTCGTCGAGGACCGTCTCCATGCGCTCGGGGTCGGTGACGAAGTACGCGGAGATGTAGCCCTTGTCGAACCGCATGCCCTCGACGAGCTCGAGCTCCATGCCGAACGTGTTGGACTCCTCGACCGTGATCACGCCGTCCTTGCCGACCTTGTCGACGGCCTCGGCGATCTGCTCACCGATCTCGGGGTCGGCGGCGGAGATGGCGCCGACGTGGGCGATCTCCTCCTTCTGCTCGACCTCCTTGGACTGGTTCTTGATGCTCTCCACGGCGAGCTCGACGGCGCGCTCGATCCCGCGCTTGATCGCCATCGGGTTCGCGCCGGCCGCGACGTTGCGCAGCCCCTCCTTGACGATCGACTGTGCGAGCACCGTCGCGGTGGTCGTGCCGTCACCCGCGACGTCGTCGGTCTTCTTGGCGACCTCCTTCACGAGCTCCGCGCCGATCTTCTCGACGGGCTCCTCGAGCTCGATCTCCTTCGCGATCGATACGCCGTCGTTGGTGATCGTGGGGGCGCCCCACTTCTTCTCCAGGACCACGTTGCGGCCCTTGGGGCCGAGCGTGATCTTCACGGCGTTCGCGAGCTGGTCCATGCCACGCTCGAGCGCCCGCCGGGCATCCTCGTCGTACGAGATGAGCTTCGGTGCCATTGCCCCTCCTCCGTGCTCGGTTCCGCGCCCTGTCCGCGCAGATACCCTCGATGACTGCTAGCACTCTCGGCAACCGAGTGCTAACGAATGGTACCCACGAGAACCGCCGGATGGCAAGGCGCCCTCCTCCTCGTTGGGCCGAGGACGGCCTCGCGACGGCACCGATCACTCGTCGGTGCCGCCGGTCTCCACCATCTCGTGGATCTGCTCGACCACCTCGGCATTGGCGAGGGTGGTGACGTCGCCGAGCGGGCGACCGCGTGCGACATCGCGCAGGAGCCGGCGCATGATCTTGCCCGAACGCGTCTTCGGGAGGTCGGCCGTGAAGATGATCCCGTGGGGGCGTGCGATCTTCCCGATCTTGTGCGCCACGTGGTCTCGCAGCTCGCCGGCGACCGCGTCGTCCCCCTCGTACCCGCTCTTCAGCGTGACGAACGCGACGATCGCCTCCCCCACCACGTCGTCGGGTCGTGAGACCACCGCCGCCTCGGCGACCTTGGGATTGTCCACGAGGGCGCTCTCGATCTCGTACGTCGACAGCCGGTGGCCCGCGACGTTCATGACGTCGTCGATCCGGCCGAGCAGCCAGAAGTACCCCTCCTCGTCCCGCTTCGCGCCGTCGCCGGCGACGTAGATCTCGGGCCCGTACTTCGAGAAGTAGGTCTCGACGTAGCGATCGGGATCGCCCCAGATCGTCCGGGCGATGGACGGCCAGGGGCGCTTGAGCACGAGATACCCCCCTCCCCCGAGGGCCACCGTCGACCCCTTCTCGTCGACGACGTCGGCCACGATGCTCGGGAACGGGAAGGTCGCCGACCCCGGCTTGAGCGCCGTGATCCCGGGCAGGGGGGTGATCAGGATCGCCCCCGTCTCCGTCTGCCACCAGGTGTCCACCACCGGGCAGCGTTCGCCGCCGATGTACGTCCAGTACCAGACCCACGCCTCCGGGTTGATCGGTTCACCGACCGACCCGAGGAGGCGCAGCGAGGTCAGGTCGTGCTTCTCCGGGTACTCGGGTCCCCACCGCATGAACGCCCGGATCGCGGTCGGCGCGGTGTACAGGATCGTCGCGCGGTACTTCTCGACGACCTGCCAGAGGCGATCCTTGTCCGGCCAGTCCGGCGCGCCCTCGTAGATCACGCTCGTGGTGTGGTTCGCGAGCGGGCCGTACACGATGTACGAGTGCCCCGTCACCCACCCGATGTCCGCGGCGCACCAGTACACGTCGTCCTCGTGGATGTCGAAGATCATGCGGTGCGTCGCCGCCACCTGCGTGAGGTATCCGCCGGTCGTGTGCACGATGCCCTTGGGTTTCCCGGTGGTGCCGCTCGTGTACAGCAGGTAGAGCGGGTCCTCCGCGTCCATCGGCTCGGGCGCGCACTCCGTCGACTGCCCCTCGACCAGGTCGTGGTACCAGTGGTCCCGTCCCTCGGTGAACGAGTGCTCTCCGCCGGTCCGACGGACCGTGACCACGTGCTCGATCGTCGGGCACTCCCTGAGGGCCTCGTCGGCGTTCGCCTTGAGCGGGACCACGGCCCCCCGGCGGTAGCCGCCATCGGCGGTGATCAGGACCCTGGCCTCCGCATCGATGATGCGGTCGCGGAGCGCCTCCGAGGAGAACCCGCCGAACACCACCGAGTGCGGGGCGCCGATCCGGGCGCAGGCAAGCATCGCGACCGGGAGCTCCGGGACCATGCCCAGGTAGATCGCCACCCGATCGCCCTTGCGGATGCCCAGCCCCTTGAGGGCGTTGGCGAACCGGCAGACATCATCGAGGAGGTCCCGGTAAGTGATGGCCCGCTCCTCTCCCGGCTCGCCCTCCCAGTAGTACGCGACCTTGTCGCCGCCGCCGGCCTCGACGTGTCGGTCGAGGCAGTTGTAGGCGGCGTTCAGCTGCCCCCCCTCGAACCACCTGACCCAGGGGGGATCCCAGGCCATCACGGTGTCCCAGCGCCTGACCCAGCCCAGCCGGTCCGCTTGCTCCGCCCAGAACGCCTCGTGGTCGGCGTCGGCACGACCGTAGATCGACCGGTCCTGGACCACCGCCCGGGCCACGAACGCCTCCGGAGGCTCGAACACCCGATCCTCCGAGAGCAGCGCTGCGATGTTCTGATCGGCCTCCGACATGGGTGTTCCCCCCTCGCTCGGCGCGACAGTCACGCATCGTACGGCCCGGAGCCTCCGGGGGCATCCGGGAATGGGTCGCGATGTGCTTGCATCCGTGCCTGGCAGGCCCCAGCATCGTGCCTGGAGGCCGCCAGGGAGGCGGCCTCGAGCCCCGCGGGGGGAAGGAGGCCCATGTGGCCATGTACGAGGGGTACTGCGTGAAGGACCGGGAGAAGGTCCAGTTCGAGGGCACGGTCGTCGAGCTCAAGAACGGCCGGAAGGCCGCTCAGGGCATCTGTCCCAAGTGCGGGACGAAGGTGATGCGGATCCTGGGCAAGAGCGACGCCTAGGCTCCAACCCCTCGGAGCCGGGCCTCCCGGCTCCGATCAGGCAGGCAGCGGCGCCTGCGGAGCCTCCTCGGCAGGCACCGTCTCGTTCAACCCCGAGAGGAGCTGTTCCGACGTGAAGACCGTCGGGCCGGCCGTGCGCTGGTGGCGCTCGGCCAGATCGGCGACGGTCGTGCGTTGGAAGACGCCGTCGATGGCCCTGGCGACCTCGCCCCAGAACCCCTGAAGCCCGCACCGCGAGTCCGCGAAGCACGTGTGATCGGTCGGCTCCAGGCAGAACATCGGATACAGCTGCCCCTCGATCGCGTCCGCGATCTGGGCCACGGTGATCTCCGAGGGATCCTTGGCCAGACGACACCCGCCGCCGGCCCCCCGGAAGCTCTCCACCAGGCCCGCCTTGTGGAGCGCGCCGAGCTGTTGTTCGAGGAACCGAACCGGGATCTGCTGCGACTGCGCGATCTCGCGCGCGGGCACGAGGGCCCCGCTTTCCCTACGCATCGACAGCTCGATCATGGCCCGCATCGCGTACTCGAGCTTCTGCGAGATCTTCAGCATGTCCCGCTCATCTGCCGCTCATCCCTGTTCCCTGGGGGCTCTCGTCCCAGGCCAATGTAGGAAGGCCCCCAGGGGGTGTCAACGAGCCTCCCCGTGCCTGGCAGGCACGGGGAGACCCGGTCGGGGTGCCCAGAGATGGTCCGGTTGGGCCATATGGAGTGCCCCCCGTGCCGGCCGATACTCCGTGAAGCAAGCGATCCGCGGATGGAGACGACGTGCGGGTATTGGTGATCGACGACGAGCCGGACGTCCTCATGCTCTGCCGGGTGAACCTCGAGCTCGCCGGGCACGAGGTCATCGAGGCCGGCAACGGCGAGACCGGCCTCGAGCTGGCCCTGCGTGAGCAGCCCGACGTGATCGTGCTCGACGTCATGCTCCCCAAGTTGGACGGCATCTCGGTTCTGGGAACCCTTACGAACGACGAACAGACCCGCGACCTCCCGGTGATCCTGCTCACGGCCAAGACACAGCTCGAGGACCGTCGGGCAGGGTGGCGCGCAGGGTGCAGCGAGTACCTGACGAAGCCGTTCTCCCCGGTCGACCTCGTCGGCATCGCCGAGCGCGCCCAGGCGATGTCGGCCGTCGAGCGCTCGGATCGCCGGCAGCGGGAGCTCGCGCAGCTGGGTGCCTGAGCCGTCGGTCACCCCCTTTCGCCCCACGTAGACTCGAAGCATGCTCCCGATCGTCCCGATCCAGCCCAAGCGTGTGTCGGAGTACGCCGAGGCGGCAGGGCAAGAGGCCCTCGATCGCCTCCAGGAGGCGGCACGGCAGCTCCACGGGCTCAGGGTCCTGAACGTCAGCAGCACCGCGTACGGCGGCGGCGTCTCCGAGCTGCTCCAGACGCAGGTCCCGCTGTTGAACGACCTCGGCGTCGAGACGACGTGGGTCGTGATCGAGGGTTCGGACCGGTTCTTCAACGTCACGAAGGCCGTGCACAACGCGCTGCAGGGCGCCGAGACGCACCTCGACGAGGATATGCGCGAGACCTACTGGGAGCGGATGCACGCGAATGCGGCCGAGCTCCCCGACGACTTCGACGTCGTGGTGGTCCACGACCCCCAGCCCGCGGCGCTCCTTCAGGTCCTCGACGAGAGCTCGCGTCGCAAGGGCAAGTGGATCTGGCGCTGCCACATCGACCTCTCGGCCCCGTACCGTCCGGTCTGGGACTTCTTCGAACCGATCGTGAACCGCTACGACGCGGCCATCTTCACCGCCGAGGAGTACGTCCAGCCCGGGGTGCAGGGGCCGGTCCGGGCGTTCATCCCACCCTCGATCGACCCGCTCAGCCCGAAGAACGCGCCGATGATGGAGTCCACCTGGCAGGGAGTCCTGACCCCGTTCGGCGTGGATCCCGATCGCCCCCTCGTCACCCAGGTCTCACGCTTCGACCCCTGGAAGGATCCACTCGGCGTCATCGACGCGTTCCGCCTGATCCGTCGCGAGGTGCCGGACGCTCAGCTGGCGTTGGTCGGGTCGCTCGCGCACGACGACCCGGAGGGCATCCGGTACCTGGACCTGACGACCGAGCACGCCGCCGGGGAGCCCGACATCCATCTGCTCACGAACTTGAGCGGCGTCGGGGACAGCGCGGTGAACGCGTTCCAGCGCGCGTCCAACGTGATCGTCCAGAAGTCGCTCCGCGAGGGGTTCGGGCTCGTCGTGGCCGAGGGGATGTGGAAATGGAAGCCCGTGGTGGGCGGTGACGTGGGGGGCATCCGCCTGCAGATCCAGGATGGGGTGACCGGCTTCCTCGTCAACGGCATCGGCGAGTGCGCGGGGCGCATCATCGAGCTCCTGCGGGATCCCGAGCGAGGCAAGGCGATGGGCGAGGCGGGACGCGAGCTCGTACGAGCGCGGTTCCTGTGCCTCCGCGAGATCGAGGACACGCTCAGGCTGATCTCGCGGATCACCGCATGAGCCCACCGCTCGTCGTCGCCTCGAATCGAGGCCCCCTGACGTTCGAACGCGCCAAGGACGGCGGGCTCCAGGCGCGTCGCGGATCCGGGGGTCTGGTCACGGCCCTGTCCAGCGCCCTGATCGAAGCGGAGGGCGTGTGGGTGGCCGCCGCGATGTCCGAGGGCGACCGGGAGATGGTCGCCGAGTCCAATGGCGGCCGGATCGACCACGCGGAGGGCGACGTCCGGTACCGCCTCCGGTACCTCGACATCCCGCCCGACCTCTACGACGGCTACTACAACCGCATCTCGAACGGGATGTTGTGGTTCGCGTACCACTACCTGTGGGACACGGTGACGTCGCCGTCGTTCGGATCGGACGTCGAGGAGGCGTGGGATGCCTACGTCGATGTCAATCGCCGGTTCGCGACCGCCCTGGCCGAGGAGGGCGAGGCGCTCGGCGGCGACACCGCGTTCCTGATCCAGGACTACCACCTCTCGTTGGTGCCGAGGATGCTCCGCGAGCTGGTGCCCGATGCGCTCATCGCGCACTTCTCGCACACCTCGATCGCCGGTCCCACGTACTTCCGCATGCTCCCGGCGCGGATCCACGATCAGGTCCTCGGGGGCCTGATGGGCGCGGACGTCCTCGGTTTCCACTCGCCCGCGTGGGCCGAGAACTTCCTGCTCTCCGCTCGACAGTTCCCCGGGGCCCGGGTCGACCTCGCCCGCTCGCGCATCGTGACCGAGGGTCGCGAGGTGACCGTCCGCATCCATCCGATCTCCGTGGACGGCCGCGCGATGCGCGAGGAGGCGGCGACGCCGCGGGTGCGCAGCCTCCGGCATTCCCTCAACAAGTGGCGCGACAACAACCGCCTCATCCTTCGCGTCGACCGGCTCGAGCTCACCAAGAACGTGGTCCGCGGGTTCCAGGCGTATGAACTCTTCCTGCGAAGGAACCCGTCGTGGATCGGACGGGTCCGTTTCCTCGCGCTGCTCTCGCCCTCGCGGATGGAGTTGCCCGAGTACCGCGAGTACACGGAGGCATGCCTTGATGAGGCCCGCCGCGTGAACGCCGCCCTCGGCCGGGACGGCTGGCTCCCGATCGAGCTGCGTCTGAAGGATGACTACATCGGCGCGATCGCCGCGTACGGCCTGTACGACGTGCTGTTCGTGAACCCCGTGATCGACGGGATGAACCTGGTCGCGATGGAAGGACCATTGCTGAACCGGCGACGCGGCGTGCTCGTGCTCTCCCGCAACGCGGGGGCATACGGGCGGCTCGGTCGTTACGCGCTGCCCGTGAACCCGTTCGACGTGGACGAGATGGCCGACGCCCTGGAACGGGCGATCACGATGCCCGTTGACGAGCGCACCCGGCGTTCGCGGGGGCTCTCCCGGCTCGTGCTCGCGAACCCGCCCGCACGGTGGGTCGGGGGACAGCTCGAGGATCTCGAGCGCGCGAAGCGGCGGCGGCGCTAGAGCGTCCGCAGGAGGTCGACGAGGCCTTGCGGCCCGTCGGCGACCACGTCGGCCGCCTCGATCATCGCCGGCGGCGTCTCCGGTCCCCGGACTGCGACGCGAACGGTCACGTCGACCTTCTCCGAAGCAGACAGCCGATCGAGCGCGGCGAACGCATCGAGATCCGCGTGATCGTCGCCCGCGTACAGGACCGCCTCGAGCGCGTGTTCGCCGACGAGGCGTTCGACCGCGCCACCCTTCAACGGCCGCTCCGGCGGTACGAGCTCGACCACCATCTTGCCCTGGATGATCTCCAGACCTGCCTCGGTTGCGACAGGCTGCAGCGCAACCAGCAGCGCCGCTCTCGCCGATGCCGGATCCGGCGCTTGCCGGTAGTGGACCGCGACCGAAACCCCCTTGTCCTCGACCCAGGCCTCCGGGACCTCGCCGACGACCGCCTCCGCACGCGGCACGACCGCGGTCACCAGCTCCGTCGCGCCGTCCTCCAGCCCGTACAGACCGACGTACGCAACGTGTGGGAGGTCGACCAGCGCCGCCACCTCGTCCGAACGCCGTCCGGTCACGATCGCGACGATGCGGTAGCGCTCGACGAGCCCGGCAAGCGCCTCTCGGGCGCCCTCGATCGGCCGCGCGAGCTCGGGGCGAGCAACGATCTCCGCCAGCGTGCCGTCGAAGTCGAGGACGACGCCCGCGACGTCAGCACGTTGCCGAAGCGCGCCGAGGTCAGCTCGCCTTGAGGGTGGCGTAGTCGTTCCCGAGGAAGATCGCGACCTGCGTCGAAGGATCGATGTCGGCCGTGTCGGGCTCGAGCCTGACCACCTCGACCCCGTCGAGCTTCTTGAAGAAGCTGTTGGCGAGGTAGTCCGCCTCGACCCTGTCCTTGGGGGCGTTGTAGTAGATCGTCGTGACCGGGTACGGCGTGGGCGCGTCGGCCGGGTCCTGGGTCGCGATGTACCCGAGCTCCTCCAACCGAGCCTGTGTATCGCCGGCCAGGCCGCTGACCCCGGCGCCGTTGAACACGGCGATCCGGACGCCGACGACGGTCGGACTCGGCTCCGGGCGCGTTCCATCGGTCGCCGTCTCGCCGGTCGGCCCGGGGGCGCTGGTGCCGGTGCCGCCGAGCGTGCCGCCCGTCGGCGGGACGGTCGCGCCGCCACCATCGCCGCCCCCGTCGCCGGAGGACGACGCGGAGAAGGCCTGGTCGATCACGACGATGCCCCCGATGACGAGGGCGACGATGATCGCGAACCGGAGTGTGCTTGCACCCAAGGAGAGGTAGAAGCTCCTGTTGGTCGGTGGCTGGTGCACGCCATCCTACCCCTGGCTATTGGGGAAGCCCAAGCCGCCGCGCGAGGCGCTTGCGCCGACGCGACTCGCGGAGCCTGCGCAACCGACGCACCAGCATCGGGTCGTATCGGAGCGCCTCCGGGAGGTCGATCGCTCGCATGAGGAGCTGCTGATACCTCGTCGACGAGATGCCGAAACGCTCGCGGATCAGGCGCTCCTTCGGGCCCCCTTCCAGCCACCACGACCGCTCGAAGTCCAGGACCGCGCGGTGGCGTTCGTCGAGCTCGGGCGCGAGGTCGCGCGGTTGGGCTCCCACGCAGGCGAGGGTAGCGGGCGCTGCCGACGCTGCAAGCACCCGGCGGGGGCCACCGGAGGCTCAGGCCGAGAGCGCCCGGACCTGCCGAACCGCGACCGTGAGGGCGGCGAGATCGCTGGCCTCCTCGAGCGCGATGCCGCGCATGAACCGGCCGAGCCGGGTCATCGACTCCTCCCGTCGTTCGAGGAACGCGGCGAGGGCCTGCTCGACGGGACCCTGCGCGTCACCCTCCGCGAGGACCTTCTCGGCCACCTGTCGGCGGGTCAGCCGGAGGTCCTCCTCAAGAGCCTGGAGCGCCCAGCGATGCCACCGGGTGGTGGTCGAGACCTCGGACAGGCGCGAGCCGAGCCAGTCGAGGTAGGTCGCGTCTCCCACCAGGAAGAACGCGCGGGTCACGTCGTCGAACGATCGGCCCGTGGCGAGGGCCACGTCCGCCACGTTCGGACCGTGTACGAGGAACGGCTGCAGGACGTGGGACCGCGCCATGCCCTCGGGGACCCCCCGGTCCATCAGCGCCCACGCCTCTCGTTCGCGTTCCTGGAGCCATCGGGCCGGCGCGACCTCGCCGACGGCCGCGGCGAACGCCCGGAACGGCCCCGAGTACGACTCGATCGCCCGGCCGAGCTGCCCCGGGACGTGCTGGAGGTACCAGCGCGCCGTCACCTCGACCAGCCGGTCGACGCCCTCCATCAGATCGTCCAGGAGCGCCGGTTCGAGCGCGCCGACGTGCGCCTCGATCTCCTCCCACCGTTCGACGGCGCCGATGACATCGCGGGCGATCCGGTACGCACGCGTGACGTCCGCGGCATCCGCCCCGGTCTCGGTCACGACGCGCGAGACGAAGGTGATGCCCTGCGAGTTCACGACGTCGTTGGCGACCAGCATCGCGATCAGCTCACGGCGTAGCGGGTGTTCGTTCAACAGCGGACCGAACCGCTCGACCACCTGCGGAGGGAAGTACCCGCGCAGGTCCGTCTCGAGGTACGCGGAGTCCGGCAGCGATGACGAGAGGAGGTCGTTCGTGAGGCTCTGCTTGGCGTACGCGAGGAGCACGGCGAGCTCGGGGCGCGTCATACCTCGGTTCGTCCGCCGGCGCTCCGCCATCTCCTCGGCGTTGGGCAGGGCCTCGAGGTCGCGATCGAGCTCCTCGCGCGTCTCGAGCCCGATCATCAGGTCCTCGTAGGCCTCCATGTGGTGGGCGGACGTGACCGCTTCCTGCGAGAGGATCTGCGCCTGCAGGAAGTTGTCGTACAGCACGTGGCGGACGACGTCTGCCTCGACGTCGGCGAGCAGGGCGTTGCGCTCGTCCATCGTGAGCTCGCCACGCGCCACCCCGAGCCCGAGCAGGATCTTCAGGTTCACCTCGTGGTCCGAGGTGTCCACCCCGGCCGAGTTGTCGATGAAGTCGGTGTTGATCCTCCCGCCGCCGAGCGCGAACTCGATCCGGCCGCGCTGCGTGAAGCCGAGGTTGCCGCCCTCGGCGACCACTCGGCACCGGAGATCCTTGCCGTCCACGCGGAGCTCGTCGTTCACACGATCGCCGACGTCGGCCTCCGACTCGTTCGTCGCCTTGACGTACGTGCCGATGCCGCCGTTGTAGAGCAGGTCGACGGGTGCGCGCAGGATCGCCGAGATCAGCTCGCCCGGCGAGAGCTCCTCCGCCTCGATGCCGAGCGCGAGGCGGGTCTCGGGGGAGATGTCGATCGACTTGGCCGAGCGCGCCCACACCCCGCCGCCCTCCGAGATCTTGGAGCGGTCGTAATCGTCCCAGCTCGACCCGGCCAGCTCGAACAACCGGCGTCGTTCGGCGAACCCCACGGCCGGGTTCGGCGCCGGGTCGACGAACACGTGTCGATGGTCGAACGCCGCGACCAGGCAGATCTGATCCGAGTACAACATGCCGTTGCCGAACACGTCGCCCGACATGTCGCCGATGCCGACCACGGTGAACGGCTCGTTCATCACGTCGGTGCCTGTCTCCCGGAAGTGTCGCTTGATCGACTCCCAGGCACCGCGCGCCGTGATGCCGAGCTCCTTGTGGTCGTATCCGGTCGACCCGCCCGAGGCGAACGCGTCGCCCAGCCAGTAGCCGTACTCGGTCGAGATCGCGTTGGCCGTATCCGAGAACGTCGCGGTCCCCTTGTCGGCCGCGACCACGAGGTACGGATCGTCCTCGTCCGCCACGACGACCGATGGCGGATGGACGACCGCACCGTCGACGAGGTTGTCCGTGAGGTCGAGCATGCTCCGCACGAAGGTCTGGTACTGGCGGGTTCCCTCCTCCTTGAGAGCCCCCGGATCCTCCGACACGTGCTTGAGGACGAAGCCGCCCTTCGCGCCCGTCGGCACGATGACGGCGTTCTTGACCATCTGCGCCTTGAGGAGGCCGAGAACCTCGGTTCGATAGTCCTGACGCCGGTCCGACCAGCGGATGCCGCCGCGCGCCACCCGCCCGCCGCGCAGGTGGATCGCCTCCATCGAGGGGGAGTAGACGAAGATCTCGAACAGCGGGGTCGGCTTGGGCATCTCGGGGACCGCGGCGGACCGCAGCTTGAACGCGATCGAGCGGCGCCCCGGGACGTACACGCTCGTTCTGACCGTCGCGTCGATGACCCCGAGCGCGTTGCGCAGGATCCGGTCCTGCTCGAGGGAGCGCACGGCGTCCAGGTCCGAGCGGATCTTCGTGCGAATGGCGTCCACGGCCTCGGGGTCGCGGGGTCGCGAGGGGTCGAACCGCATCTCGAACAGCCGCACCAGCTGCTCGGCGACGAGCGGGTGCGCCGCGAAGGCGTCGTTCTTGTACTCGACCGGGAAGGTCGAGTTCACGCGGTGGTGGTACTTGCGATAGGCGCGCAGGATCTGCACCTGCCGCCAATCGATGCCGGCCGAGACGACCAGGCGATTGAGCGAGTCGGACTCGCACTCCCCGCGCCACACCGCGCCGATGCACTCGGCGACGCGGGCGCCCGTGGCCTCCACGTCGATCGGCCGGTGGTCGGTGTCCAGCACACCGAAGTCGTGCAGGAAGCGCTCGTCGCCGTCCTCGCCGAACAGTGTGGTCGGCCACTCCTCGATCACCCGCAGACCGAGCGACTCGAGCGTCGGCACGAAGTCCGAGAGCTCGACCCTGCTGTCCACCTTGTACAGGCGGACGTGGGTGAGGGTCTGCCCGTCCACGGTCTGGTTGGCCAGACCGACCAGGAACCCGTCATCGTCCCGCTCCAGCTGGTCGAAGCGCGCGACGTCCAGGCCGGCGATCGCGACGTCGGTCGAGGCCTTGTAGTAGTCGGGGAAGCGATCCGCCCACCGCTCGAAGAGCGTGCGGGCTCGTGCCTCGCCGTACTCGTGGATCAACCGGTCGAGTAGCCGGTCGTCCCAGGTGCGCGCGATCTCCATGACCTCGTGCTCGAGCTCGTCCAGGGGCACCGCGGGGATCTGGCCGTGACCGACGTGCACGGTGAAGTGGAGCTGGGCGATGCCGCTCTCGGTCAGCGCGACGTGATGGTCGATCGTGGTTCCGTCGAAGCGCTCGAGGAACAGGTCCTGCAGCCGGAGTCGGACGTCCGCGTCGAAGGCGTCGCGCGGCATGGCCACGAGCAGCGACACGCTCCTCCCGTAGGGGTCGCGGCGCGCGAACAGCCGGACCTCCTTGGTCTCCTGAACCTGCAGGAGTCCCATCACCTGGTCTCGCAGCTCGTCGGTCGGGGCCGCGAACAGCTCGTCCTTGGGGAAGCTCTCGAAGATCGTGACGAGGGCCTTGTAGTCGTGCGACCCCTCGTACAGGTCCTCCGCATCGAGGATCTGCTCCAGCTTTCGATGCAGCAGCGGTGTCTTACTGGCCGGTTCCGAGTACGCCTTCGACGTGAACAGGCCGACCATCCGCGTCTCGCCGATGATGCGTCCGTCCGCCGAGACCTTCCGGACGCCGATGTAATCCATCCGGGCGCGCCGATGGATGGACGAGGGTCGGTTGGTCTTCGAGTAGATCAGCAGGTCGCCGCCCTCGATGCGCGCCCGCAGGTTCGGCTCGATCGTGTCGAGTGGCACCGGTCGCTCGTACGCCGACCAGTCGAGCTTCGACAGGATCCCGAGGCCCGACCCGGGCACGGCCGCGAGCGCGCGCCCCTCTGGCAGGTCGACGAGCTCGTACTCGCGGTAGCCGAGGAAGACGAAGTTCAGGTCCAACAACCATTCGAGGAAGGCAACCGTCTCGGCCACCTCGTCCGGCGGGTACAGCGCCGAACCGGCGCGCGCGATCTCGATCATGTGGCGCGCCGCGTCCTTCATCGCTTCGAAGTCGCGGACCGCGAGCCGGACGTCGCCCAGGACGCCGCGGATCCCCTGCTCGAGCTCCGTCCGTTCCTGCTCGGTGAGTCGCTGCTCGAGCTCGAAGTGCATCAGGGACTCGCGGTCCTCGGTCTTGCGGACGTGCAGGATCCGTTCGATCCGGCCGTCGGGTGCGCGCTCGACGCCGATCACCGGGTGGATCACCCGCCGGACGCCCAGGCCCCAGGCCTCGAGCTCCTCGGTAACCGAGTCGTACAGGAACGGGGAGTCGGCCGCGCTGACCTCCACGACGGTGCCGAGCGCCTCGTAGCCGTCCTCCGGCTGGTTGGGCTCGAACACACGGACGGCGAACTCATCCTCCCGCCGGGTGTCGGCCAGCTCGAACGCCCCGACGATCACGCCGACGAGCTCGGAAGCCGGGCGTTCGGCCAGATCCTGCGGCGGCACCCTCCGCGTGAAGGCGACGGCGAAGGCCCGCAGGGCCTCCGCCCGTTCCGGCGGCACCGAGGCGGCGAGGAGCTCCAGGACGGAGGCGGGCAGAGCGCCCGCGGTCACCTCGTCCGTGGTGCTCACGCTGCACATGGTACCCGTGCCCGAACAGGCCCCCGACCTGCGGCTTCAGGAAAAGCTCGGACCGGCCGACGCATGAGAGGATGGCCGGGCCCGTCCGGGCCCTCCGACATGGTCGAGACCAGCAACCGCATGAGCGGATCCGTCGAGCAACACGAGTTGCGCTCGGTGGCGCAACTGCGGATGCTGCACGCCCTGGCGACGCGGCTGAACGCGCTGGACGACGTCGCCGCGATCGGCGAGGCCATCACGACCGAGCTCAAGACGCTGATCGACTATCACAACTGCCGGATCTACCTCCTGCTCGAGGACGGCCACACGCTGTGGCCGGTCGCCTTTCGCGGAGAGCTCACCGAGTACGCGTCCGAGACTCCCGAGGAGCTGGTCACGCAGGTGGGCGAGGGCATCACCGGCTATGCCGCGATCACGGGGCAGACGTACTACGCGCCGGACGCCCTCCACGACGAGCGGGGCGTGCAGATCGAGGGGACCGACGAGATCGAGGAATCGCTCCTGGCCGTTCCCCTCAAGCTCGGGGACAAGGTGACCGGCGTCATCGTGCTCTCGAACCTCGGCACCGATCAGTTCGCGGAGGATGACCAACGGGTGCTCGAAGTCCTCGCCTCGCACGCATCGGTCGCCTACGAGAACGCCAGCCTGCTGCAGAAGGAACGCGAAGCGGCGACCACCGCATCGGCGCTCCTCGGTCTGTCGCAGGCGCTCAGCGGCGCCGGAAACGTCTCCAGCGTGCTCGCGCGCGTCGTCGCCGCCATCCCGTCGATCATCGAGGGGTCGGCCGTCGTCGCCTACCGTCGCGACCAGAAGACCGGGGACTTCATCCCCGCCCAGCACCGTGGTCTCTCCGTCGACAGGGCACCCACGGTCCCCGCCGACGTCGCGAGCCGTTTCCTCGCGTCGTTCGAGGAGCCATTCGTGATCGAACGCGACGTGGCCGAGCAGGTCCCGAGGGAGTTCTGGATCGTCGACGAGCCTGCGGCGGCTCTCATCGCGCCGATGTCGTGGGAGCCGGACGAGTTCGGGGCGCTGGTGATCCTCGCGCCCAACGCCGAGAGCACCTTCTCCGAACGCGACCGTGACCTGGCGCGCGGGATCGCGCAGATGGCCTCGCTCGCCCTGGGCAGCGCGCGGCACGTGAGGGAGCTCGAGCGGTTCCACGAGCTGGCGGAGACGCTGGACGCGATCTTCTGGGAGGCCGAGCCGCAGACGCTCGAGTTCACGTTCCTGTCGAGACGGGCGGCCCTGGTGCTCGGACACGAGTCGGAGACGTCCGAGTCGCTGCCGCGGCGATGGGGCGACCACATCGACACGGACGACCGCACGCGGATGACCTCGGCGCTCCGAGCCGCCGTCGCCACCCCCGGCGACGATCTCGACCTCGAGTACCGGACCCGGGGACGGGAGGGGGAGACGCTCTGGCTCCGCGACATCGTCCACATCGCCGTCGACGCCAGGGGCCGGCCGGTCGTCCGGGGCCTCATCGTGGACGTCACCGAAGGCAAGCGCGCCGAGCAGGCGCTGCGCCGCAGCGAGCAGAAGTACTCCGAGGCCTTCCACCGCGAACGCGAGGCCACCCGACGCCTGCGGGCGCTCGACGAGATGAAGAACACCTTCCTCGAGGCCGTGTCACACGATCTCCGCACCCCCCTCACGTCGATCCTGGGCTCGGCGGTCACCCTCGAGCAGTCGGGCATGGACATCCCCCGAGAGGACGCGATCGACCTGCTCCGGCGCATCGCGTCGAATGCCCGAAAGCTCGAACGGCTGCTCGGCGACCTGCTCGACCTCGATCGACTGCAGCGCGGGATCGTCACACCGCAGCGCCGGCGGATCGACGTGGGCGCGCTCGTCCGCGACGCGGTCCGGGAGTTCGAGCAGCTCGGCGGGCGCGAGGTCGAGTGCGGGTCCGAGGAGCTCATCGCGAACGTCGACCCTCCGAAGGTCGAGCGGATCGTCGAGAACCTGTTGTCGAACGCCTCACGGCATACGTCGCCCGACCGCCGCATCTGGGCACGGGTGGAGCGGCGCGAGGACGGGCTCCTGGTCGTCGTCGAGGACGAGGGTGACGGCGTTCCGGACGAGCTCAAGGACGCGATCTTCGAGCCCTTCCGGCAAGGTCCCGGTCCCGCGAGCTCGTCGCCCGGGGTCGGCGTCGGTCTGTCGCTCGTTGCCCGGTTCGCCGAGCTCCACGGCGGGCGGGCGTGGGTCGAGGACCGTCCGGGCGGTGGCGCTTCCTTCAGGGTCCTGCTCGCCGAAGCCTGAGCCGCGCCGTCCCCGCGGCTGGTGGGTGGTCCGAACCTGGTCTCGGGCATCGCGATGCGCCCGATCGCGCACCGACGAGCGAGGTTCACGCCGGGCAGTCGGCCCTTCCGCTGTCGGCGTCCACCATGCACCCGCTCACGTCGACCGCCTCGAACGCCGACGCCGGCACGGTCTTGAGCTGATCGAGCAGCTGGTTGCCCCAGTGGGCGTCGCGCGTCCCCTGGAAGTACCAGTTGGAGCCGTTGTCGGCGAGCATCAGGCCATAGCGCTGCATCGCGCGCAGGATCGTCCGCGCCCTCGGGCTGAACCCGTCGAGGGCGAAGGTCGCCTTGAGTCGGAAACGCGCGCCCATCGGCGGACACCCCGGGTCGTTGACGCCGGCCTCGTGGCGTGCCGGCCAGACGTACGCGTCGGTCGTGCACGAGACCGTGAACCGGATCGCGTGCGTGATGCTGCCGGCCTTGACCTCGTCCCAGCGGACGAGGCCCGGCAGGATCGGGAGCCCGGCGGCGTCGGCCGACGTCCAGCCGTCCCGGCGGAGGCGGTTCGAGTCCAGGTCGAAGACGGCACCGCTCCCCGCCCGCGGGTCGCCGCTGTTCCACGACGCGGCGAACAGCTCGTACAGCCGGCACGTGCCTCGCTCGACGATCAGCACGTGCCGATCCGAACCCCCCTCGACCGGCGTTCGCGCGTCGAACGGATAGGGGCCGGGGTCGCTCTCGGCGGCGTAGGTGAACCGAACGTGCGCCTTCGGGTGGCGCCTTCCCACCACGTCGAACGGGAGCCCGTACGAGGGCGGCCCGAAGTCCGGATGGAGGTTCGTCGACCCCGCGCTGGCCGAACGAAGCCACGTGTCACTCAGCTCGTGAACCGGCAGCGCGTCGATCCGCGTGTTCCAGATGTTCGAGGCCGGGAAGACCCGGCAACCAGAACCGGGGATGGGTTCGGCGACGGCGGCCGAGGGAGCGATCGCCGATCCGACGAGGATGAGGGGGGCGAGCGCTTTCGCGGTCAGGTTTCGGTGACGAGCCCACATGGTCATGGCATCGGCACTCCGCCCCTCCGACCTTACGGACGGGGTCGGGAGAGCTCGAGCAGGCGGTCTTCCATCAACGTCACTTCATCTGCTGCAGGATCCTCCGCACGTCCTCCGCGATCGCGATGAGAGCCCATGCCTGCGCGACCTGGGCGTAGTTGGTTCGTTCCTCCCACGAAGTCGTTGGACTGATCCCCTCGAGCAGGGCCCTCGCTCGATTGAGCTCCTCGTTGGCTTCGACGTTCTCCTCCATGACGACCTCCTCCCCTCGTTCCTCTGACCCCGCGGCTTTGCTCGAGCCGGCGGTCGGATTCGAACCGACGACCTGCTGTTTACAAGACAGCTGCTCTGCCCCTGAGCTACGCCGGCGTCCGAGCGAGCCTAGCAGCAGGAGACCGCCGGCCGGCCCAACGGCGCCGATCCGTGCGCGGCGGCATCACGAGCCTCCGAGCCTGCGACGCAACACGAACGCGTACAGCGCGGCCGAGAGCGATGCCGACGCGTTCAGCGAGCGAACGCGGCCGCGCATCGGGAGGCGCACGAGCAGGTCGCAGGCGGCCCGACTGAGCCGGCCCAGCCCCCCGCCCTCCGAACCGAGCACGACGGCGACGCGGCCCTCGGGCGGCTCCGCCTCGTACACCGTCCGGTCGGCGTGCTCGTCCAGCCCGACGACCGTGAAGCCCACGTCCTTCAGGCGTTCGAGCCCCCGGGCGATGTTGGCGATCCGCGCGTGGGTGAGGTGCAGGAGCGCGCCGGCCGACGCCCGGATCGCGGCCGGGGTGACGTCCGCCGCCCGCCGGGTACGGGTGACGAGCATCGTCGCGCCGGCCGCCTCCGCCGATCGCGCCGCGGCGCCGAGGTTCTGTGGGTCGGTGATCCCGTCGAGGACGACGACCAGATCGTCGGGCCCGAAGGGGAACGCGGCGAGTTCTCGCTCGCCGATCACCTTCTGCGAGCCGGCGATGGCGACGACCCCCCGATGATCGGCGGCGAGCCCGTCGAGCTCGGGGCGGTCGACCTCGCGAACCGGGACGCCCGCTTCGCGGCAGGCCTCCAACACGTCCCGTAGACCCGCCGTCGAGCGCGCGTCCCTGGCGACGAGGACCTCCCGCGCCGCGCCTGCGCGCACCGCCTCGAGGACAGCCCGCCGGCCGCCCACGACCGGCGTCTTCACGACCGCGCCAGCACGACGAGCGCGAGGCAACCGATGCCGTCGCCCGTGAGACCCAATCCCTCCGGGCGTGTCGCCTTGACCGAGACCCGCTCGGTCGGCACCCCGAGCGTTCCGCAGAGAGCTCGCCGCATGGCGTGTCGGACCGGCGCGATCGACGGACGCTCCGCGATGACGGTGAGGTCGGCCGAGACCGGGTGCGCACCGGCCGTTCGCACCACCCCGACGACACGGCCGAGCAGGTCGAGCCCGCCGATCCCGGCGAACGCCGGGGCGGTCTCGGGGAAGTGCTCCCCGACGTCGCCGAGGGCGACCGCACCGAGCAGGGCGTCCGCGAGCGCGTGACACACGACGTCGCCGTCGGAGTGCCCGACGAGGCCCTCTCGCCCGTCGAAGCGAACGCCTCCGAGCATGAGCGGGCGTCCTGGCGCGAACGCGTGCACGTCGAACCCCATACCCACGAGCGGTTCGGTCACCGAGCGAGCGCCTCCGCGAGCCGGAGATCCTCGGCCGTCGTGATCTTCAGGTTCGCGCGCTCGCCGTCGATCGCCCGCACGCGGTAGCCGGCGCGCTCCAGCAAGAGCGCGTCGTCGGATCCCTCGAACCCGTCGGCCGCCGCCCGATCGTGGGCATCGCGCAGCGCCGCCGACGTGAACGCCTGTGGCGTCTGGGCGAGCGCGAGCGCGTCGCGCGGTTCGGTCCCCTCGATCCTCCCGTCCTGCACCCGCTTGACCGTGTCGACCACCCGGAGCACCGGGACCACCCCGTCCCAGCCCTCGAGCGCCTCCAGCGCGCGAGTGAACAGCGCCGGCGACGCGAGCGGCCGAGCCGCGTCGTGACACAGGATGCGCCCGACATCGGCGGCCACGGCCGAGAGCCCGGCGCGCACCGACGCCTGGCGGGTCTCGCCCCCGGCGACGACCGCGTCGACGTCGAAGGTACCGACGGCCCGGTGCACCTCGGCCTCCCAGCCGGGCGGGGCCACCACGACGACGGACACGGAGGCGGCGGAGGCCAGTTCGACCGCTCGCGCGACGATGGTCGCGCCCCCGAACGGCATGAGCGCCTTGGGGAGCGTGGCGTCCATCCGCTCGCCTCGTCCGGCAGCGAGCACGATCGCGACGGCCCCGTCCACCGGCCGAGGTTACTGGAGGTTCGCGAACACCATCCTGCCGGTCGCGGTCTTGATCACGTTGCGAACGACGATCGGGGTGTCCGAACCGATCCGTTCGCCGGCGGCCTCGACCACCACCATCGTGCCGTCGTCCAGGTAGCCAACCGCCTGACCCGCCTCGCGTCCCTGCTTGACCAACCGCACCTGGATCTCGTCGCCGACCCCGATCGGGAGGCGGAACGCCGCAGCGAGGTCGTTCAGCCGTGGGACCGGTACCCCGACCGCCTCGGCCACCTTCGACAGGTTGTGGTCGGTCGTGACGAGCGAGGCGCCCCGCTCCCTGGCGACCCGGACGAGCACGGCGTCGACATCGGATCCGGCGCCGTCGTCCTCGATCAGGTGGACCTCGACCGTCGCGGCATGCCTCAGCTCACCGACGGCATCCAGACCACGTCGGCCACGAGCGCGCCGGCGTGGATCGGAGGAGTCGGCGATCGTCTGCAGCTCCCGGAGCACCGCGGTGTGCAGGAGCAGATCCCCGGACAGGAACCCGGTCGCCACCAGGTCAAGGATCCGGCCGTCGATCAGCGCGCTCGTGTCCACCACGAAGATCTTCTCCGGGGCGCCCGCGGCTCTTGGCTTCAGGCCGATCAGACCGAACAGCTCTTCGTGCTTCGTCCGACCGATCCGAAATCCGGCGAAGGCGAGCGTGACGTAGGTGAACGCGACGCTGGTCCACGCCACGAGCGCCGGGAGCCGGAAGACCGGAACGGAGAGCAGCGCGGCGACGGCGAGGCCCGCGATCAGGCCGCCGACGCCCGCGACGATCTCGGCGGCCGGAACCTTGCGGAGCTCCTCCTCCATCGAGCGCACGGCGGTGGCGGTCTGCCGACCGAGCACGCCTCCCAGGACGAACCCGGTGGACGTGCCGAGGACCACGTAGGCCAGGGTCTGCGACGGAGACACGGACACGCGAGCGGCGACCGTGGTGCCGGCCGCGGCGAACAGGGTGACGAAGATCAGACGGACGAACTCGACCAGGCGACCCCGGGGCAACGAACGGCGTTCGGAGGCCTCTCGAGCTCGGAGGCGTCCGCGCCACGAGCGGTCCCCGTGCGCGAGCATCTCCCTCAAGCCTCGACGCCCCGGCCAGACGACTTGAACCGGACGACTTGAACCGGGCGTGGCCGAGCGAACGCGATGGTGCGTGGAGAGGTGCTGCTACCGGGCCCGGCCCGAGGCCTCCGCCATCACGCGGGCGCCGTGCGACTCGTCCAGCACCTTGTCGATCATGGCCTCGGCCTTCTCCTCGCCGCCGCCGGTGGCGTAGGTGAGCTCGGAGATCAGGATCTGTCGGGCCTTGTTGATCATGCGCTTCTCGCCCGCGGACAGGCCGCGCTCGCGCTCGCGGATCGAGAGGTTCCGGACGACCTCGGCGACCTGGTAGATGTCGCCCGAGCGCAGCTTCTCGATGTTGTTCTTGAAGCGCCGGCTCCAGTTGGCCGCCATCTTCGACTCGTCCTCGCGAAGCACAGCCAGGACCTTCTTGACCTCGTTCTTGCCCACGACCGAGCGGAGGCCGACCTCCTCGGTGCTGTCGACCGGCACCATGAGCGTCAGATCGCCGTAGGAGACCCGCAGCTTGAAGTACCTGCGCTTCTCTCCGAGGAACTCACGCACACACAGCTCTTCGATGACTGCCGCACCGTGTTCCGGATGCACAACCGTGTCGCCTTTACGGAACACGAGACCCCCTAGCGTCGACGGACGAGGACTGTGGAACCTGCTCAAGGGTAACACGCAGGCTCCTGGCTCGCAAATCAAAAGCCCAGGTCAGAGGCCTCTTTCGGCCATTTCGGGACCATCGGCCTAGGGCTGATCGCGTCGGTCCGCTCGCCGGGACGCGCAGCCGCCCAGGTCAGCGCGTTCATCACATGCCGGACCGGGATCGACCGAAGGGCGTCCGCCGGATCGGTACCCTCGGGCACGAACACGGTGCGCAGTCCCGCCGCCCTCGCGGCCGAGAGGCGGGCGGCCATCCCGGGCGCCGCGCGGACGACCCCGGTCAGCCCGATCTCGCCCACGAAGGCCGACGCGGACGGAGCAGGCACGCCGGAGACCGCCGAGGCGACGGCGGCGGCCACCGCGAGGTCGCAGGCCGGGTCGTGGAGCCTGGCGCCCCCAGCCACGGCCCCGAACACATCGGAGCGCCCGAGGCCGAGACCGGCGCTGTCGAGCACGGCGCCGACGAGCTGGAACCGGCGGAGATCGAGACCGCTCGCCTGCCTGCGGGCCGTCCCTTCGCCTCTGCCAACGAGCGCCTGGACCTCGACGGCGAGCCCTCGCCGACCCGCCAGCGGGAGGGCCGTGGCGGCTCCGGGCTCGCCTCCGCCCGGGAGCAGCAGGTCGCCCGGGTCGATCTCGCGCAGCCCGGCACCGGTCATCTCGAACCAGGCCACCTCGCCCTCGGCCCCGAACCGATTCTTGCCGGCCGAGAGCATCCGCAGCCCCGAACGGGGATCGCCGTCGAACGCCAGGACGACGTCGACGGCGTGCTCGAGCGCTCGGGGGCCGGCGAGGTCCCCGTCCTTGGTGACGTGGCCGGTCATCAGGACCGAGATCCCCTCGGCCTTGGCCAACCCGACGAGCGCGTCCGCGCACCCGCGAACCTGCGAGGGACCCCCCGGCGCCTGACCCCCCGACGGATCGCGGAGCGCCTGGATCGAATCGATCGCGAGCAGGAAGGGCCGTGCGGACCGAGCGGCGTCGACGACGGCGGGCAGCTCGCGACCAGACACGAACGACAGGCTCGATCCGTCGATCCCGAGTCGGTGCGCGCGGGCCGAGACCTGACGGCGCGACTCCTCACCGGACGCGAACAGGCAGTGGAGCCCGGCGCCCGACAGGCTCGCCGCCATCTGGAGGAGAAGGGTCGACTTGCCGATGCCGGGCTCCCCGGCGAGCAGGGCCACCGTTGCTGGCACCAGCCCGCCGCCGAGGACGCGATCGATGCCGGGAAGACCCGTCGAGACGCGCCGCTCGTCGGCGTCCTCGTGGGCGAGGGTCTCGAGGGGTCCGGAGGACGGGGTCCGGAGGCCGCCCTCCTCGATCGTGCCCCACGCGCCGCAGCCAGGGCACCTTCCGGCCCACCGCGCGAGCTGCTGGCCGCACTCGCGACACGACAGGACGGTCCGGACCTTGCCCATGGATGGACGGTAGCCAGAGGGTCTGACAGATCATCGGCCGAGAGGTGTCGGCGCCCCGAACTAGGATGCCGTCGCGGTCCGATGGTCGTAGCCCGTGACGGCAGGAAGAAACACTTCGCCGGGCTATCGACCCGCGACCCCCGGCATCCGATAACCGATGCACTGGAGGCGTGAGATGCAGGAGGTCCGAGCGGACGGGTTCGATCGGCTGGATCCGCTCGGGGCCGCCAGCGCCGACCCCACCATCGCTCCGCTCCCCCTGCTGGAGCCCGAGCTCCCGCAGTACCCCCTGGCGATGGTCGAATGGCACGACGCCTGGTTCGACCTCGATCTGGAGAGCCCCGACGGCTGCAGGCAGGACTACCTCGTCCACACGGTCGGGTTCCTCGTGAGCGAGGGGCCACGCTTCGTGTCGCTCGCCCAGGAGGTCCTGCCGGACGGCGAGGGGCTCCGCGCCGTCACGCATATCCCGCTGCCCATCGTCGAGCGCGTGATCCTCCTGCAGCGGTCGGCCGAGGGCCATGATCGGCAGGCCTCACCGCACCTCGCGTCCGGGTAGACTCCACGGGTCCGACGGTCGTTACCAGACCCACCACCCGGAAGGAGGGATGCCCGATGGCCGAGATCGCCCCGACCGTTCTGCCGCATCCCTCGGGGATCGGGCGCTAGCCCGACCGGCGTCGCCGCCGAGCCGCCCCGAAGGGGCGGCTCTTTGCGTTCCCGGCACTGGTGGGCGCCCCGCGCATGCCCACACCGATCGAAAGGACACCGGGTTGGACATGCAACAGCTCGACGACGACGAGGTCGGCGGGACGTCCCTCGACCACTTCCTGGCCGAGGGCCTGATCACCGACGTCGTCCGCATCGTGAAGACCGGCAAGGAGGCGTCGGTGCACCTGTGCCGAGGGAACCGTTCGACGACCGGCGAAGACCTCGTCGCGGTCAAGCTCTACCATCCGCTCGACCGGCGGGACTTCCGCGACGAGTCGATCTACCGCGACGGCGAATGGATCGAGGAGCGCAGGATCCGCGCCGCCCTGGAGAAGAAGACTCGGTTCGGCCGCCAGGTCCAGGGCGGATTGTGGGTGAGCCGCGAGTGGGAGACCCTGCGGACGCTCTCGGAGGCGGGGGTGTCCGTCCCGCGACCGATCGCGAGCACGGACGACGCGATCCTGATGAGTTATGTGGGCGACCTCGAGCAGGCCGCGCCGCAGCTCCGCTCGGTCAGGCCGGACGCCGTCGAGGCGAGGGATCTCTTCGACCAGGTCCTGCGCGCGATCGAGCGGATGCTGTACGTCAACGTGATCCACGGCGACCTGTCCGCGTACAACCTGCTCCTGTGGGACGGGCGCGTGACGGTCATCGACCTCCCGCAGGCGATCGACCCGCGCAAGAACCGGCACGCCCACGCGCTGCTCGAGCGCGACGTGCGTCGCATCTGCGAGCACTTCGAACGGCTCGGCGTGCGATCGTCGCCGGGCCGGCTCGCCGCCGACCTGTGGACCGCATGGCAGTTCGCCGACCTGGTTCCCGAGGAGCTTCGGACCGGGATCGAGATGTGACGATCGTGTGACCGTCCGGACGCACCCCTTGTGCTCGGAATGGGGAACAGCGTATGGTTCGCCGTTCACCGATGCGGAGGGGAGGACGACGATGGATGTGACCAATACCATCACGATGTTCGTCTCGTGCCTCCCGGCGTCCCACTCGGCCTAGCCGGGCTCCACCGAGCATCACGATCGGCGGGCGAGGCGGCTCTACCGATGGCTCCGCACGTGTGCTCACGCACACGCGAGCCACACCACCCATGGAGGTCGGCAACGAACGTGGATCCCAGTGCACGCAGCATGCCCGCATCGCTGAAACACATGCGCGATCGAAGGACGAAGGGGCTGTTCCGCGATGGAACAACCGAATCGGCACCGACGGTGGCCCGAGGACCTCGAGTCCTTCTCTCACCGCGTGCTCACGACGCTCCTGTTCACGGACGTCGTGGATTCGACCGGTCGGGTGTGCGAGCTGGGGGACCGGAGCTGGGCGGAGGTGCTCCGGACGCACCACGCGCGGTTCCGGGATCGGCTGGGGCGCTTCGGCGGTCGCGAGGTCGATGCAGCCGGGGACGGCTTCCTGGCGGCGTTCGGCATCGCGAGCCACGCGGTGGCGTTCGCGTGTGCCTTTCACGAGGAGGTCAATGACCTCCGCCTCGAGGTCCGCACCGGCGTCCACACGGGCGAGTGCGAGCTCGATGACGGCAGGCTCCGGGGGGTTGCGGTGCACGTCGCCGCACGGCTGGCGAGCCTCGCGCGTCCGGGCGAGGTCCTCGTGTCCTCGACCGTGCGCGACGTCGTCTTCGGCAGCGGGCTGAGGTTCGCGGACCGTGGCGTGCACGAGTTGCGCGGCATCCCGGGGATGCGCCGCTTGTTCGCGGCTCGTTGGAGCGAGAACGGCGCCTTGACGCGGTCCGGGCGGCATGGGGCGAGGGCGGCGGGTGTCCGGCACCGCCGGCAGCCCGTCACGCTCGTGGAGACCGCCGACGCGGGATGATGGGCCCGCGGGTCTGAGATTCGTCTGGACCCGCGGGCCCTACCCCTCGCGGGCGCCGCGGAACTCGAGCGTGTAACGCCAGCTCGAGCCGTCCGGCGCGTGCTCGAACGCCTGGAGCCTTCCGGTCTCGCCCCCCGGCAGGAGCATCGGGAGCCCGAGGTGCTCGTCGCCCGGCCACAGGTCCTGACGGGCTCGGTCCTCCATCCGGACCATCGTCATCGGGAGATCTCCCTCGGACTCGAGCGGCTCGCTCCACTCGGGGGTCTCGGCCGGCACGAGCTGCCGGTACCGGACGAACCGAACGGACACGTGCATCAGGACGGGCTCGCCCGGCGACTTCCAGGCTCGCCCGAGGGACCGCCACTTCTCGCCGTCACGCGATGTCTCGACGGCCCAGCACTCCTCGTTCCCCAGACTCACGGCCAAACCCTACGCTGGGGTACGGACTCGTGGAACCCGGCCACCTCCACCTCCCAGACCACGGGCCGAAGTATCCGGTTCGGTCGTTCGCGATGTGGGCTCGAAGGGT
>Ga0207428_10000589_pt1 | contig 42951 bp, 34 predicted proteins | sample RhiMethybrSRZTD1_FD_187600 | JGI IMG/M metagenome (GOLD analysis project Ga0207428, IMG submission 187600) | Populus rhizosphere microbial communities from Tennessee, USA - Rhizosphere MetaG P. TD hybrid SRZTD1 (SPAdes) (version 3) | ecosystem: Host-associated > Plants > Roots > Rhizosphere >...
ATGCTTGTTCATTACCTCCCACGCCGCGACCGCACACACCACGATCTGATCGATCTCCTCCGAAGACGCTTCCTACGACGAGGAGAAGCCTTCCCTTATGACGAGCCCGAAAAGTGACAAAGCAGAATTAAGCGCGGACACTCACCCCGTGGTCTTGTACCGAACACGTTCCCACGGGATTACCTTGATCCTGTCGTAGACATGCTGTCGCACCGCGTTCGAGGATTTTGCTGCCAACCTACTGATGAAAAGCGCGCCGTTGTTGACGTCCTGTTTGAGTACGGAACGACTAGCTTTTACACGGTGAGCAATGTCGCCGCGTGTGGTAATTAGTCGATCGAGACGCGTCTTTGCTTGGGTCACTGTGATTCCGCGCCAGTGCCAGTGTGACGACATGCTGCGCAGACCAATCAACTCCTCGAAAAGCTGATCGACCTGTGCAGGCCGTGGCGTGTTGAGATCTCCCACCATCCGTTTTAGGACGGCCGCTCGATGATTTTGGAGAGTGGCTTTCCAGCCGGAGCCCGCCAATTGCCAAACGACTCGTTCATCGTCCGAGTCTCGCAGAGGTTTCGAGGCCATGGTCAAGACCTTGGTAGGAAAAACGGTGTGGTCTGATCCACTGGCGAGCAGCGTATCGAACGCGGCGACAGCGAGATCCTCCACGAAGGCTTCCCAGCAAGCCACCAAGAGCACCACTCCGCTCTTGTTCAGAATTTCGAGCTTGTGGCGGCGACCTGGCCCCGTTCCGGACAGTTCCTCGTGAATTTTGAATAGGCGAAACACCTCTTCCGTGTTGGCGATCAGACTCCGGACGTGTGTCGCCTCTGGGGCCTGTGAACTAGCCATCGCGACTCTTTCAAGCGTCTAACGGCCCAGCGCTCAGCCGCAGGAACCGCACGCGCCACTCTAGCACTCGCCCAGTGGATCGACGTCTGCTGTTGTCGTTGACGCTGTTCGGCAATGTGTTCGTGTCGCTGGTGCTGACGACGCGCGCCGACGTCATCGGACGCAACGTGACGCTGGAACGGTAGGTTTCAGGTTAGAGCCAGACGAGCTTGATGAGTGCGAGCCAGTTGGCCAACACTAGCAACGGGAGAAGGGCGAGCGCGGCGAGGGACGCGGTGCGCCAGGGCGGCCGGTCGAGGAGCGCTCTGCGGGCAGGGAACTGAAGGGCACCGAGCAGCAAGGCGGCTGGCGCCACGATGACTGCACCGGCAAGCAAGGTAAACACCTCCGGTGTGCCGCAGTGACGGCCAGGCTCAGGGAAATAGAGGCGGAGCATGATGCTTCCCAGAGGCCAGCTGTATGCGGCGGCCAGTACGCACGCGAGGACGATGGCGATTCTTGCTGCCGTCGGGTGGCGGTCCTGCCGGAAGTTTGACCAGTGGCTGCGAAGGCTCATCGACGGTCCAGGTTCCGTTGATTCAGCCTAGCGCTAATTGGGCGTTGCCCGGTAATCGACCAGCCGGAACTGCACGATCGGACACGTCGCCTCGGCGGTGCAGGTGAGGTAGGTCGAGGCGGTGGAGACGTAGGGCTCGAACGTGACCTCGTGCAATGCGCCTGCATCGTCGCGGAGGTGGACGTGGATGCGGCCGTCGGGGAGGGTTTTGCGGGCGGTGACGCGCAGGGCGTCGCGGGCGGTGATGCCGGTGGCGCGGCGGACGAAGGTTTCCGCGGCCTGGGCGGTGCGGGTCATGGAGCTGCGGCCGCGGTAGGCTTCGACGAGGATCTCGCCGCGCAGGACGCTCTCCGCCAGCGCGGCGGCATCGCGCGGCTCGACCGGTCCGTAGTAGAGGCCCCACGGCAGGACGACGGCGTTGGCTGCGAAACGGTCGCCGCCGATGTGGGAGCACTGCCAGACATCGAGCGATTCATGGCCTCGCAGGGCGTCGTACAACGGGAAGCCGCGCCGGCCGCAACAGGAATCGCGCTGGCCGTGCGTGCACACGAGAACCACGGGGGCGGAGGGCGGAGCGCAGAGCGCAGAGGGCAGAGGATCGGCGGTGTCGCTTCTGCGCTCTGCGCTCTGCGCTCTGCCCTCTGAGAGCGCGCGGAATGGAACCTCGGCCACATCGTCGATCGACGGCAGGTCCATCGACATCGTCCAGACGGCGGGGGCGCTGCGGGAGATGTAGACGCGGCAGCCGCTGCGGACTTCCAGGCGGCGGCGGATGAAGACGACGCGGGAGCGGGGGATCTCGGTGAGGGCGCGCATGAGCGCGGCCTGCACGGGCGGGGGGAGGGCGGCGTCGAGGAGGGGGCGGCGGCCCCAGGTCTGGGAGAGCTCGATGAGGATCCAGACGTCGATGCGTGTGGCGGTGGCGGCGTTGTCGTCGGCGCGCAGGCGCGCGGCGTCGGAGCAGAAGGGACGCCCGCGCATCGATGCGCTCACGTTTGGCGCTCGCCGGTGATGTCGCTGATGTCGACGAGGCCGTTCCGCGCCAGCTCGATCATGAACTGCTGGACGGCGTGGTCGTCGAGCGCTCCCGCCGCGGCGTGGCATAGCTCGGCCATGGTGGCCGGTCCGCGCGCGAGCGTGCGCAACAGGGGCTCGGCCGATGCGTCGAAGCGCCAGGCCCGGCCGTTGGCGTCGAAGTGCACGGCGCCGTTATCGCGTACGAGGTGCAGCGCGCGCGGCACCGCCAGCGCGAAGCGCGTCGTCTCCGGTGGCGTTTCGTCGGCAACGGTCCAGGGCAGGCTGGCCCACCCGCGGGTTCGCGCGCGCACGTTCTGACGCGTGAAGTAGCGTTCCAGAACGTCGTGGTCGAACGCAGCCAGAAACTGCCGGCGCAACTCGGCGAGCTGCTGTTTCTGCTCTTCTTGGGACGCAAAGCGCCGCAGCGGCGCGCGAAACTCGGTCGAGGCGCGCAGCTGATCGGCCATCCAGTGCAGCAGGTTCACGCCGGTGCGCTGGTGGATGCCGAACGTGAGATGCAGCGTGACGTCTCCGACTCCCGATGCCTCGTGCCACCACCCGCGGGGGATGTAGAGCACGTCGCCGTCTTCGAGCGTCCCTTCCCACACGATCTTTTCCGGAGCCTGCGTGTTCGTCTCGATGTCGTCCTTGAGCGGATGGACGCGGCCGCCCTCGTACACGCGCCAGTACTTTTTCCCGTACACCTGCAGCACGATCACGTCGTGCGTGTCGCAGTGGCGATGGAATCCCTGCTGTTCGCGCCACCCGGCGTACATGTTGACCTGCACCGATTCGCAGAGCACGCGCTCGAAGTCCTCGGCGGTGCGCATCACGCCGTCGGCCATGTCGTCCACGGCGTCGATGATGAGCGTGTAGCCGTCGCGCAGCTGCTGCGACAGTCCCTCGGGGACGACGAACGGGACTTTCGATTCATAGCGGAGATACGACGTCTTCGGCGCGAACGACCCGTTGCGCACCAGGCGCAGGCGCGGCGGCTCGAGCCGGTGCTTCTGCAGCATGTCGTTGACCGCGGACCACGGCAGCAGCTCCCGGAACCTACCCCTCTCTCCCGGGAGGAAAGCGAAGGTCTGACCCCAGATGCGGCCGAGGAAATCGTCGACGCCGGCCGGGCCGAGCGCCTCCGCAAACGTCACTGTCACGATTCGACCTCACGAATGCGTGAGCACCGCCACGCCAGGAAGCGCGTGGCGGCGCCGCGAGCAATTCAGGGGAGCATCAGGCTTTGTCCGTACCGTCGGAGTCGCCGGTGTTGTCGACGCCATCGGCGTCGCCCGTGCCGTCGGTACCGTCGGTGCCGTCGCCCGTTCCGTCCGTACCGTCGGAATCACCGGTGCTGTCCGTGCCGTCCGAATCGCCCGTGCCGTCGGTCCCGTCCGAATCGCCGGTCCCGTCGGTGCCGTCGGAATCACTGGTGCTGTCCGTCCCGTCGGCATCGCTGGGCTCCGCGGCGAACAGAGCGAACGCGTCGAGCTCCCGAACATCCTGAATCAAACCCGATTGAATCTCGTCACTCATGCATACCTCCAGATGAACCCGCAACGTGCAGCGAACGGGCCAACGTCGAATCGAGCCAGGCCAGCAGATCGCCGATGACCTCTTCCCTCGCAGCTGCGAGCTCGTTGAAGATCTCGTGGTACAGGTCCGGATACGTTCGCAGGCGTTTGTCCGAGGTACCGAGCCGCTCGAAGAGCTCGACAGAGAGGCGGTGGTTGGCGATGCGGTCGCTGCCGGCGACGAGGAAGAGCGCCGGCGTGGTGATCTCGCCGCCGTGGGCGAGGAGGTCGCGTTGCGCGGCCGTGACCTCGGTGTACCAGCGCGGTGTGGTGGTGCTGAAGATCTGCGGATCGGCGGCGTACGCGGCCACCACTCCCGGGTCGCGGCTCACCCATTCGGGCAGGAGGCCGCTTTCGAAACGCGCCGCGGGCGTGGTCAGGGACGCCGCGCGGGCCAGCATCACGCGTGCAGCCGGGACAGGGAAGGCGGGCCCGAGGAACGGACTGCTGACAGCGAACGCCTCGAAGGTGTTGGGACGGGCGCGGACGAAACAGAGCGCGATCAGCGATCCGAGACTGTGCCCGAACAGGAGAAGCGGGGTCTTCCCGCCGAGCCGCTCCACCGCTTCGACGACACGGGCGAGATCATCGAGGTAATCCGCGAACCGGTTGACGTGTCCCCGCGGCCCGTCCGACTGCCCATGCCCGCGCAGATCGAAGAGATGACACTCGATGCCGTGCGCTTCCAGCCGGCCCACGAGCTCTGCGTACCGTCCGCGATGCTCGGCATATCCGTGCACGAGCACGAGCCGTGCGCGCGCGTTGGAAACCTGGCGATGCTCGATTTCGAGCGCGAGACCATCGTGTGTGGAGATCCGCATCGCCGGGCCAGTTTATCCCGAGCGTAGCGAGGGATCTCGGGTGCACCGCCACACGGAAACCCACGAGCAGCGCCTGTGGCTCCGTGCTGGTGCACCGGAGATCCCTCGCTACGCTCGGGATAAACTGAAGGAACAGTCAATGCCGCGCGGCCCGTCCACGCGGCTGTCCCTGTCCCACCCGGCGAAGGTAGAGGCGCGGCGCGCCGCCGTAAACGGCGTCGTTCTCGAGCACGGCGTATGCAATGTCGCCGAGCGTGCTGCCGGCGGTGGCCACGATCGGCCACATGCCGCCGAGCTCGGACCGCGCCACGATCGTCGCCGCGTCGTTCACGGTTCCGCTCCGGTCGACTCCGGCGATGAACACTTCCGAGCTCTCTTCGACCGCGGCGGACTCCCAGGCCAGAACGTATCCGCTGCCGGTCGCGGCAAGCGCCGGCGTCACTGGAAATCCGGTGGTGTCGATCGCTCGTCCCGCATCCGCTGCGCCGGCGCCGTCGAGCGTTCCTTCGCGCAGCACTTTCTTCGTCACCAGCCGTTCGTCCTCGACGTAGGCGATGAGAAAGTCGCGGCCGTCGGAGGCGACGGCAGGGGAGTGCTGGTCCGGAGCACCGGTGGCAACGGCGATCGTTCCCGGCGACGTGCCCGCCGCGTCGACGCGTGCGGCATGCAGATCGATGAGATCGGGCAGGGGGAAATGGCCGTCGTTCCCTTCCGGCCAGACGAAAAAGAAGTCGCTGCCGTTCGAGGCCGCGACGAGATCCTGCAGGACCTCGTGATTGGTCAGCGAAAAGGCCTGGGCATCGAACGGTTCGCCGTCGCGCGTCAGGCGTGCCGCCCGGACGCCGGTGGGACCGCCCCACCCGACCATGACCTGTTTCCCGTTCCAGGCCATCGCAGCGGTGAATCCTCTGGAGAGTGCGATCGGCTCGGCATCGATGGCGGCACCGTCCGCATCGAAGCGCTGCATCAGCACGTACGGCACGAGCTCGTTCTGCACGAGCTCGATCCACGTCACCAGGTATCTCGTGCCCGTGAACACGACGGATGGCCGGGCGGCATGCGCGCTGTCCGTCAGATAGACCGGTGGCCGGTCGGCCACGCCGGCGGTCGCGTGTGCCACTGCCACGCGTAAATGGCCGGTCAGCAGGCCGCCTGGATTTCTCTCGATGAACCCCTCGGTCCAGGCGATCAGGGACTGCTGTCCGTTCGTAGCCACGGCGGGCAACGCCTGCCACGCCGGGGAGAGCGCGACGGCCGTGGGAGCGTGCGAGTCTTCGCCACGCCAGGCCACGGCTGCATAGACGTCCGCTTCGCCGAAGGGACGGATGGTGAATGCCACGATGAGCGTCCGCCCGTTCCAGGCTTCGTTCGCCTCGTTCCCCATGGCGGGGATGGGCGCATGATCGACGAGTGGACCGGTCATGCCCTCCTCGTTGAAGGTGAGGGACTGCATGCGCGCGAGCCCATCTCCTCCGCGTCCGAACCAGAGGGCCACGAATCGGTCTCCGACCCATTCGACGCGCGTTTGACCGGCCATGGCCAGTGGCATCAGCGGGAGGGGAGTGCTTTGCAGCGTGTCGGGATGGAGGAGGACCGTTCGCAGGATCCGCTCGCCGGGACCGGTCAGCTCCGAGGTGACGAGCGCAAAGCGACCCCCGCCGAAGGCGACGTCCCAATCCTCGCTGAGACGCGGTCCCCGCGCGACGCCCGTGGCCGCGGCGTCCCGCGCCTCTCCGGTGGCCGTGAAGCGTCGGACGAAAACGTCGGTCATGACGCTCCCGTCCGGCTGATCCTCCGTGGCGTGCCAGAAGACGAAGACCGACTGGCCGTCCGCGGCCACGCGGCCAGCGACGACCATGCGGCCGGGATTCACGTCGAAGCCCTGTCGAATGACGTTGCCCTGGCGGTCGACGAGGAACAGTTCGCGCCCCGACATGACCGCGCCGCGTCCGCCGATCCAGACGATGTTCGACGTGAACGGGCCCGAAAGATGAAGGACCGTGCGCGGCGGCGACAGCGGGCGGCGCTGGCCGTCGAGGGTCATGGCCTCGGTGCTGCTGGAGTTCTGCCAGAAGGCGAGGTAGGACTCACCGGTCCAGGTCAGGAGAACCCGGCTCGCGCCGGCAGACAGCAACCGCTGGGTTCCCTCGATGCGCGTGCCGTCGTCGGCGAGAGCGGCGATGTACGCGCCAAAGCGGCCGGGCGTGGCGTCGATCCAGGCCACCAGGGTCTCGCTGCCGCTCGTGGCCACCGAGGCATCTCTCTGCGAGCCGTTGGCGGTCACTCTGCCGCGCTCCGTCACGGCGTGTTCCGGTCCGAGAACCACAGCGGCTGCGACCGTTGGCCACAGGAACACTAGCACCAGTGCAAGGCGAAGGGGCATGACTGTTATTTTGCGCCACCACGCCCGAGGAAGCCAGTTGTCCGCGTGCTATAACGCCGCTCCATGATCGAGACCGGACAAGCATTCCCCGACTTCGCCCTTCCCAACCAGGACGGGAAGACGCTGCGCCTTTCCGACTTCGCCGGCAAATGGCTCGTCGTCTACGTCTATCCCAAGGACGACACGCCCGGCTGCACGATCCAGGGCAAGTCCTTCACGGCCACGAAAGACGAGTTCGACGCGGCCGGCATCCACGTCCTCGGCGTGAGCGAAGACGACGTCGAGTCGCACAAGAACTTCTGCAACAAGTACGGCTTCAGCATCGACCTCCTCTCCGACACGAAGCGCGAGCTGCTCGACGCCATGGGCGCCGGCCAGAGCGAGTTCCGCGGCACCATGTACTGGAACCGCACCACGTTCGTGGTCGGTCCGGACGGCATCGTCCGCAAGACCTACGCGAACGTGAACCCGCAGGGCCACGAGCGCGTGCTGCTGGACGACATCAAGGCGATGCAGTAGCCAGAGCGCAGAGCGCAGAGGGCAGAGGGCAGAGGGCAGAGGGCAGAAGAAAAAGCGACGACCGCCTCTTCTGCCCTCTGCGCTCTGCCCTCTGCCCTCCAAGTTCCTACGGCAATCCGCGCGTTCTTCTCTGGATGCCCGGCGCTTTCCTCGGCGACGTCCGCATCGGTGCGGCTTTCACCATCGGCTTCGCGATCGGCAGTTTGGCGATTCCCTCGATGACGTGATGCGCCGAGCGTACGGCCCCTTCCTGCCAGCCGGAGAGGTAGGAGACCTGATCGCCGGCCACCCAGAACTGTTTTTCCGGTTTCAGGAGACGCTCGTAAACGTCGTCGTCGCATACCCAGTCGTCCGCCCAGCCGCCGCGTTGATACGGCACCTGTTTCCAGGCGATCGAGAGTCCGAGCTCGATCGGTACGTGGCTGGCGAAATCGGGATGCAGCAGCTTGCCTCCCTGCATGGCCACCTCGAGCCGTTTCGGGAGCTCGTACGAGGCCATGTCGCGGGCGTTCTTGTCGTAGTTGTACGCGCCGGTGAGGATGCCTTTCTTGCCGAAGTAGCCCCACGACGGGTACCACATCTGCGTGATGGGGTCGGTGGTGTAGGAGATGCCGCCGTACATCTGGTCTTGCGTTTCCCAGAAGCGGTCGTTGGTCTGCCAGCCGACTTTGCAGGTGTCGGCAAAGCGCACGGCCTCGATGGCCTCTTTGTATTCTTCGGAGAAGTTGTTGTCGTCCACCCTGGCCAGGATCGGCAGCGGAATCGTGGAGATGCAGAAGTCGGCGATGATCTCCTCGCCGCTGCCGCTGCTGCCCGACGGGCGGTGCATCACTTTGATCTTCGGCTGGCCGCCTTCGGTGATGTTGTAGACGCCGGCCAGCTCACGGTTGTAGCGGATGTTGTTGCCGACCGGCGTGCGCAGGAAGCCGTGCCAGATCTTGTCCATGCCTCCGATGGGCTGGAAGAGCGTCGGCTGCCACTCGTACTCCTCGGCCTGATAGAAGCGGTCCAGCCAGAATTGCGAGCTGACCAGGTCGGCCAGGGTGAGCGGCTCGAGAAGGGTGCCGCAGTCCTCGACGCCCGGTTCCACGGCGTAACCCGAGCGCGACGACCCGAGGTAATCGAAGTTGTCGGCGGGATCGATGTCGCCGAACGAGGTGAGAAGGCTGAGGAACGTGTTCTTGTCGACGCCCTTCCGCGTCAGCTCGGCGTCGAGGTTCCCGCAATTGACCGACTTCGCCAGCAGCTCCGAGATCCAGCCGCGCGTGTCATTGGCGATGCGGCGGTTGGGGACCGACTGGCCCTTCCACGACCCGTTGCGCTGGAAGTAGTTGGCGCGCGTCATCATCGTGTAGACCTCGAGCGGAACGCCGAGGACCGTGCAGTAATGAAGGATCGCAGTATGGTGATAGGGGAGCCGTCCCGGTCCGGCGTTGAGATAGAAATCGGGATGATCGTCGAACTTGCAGGTTTGCCGCTCGTGGCCCATCTGTTCGATGACATCGCCGCGGCGCACGGTGAGACTGCGGCCTCCCGCGTGGGCCTTGGCCTCGAGGAGGATCACCTCGTAATTCGCCTTGAGCAGCTCATACCCCGCGGTCAGTCCCGCGATCCCGGCACCGACGATCACCACCCGCTTCCCGTTGCCGTGGCCCGGCGGGATCTGCGGCGGCCCCGCGAACGCCTCGGGGATACGCAGCATCCCCAGGGCGGTCATCGTTTCGTAGACGGCAGCAGCACCGCCCGCGCGACCGACGGCTTCGAGAAAGGAACGGCGGGTCCATTTCCTGGAGTCGCTCATGAAGACCTCCGCGATGTTTTTAGGGGATTGAGGAAAGGATAACCGAATCGCTGCGCCGGAACGCGGATTCGCTAGAATCCATCTCGCCCTGAAGTCTGGATGCGTGATGCGCGGGTGGGGCGACGGAGACGGATGACCACCAACACCTACGATTCCTCAGCGATCGAAGTCCTCACCGGACTCGAGCCGGTGCGCAAGCGCCCCGGGATGTACACCACCACGGAGCGGCCGAACCATCTGGCGCAGGAAGTGATCGACAACTCGGCCGATGAGGCCATTGCGGGCTACGCGGACGAGATCGTGGTCACGCTGCACGACGATGGATCGATGTCGGTGCAGGACAACGGACGCGGGATGCCGGTCGACAAGCACGCCAAGGAAGGCGTCTCGGGCGTCGAGGTGATCCTGACGCGGCTGCATGCCGGCGCGAAGTTCTCGGAGAAGAGTTACCGCTATTCGGGCGGTCTACACGGTGTAGGCGTGTCGGTCGTGAATGCGTTGTCCAAAAAGTTGCAGGTGTGGGTGCGGCGCGACGGCAACGAGTACACGATGACGTTCGGCGACGGGAAGAAGAAGTCCGACCTGAAAGTCATCGGCACGGTGGGAAAGCGGAACACGGGGACGACGGTCCGTTTCTGGCCCGACGATACGTTCTTCGACTCGCCGAAGTTCTCGGTGCCGCGGCTCAAGCACGTGATGCGCGCCAAGGCGGTGCTGTCGCCGAAGCTGCGCATGCGCTTCATCAGCGAGGCCGACCCGGCGGAGAGCGAGGAGTGGTATTTCGAGGATGGGCTGACCGATTACCTCCTCTCCGAGCTGGCGGGCAACACGCTGCTGCCTGAGTCGCCTTACAAGGGGCATTTCAAGGGGCTCGATCACGAGGTGGACTGGGCGGTGGTGTGGCTGCCGGAAGAGGGCGACATCGTCGGCGAGAGCTACGTGAACCTGATCCCGACCTCGCAGGGCGGGACGCACGTCAACGGCTTCCGCACCGGCCTCACCGAGGCCATCCGCGAATTCTGCGAATTCCGCAACCTCCTGCCGCGCGGCGTGAAGCTGGCGCCGGAAGATGTATGGGCGCGCTGCAGCTACATCCTCAGCGTGCGCATGACCAATCCGCAGTTCACGGGACAGACGAAGGACCGCCTCTCCTCGCGCGAGGCGTCCGCGTTCGTCTCCGGCGTCACGCAGGACGCGTTCTCGATCTGGCTGAACAACAACGTCGTCGACGCGGAAAAGATCGCCGCCGTGGCCATCGATCAGGCCGCGACGCGGCTCAAGCAGGGAAAAAAGGTCGAGCGCAAGAAGCTCACCTCCGGTCCCGCGCTTCCGGGGAAACTGGCCGACTGTACGGCGCAGGACCTCAAACGCACGGAGCTGTTCCTGGTGGAGGGCGATTCCGCGGGCGGCTCGGCGAAGCAGGCCCGCGACCGCGAGTTCCAGGCCATCATGCCGCTGCGCGGAAAGATCCTGAACACGTGGGAGGTCGACTCCAGCGAGGTCCTCTCCTCGCAGGAAGTCCACGACATCGCCGTGGCCCTGGGCGTCGATCCCGGTTCCGACAAGCTCGAAGGACTGCGCTACGGCAAGATCTGCATCCTGGCCGACGCCGACTCCGACGGCGCGCACATCGCCACGCTGCTCTGCGCGCTCTTCGTCAAGCACTTCCGCAAACTCGTCGCCGAGGGACACGTCTTCGTGGCCATGCCCCCGCTCTACCGCATCGACGTTGGTAAACATGTTTACTATGCCCTCGACGACGGCGAGCGCGAAGGCCGCCTGGCCCAGATCGCCGCCGAAGGCCTCAAAGGCAAGGTCAACATCCAGCGCTTCAAAGGCCTCGGCGAGATGAACCCCTCCCAGCTCCGTGAGACCACCATGGACCCCAACACCCGCCGCCTCGTGCGCATGACCCTCGAAGACGCCGAGCCCGCCATGGCCACCATCGACATGCTCCTGGCCAAGAACCGCGCCGGCGACCGGAAGACGTGGCTGACGGAAGAGGGGAACCAGGCGGAAGTGGTGGTGTAGCGGGTTCCTTTTGTGGACGTTGTGGACAACGTCCACAATCACATCAGCCGGCAGACCACGAGCGTGATGTCATCGTCCTGCTCGCGCGTGCCGCGGAACGCAGCCACGTCTGCGAGGAGCGCTTCGCGCAGTTCTTCGGCGGTGCCGCCGCCGTGGTCGCGGATGACCTGGGTGATGCGGTCGAGGCCGTAGACGTCGTCGGCGGTGTTTCGCGTTTCGTAGATGCCGTCGCTGTGGAGGACGATGACGTCGCCGGGGTGGATGTCGATGCGGCGCTGGGGGATCTCGACCGGGAGGCGGGCGCCGAGGGGTGGGGCGTAGAGGTTGATGGTCTCTACGGTGGGGTCAGCACCGGCGCGGCGTACGAAGATGGGTGGGTTGCCGGCGCTGGCGATGGTGGCGGTGGCGTTCGTATGGTCGACGAGGACGACCGAGACGGTGACGAGCATGCGCCGCCGGCTGGTTTCGGCGACGAGAGTGTGCAGGCGCTGCAGGACGGCGGCGGGATCGTGCAGGGCGTCGCGCAATAACGTGAAGCCGCTGCGCAGGGCGGCCAGGACGAGGCCGCTGGCCATGCCGTGGCCGGCGACGTCGACGCAGACGAGGGCGACGCGGCGGTCGTCGGTCTGATCGACGAAGTAGTCGTAGTAGTCGCCGCCCACTTCGGTGGCCGGAACGGAGATGCTGCAGATGTCGGCCCAGTCGAGGGCGGGCGCGCATTCGGGGAGCATGCTGAGCTGCAGCTCGCGCGCGTAGCGCAGCTCATCGCGCATGCGCATCTGCTCGCGGGCCTGCGTGCGCCGGGACGTCCACTCACTGGCCGTTTCCCTGCGCATGCGGCGCGACATGTAGAGCTCCATGGTCAGCGCCAGGGCGTTGATGACGACCAGTCCGATGTAGATCGGCAGCTCGCGAGCCTCCTCGCTGCCGACCAGTGTCATGAGTAAACCACCCGCTACGAGATACCCGTGCAGCAGGATGAGCTCGGGCACGAGCATCCGAAAGCCGAGCATGAGCAACGGAAAGGTGAAGATCCAGCCGCGGAAGCCGTCGCCTTCCTGCGTCAGAAACAGCCAGACGGCGTACTGCACGGCGGCGTAGGTGAGGGCGACCGCGTTGGTGTGTCCTCGCAGCCAGGCACCGGCGCGCACCAGGAACGGGTTGCCGGTGCGTTCTTCGCGCGCCGCGAAGCGCATGACGAAGAGGCCGAAGACGACGATGCCGAGATTGGCCACCGCGACGACGACGTCGGTGGGCGTTTTTTCGTCGCTTTTGGCCGCAGCCCCGATGAGGCAGGCGAACGCGAAGAAGAGGAGCAGGAACGTCAGCCAGACACGGTTGCGCTGCGCGAACCTCTGCCGCACAGCGTCTTCATCGGAGATACGGACGACGTCGTCGATCGACCAGCGCAAGTTCATGGATCGCTACGCATCGTAGCTCACCCTTCGTCTCACGTTCGCGCCGCTGTAGATCACGATCGCGCACCAGATCAGCACGAAGGCGATGAGCCGCTGCCGGCTGAAGGGCTCGTGGTACATGGCCACGGCCACCGCGAACTGGATCGTCGGCGAGAGGTATTGCAGGAGGCCGAGGGTGGCCAGGCGGAGACGCTGGACGGCGGCGGCGAACCAGATGAGAGGGATTGCGGTGACGGGTCCCGAGGCGATGAGGAGCAAATCGAATGCGATCGAATCGGTCCGGAACGCGCCGGTGCCGGCCATGGCGCGATGGATCAGATAGCCGCCGGCCAACGGGAGCAGGATGGCGGTCTCGATCGTCAGACCCTCGATGGCCGGCACCGCCGCAATCTTGCGCACCAGCCCATAGAGGCCGAAGGTGATGGCCACGGTGAGCGAGATCCAGGGGACGATTCCGGCGGCGATGGTGAGCCACGTGACGGCGACGGCCGCGAGCGCGACACTGACCCATTCCCATGCGCGGAGCCGTTCGCGCAGAACGAGGAACCCCAGGAGAACATTGACGAGCGGGTTCAGGAAGTAGCCGAGGCTGGCGTCCATGAGGTGCTCGTGCGTGACGGCCCAGATGAAGGCGTACCAGTTCGCGGCGACGAGGAATGTGGATAGGAACAGCAGACGCACCGCACGTGCGTCGCGCGCGATGCGGATCAAGGCGGGCCATCGCCGCAACAGGCTGACGATGGCCACGAGCACGACCACGGACCAGACGATGCGATGGGCGAGGATCTCCAGCGGCTCCACGCGCCGGATGGTCTTGAAATAGATGGCGACGATTCCCCAGGTGGCATACGCCGCGATTCCGTACAGGACGCCTTTGGTCGACTCGGCCATGAACGGAGAGTACTTCTACCGCCTGGAGAATCGAATCAATACCCGGAAGACTCAGCCTGCCAACGTTCCGCTGCGTCCGACGACGATGCCGATCAGCTCGAAACGGTTGGCTTCGGGGACTTCCATCGGTGGATAGCGCTCGTTGCGGCTGAGCAGGCGATGCGTGCCGGCACGGACGTCCAGGATCCTGACGTATTCGGCCGCGTCGATGCGGCAGACGACGACGCGTGCCGCGGCTTCGCGCATGCTGCGGGTCGGTTTCACGAAGAGCAGGTCGCGGTCGGCGATGCCGGCGCCGATCATGGAGTCGCCGGAGGCCTCGTAGATCAGGCGTGCGCCGCGGACCCGGAATGCATGCGGAATCTCGCTGACGCCGGCGGGAGCGGCGTTCGGCTCGGGCCGTTCGCGCCGCGCGGCAGCGCTGCCGGTGAGCATGTCATCGAGAAAGCGGACGGCCTTGCGCAGCTGTTTCTGCTCGTCGGAGGAGAGGGCGAAGCCGCGTTCCTCGAGCAGCCAGCCGACGTTCTCATTCACGGCGCCGGCGATGCGCACGATGGTCTCGAAATTGGGGCGATGGTGTGTGGCGGTGAGGATGCGGCTGAGGGTTTCCGGCGCGACGCCGGCTTCACGGGCGATGGCGCTGTGTTTTCTGCCGCTTCTCTCCACAGCGACGCGTAATCGCTCGCGCCAATCGACCTTTCTCACGAGGATCAAGAGTGGCGGAGGGGGAAAGAAGAATTGAGGCCGGCAATTGACCTCCACACCGCAACCTTACCTCGGAAATTGACGCGCGGATCAACGGCCGAAGGAGATTCTTGGCAGTCGCGCGCGCGGGAGGATTTGAAGTAACTTATGCGCGTCTGAAACCGAGCGAACCAAGGACACGATGGCGATCCGCAAGCCGAAAAATCAACTGACCCTGAATCCCCCTCCTCCCACGTTTCCCGACATCGAGAATCAGCCGGTCGGCGATTTCGCGCGCAAGGCGTACCTCGAGTATTCGATGTACGTCATCCTCGACCGCGCGCTGCCTCATATCGCGGACGGCCTCAAGCCGGTGCAGCGACGCATCGTCTATGCGATGTCGGAGCTGGGGCTCGGGCCGACGTCGAAGCCGAAGAAGTCGGCGCGCACGGTGGGCGATGTGATCGGCAAGTTTCATCCGCACGGCGACTCGGCGTGCTACGAGGCCATGGTGCTGATGGCGCAGCCGTTCTCGATGCGCTATCCGCTCGTGGAGGGGCAGGGAAACTGGGGCTCGCCGGACGATCCGAAATCGTTCGCGGCCATGCGCTACACCGAAGCGAAGATGACGAAGTTCTCGCAGTCGCTGCTGTCCGAGCTGGAGCAGGGGACGGTGGAGTGGCAGCAGAACTTCGACGGCACGATGAAGGAGCCGAAGCTGTTGCCGTCGCGGCTGCCGCACGTGCTGCTCAACGGCGCATCGGGCATCGCCGTGGGCATGGCCACCGACATCCCGTCGCACAACGTCCGGGAGGTCGTGAATGCGTGCGTGGAGCTGCTCGACAACCCCGAGGCCACGCTGGCCCAGCTGACGAAGCACGTCAAGGGCCCGGATTTTCCGACCGCGGCGGAGATCATCACGCCGGCGGCGGAGATCCGGGAGATGTACAAGACCGGCTACGGGAGCGTGCGCCAGCGCGCGAAGTGCGACATCGAGGACGGTGAGATCGTCATCAGCGCGCTGCCGTTCCAGGTCTCGGGGAACAAGATCCAGCAGCAGATCGCGGCGCAGATGACGGCCAAGAAGCTGCCGATGGTGGAGGACGTGCGCGACGAGTCGGACCAGCAGGACCCGACCCGGATCGTGATCGTGCCGCGCTCGAACCGGGTCGACCTGGAGGAGCTGAAGACGCACCTCTTCGCCACGACGGACCTGGAGCGCAGCTATCGCATCAACATGAACATGATCGGCCTCGACGGCCGGCCGCGCCTCTACAACCTGCGCGATTTGCTGTCGGAGTGGCTGGAGTTCCGCATCGATACGGTGCGGCGCCGCCTGCAGCATCGCTACGACGCGGTGAACGCGCGGCTGCACCTCCTCGACGGCCTGTTGATCGCTTACTTGAATGTCGACGAAGTCATCCGCATCATCCGGCGGGAGGACGAGCCGAAGCCGGTGCTGATGCAGCGCTTCACGCTTTCCGATCCGCAGGCCGAATACATCCTGGAGCTGAAGCTGCGCTTCCTGAACAAGCTGCAGGAGATGGAGATCCGCGGCGAACAAAAAAAGCTATCCGGCGAGCGCGCGGAACTGGAGAAGGTCCTGAGCTCGAAGCAGAAGCTGCGCAAGCAGGTGCGCGACGAGCTGCTCGAGGACATGGAGGAGTTCGGCGACAAGCGCCGCTCGCCGATCGTGGAGCGCGAGGCCGCCCGGGCGCTCGATCCGACGGCGCTCATTCCGTCCGAACAGGTCACGGTCGTGCTCTCCGAGCGCGGCTGGGTACGCTCCGGCAAGGGGCACGATCTCGATCCCACCGCGCTGCAGTACAAATCGGGCGACGCGTACCTGACCGCCGCGAAAGGGCGCAGCAATCAGCTGGCGGTGTTCCTCGACTCGGCAGGCCGCAGCTACTCGATCCCGGCCCACGAGCTGCCGTCGGCGAAGGGCCACGGCGAGCCGGTGACGTCCTCGCTCACGCTGCCGCCGGGCGCGTCGATGGTGGGCGTGATGATGGGCGATCCCGACGACCTGTGGCTCCTGGCCACCGACGACGGCTACGGCTTCGTGGTCCGCCTCGAGGACATGATGACGCGGCTCAAGGCGGGCAAGGCGGTCGTGAACGTCGGCAAGGGAGCCACCGCCCTGCGGCCGCAACGCGTCAACAGCTACGAGACCGATCGCGTGGCCGCCGCCTCGACGGAAGGCAAGCTGCTCGTGTTCGACGTGGCCGAGCTGCCGGCGCTCCCGCGCGGCAAGGGCGTGCAGACGATCAAGCTGCACCGCACCCCGATCGCTCCGGAGCGGGTGGTGGGCATCGCCGTCGTCCCGAACGACGGCCTGCTCATCGTGCAGGCCGGCAAACGCTACACGAACCTCAAGGGCAAAGACCTCGACGAGTACCTCGGCAAGCGCGCGCAGCGCGGCCTGAAACTGCCGCGCGGGTTCCAGACGGTGTCGTACATCCGGGCGTGGAGCGACCGGGAGGGAAGGTTGCCGGATAACGTGAATTAGTCGCACGAAGGTGGACGATGTGGACGACGTGGACGTGGTGGACCTGTGGGCGTCCACTGAAGTCCACCAAGTCCACTTCGTCCACCTAGTCCACAAAAGCGTGCCTCTGCCCCCGACCGACCCGTATTACACTGTCCCTCATACGTCCCATGCTGGAACGGCTGAAGAACGCCATGCGTACGCCGGGGGAGGAGAAGCCGCCCCCGCGCAAGACGACTGAGGTGCGGGTCGACATGCTCGACCCGGACCCGCTGGAGCGTGCCCTGACGCATGAGCCGGCGCTGGTGATGCTGGAGGGCGATCTGCCGGGACAGGTGTTCCGCCTGCGCCCGGGCCGGCAGATCATCGGACGGCGTCCGGAATGCGACATCCGCGTGCGCGAGCGTGCCGTGAGCGGCATACACGCCGAGGTCATTCGCGTGCGCGACACCGTCACCATCAACGACCTGGCCAGCACGAACGGCACGCTCGTCAACGGCGTGCGCATCCGCACCCCGGTGCCGCTCATCCAGGGAACGCTGGTGAAGCTCGGCAACTGCGTGTTCCGCTTCGTCGACTCGCTGCTCGAAGTCGAGTTCACCGAGGCCCTGCATGCGCGCGGGATCACCGACCAGCTCACTGGCGCGTTCAATAAGTCGTACGTCGTGGCGAGGCTGGGCTTCGTGATCGATCTGGCCACGGAGGCACGCCCGGTCAGCATCATCACCTTCGACTTCGACAACTTCAAACAGGTCAACGACCAGTACGGACACGCGGCCGGCGACTACATCCTCAAAGCGACCTGCGAGCTGATCACCAGCTCGTTCGTCCGGCGCAACGACCTCTTCGCGCGCATGGGCGGCGAGGAGTTCGTGATCGTGCTGCCCGACACCTCCACCGAGCAGGCGGCCATCATCGCCGAGCGCCTCCGCCACACGCTCGAGGAAACGACCTTCAAGTACGACGGGCTGGAGATCCGCCTCACGTCGTCGTTCGGCGTCTGCTGCGCCACCAGCGCCGTCGAACAACCCGAATCGGTCCTGCTGCGCGCCGACGAGCTGCTTTATCGCTCGAAGCGCGAGGGACGGAACCGGGTTACGGCGTAGCACAGCGCCACAGCTTCACAGCTTTACAGCGGTACAGCTGTGTAGCTGTGTAGCTGTGCAGCCGTCTACGTAAAACTCTTCGGCCGATCATCCAACCTGCTCGCCAGGTCCAGGATCGCCGCCAGGTAGATCGGCTCTCCGGCGGCGAAGTCGAGGGGGTGTTTGAGCTCGGAGGCGCGGATGGCGATGCGGCTGGTGTCGGCGTCGGCCAGGACGTCGTCGATCTTGGGGACTTCGATCTCGGTCGCTCCTTTTTCGGAGCCGAGGATGAGGCGTTTGTTGGTGATGAAGAGGGGCGTGGTGTTGGCGGCGGCGCCGATGCGGACTTCGGCGGTGTACATGCAGTATTCGTTCATGCGCAGCGGGAGCTGCGCTTCGCAGCGCGGGGCGTTGCGGTGATCGATGCCGCGCAGGCGGTTGAACTGTGCTTCCGAGGCCGTGTCGATCGGCACGTCCTCGTCCTTGATGCGGAAGCCTTCCTGGATCTGGCGGACGATCCTGGTCTGCTCCTCGCCGAGGCGGTCGTCGGCGATGAAATGCCAGAGAATCGTCGAATAGAGGGCGTGCCGCACGCCGTTGGCATCCTCGGCGATGAGGCCGGCGGCATTGCTGGCGCGGTCCATCAGCTCGGCCACGTCGCGTGAGTTCTGCGGGCCGACGCGGGCCAATGTGGAGAAGCCGACGTAGAGCACGCTGCCGATGGCGGTGTCGGCCCAGACGGCGTAGGGGAGATCGAGCTTCTCGTTCTCGCGCTGCACGTACTGCAGCGTTTCGTCGGAGGGGTCGTCGCGCAGTTTCTCGAGCGAGGTGGTGTAGGCGGCCAGCAGCTGGCGATCGCGCTCGTCGCGCTCCAGCCGCTGCTTGCGGATCTTCTCCTCCTGCATGCGGATGCCGCGGCGTTTGGCGCTGGTGAGGACGATCGGCGCGGCCATCAAGGCCAGGCCGATGAGCACGACGATCCATCCCTGCGAGCCTTTGTTCGCGACCGTGGCCAGGCCGAGGAGCGTCAGGAGCGCGCCGACGATGATCATTCCCAGCATGCCCCAGCCACGGGGCGTGCCGTCGATGAGCGAGCCCCAGAACGGCGTGGAGGAGACGGACCGCGGCGCCGGTACCTCGGGTGTATGGATCGTGCGCACGTCGGCGGAGTAGAAGATCTCCGGCCGGTGCCGGATGAACTCTCCGGCCGGGCCGGTGCTCATCTCGGCGTCATGATCGATGGATGGGTAATCACGGCGGCGGCCGACGGAAAACTGAAAGAACGAGTTCCCCAGCGATTTCTGAATTCTAAAACTCATGGCGCTCTCTGCGGTTTGCGGACTTCGTGCCTGAAATCGAGTCGCAGAGTCTCAAAGTCTCAGAGTCTCAGAGGGCTTCGCTTCTTGCCGCCTCAGCGCAAGGTCATCAGAAACGCCGTGATGTCCTGGGCGTCGTTGTCCGGGAGGCCGATGGGGGGCATGGCGGTCTGGGGATTGAGGGAGGCGGGGTTCTGGATGAACTGGCGGAGGTTGGCAGGGGTGTTCGGGACGGCTCCGTAGCTGATGGTGGGGCGGGAGGCCAGGCCGGCCAGCGTCGGGGCGAGCGATCCCTGGGGGCCGGTGGTGCCGGGGATGATGTGGCAGGCGTTGCAGGCGTACTGCGGGATGAGCGCGCGTCCGCGCTCCGCATCGCCGGCCACGAGCTGCGCGGCTGCGGGTTGCGGTGGCGGCGCGGGCGTTTCGGCCCGGCTGCACGCCACCGCGAGGGTCAGGAAAAGTAGCGTTCGTTTCATGACGCTACTGTACTTCGTGGCGTTCTATGCGGCGGGCGGCGGCGGGAACATCAGGTCGAGCTTGATCAGCACGTTGTCTTTGATCAAATCGTCCGCGGCGCCTTTGTACGAGATGCCCCAGTCGTGGCGGTTGATGGTGAACTCGCTGGTGGTGTGGACGCCTTCCGGCGACTGGTGGGCCACCACCGGGATCTCCAGGTCTTTTCTCACGCCGTGCAGATCGAGCGTCCCTTTCAGGATGTGCGTGGCGCCGTTCGGAGCACCGGCCGGGGCGGGTGTGACCGAGGTGGAGACGAACGTGGCCTTCGGATACTTCGCCACATCGAAGAAATCGGCGCTCTTGAGATGGCCGGTGAGCTTCTCGGTATCGGTCTCGACCGAATTGAGATCGATGTCGAACGAGATGCGCGACGGCTGCGCGCCCGCGTATTCGATGGAGCCGTCGAAGGTCTTGAACTGACCGTGATGATCGCGCGTGACCTTGGCGCCGACGAACTCGATCTTGCTCTTTTCCTTGATGACGGCCGCGCTGGCCGTTCCTGCCGCCGGCTGCGTAGGCGTCGTGTCGGTCGGGGTGGTAGCGGAGGTCTCCGAGACCGCCGCGGCGTGCTTCTCATCGATCTCGCTCTTGCAGCCGGAGGCCAGAAAAACGAGCGAAAGCGTGAGGATCAGACTGCATGACTTCATGGGTTGTTCTCCTTCTCTTGTAGGACGTTGGCGAAGCACGGAGGCCTCGCTCAACAGACTTGGCCGCTGGCCGGAAACGGGAGGATGTCGCCGGAATCGGCGGCGGTGTTGGTTTCCTCCGACGCCTTGACGGCCGCGGTGATGAGATCGCCGAGGACGTCGATGTCGAACGGCTTGCGCAGGATGGAGTGCACCAGGGCACCGTCGAGCTGCCGGAGCGAAGCGGAATCGCCGGCGCTGACGACGATCACGGCCGGCTTGGCGCCCTGACGCCCCTTGAGGTGCTGGATCAGCCCGTATCCGTCGATGTTCGGCATCATCAGGTCGAGCACGATCACCGCATAGTCCGTCTGATCGAGCTTCTCGATGGCCTCGGCACCGTCACGAGCCGTATCCACCGGATGACCGGCGCGCTCGACGATCTTGGCGACGAGCGCACGGATCGCCGGCTCATCGTCTACCACCAACACCCTGGAGTCCGGACCCATGCTGGCGGGAGGGGCTAGCAATTCACGTGCCTTGGGGGGGCAGAGGGCAGAGCGCAGAGGGCAGAGGGCAGAGGGAGAAGCACCGACTCAAGCATCGGTTGTTGGTGCCTTTTCTTCTGCCCTCTGCCCTCTGCGCTCTGCCCTCTGGACATACAATCCGCGCCGCATGAATGCGTTATGGGCGTTGCTGGCGTTTGGGATGACCCTGGCGGGCGGGGCGTTCGCGTTCCGTTACCAGCGCTATCTGAACGCCATCATGGCGTTCTCGGCGGGGTTGCTGATCGGGGTGGTGTTCCTCGACCTCATCCCAGAGATCGTGGAGACGGCGCACGTTCAGGCCATGCCGACGCGCACGCTGATGCTGACGCTGATCGGCGGCTTCATGGCCATCTTCCTGCTCGAGAAGCTGACCATCATCCACAGCGAGAAGACGCACGACACGCCGGGGCATCACCATCATGTCGGTCTGGCAGGCGCCATCGGCCTCTCGTTCCACAGCTTCCTGGACGGCCTGGCCATCGGAATCGGCTTTCAGGCGGGGAACGAAGTCGGGTTCGTGGTGCTGCTGGCCGTGCTCGCCCACGATTTCGCCGACGGCCTCAATACCGTCACGTTCATGCTGGCCTCGCGCAACACGCGCTGGCGTACGCTGCTGCTCCTGGTCGTGAACGGCCTGGCGCCGGTGGCCGGAGCGCTCCTCGCGCAGGTCCTCAAGATCGACCCGGCCGTCCTGGCCTTCCAACTCGCCTTCTTCGCCGGCTTCCTGCTCTACCTCGGCGCCAGCGACCTCCTGCCCCACGTCCACGAACGCCCCCGCTTCGCACTCATCTTCTCCACGATCGCCGGACTGGCCACGGCGGGGGCGGTGGTTTACGCGATCGAGCGCGTTCACGCGGGGTAACCATCGTCATCCCGAGCGAGGTGGCTGGGCGGGTGTGAGCGAAGGGATCTGAGCGTCGGGATAAACCGGCGCGGAGTCGTGAGTGAAAGTCTCATGCGAGGAAAGGAGTAGCGAACCACCTTGACCCCGAGCTATGCGGCGTAGTCGTGAGGCGAAGCCGAAGCGTTAGCAGGGGGTGTGCAGGCCGACGTGATTGAGCCCCGAAAACAGCGCATCCAGATGCCGACGTTGTGGATCCTAGCGGAAGGCAACACCGACGGACTCGATAGCGCGAGAGTTCGAAGGGTCTGGCGGGGTCGGAGAACGGGGGCATGCACACGACTAACTCCGCGCGCGAGAACCGAGAGATCTCGTGGTCGCCCGAGGAAACAGGAGCGGGCCGTGAGGGGAAGGCTAAGGCCGTAATCCCAAGATGAACGAGCACGAGAAGTCACATGCCGTCGTAGTACCTGCGAAGCCGGGGAACAAGGGAGCGGAGGCGAGAGCTGAAGCGACTGCGGACCTGGTGGAGGGAAGGCCGGCAACCAAGAGGAACCCGACCGGGAGCGTCACGTGCCGGACACAGAGCCGGGAGAGCGTGCCAAATGCCCTCGGCAGGGTGCGTCAAGCAGCGAAGCAGCACCGAACGTCCATCCGTGGCCGCAACAACGCTTCGACGCCAAGACTCAAGGTAGGAACCGGATGCGGTAGTCCCGCACGTCCGGGTCTGTGCGGGGGGCACCTGGCAACGGGTGTCCCTACCGCGATCAAACTACGAAACACATGGCCTGTGCCACGGTTTACGCATTTTGAGATTCTTTCGCTCCCTCACACCCACCCGCCCTTCGCTCAGAATGACGGGGAGGGGAGCTCAACAGCTCAAAGGCTCTTCACATTGTCCTTCGGATTCCGATCGATCAGCTTGTTGAACGGATCGATCCCGGCCTTGACCGGTTTGTCGCCGACAACGATCTGGAATGTCTGCACCGGTTTCGTCATGCGGCGTTTTTCGGAGAAGAGGACGCGCTCTTTGTCGGCGAAGACGCCGATGTCGATGAGGTCGTTGACGGGGACGTTTTTCTCTTCGCCCTTGGCGTCGGAGCGGAGCTTGGCCGAGGCTACGGTGAGCGTGACGAGGTACTTGCCGTCGGGGCGTTTGGTGGCGGTGACGCTGTTGGTCTTGTTGTCGAAGAGGATGATCCGCTCGAAGAGGTCGGTGATGGTGTCCTGGTACTCGGGCGGCGCCTCGGCGCGGAAGTACTTCACGAGCTCCGTGGCGGTGGTGTACGGCGCGCTCTCGAAGGCGTGGTCGTGGAGGAACTTGGAGAGGGCGCGGTTCACCGCATCCTCGCCGATGTAGTCGCGCAGCGCGTACATCACCAGCGAGCCCTTGCGATAGTGGATGTACTGCTGGTTCTCGACGAGCACGAGCGGCTGCTCGGCGATCAGCTCGCTGCCGCGGTCGCGCAGGTAGCGGTCCAGCTCGTACTTGAGGAACTTCTGCATCTTCTCGCGGCCGTACTCCTTCTCCATGACCATGAGAGCGGAGTACTGGGCCATGGTCTCGACCAGCATGGTCCCGCCCTGCACGTTGCCGCCGATGACCTGGTGGGCCCACCACTGGTGCCCGACTTCGTGCGCGGTGATGTAGAAGACGTAGTCGATGGCTTCCTTGTCGCGCAGGTCGCCGATGAAGCCGATCGACTCGGAGAAGGGGATGGTGTTCGGGAACGACTGCGCGAACGTGCGGTAGCCGGGGAACTCCAGGATGCGCACCTGCTTGTGCTGGTACGGCGAGAAGTTCTTCGTGAAGTAGTCGAGCGACTTCTTCACGCCGTCGATCATGCGGTCGACGTTGTAGGGATGCTTGGCGTCGTAGTAGATCTCGATGGGGATGGTCGTGCCGTCAGCCGCCTTCCAGGAATCCTTCTTCACCTGATAACGCGCCGAGAGATACGACCAGAAGCCGAGGATCGGCGAGGTGGTCTTGTAGTGGAAGTAACGGCGGCCGCCCTCGGTCCACTCGCGCTGCAGGTAGCCGGGTGCGAGCGCGATCTGATCGGACGAGGTGCTGACGGTCGTGTCGAGATTGATCCAGTCGCTCTCGCGGGAAATGGCGTTGTCCATCCGCGCCTGCATGTCCGACGGCGGCCGGGCGCGCTCGATCGGCTTGAGGCCGTACTTGCGGCGCTTGTTGCGGTCCTGCAGTTCGAAGTCTTCGATGTAGCCGATGTGCGGGAACATCTCGCCGTTGTTGATGAACGTGCCGTTCTCGACCACGCGGACGTTCGATTCGCCGTTCACGAATCCGTGCGCGGCCCAGCTGGTGTGGAACGCCACGGGCAGCACCGCACCCGGTGCCATCGGCGGGTTGAGGGTGTAGATCGAGTAGCCGAGCTCCGGGTCGGCGCTCTTCAGTTTCGCGCCGGGGATCTTCACTTCCACGAGATCGAGGCTGTTGTCGGCGAGGATGTGCAGTTCCGCGATCGGGCCTCGTGTCTTGTTGGCGATGGTGTACTGGCCGCGGATGTCGACGGCACGCCGCTCGGGATAGATCTCGACGTTGGCCGTAACGTCGGTGATGCGCGGTTGCGGCAGGTTTTCGTACCGCTTGTATTTTTTCTCGACTTCAGCCTGACTCTTCTCGGCGTCCTTCGTGGTGCGGTACTCGTTGAGGACGTTGGTGTTGTAGTAGATGTAGCAGCCGGTGCCGAGGAACGCGGCGAAGAAGAGGATGAGCATCGCCGCGGCCGGCTTCCCGAAACGCTGCCGGGCGATGTGCATCCGCTGCCGGAATCCTCCCTCGGTGCCCCGCACCCATAGCAGATGTCCGACCACGAACAGTGTGGCCACGAGCAGGAGCCAATAGGTGTCGAACCAGAACAGCGGCGCGGCGAAGTGGCCGAAACCGTTCATGTCGGAGTACTGATTCGGCGGGGTGCTGGCGAAACGGTAGAGGCGGAGCTCCAGGTCGACGGCCGGGAGGATGCGGTTCAGGACGAACCAGACCAGCACGCCGAGGAAGCCGACGAACTTCAGGTTCGGATCTTGGACGTTCTTCGCGGAGATGGTCAGGAAGATCTGCATCAGGAACGCGAGGCCGGCCATCAGCACGAGCCATACGCCCATCTGCAGGAACACGCCCTTGGCATAGAGCGCCAGCTCGAAGTTGTAGTAGCCCTTGCCGACCTGCACCAGGATGGCGGTCAGCGTCGCCGCGGCCAGCGAGGTGAAGATGACCAGGATGAGCGCGGTGAACTTCGACGACCAGAGGACCCAGGTCGGCGTGGGCAGGGCGTCGTGCACTTCGTGCATTTTCAGCGAGCGCTCGCGCCAGACGATGTCTCCCGCGTAGAACGCGGCGATCAGCAGCGCGAAGATGCGGAACGCGCCGTCGATGATGTCGATCATCTCCTTCGTCACGGGGTAGAAGTTCGTGCCGAAGATCGGGTTGGTGGTGACGGCGCTGCCCCACACGTTGGCCACGCCGAGGAAGACCATGATGATGAAGGGGATGCTCTTGAAGACGGAGACAGACTCGCGTTTCGTGGACGCGAAGTACTGCCGCCACGAGCCGGCGCGGCTGAAGGTCTGCGAGGTGGCTGGCAGGACGATCGGGCTCCGCGTCACCGGCGCCTCCACGAGCGCCTCCGCTTTCTGCGCCCGGCGCGACTTTTTCTTGGCCTTGCGCGTGCCGGTGGTGAATTCGAATTTCCAGTAGGCGAACGCCAGGATGGCCAGCGCCACGCCGATCCACACCAGGCGGTTCCAGAGGAACACGCCGCCGATCGGCAGGAGCTTCGTGTTCTTGTCGAAGACCGTCCAGTAACGCGTGGCGATGCTGAAGGCGTTGAAGCCGAACGGGTCGAGCATCGCCGCCAGCGCTTCGTTCTGGATGTCCTCGAGCAGCGAGCTGGCCACGCCCCAGGCCACGAAGAAGGCCACCACGCTGGCGTACGTGGCCATGAGGCTGCGCGTCAGCGCGGCCACGGCGAAGAAGATGGCGCCGGACAACAGGAGGTTCGGCAGCACCAGCGCCAGCACCGAGAAGACGTAGGACCAGAGGTCGAACGGCCCCAGGCGCTCCTTGTCGATCCACGGCATCAGGCTGCCGATGATGATGGCCGTGGCCACCCCCATGTAAACGAGCGTGGCCACGATGAACGAGCCGGTGAATCGTCCGAACAGGTACTGCCACTTTTTGATCGGGCTGCTGAAGAAGAGCGCGTCCGTGCCCAGCTCGAAGTCGCGATGGACCGAGTTGGCCACGAACGCGGTGGTGGTGAGCACGCCGAAGACGCTCATCACCAGCATGAACAGCATGATCACGTACGGCGCGTTGCGGTTGACCGCCCCCACCGCGCCGCCGATCTGCACGCCGTCCGTCGTCACCGCGCCGAACGTCAGCAGGAAGTAGACGACGAAGAGGATGTAGAAAAGCGGCGCTTTGAGGTGGTACTTGAGCTCGAAGCTGGTGATGGCTTTGAACAAGATTCGTCTCCGGCTGCTCTCTCTGGCTACGCGGCTTTTTGTTCGGCGTGATGGAGCGTGGAGAAGTAGACGTCTTCGAGGCTGGCCGGCACGGGCTCGAATCCCTCGGGCTGCGCATCGCTGTAGACGTTCACGACGGTCTTGCCGGCCACGAGCTTCGTCGAGATCACGGCATACTCGTTCTGGTACGCGGCCAGCTGGTCTTTCGGGATGACCCGCCGCCAGATCTTTCCTTCGACCTGGCGCATCGATTCGCTCGGATCGCCTTCCACCAGCACGCGGCCGCCGCTGATGATGGCCATGCGGCTGCAGAGATCGCTCACGTCTTCCACGATGTGCGTGGAGAGGATGACGATCACGTTCTCGCCGATCTCCGCCAGGAGGTTGTGGAAGCGCACGCGCTCGCCGGGATCGAGTCCCGCCGTCGGCTCGTCGACGATGATCAGGCGCGGATTGCCGAGCAGCGCCTGGGCGATGCCGAAGCGCTGGCGCATGCCGCCCGAGAACGTGCCCAGGTTCTGCTTGCGCACGTCGTAGAGATTCGTGCGGCGCAGCAGCGCGGCCACGGTCTCCTTGCGCTCGGCGCGATGGTGGATGCCCTTGAGGATCGCGAAATGATCCAGCAGGGCCTCCGCCGAAACGCGCGGATACACGCCGAACTCCTGCGGCAGATACCCGAGCACGCGCCGGACGTCATCCTTCTGGCGAAGGACGTCGATGTTGCCGAGCATGATCGAGCCGGAATCCGCTTCCTGCAGCGTGGCAATCGTCCGCATCAGCGTCGACTTGCCCGCGCCGTTCGGGCCGAGGAGACCGAACATCCCCGTCGGGATCGTAAGAGCGACATCCTGCAGAGCCTTGACGCCGTTCGGATAGGTCTTGGAGAGGCCGGAGATGGTCAGAGAGAGTGACATGCCCACCTTTACGTTGCTCGTGCTGGTTAGGTTTCGTTGATTGCGGGACGGACGGGGGAGTCGCAAAGTCTCAAAGTCTCAGAGTCTCAAAGGAAAGGCAGCAAGAGGCGAAGCCCTTTGAGACTTTGCGACTTTGAGACTTTGCGACTTTGAGACTCTGCGACTCCCGTCCCCATCAACCGGCATCCGGAAACGGATTCACCTTATGCTCCACCGGCGGCAGCGACTTCAGATAGTCGTAGACCGCGCCGAGGTCTTCGTCGGTCATGCCGGAGTAGGAGATCCAGGGCATGAGGGTATTCTTGCCTTTGGGGGCCTCGGGGGCGTTGTCGACGGTGAAGTTGGCGAAGGAGCGGAAGCGGCCGATGAATTCTTCCTTCGTGGCCTGGCCGACGTACGTGGAGGGGTGCGGGGTGATGTTCGGCGGGACGACGCGGAACTGCGGCGTGATCATCTCCCATCCGCCGGCGAACTCGCGGCCGGGGATCGGCTGGTTCTTGCCGTCTTTCGTGGCGTGGCATTCGGTGCACGCCGCGATCGTGACCAGGTATTTTCCGTACGCCGCCGCGCTGCTGCGGTCGGGGGGAGGCACCGGACCGTCGAGCGGCTTGGGCATGAACTTCACGATGAAGTTGAGCGGCGGGTTCAGCGACTTCTCCGGCTTCTGATAGCGAATCGGCTTGAGAGAGCGCAGGTAGACCACGATGGCCTTCGCGTCGTCGTCGCTCATGCTGCGGAAGTGGCTGTACGGCATGATCGCGAAGAGCGCCTTGCCTTCGCGGTCGACGCCTTCGCGCATGGCCCGCAGGATCTCGCCGTCCGTCCAATTGCCGAGGCCCGTTTCCGGATCAGGAGTGATGTTCGCGGCGGGCAGCGTGCCGGGGAAGCCGATCTTGTCGTCCCAGACGAAGCCGCCCACGCCCTCGCGTCCGGGCTTGAACGGCAGCGCGTACTGGTACGTGCGCTCGGAGTGGCAGTCGGTGCAGATGCTGACGTGATGCACGAGATACTCGCCGCGCGCCAGCCGCTCCGGCGTCGATTCCACTTTTTCCGTGACGGCCTCGCGCTGCGCCGGCTTCCGCAAAGAGAGCCACGCCACGCCGATTGCGGCGAGCGCGACCACGACGAGCAAGACAATTCCAACGACCTTGAAGAAGGTTTTCATGTGCGTTCCCTCGGACCCGATTTGGTCGCGTATTCTACGCGAACGTCCGGGCCGCCGGACGTGTTGTGATTGCTATGGAGATGATGGTCATCGAGACGCCGATCGGCGCACTGAACGCCCTGGTGGACGAAGCGGGGAAGCTGGTGGAGTTGCACTTCGCCGAGAAGCAGTCGGCGGTCGGCAGTCGGCGGTCGGCAGTGGCAGAGGCGCCGGCCGGGAACTGGCCTGTCGCGACACAGCTCTTCGAGTATTTCTCAGGGAAGCGGCAGGTGTTTGAGCTTGATCTCGCGCCGCGAGGGACGGAGTTTCAGCTCGCGGTGTGGAACGCTCTCCTGGCCATTCCGTACGGCGACACGATCTCGTACGCCGAACTGGCGCGGCGCATCGGGAAGCCGAGCGCGGTGCGTGCGGTCGGTGCGGCCAACGGCGCCAATCCGATCCCGGTCATCATTCCGTGTCACCGCGTCATCGGCTCCAACGGAACACTGACCGGCTATGGCGGCGGCATCGAACGCAAGCAATGGCTGCTGGCCCTCGAAGGAAGGAGATTGTTTTAGTGCTCATCGCATCCCTGGTTCTGGCCGCGACTGTGGTGTCGCCGGCCCCCGTGCTCAAGCATTACGAAGCGAACGAATCGAAGAAAGTGGTGCCGATGTTGTCCGAGGTCATTCAGTTCTCGACGCATCAATTCGATCCTGAAGCCCACGCCGCTCAGAAGGCGTGGCTGATGAAGACCGCCGCGGACCTCGGGTTCGTGGCCCGCGATGCCGGAAAGATCACCGAGATCGAATTGCCGGCCACCGTGTCCCCGTCAACGGCGCCGGTCCTCGGTCTGGTCATCCACGGCGACGTGCAGCAGGCCGACGCCGAGACCTGGTCGTTCCCGCCCTTCTCGGGCGGCGTCGCGGACGGTTACGTCCTCGGGCGCGGCGCCGCGGACGACAAGGGTCCGCTCATTCAGGCGCTCATGGCCATGAAGGCGCTCGCGGCCAGCAAGTTGAAACGCACCCACACCATCCGCCTCATCGTCGGCAGCGAGGAAGAATCGGCCGCAGGCGAGATGACCGAATACCTGAAAGACCATCAGCCGCCCGACTACTCGCTCGTCCTCGACTCCGAGTTCCCCGTCGTCGTCGGCGAAAAGGCCTGGGACGGCCTGGCCATCGTGACGCCGCGCGCCCCCCGCGACAGCAGCGCAAAATTCTTCGTCGACTCCTTCGAAGCCGGCCTCGGCCCGAGCATCGTTCCCGAGCGCGCGGAAATCAGGCTACGTTGGAAAAAGGACAGCGCGCCCGATTGGACGTCGCTCGAATCCGGGCTGACCGCGGCCAGGGCCAAGATGCCCGAAGGGACGCGCCTGGCCTTCCTGGCCGACGACGTTCAGATGCGCATCGTCGCCTACGGAAAATCGGCCCACGCCGGCGTCAACCTCACCGGCGGCCGCAACGCCCTGGTCGGACTCGCACACGCGCTGGAAGGCAAACTGCCCGCCGGCGGCGTCGACGACATCCTCAAATTCGTGCGCATGGCAGGCGTCGATCTCTACGGCACCGGCCTCGGCATCACCGACAACGATCCGGTCTGGGGACGCTACGCCGTCAACATCGCCACCGTGAAACCCAAGGAAGAAGACGAGACCCAACTCATCCTCTTCATCAACCTACGCCGCACCCCGCCGCGCACCGGAGCGGAATCGAAAGCGCATCTCGAAGCGGTCGTGAAGAAATTCAACGAAGCCAACGGCTCCGCCTTCACCGTGGCCCCCGAGCTCTCCTACTTCCTCGACGAACCGCTCGGCTTCGACACCAACGCCAAGATCGTCAAGCGCCTGATGAACGTCTACTCCCGTGCCACCGGCGTCAAAAACCCCAAGCCCGCCATCTCCGGCGGCGGTACGTACGCCAAACGACTCCCCAACGCCATCGCCTTCGGCATGTGGTTCCCCGGCAAACCCTACCCCGGCCACGACACCGACGAAAAAATCCCTATCGAGGATCTGCACCGCGGCGCCCGCGTGCTGATTCACGCGCTGGTGGACATTGCCACGGGACCGAAGATCGAGGGAGCATTCGCGCCGTAACGTCCCCTTGTCATCACGCTGTTCACAGCGACCAACCCGGCGAATCCTGCATAATCTGCATACTTCAGCCATTCCATGGTGATCGCGAAGGGTGTCTCTCTGGGGCCGTACGAGATCATTGCCCACCTCGGCTCAGGTGGAATGGGCGAGGTGTGGCGGGCCCGCGATCGGCGCATCGGACGCGACGTGGCGATCAAAGTCCTGCCCGAGGCCTTTGCCCCCGGGGATGAGCGCGTCCTGCGCTTCGAGCAGGAAGCGCGTGCCGCGGGTGCGCTGAATCATCCGGGCCTGGTGACGATTTTCGATGTCGGCTCTGTTCACGGAGCGCCGTATATCGTCATGGAACTGCTCGAGGGAGAGACGCTCCGGGATGCCCTCGGAGATATGAAGCCAGTCGCGCTTCCCCTCCGGAAAGCGATCCATTACGCCAGCCAGGTCGCCTTCGCGCTCGGCGTCGCGCATGAAAAGGGGATCATCCATCGCGATCTCAAGCCGGAGAATCTCTTCGTCACGTCCGACCGTCGCGTGAAAATCCTGGACTTCGGTCTGGCGAAACTGGCGCACGACACCACGGATGCCGACGGCCGGCGCAAGACCTCCAAACACCTCACCTCGGCGGGCATCGTTGTCGGGACGCCGCTCTACATGTCCCCCGAGCAGGTCCGCGCCGCTCCCATCGATCATCGAACCGACATCTTCTCTCTCGGCTCGGTCTTGTACGAGATGATCACCGGCCGTACCGTGTTCGAGCGCTTCACCGCGGTGGAGACCATGCACGCCGTGCTCACCGACGAGCCGCCGCCCATCGAGTCTCCGGAAATTTCGCCCGCGCTGGAAGCCACGATCCGCCACTGCCTGGAGAAGGATCCGCGGGAGCGCTTTCAATCGGCGCGCGATCTCGCCTTTCACCTGCAATCCCTGCCCGAGATGCAGCGGGTCACGGCCAGCAGCCACAGGGCTTTGCCGCGCCAGCGACCACGGTGGTACCGCGCGGCCGTCATCGGCCTGCCGGTGGTGCTCGCCCTTGCGGCGGGAGGATTCGTTCTGCGCGGGTTGCGCCCCGATTCGTCGCTGGCGGTGACACCCACGTACAAGCAGCTGACATCCGCCGATGGGCTGGAGATCTTTCCGACGCTCGCGCCGGACGGAAAGTCGTTCGCCTACGTCTCGTCGCAGTCGGGGAATCGCGACATCTACGTGCAGCGCGTCGACGGACGCGCGGCCATCAACATCACCGCCGATTGGCAGGACGACGACTCGGAGCCGGCGTTCTCCCCCGACGGCTCACAGATCGCCTTCCGGTCGGAGCGCGAGGGAGGGGGGATCTTCGTCATGAGTGTGACCGGAGAGTCCCCGCGCCGCCTCACGAACTTCGGACACAACCCGGCCTGGTCGCCGGACGCGACGCGGCTGGCCGTCGGCACCGATGGGATCGAGCTGCTGCCGCACAACCGCGCCCGTATGAGCGAGCTCTGGATCGTGGATGTGCGCAACGGCACCAGCCGTCCGCTGGCCCAGCCGCACAAGGGTGGACCGGACTTCGGGTCAGACAGCGATGCCGTGCAGCCCAGTTGGTCACCGCATGGAAACCGCATCGCCTTCGGGGGTCAATCAGCCCCGAACATGCAACGCGACATCTGGACGATCGATCCGAATGCGCCGGAACCGAAGAAGACCGTCGTCCGCGTGACGGAGTCCGCCCTCAATTGGAATCCGGTCTGGTCGCCCGACGGCAAGTACCTCTACTACGGCAGCGATCGCAATCGAACGCTCAATCTCTGGCGCGTGCCGATGAATGAGGAGACGGGCAGGCCGACGGGCATGCCGGAACTGGTGGCGCTGCCCGCATCCGTGGCCGGCCACTTCACGTTCGCCAAATCCGGGGAGTTGGCCTATGTGGCCGTGGCGAACTCGTATCGTCTGATGGCGGTACCGTTCGACGCGAACACCGCCGTGCTCGGACCGCCGCGGCAGCTCCTGGCCGGTTCGCAGGAGATTTACACGTTCGCCCCGTCGCCGGACGGCAAGGTGATCGCCTACACGACGGGCGGCTGGACGCAGGAAGACGTGTTCATCGCCGATGCCGACGGGACGCACGTCCGGCAATTGACCAATGATGACGCCAAGGATCGTTCCGTGGAGTGGTCGCCGGATGGAAAGGCGCTGTACTACTACTCGAACCGCGGCGAAGACGGGTATCGGATCTGGAGCATCCGTGCGGACGGCAGCGGTCTGACCCGGGTCACCGATGATGCCGATTTGAAGCGGATCGGCGCACGGCAACTCTATTGGCCCGTGCCCTCGCCGGATGGACGGACCTTGATCGTCCGAACGGATCGGGAGGTGTCCGCGCTGGTGCATCTCGATCGCCCTGCCGGACGGCAACTCGAGCCCATTCCGGTTTTCCTCGTAACGCCCAAATGGTCGCCGGACGGGAAATTCATCGCCGGCCGCGATCAGATCGTGAGACCGAACGATCTCCGAGGACGGATCCTGCGTTACTCACTGTCGACGCGAAGCGCGGAACCATTGTCGGAGAACGGTTCTTCGCCGCATTGGACGCCCGATGGCCGGAAGATCGTCTACTTCGAACGGCAGAACATCCGCATCCTCGACCTCGAAACCGGTGCGGCGACGGCAGTGCCGTTCCAATCGATCGCCGGCGTGCCCGTGGATGTGACGGCCATCTCCACGCGATTGTCGCGCGACGCAACGACCGTGTATGTGAGCCAGACCATCCGTCAGGGCGACATCTGGATCGTCCGGAATACCGGATTGCCCGCATTTCAAAGGTAGGGTTTTTCATTGGGATGGAACTCCTTCATTGAGGCTTCCGGGTCCAAGCCTAAGGAGGAGAGACGATGCCGAAGATCAAAGACCTCGGAATCAGTGCCGTTCCACTCGCCCGCGGGGAGAAAGATCCCGGCGCGCCCATGTATTGGATGTGTGTACCACAGGATTCGAATCAAACCCGTCCACCGGAACCGTGCCATCCCACTCCGCCGCAGTGTCATCCGACACCGACGCCGAAGCCGGCGCAGGACCGCGGTTTGCCGCACGACGCAGTCGTGCAGCTGAGACAGCAATTCCGGCAGCAGATCAGTAGGTAGCTTCACAGCCAGGTGGGGGACCCGGAAGCTTCTTCCATGGCCATGTCAACACTCGACGAGCGGCATTCCGGAGTGGTCGTGAACTACACCGATCCCTTCGTGTTGCGCGAGGACGTGCTGCTCATTCCGTGCGCGGACCTCAGCGATGACGTGCGCGGACGCATCGCCTTCGACGAAGGCGACTTCACGCTGTCGCGCCGGCATGGCCGCGCCCTGGCACAGGTCATCGACAGCGGCACCGCGGCCCTCCTGGAGCTCTTCCGGCAGCCGCGCACGATCGTCGACGCCATCATCGAGAACAGCCGCTCGCTGGGCAAAGACCCCGAGGGCTTGTTCGACGAGCTCCTGCCGCACCTGGGAACGTTCCTGCACAACCGCGTCCTCGTTCCGGCGTGCTCCGAAGAGGAAGGAGAGCTCCGGCCGCAATTCGAGAGCGGGACCATCGTCGCGGGACACAGGATCGTCCGCTGCGCCAGTCTCATCGAAGACAGCGAGGTTTATCAGCTTCGCCACGCCGCCGGCGGCGTCGCGGCGCTGAAGATCGCCCGGAACGACACCCCGCACTTGCAATCCCTGTTCGAGAACGAAGCAGCCATCCTCCGTCATCTCGACGGTTCCGGTCTCGCGCCACGACTCCTGGACGCGGGACCACACCAGGGACGCCCGTATCTGATCCTCGAATGGGTCTCCGGCATCGAGGCCGGAGCGGCGGCTGCACACCGGCATCACGACCGCCTCTCCATGATCGAGCTCTGTGCGTCCATCGCCGCGGCGTACGCGGCGCTGCATGACTGCGGGGTGCTGCACGCCGACGTACACCCCCGCAACATCCTGGCCGGCACGGGCGTGACGCTGATCGACTTCGGCTACTCGCGCTTCGCCGGCCGGCCGCCGCGCGTTGGCCGCGCCGGCATCACGCACTTCTTCGAGCCGGAATTCCTGGCCGCGGAAAAGCAAGGCCGGTCGCTCCCGGCGTCGGAGGCGGGAGAACAATACGCGCTGGCGGCCCTTCTGTATCTTTTGATGACGGGACAGCCCTATCTCGACTTTCGCCTCGAGCGCGACGAGATGACGCGGCAGGTGGAGACGGAGCCGCCGCTCCCGTTCGCCGGGCGCGGCGTGCCGCCCTGGCCGGAGGTCGAACAGATTCTGTTCCGCGCTCTGGAAAAGGACCCGGCACGACGGTACACGTCGATCTCCGAGATGGCCGTATTGCTCGCGGATGTGCGTGACTCGACCATGCACCAGTGGACGGCCAGGCCTCTCGACGCCGGTGCGTACGAGCTTCTCGAGAGCACGCTGCGGGCGCTCGCGCCCGGTGGCGAGACCGATACGGAGAGCGATCCGACTCCGCCGACGGCGTCCATCAACTACGGTTGTGCGGGCGCCGCCGTGGGACTGCTGCGCATCGCGGAAGCGCGCGGCGATCCGGCGTTGCCCGAGCTGGCGGCGGTGTGGCACTCGCGTGCCGCGGCGCTCATCGGGACGGAAGGTGCGTACTACAACGCGGAGCTCGAGCTGACGCCGGAGGCCCTCGGCCAGGTCACGCCCTACCACACCGAGGCAGGCATCCATGCGGCCGGGGCGATGATCGCCGCGGCGAGAGGGGAGAGGGATGGGCAGCATTCGGCGATCGCCGCGTTTCTCGAAGCGTCGAGCCGGCCGTGCCCGGAGGTGGACATCACGCTGGGCCGCCTCGGCTCCGTACTGGCCGCGGCGCTCCTGCTCCCGATCAGCGACGACGTTCCCGCGGCCGCGGCAGCGCTGCGTACTTTCGGGAGGGAGACGTTGAGCGGCGTGTGGAGCGAACTGGATGCACGCCCCGCGATCCAGGATTCCCCGGAAGCCTCTTTCGGTATGGCGCACGGGTGGGCGGGATATCTCTATGCCACCATGCGGTGGTGTGCCGCAGCGGGCGACCCGCTGCCGCCGCGGCTCGCCGAGCGCCTCCATCAATTGGCGGAACTGAAGACGATGAAGGACCGCGGCGCGTGTTGGCCCACCAGGGCCGGCGATGATTCCTCGACGAACCTGCCCGGTTGGTGCAACGGCAGCGCCGGACAGGTCTTCACCTTCACCCTGGCGCACCGCCTCCTCGGCGATCCCGAGTGGCTGCAACTCGCCGAGCTCGCGGCATGGAACAACTGGGACGAGCCCCACGTCGTGGCCTCACTCTGCTGCGGAACGGCCGGCCGTGCCTATGCGCTGCTCAATCTCTACAAACATACCGGTGATCCTGCATGGCTCGGCCGTGCCCGTGAGCTTGCCAATCACGCCGCAAGCGTGGCGCAGGCCACCTCGCAGCGCCGGAATGCACTATGGAAAGGGGAGCTCGGCGTGGCTGTGCTCATCGCCGACCTGGCATCGCCGGAGCATGCGCGGATGCCGTTCTTCGAATGAGTCAGGCGTTGGGGACGGCGTCGAGGATTCCCTCGCGCACGAGAGGATTCAGGACTTCCCATACACCCTGCTCCGTCAATGCGCCGGCATGGCTCAGCGCATCCTCGCGCGTAAACGCCGTCTGTGTAAGGACGAACTCGATCAGCGGCCGGGCAGCCTTCGGAAAGTGAAAAATGTGCCCCCACACGCTCAGCGCAATCTGGTCCTCAGTGGGACCGTCCTCCACCACATAGCGTTGACGAGCCGGGCGGGAGAACCGTTGGAGATCGAGTTTCTCGCCGGGAGCTTCGAACAATTGAGCGGGAAACTTGAACCGGCCGGCGTCACGGTCGGAGATCACACAATGCCTGAGGAAGGACTCGACGGTCTCGACGTCGTCCAGCCGCGCCATGAGGATCTCTTTGAGCCTGCCCAGGGACTCCTGCAAACGCTCTTTACGCACCTCCACTGCGTCATCGTCGAACGACAGCGGAAATTCCTGGCGGAAGCGTACGTCGCTGCGCAACTGGTCCACGAACCACGTCAGATAGTCGATGCCGGTCCGGGCTTGCAGGCCCACGGTCAGATGCAGCGACAATCCACGCTGCGCCAGCGCCTCGTGCCAATGTCCCCGCGGAATGTAGAGGACATCGCCCGGAGCCAACTCACACTCCAGAACGGGCCGGCTCGGCGCTTCATACGACACCTCCGTCATGTTCTGGATCGGCTTTTCAATGGTCGGATCATAGACAGACCAGGCCTTGTGGCCGTCGATCTGTAATACGAAGACGTCATGGAGGTCATAATGCCGGCCGGCCGCGGCTTGTCCCGCCTGGGACAGATAGAGATTGACGTTGATCAGCTCGCCGGTCTCCGCTGCCAGCGCGTGCGTGAGCTCCCCGATCTTCGGGTCATAGAGGTCGATTTGATTGAAGACCAGCGAAGCGCCGGCGCGGCACCGTTCGATGAGCGAGGATGAAGTGGCCTCGTCCCGTGTTCCGGGAGCAGCCACTCGCACATGAGGGTGAGGGTGGGGCGATGCGTTCAACAGACGATTGAGATCGTCCCAATGGAACAAGCCGGCGAATTTCTTCGGGTGGCCGCGGATCAGCAGCGGTTGCTTGCCATAGTACTGCTCACGAAAATCATTGCGACGGACCGGGTCGATGAATGATTCCAGGACAGTAGGCACAACGTCACCCTCTTTGACCTGACGGGGTCGCGAAGCCGTGAAGCTGAAGCTGTGCGAGTATAGACCTTGCTTCGATGCGTATCGAGCGGCCCGTGTTCATCGTCTGCCCCCCGCGTACAGGATCGACGCTCCTGTCCTATACGCTCTGGCGCTCACCGACCGTCTTCGCCGCGCCCGTCGATGATCCCGAGCTCATCGAAGGGGTCGACGGCCTGCATCCGGCGCAGCGCGGCTGGGAGTCGAACCGCCTCACCGCGGAGGACGCATCGCCGGCCCGGGCCTCCCTGATCGAGGCGCGTTTTCTCGCCGGGCTGCAGGCGCGGGACGGCACGCGCCTCCTGCCGCCGCGCGTGCGCATGCTCGAGAAGAACGTCAAGAGCCTGCTGCGCATCCCCTTCCTGCGGGCGCTCTATCCGGATGCATTCTTCATCTACCTCCATCGCGATGCCCGCGCCACGGTCAGCAGCCTGCTCGACATCTGGCGTTCGCAGCGGATGGTCACCTATCCGGAGCTTCCCGGATGGGAAGGGCCGGGATGGACGCTCACGCTCGTTCCCGGATGGCGCGAGGTGAACGGGAAGCCGCTGGAGGAAATCGTCGCGCATCAATGGAGTGAGGGGATGCGGATCCTGCTCGACGACCTGGAAACGCTCGAAGCCGGATCGTGGTGCGTGGCCAGCTACGACGCGCTGGTCGCGGAGCCGCAGAAAGAGATCGAGCGCCTCTGCGCGCTGGCCGGACTGGGCTGGGACCGCCGGCTCACCGCGCCGCTGCCTCTCTCGGCCTCGACACTGACCGAGCCCTCGCCCGACAAGTGGCGGCGCAACGAAGAAGCGATCGATCGGGTCGCCGGCCGGATTCAACCCATCACCGACCGCGCGCACGAGTTGGTCTTACGCCGGCGCACGGGATGATGCCGTCACCCCCGCCGCGTTCACTCTCCCGATGCTGACCGACTTCATCGCCAACGCCAAACGCCTCGTCGTCCTCACCGGTGCGGGGTGCAGCACGGAGTCCGGCATCCCGGACTACCGCAGCCCCGGCGGTGCGTGGACGCGGCACAAGCCGATCTGCTTCAGCGCCTTCGTACGCAGCGCCGAGGTGCGGCGGTTCTATTGGGCGCGCTCGTATCGAGGGTGGCCGCGCTTCGACAAGGCCCGGCCGAATGCGGCCCATCGCGCGCTGGCGCAGCTCGAGGCGCATGGGCGCGTGCATCAGCTCATCACCCAGAACGTCGACGACCTGCATCAGGAAGCGGGCAGCCGCGCCGTCGTGCAGCTGCACGGGCGCAACCGCATCGTGGTCTGCCTCGATTGCGGCGGCGAGTTCCCGCGCCAGGACATGCAGGACCGTCTCGCCGAAATGAACGCGGACTGGCTCGCCGCGGCGCGCTGGGACCGGCTGCACGCCGACGAAGCCGACTTCGCGCCGGACGGCGATGCCGAAGTCGCGCACGACGTCGTCGGCGGCTTCCGCGTCCCCGAATGCCATCGTTGCGGCGGCGTCCTCAAACCCGCGGTGGTCTTCTTCGGAGAATCGGTGCCCCGCGACAAAGTGACCTACGCCATGGGCCGCGTCGACGAAGCCGACGCCCTCCTCGTCGTCGGCTCCTCGCTCACCGTCTGGTCCGGATTCCGCTTCGCCCGCCGCGCCGCCGAGCGCGGCCTCCCCATCGCCATCGTCAACATCGGCCCCACGCGCGCGGACGACCTGGCCAGCGTGAAGATCGAAGCGAAGTGTGGGGAGGCGCTGCGCGACGCGGTGGAGAGTCTCAGAGTCTCAGAGTCGCAGAGTCTCAAAGAGGCACCCCACCAACCGCCTTCCCTTTGAGACTTTGAGACTTTGCGACTCTGAGACTCGGAACGAATCGAACCTACGTCAAGGCAAGATCCTGATGTCGTCCTGCGTACGCGGGTCGACCTCGAAGGAACCGGCGAACTCGCCGCTGAAGCCTGTCACTTCGATGGTCTGACCCTGGCTCAATCCGCTCACGTCGATGCCGGTCGAGGCGCAGACGAACGAGTGCACTTCGCCCGACCCATCATCGATGAAGATGATGAACCCGTACGGCAGATCATTGATGATCGGCTGAGTGATCGTCCCGCTGATCCGGACCAGTTTGCCTTCGGTCCCCTCGCCGACGGTCCCGGTGGCCACCGGCAGCGCCTGCACTTTCGGCCCGCTGCCATGCGCCTTGATGTCCGTCACATTGATCAGCACGAGCAACCCCGGCAGCACGGTATCGCCCAGCTCGCCGGTGACGCGCACCTGTTGTCTCAGGCCGAACCCGAGATTGCCGGGGACGCTGACATAGATGCCGCCGGTGTGGTCCTGAATGGCAAACCCCTCGTCGAAGGTGCTCGAGTTGAACGCGCCGGAAGGCACCGTGACCGAGCCGTCGATCGTGACGACGGTTCCCAGAGCCAGACTGCGCGCTTCGGCGATCGAGATGACTGGAGGGTCGGCTGGGTCTGCATGAGCAGCTCCCGCGATGATCGTGAGGAAAAGGGTGACCAGGGTAACGATTCGCAACGCCGCAGGGGCCTGCCGAAGGTTTGGGATTGGGATTCCGGACATCATGATCCTCCTTTATTGATACGTCACGACGAGCTGCGGACGGTTGGCCGCGGTCCCGTTTTCGCCCGAGTAGTAGCCGAGATAGTCGTTGCCGGTATCGTCGTTGTCGTCGAGGTTGAAGGAGACGCGCAGCTGCGTCGTCCCCGTCTTGTTCACGGCCGCAAGACCCGCGGCGTTCAGGCTGCCGGCCGACCAGGTGCCGTTGGACGCGGCGTTGCTGAGGGTGGCCGCATGGACGGCCGTGGCCGCGGCCTGGAAGTCGCCGTTCTGGAGCGTCGTCGAGCCGGAGAAACCGCTGCCGTTCTGCACGTCGGCCCAGCAGGTGCCGTGCGTGGTGAAGGGATTGGTCCCGGTGAGCGAGCCGCGCAGCAGGCGCAGGGTCACGGACACGATGGTGGCGCCGTCGGGAATCGACGAGGTGTCGAACGAGACTACGGTCTTGTACTGCCGGTCCTGGTTGTTGTCGCCCACCCGCAGGGCGCTGCTGTTGCCGCTGTTGACGTCCAGCGAGCCGCCGGCGTTGGTGTTCTCACCCGACTCGAGCACCCAGCCGTCCTGGGCGCCCCCGGAGATGAAGGTCACGGTGACGGGGGCCGGATTCACGATCTGTGGAGCAGCGTTGCCGCTGCTGCCCAGCCAGCCGCTGGCGCCGGTGAAGGTGGCGGTGAGAGTGTGGCTGCCGACGGCGAGCGCCGTGGTGCTGAACGCGGCCTGGCCCGCGCCGTTGACAGTGACGTTCGAGGCCCAGACGGTCGCCCCCTCGGTGAAGGTGACGGTGCCGGCGGGCACGCCGCTGCCGGAGGTGACGGCCGCCGTGAAGGTGACGGACTGTCCGAACGTCGAGGGGTTGGGCGCGGAGGCGAGCGCGGTGCTGGTGGCGACGGGCGCGAACGGCGTGGCCGCGGCCTCGTTCGAAGCAGGGCCCTCGCCGGCGGTGTTGGTGCCGGTCACCACGTAGTAGTACGGAGTCCCGTTCGTCAGGCCGGTGTCGGTGAAGCTCGTGCCGGACCAGTCGTTCTGGATGGTCGTGTACGGACCGCCGCTCGCGGCGCCACGGTGGATGTTGTAGAGAGCCGCGCCGCTCGCCGCGGTCCAGGTGAGTGCGATCTGCTCGTCGCCCGCCGTGGCCGAGAGCGCACCTGGTGCGCCGGGCGGCAGGTTGCAGTACTGGCCCTGCTTGCCGATCACGGCATACGGGCAGGCGGACTGCTCGAGCAGATAGAGGACCGCGGCGCGGTTGCGGGCCGTCTGCGCCGGGATCACCTCGTCCGGCGGATAGAAGCCTCCCTGCCCGGACGTCACCGGGTACATCTCGAAGCAGTAGGTGAAGATGCGGTGGACGCCGTACAGCCAGTCGTTGATCGTTCCATCGCCGATGTACAGGTCGCTCCACTGCTGCGCCGTGTAGCCGTTGGTCGCGGCCATGGCCTGCCCCATGGCCACCAACGTGTCGTGATCGTCCTGGATCATGTCGGGCGGGACGTCGGTCAACGTGTAACTGTAGGGCCACATGACCAGCTCCCCGTAGGTGTGGAAGTCGATGTGGGTCGTGATCTGCTGCGTACCGCCGATCACGCGGCTGTTGACGAAGTCGCGCACGACCTGCGTCTCAGGCGCGGAGAAGGCTGAGGCACCGCGGTAGGTCTCGCTGCCCGGCGTGCCGCTGCTGCCGCCGCAACAGCCCCAGTTGTAGCTCCAGTTGCGATTGAGGTCGGTGCCGACCGCGCTGGTGCCGGCATTCGGCTGCCGGTTCTTGCGCCAGGAGACGTAGCTGCCGGTGGCGATGTCGTACTCGCCGCCGTCCGGGTTCATGTCGAAGACCATCCAGAGCTCGCGGCCGTCCACCAGGCTGGTGATCTGCGAATCGATCCCGTACTCGTCGGTCAGCATGCGCAGCGTGTAGAGGCCCATCTCCACGGTGAGGTGCTCGCGCGCGTGCTGATGGTGCGTGAACAGCACCTCCGGCTCGTCCTCGTCGGTGCCCACGTTGTCGGAGATCTTGCCGGCCCAGATGGTGCGACCCTGGTACGAGACGCCGAGGCTGAAGAGCGAGAAGATGGATGGATGGTCGAGCGCGGCCTGCTGCAGCTCCGCCACCATCTCGGCGTAGTCGTGATAGTTCGAGTCGGCCGGCGGAAACAGATTTTCGAACTGGTCCTGCGTTTCGAACTTCACCAGCGTGAAGCCGAGCTTCGACAGCGCCCTGGCTTCGTCGGCCGTGGCCTCGAGGAGGACGTAGTCGTGGCCGACCTCGAAGATGTCCGCGCCGGTGGCGGCAATGGCCGAACGGGCGCCGGCGTCGAAGACGTTGGTGATTTGGTATGTGACGGTGCTCTTCGCATACTGGGCGGCGCCGGGGATCGCAACGATGAGCCCGAGCAGCAGGGCCAGCGTCAGCCCCAGCACGGGCAGGCGATGGTGGATGCGCAGGGGAGGCGGAGTGCGTGTCATGGCCGTGCCTGCACGCGGCGTCCGGTGAAGGTGTCGGAGGCGATGGGATCGCCGGTGTCGGTCGCGGGATCGAGCGGATCCTCGCCGTCCTCGAACGTGCGGACCACGAGCGATCCGGCGATCTGGTCGCAACCCTGGCCGGCAGTCTGGAACGCGATGTCGATGCGCGCCGTGGTCATGAGGGTGTTGTCGTCGTTGAACACAAAGGCGAAGAGCACACCTCGGGCGCCGTGGCTCCCGTCCTTCTCCCAGCTCCCCTGCTGATTCGAGAAGTGGTAGAGCGGCTGCGTCGACGTCGTGCCGAAGAAGGTTCCGTCCGCCGCGAACGTCCAGAAGTCTTTTGCGCCTCCGGCCTCCTGGATCAGGTAAGTGCCGGCGCAGCTCGCCGGCAGCGCATCCCCCAAGAGTGGAACAGACGGTCCGGCGAGGACGACCGGGAGAAAGGTGAAGAACAGGGCCCTTACGATCTTGTTTCGCATGACGGAGTACCTCCTTGGAACGCAGGTGCGCTACTGATACGTGACGACGAGCTGCGGCCGGTTGGCCGCTGTCCCGTTCTCACCGGAGTAGTAGCCGAGGTAGTCGTTGCCGGTGTCGTCGTTGTCGTCGAGGTTGAAGTAGACGC
>Ga0207428_10000590_pt1 | contig 42889 bp, 38 predicted proteins | sample RhiMethybrSRZTD1_FD_187600 | JGI IMG/M metagenome (GOLD analysis project Ga0207428, IMG submission 187600) | Populus rhizosphere microbial communities from Tennessee, USA - Rhizosphere MetaG P. TD hybrid SRZTD1 (SPAdes) (version 3) | ecosystem: Host-associated > Plants > Roots > Rhizosphere >...
GTAGTCTTTCAGCGGTGCGAAATGCTTTTCGCCGAGCACAGTCAGTTCGCGCTCGACGTCGGCAGGCAAGGCATCTGCGAATTTCTTTGTGAATTCACCGACTGCTTCATGGATGAAAGTACCGCGGTCGGCGGCGCCGGGCGGGGTGTCGATTGCTTCCAGGGGAAACAACCGCAGCACATGCTTGGCGTAAATTGTGTAGGGGTCACGCAGCCAATTCTCGATGTCGGTAACGCTCAACTGCGCCGGGCGCGCTTCGGGCGGCGGCACCGGTTGCGGCCGCGACACGGGGCAAACCTTGTCGGGGTGATCGAGGGCGCGGGCATAGTTCGTGTATTTTGTGCCGCGCGCCTGCGCCTCCTTCCAGCGTTCAGAACCGACGACCGCTGCCAGTCTCTGGAGAAACCGCGAGCTTACGGTCGGCGTGCCGCCGTGCTTGGCGGCGCGCGTGAGGACGACTTCAGGCGCGCCTAAGGCTTGCGCGAAATCGTGCGCCGACAGGCCGACGCGCAGCTCCGGCAGATTGAGACCGAGATCAACCCGCATCGGACGGCTGAGCCAGGGATCGCTCCGCGTGTCGGGCGGCCATGTGCCTTCATTGAGTCCGCCGAGCACAATGCGATCTACGGTCTGCAGACGCGATTCCAGCAGGCCAAAAATCCGCACACGCGGATTACCAGTCTCCGTGCGTCGCGTGGCCCGGCCCGAGCAGATCTGGCGGAAAAGGTCAGGGTAGTCGCTGGCCGCCAACTCCAACGTTTGCGATGCCGCGCTCTGGACGATTGTTTCAAACGCCCGCCGCAATTGCAGGCCGTCCGTACTGGCGTAGGCGGCAATTGTCTTGCCGTCATTGGCAAGCATTTCAAGTGTCTTGGCATGCGCCGCGCTCAGCGTAGTCAAGCTGTGGAGCCTGTGACCCAGCGTTTCCAGTGGGGCGAGCGCCTGCACCAGCTTTCCAATCAATCTTTCGGCTATATCGAGATCAGCGGCCGGCACCAGGTTGCGGGGGTCGTTGCGATGTAGTTCGTCGCGTGTGGCCCTGAACGTAGCAAGGGCATGCGCAAGACCGGCCGAGCCGCGGCGCGGACGTGGGCCGTGCAGCACTGCACGCTCCAGCGCCGCAACCGCACGTGCATGGGCGCCCGTTCCGGCGCCAAGCCGCAGCAGGGGATGCTTGAGCAACGCCAGCAGCGGCGCCGGCTCCAAACCGCCCAGCGCGACCTCGGCGACGAGTCGTGCGAAGATTCCGGCTGGCGTATCGGCGAGCGCGTCGCTGCCGGAATCATCAACTTCGACCTCCCATCGCTCCAGCGCGGCGGCCACGCGGCGTGCCAAGGCACGATCAGGTGTCACCAGCGCGGCGGTCTTGGTCGGGGTTTCGATTGCCTCCCGCAGGCAAACCGCGATGGCAAGCGCCTCTTCTTCTGCATTGGCAGCCTCGATCACGCTGACATCTGCCATCGACTTGTCGGCAACGCCGGCGAATTCGGAGGTGCCGAAACGGCTTTGCCACTGATCGGTGGTTGCGGCTGGGCGCAATACCTCCGAAGCCAGGAGTTCGCGACCGTACGACGCCGGAGGCGTCAGCTGCCGCACGGCATTGCGCGCAATGCCGATCCGCTCGAGCAAGGCATGCATGGCGAACTGCGGATGGACAGGGGCCGGAGGAATCTTCTCGCTTTCGTTGCCGGCGATGGCGCGCCATGACATTTCGTCAAGATCGGTATCGAGACCGGGAAACACCACCGCACCGCGCGGCAACTGCGCGATTGCAGCGAGCAACTTTGCGGTTGCCGGCATCGAACCCGTCGACCCGGCGGCAATCACCGGCTCGTTGCTGCCCGCCAAGCGTCGCATTTCGGCGTTAATAAGTTGGTCGCGTCGTTCGGCGGCATCGATCGACCCGATTTCCTTCAGGCGCTCCGGCCAGTAGTTGCGCGCGATCTTCAGGAATTTAAGAGTCTGCTGCCAATACTCGTCAAATCGGTCGGGCACCAACCGATCAAGCTTTTGCCAATCCATCTGGCGCGTGATGACGTCGTCAATCAGGCGAGCCAAATCATCAGCGAGCGAGAGTGCGGCCGCCGGCGTATTGGCGATCAGCGGAGTTCCTTTCTCCGCGCGGACTAAAGGTGTCCAGCGGGCAACCAGTTGTGCGAGCAAGAGACGGCGGCCGATGTTCTCGATTGCAGGCGAGAGAGCTAACGAATCTTCTGCAAGATCACCTGTTGCAGCCTCGGCGAAAATGATCTCGTCTTCGTCAAGATCACCGAGCGCGACGATACGAGGCAGGATCGCTGCGCTTCCCTGCGGGGTATCGAGGAATACGTTCCGTGCAAGCCGGCATGCGCGGCGGGTCGGCAAATACATGGTGGCGCGGCTCAGTTCCAGCGGATCGTCGGAACCGGGAAAATCCGGAATGAGCGTGCCACTGCGCAAAGCCTCTATGAGGACCGGAAGGAAGCGCGCAGAAGCTGGGATATTGAAAACGCGGGGCGTCGACTGAGGCATCCACGAATCATACACGCTAATACGTGCAGTCGATCAATTGGTTCTTTTGCGCATGGCTGCTTCCGCCTCTTTGACCGCGTCGGGCGTGCCGACATGCATCCAACAACCGTCGAGCGGCAGCCCGAAGAGGCGGCCTTTGTTCGCGCAGCGGTCGAACATGTCGGTGAGAGGAAACTCACCCTCAGGCGCGTCAATGAAGAGAGCGGGCCGCAGGATTGCGGCTCCTGAGTAGACAAATTCGACGGTATCGCGACTGCCGCGGCGGGTCAGACGGCCATCCTGCGCCATGGCGAAGTCGCCGCGCCCGGCATAGCCGATACTGCCCGTGGTGGGCGAAAGCAGCAGCAACGCATCCATGGCCGCGGGGTCAAATGCCTCGGCCAGCCGCGCAAGGTTTGGCTTAACGCCATCGATCCAGATGGTGTCGGAATTGATATGAAAAAACGGCCCATCGCCCAGTTCGGGCAACGCTTTCCTGACGCCGCCGCCGGTGCCGAGCAACAGTCCGCGCTCATCGGAAATGACAATGCGAGGCAGGGTCCGGCGCGCAAGGTGCTGCGACACCTGGTCGGCGAAGTGATGCACGTTGACGACGGCTTTTTCGACGCCGGCGTCGGCGAGACGATCGAGCACATGGTCAATGAGCGGTTTGCCCGCGACCCGCACGAGCGGCTTCGGCATCGTGTCGGTCAGCGGGCGCATGCGCGTGCCGAGTCCGGCGGCCAGCACCATGGCGCAACGCGGCGTGTCTTTTAGCGGTGCGCTCATATGTCAGACCTTCAATGCCGGCACATTGGCGCGATACCAGGCGGCGAGCGGCGCCAGACCGGGGTGGGCCAACGACCGTTGCAGATAGTTCCAGACGCGCGGCATGTGCCGCAGATATTGCGGCTTGTGGTCGCGGCGTTCGAGCCGCGCGAATATGCCGAGGATTTTTGAGGCGCGCTGCGCAGCGAGTGTCGCGTAGCCGCGCGCGAAATCGGACGCTTCAAAGTGTCCTTTGCGCATGCGCGCGCGCACGTAACGCGACAGCAAGGCGATCTCCATCATTTCGGGTACGTCGACACGCGCGTCTTGCAGCAGTGATGCAAGATCGTAGGCGGCAGGCCCCATCAATGCATCCTGAAAGTCGAGCAACCCGACGCGCGCAACGCCTTCGCGTTCCGGCAACCACAGCAGATTAGGGGAATGCAAGTCGCGCAGCACCCAGGTCTGCGGGCCGGTGGTCAATGGCAGGAGCAATTCCTGCCAGTGTGAACGAAAAGCATTGCGTTTGATGTCGTTGATCTTCACACCGAGCTTGGGCAGGTACCAATCAAGCAGAAGCTCGGCTTCGATCAGAAATGCCTCCATGTCGTAGTGCGGCAGTTGGTAGTCGACACCGGGCTCGACCGGCACGATGGCCGGCGGTGTATCGCCGTGCAACTCGGCCAGCAGGTCGGTCGCCGCCTCGTACCGAGCTTCTATCGGCACCGGCGGATCGCCTTCGACAAAAAGCTCCTCGCCGAGGTCCTCGATCACCAACAGTCCGGATTCGCGGTCGGCAGCGAAAATAGCCGGCGCGGAAAAGCCGCGGCCGCGCAGGGCATGGGCCATCGCGATGAAAGGCGTGACGCTTTCCGCAAGATGCGCGATCGCGCTGTAAGGCTTTCCGTCGCGCACAGCCGGGCCATCCGGCCGCTTGGGAGAATTCATGAAAATGTATGTGGCGCCATCGCGGGTCAGCCGCTCATAGCTGCGCGTGGAGGCATCGCCCTGGATGCGCCGGCGCGTCGCGCGGCCGTAGCCGGTTCGGTCGAGGAATCGACGCATTGCAACGATTCGTTCGACACGGAGAGCGAAGCGGCCGAAGCCTGTGATGCAGGCATTGCGCGCGTTGGCGCCTTGCTGCGGCGCCAGGGTAAATGCGACGTCAAGCCGATCGGCCGGCAAGAGCGCACCGGCGCGGTCAGGCCACTCAATCACCAGCAATGTGCCTTCTTCCGCATCCTCGAGGCCGATTTCGGCAAGTTCGGCCGGGCCGGACAACCGGTAGAGATCGGCGTGAACGAGCCTGAAACGCGGCAGCACATAGGTCTGCGTGAGGGTAAATGTCGGGCTCGGCACCTCGATACTCTCGTCGCCGGCAAAGAAACGGATGAGAGCTCGAGCAAATGTCGTCTTGCCGGCGCCGAGATCGCCGGACAGCGTAATTACGTCGCCGGGCTCGATCACTGCGGCGATATCCGCCATCAGCCGGTAAGTGCCTCCTTCGTCGGCCAAGGCCGCGTTGAAGCTGTAGTTGCCGGGTGCGGTGGGAAGCATCGGATCATCCGATAGCGGATGTCGCTTTCTCACGCCAGAATCGCGTTCAATACAATGAGCCGCTCATTATTTTCATCGATCGGCAAATGTTAGTGGAGCGTTTTCACAGGCACCAGCGCGCGAGAGCGATTGCGGTCATGCCGCGGTTCGCTTTGCGGCGTGTTGTACCGGAAATTCGCAAGTGACTGTCGTACCTTGGCCGGGCGCAGATTCGATCGAGACTGTACCGCCATGCAGTTCGACGAACGAGCGAACCAGAGAAAGCCCAAGTCCCGGCCCGCGATGCTGGGAGCCACGGGAGTCCGTTTCGAACCAGTCGAACACGCGATCCTTGGCTTCAGGCGCAATACCAGGGCCATGATCGGTCACAGTGAATACGACCGAGTCCGCGCGCCGTTCCGCGACCAGAGTGACGGTATCGGCCGAAGGCGAGAAGCCGACCGCATTTGAAAGTAAATTAAACAGGATCTGCCGCAGTCGGCGCTCGTCCGCGACGAAACTGCCTATATCCGCCGGCGCGCGAATATCGAGCGTGATCCGGTTCCTGGCCAATCGGTCTTGCACGCCTTCTGCTGCGGCTTCCATGCTGGCGCGGATATCAACGTCGGTGAGATTGAGGGCCATCGCGCCGGCGTCGATCGTCGCAAGATCCAGGATGTTGTTGATGAGCGCCAGCAATGCATTGGTCGAGGCGGTGATGTAGCCCAGATATTCCGCCTGTTTCGGGTTGAGGCGCCCGAAGGCGGGATCACCGAGCAGGTTTGCGAAGCCAATGATGTTCGTAAGCGGCGAACGCAACTCGTAAGACACATGATGCACGAAGTCGATCTTGATCGAGTCGGCGGTTTCCAGCGCTTCGTTGCGCTCGCGCAATGCACGCTCGACGTTCACCGTGTCAGTCATGTCCTGGAACGCGACGAGCGTGGCACCATCGGGGAGCGGAACAGTGGCGAGTTCGATCACCGCGCCGTCACGCCGCTCGATGCGGGCTGCGATCGGCTCACGATTGTCTATCGCGGTCACCGCGGCACGGAGATTTCGCCAAATGGTATTGTCGTCGTGGAGCGCCTGGCACCAGGCCGTGATGGCCTCGATGTGGGGATGTTGCTCGAGCGCATCGTGCGAAAGTTTCCACATGCGTTGGAACGCCGGATTGTGCAGCCGGACCCGACCATCGCTTCCAAACACTGCCACCGCCTCAGCCAGATGATCGAGTGTCTCGCTCTGTACCTTGATGAGCGCATCGTAGCGGCGATGCATGTCGAGTCGCTCGGTCACGTCGTCATAGAGGTAAGTCACGCCACCTTCCGGATTCGGCGTGGTAATGACGCGCAGCGTTCGTCCATCCGGCAAATGCCAGGTGTGTTCTTTCGGCTCGACTGCGCGATAGGCCTCGTACAGCTCCTGCCGCCATTCGCGGAAATTCTGTTCCTCTGGCAATTTTCTCTTGTCACGGAGGATGTCGAGTACTGCCACGTCGGTCGGGGTCTGATCGAGGAAGCCTGCATCGAGCTCGAACAATGAGCGGAAAGCGGCGTTGTAGAATGTCAGCTTGCGATCGATATTGAATACGGCGACACCGGTCGCAAGCTGATCAAGCACACGACGATGCGCTTCGGTCATACGAACAAGCTCGCCGCGGAGGGTTTCCGCCTCGGTGCGATCGATGGCCATACCTGAGCTGCCCGCCCCACTCGATGCATCGATCACGTCGAACATGCGGCGCAATCCCGCCGCGACCGCCGGAACGCGCCCAACGTATGTTGCGCCGGTGGCGCGCGCGCGCGCGACTTCCATTCGTGCGCTTTGATCGAGAAGCTCCAGTTCGCGGGCGACGGCATCGGTGGGATTTTCAGCTTCCACCGCGCGGGCATACGCAGAATTGACGAAGATCAGCCGTCCGGCCGCATTGCGAGCCCAGACTGGCGCCGACAGCGTATCGAGAAGCGATCGCATGATTTCGACATCGCCCAGCAGCTCGTCGTGACGCGCGGCAAGATCCAGCAGCTCCTGCTCGATTCCACCGACGTCTCGCAAACGGAGGATGGCGCGGCCGGCAATAACGCGCCCTTCGGCTTCGACGGGGCGGCCGGTGCGGCTGGTCACGGTCATCGTAAATCCACGGCCGTTGCTACGCATGGTATCAACGGCCTGTTCCATACGCTGCGCTGCCGAGGCCTCCAGCCAGGTCCCGAACGCGAGCACGCGCTCGCGCGTGGCCGCAGGCACGAGCGTTGCCGTATCACCGATGATCTCCGGCTGTTCGGAAGCGGCAGGCCAAGTCACAAGAACCTGTGGCTCCGATAGCAGCAGTGCTTTGAGCCGATCGACATCAGCGCGCAACGATGCGACTTCATCGCGGGCATCGATCTCGGCACGGTCTGCGCTTCGGCGTATGCGAAACACGACCACGATTGCAAGCAATGTAAAGCCGAGCAGGGCGAGGACGAGCGTCAACGCCGTGATCTCCTGTTCCCGGAGAGTTGCCAGCGCGCGATGCACGGTGCCCACCAGCGTTGCGCCGAGTTTTGTCTCGGCGCGGACCGGCACGCTGTACAGGTTCAAAAGACTTGCGAGGACGAAGGCGGCGAGGAATCCGCCTCGCCACGGACGAGAACGCAGCCTCTCGTTCGCCGCCCGGATTGGCTCCGGCATTCAGGCTTGCCCCAGAGATGCAGGCGGCGTCCGCCACGCCGCGCCGCGAATCGTTCGACTTTACCCCCAAGGCGAATCGCGCCGAAAGAGTCCAGACCGTGAACATGCTTTATGAAAGGGCCTGAATTCAGTGTCTTAGGCGCTATTTCAGAGATTCGGGAGGCTTCAACCTCCAGTCGAGCCGAATCCTCCGCTTCCGCGTGAGGTTTTGTCGAGAGACGCAGCTTCTACAATATGAGCGCGTACAAGTGGCGCGATAACCAACTGTGCAATCCGCATGCCGCGGGAAACAACAACCGATTCGCTGCCGAGATTGACCAACAGCACCTGAATCTCGCCCCGATAGTCCGCATCGATCGTGCCGGGCGAGTTGAGAATGGTGAGACCATCTCGGGCAGCGAGGCCCGAACGCGGTCGCACCTGCGCTTCATATCCTTCAGGGAGTGCTATCGCCAATCCTGTCGGAACGAGAGCGCGGGCGCCAGGAGCGATTGTGATGGGGTCGGCGGAAGGTACCGCTGCGAGCAAGTCGAACCCCGCCGCATGCTCGCTCTGGTACGCTGGCAATGGCAGGTCCTTGCCATGAACGAGACGCATCAAACGAATATCAATACCGCTCACGATGACTCTCCACCGAGTGCCTGCGAAATGTGCGCGACGAGCCGGGATGCAACCTCCTCCTTGCTCTGCGGCGGCCAGGTTTCCATCCCCGAAGCTTGGACAAGGGTGATCATGTTGCGATCGCCACCCATGACACCGGACTGCGGTGAGACGTCGTTAGCAATAATCCAGTCGCAACCTTTCTTCGCGAGCTTTGCCTTGGCATTCGCTGCAATATGCTCTGTTTCAGCGGCGAATCCGATCACCAGTTTGGGCCGCTGAGATTTTCTCTTGGCGATAGTTGCAAGGATGTCCGGGTTCTCAACCAATGGCAGCTCCGGCGTTGATTTGCCGGGCTGCTTCTTGAGCTTTTGTCGGGCGGCATTGGCCACACGCCAGTCTGCGACCGCGGCAGCGAAGATCGCGACGTCGGCAGGCAGCGCACGTTCGACCGCATCGAGCATTTCACGGGCGCTTTCAACTTTGACTATCTTGACTCCGTGTGGATCAGGCACTTGCACAGGACCGCTTACCAACGTGACGTCGGCGCCGGCGGCGGCAGCGGCGGCCGCGATCGCATGACCTTGCTTGCCCGACGAGCGGTTCGCGATATAGCGTACCGGGTCAATGGGCTCGTGCGTCGGCCCCGACGTCACGAGCACGCGCCGTCCCGTCAGCAGGCCAGTGGTTTGTGTAGCCAGCAACTTTTCGACGGCCGCCGCGATCTCCGGCGGTTCAGCCATGCGGCCCAGCCCTTGCTCGTGCGCTTCTGCCATCTCGCCTTCGTTCGGACCGACGAGCGTGATACCGTCGGCACTCAATTGCGCCAGATTGCGTTGTGTCGCCACATTTGCCCACATGCGCGGGTTCATTGCAGGCGCCAGAAGTATTTTTGCCGATGTTGCCAGCAGCACAGCGGTGGCCAGATCGTCGGCGTGACCGCCGGCAAGCTTCGCCATCAGGTCGGCGGTTGCGGGCGCGACAACGATCAAATCGGTTTCGCGTGCCAGGCGAATATGTCCAACGTCGAATTCGCTGGCCGGATCGAAGAGATCGGTGAACACCCGTTCGCCGACGAGCGCACTCGCTGAGAGCGGCGTCACGAAGTGCTCCGCGGCTTTGGTCATGATGCAGCGCACGGCGATCTTGCGCTCCTTTAGCCGGCGGATGAGGTCGAGCGACTTGTAGGCTGCGATGCCTCCGCCGATGATGAGCAGCACCTTTTTGGCGCCATCCGGCGGCGGCGGGCGAGCGGTTCGCGTACTCGATGTCGGTGCCGCCGTAGGGTCGACCGGGGTCCGCGTTTCGTCATCGGTCTGCTCGGCCGCCTCGCGCAGAATCGTCCGCACCTCGTCTTCGACCGAGCGACCGCTTTTCGCGGCGCGCAGGCGCAGCCGCTTTTTGAGCTTCTCGTCGAGCTGGCGGACCGTCAGCGATGCCATAAAATCCCTCTAACTATAAATAACTTAGCTAGGGAATGATTGCAATGCAGTCATTGCAATCATCGGCTCGCTTTTTGACCGCCTTGACGTCAAATCATTGTTTCTGTACCTAACCAATAAGTTATATAACTAGCTGGTTAGATAAGGCTACGATCAAATGCCGACCGATCGTCTGAGTGCCACCTTTTCCGCGCTCGCGGACCCGACGCGTCGCGCAATTCTCGCGCGCCTCGCGCTGGGCGAGACCACGGTCAGTGAGCTTGCAAAGCCGTTCAAGATGAGCGGGCCCGCCGTATCCAAGCACCTGAAGGTATTGGAGCACGCGGGCCTGATAGCGCGTGGCCGCGCGGCGCAATGGCGCCCCTGTCGGCTCGAACCTGCCGCACTGAAGGGCGTTGACGATTGGCTCGAAAGCTATCGCCGCCTGTGGGAGGAGCGCCTCGATCGTCTCGAGAACTACCTCAAAACCCTGCAGGCGGAGGGGAAGAAGAATGGACGCAAAAAATAGCATCGACCTCGATTCAGATCCGTGCTCGATCATCGGCAGCCGGCTGCTCGATGCACCGCGCGAACTGGTGTTCTTGGCCTTCACCGATCCTAAGCACCTGGCGCAATGGTGGGGCCCCAACGGGTTCACGACGACGACGCATCACTTTGAGTTCCGGCCAGGCGGCGTATGGCGTTTCGTGATGCATGGTCCGGACCGGCGCGATTACCAGAATCGCATCACGTACGAGGAAATCATCCGGCCCGAACGTATCGTCTACCGCCATGGCGGTGGAGAAGATGTTGAGCTCGTGCAATTCACGCAGACCTTGACGTTCGAGGATCTTGGACGCGACCGCACGCGGCTTACCTGGCACGGACGATTCCCCTCAGCGGAAGAACGTGCTCGCGTGATCAGGAATTATGGTGCCGACAAAGGCCTGTCGGAGACTATGGCGCGGCTCGTCGAATATGTCGCGACCATGGCAACAGAGAAGACCGTATAAATGTCCGTGTGATCAAGACAGCGCGCGCAAGACTTCGCGCAGATCGCCTGCGCTGCCAATCAGCCGTTCGATGTGGCCATGCATGTCTTTCCAGATCGGATAAGCCTTGATCAGCAGCGCGCGACCGGCCGGCGTCAGAGAAAGACGCCGGCTACGGCGATCTTCCTTATCGACGGAAACCTTCAGAAGCCGGCGCCGTTCGAGAGGCTTGAGATTGGCCGTAAGCGTCGTTCGGTCCATTGCGAGAAGGGACGCGACGCTACCAAGCGTCGGCGGTTCGGGCCGGTTGAGCGACATCAACAGGGAAAATTGACCGTTAGTGAGATCGAGCGGCCGCAGCACATCGTCGAAGCGGCGCGCCAATGCGCGCGCCGCGCGGTGAACGTGCAGGCACAGGCAATTATCGCGCACCAGGTGCGTGGCGGCGAGCGGCAGCTCGTTATTTTTTTCGCCGGTGTTTGACACAAGGTCATTATGTTGATATCAACTCATTTGTCAATGTCCGGCAGGACCTCGATACCGGTGTCCCCCGGTTTCGGAAAAGGCCGCAAAATCGGCCACAAATAAGGAGGATCGAGTCATGCAAGTTCAGCCCTACCTGTTCTTTGACGGCCGCGCCGAAGAGGCGATCGAATTCTACAAGAAGGCTGTTAACGCCGAAGTTGGCATGCTGATGCGCTGGAAGGACAGTCCCGAAAAGTCGATGTGCACGCCGAACAACGAGAACAAGGTGATGCATGCTTCCCTCAAGATCGGGAATACGCAGGTCATGGCGTCCGATGGAGAAAATAAAGGCCATCCGGATTTCAAGGGTTTCGCACTTTCGCTCGATGCCAAGGACGAAGCCGACGCCGATCGTCTGTTCAACGCTCTGTCGTCGGGCGGAAAAGTCACGTTGCCGTTGACCAAGACGTTTTTCTCGCCGCGTTTCGGGATGCTCGCGGACAAATTCGGCGTGAACTGGATGATCATCGTCGAGCCGAAGTGAGTCCGTCAGAAGGGGACGACGTAATGGTCGAAGATTTCGTGATATCGCGCACGTTCAATGCGCCGCGCGACTTGGTCTGGAAGTGCTTCACCGATCCCGAACGTATGAAGGAGTGGTGGGGCCCGAAAGGCTTCAAAGTAATTGCATCCAAAATGGATCTGCGGCCTGGCGGCAGCTATCACTACGGCCTGCAATCTCCCGCCGGGCAACCGATGTGGGGCAAATTCGCCTATCGCGAAATCGTCCCGCCGGAAAAGTTGGTGCTTATCAATTCGTTTTCGGACGAAAAGGGTGGCACGACGCGCCATCCGGGCCACGAGAGCTGGCCCTTGCAGATGCTTTCGACATTCACGTTTGAGGATCTGCCTGGCGGCAAGACGAAGTTCACCGTCCGATGGGGCCCCTACAACGCAACGGAGGCGGAGGTGAAGACCTTCGACTCAAACCGCAACAGCATGACGCAAGGCTGGAGCGGCACTTTCGAGCAACTCGAAGCGTACCTGGCGAAAGCCACGTAGCGCCGGCAAGGACATGAGGAGGGGATCAATGACCTATGTCGATGGTCTTGTTCTTCCAGTGAAGAAGAGGCAACTGGCAACGTACCGCAGCATGGCCAAGCAGGCTGGCAAGGTCTGGCGTCAGCACGGCGCCCTGGAATTCCACGAGTGTGTTGGCGACGACGTTCCGCACGGGAAACGCACGTCATTTCCGCGTAGCGTCAAGCTCAAGCGCAGCGAGATCGTTGTGTTCTCTTACATTGTCTACCGGTCACGCGCCGACCGTGATCGCGTCATGGCGAAAGTCATGAAGGACAAGCGCATCGACGCTATGATGAAATCCAAAAAAATCCCGTTCGACGGCAAGCGCATGATCTTTGGCGGATTCAAGACGATGGTCAGCGCGTAGTCGGTAGGCGTACGAAAGGAAACAAAATGAAGCTGTAGGCGATATCACCCCGTGTCTGTGGTTCGACACGCAGGCCGAGGAAGCCGCAAATTTCTACTGCTCGATTTTCGAGAATGCGAAGGTCGGCAAAATCAGCCGTTACCCCAAAGCCGGGCAGGAGGTCCACCGCAAGCGGCCAGGATCGGTCATGGTCGTGGAATTCGAGATCAACGGACAGACATTCACAGCGCTGAACGGCGGCCCGAACTTCAAATTCAACGAAGCAGTCCCTTTCCAGGTGCGGTGCGAGACCCAGGCCGAAGTCGACCATTACTGGAGCAAGCTCACCCAAGGGGGCGAAGAAGGTCCCTGCGGTTGGCTCAAGGACAAATATGGCCTCTCCTGGCAGATCGTCCCGACGGCGATACCGAAGATGATGACGGATCCCGACCCCACCAAGTCCGAGCGCGTCATGAACGCGTTCCTGAAGATGAAGAAGCTCGATATAGCCGCCATCGAACGTGCCTACGCGGGGTAAGTACAAAATGACAGCAGTTGCAAAAACGGCATCATTCGGACAGGGAAGTGTCACGCTGACCCGCATCTTCGATGCGCCGCGCGCCTTGGTGTGGAAAGCCTGGACCGACCCGACGATGATGGCGCAGTGGTTCGGGCCGCGTGGCTTCACCAGTACCGTCGGCGAGCTCGACGTGCGCGTCGGCGGCAGCCTGCGCATCGTGATGCAGGGACCGGACGGCAACAAATATCCAATGAAGGGCGAGTTTCGCGAGGTCACGCCGCCGGAGCGGCTTGTGTTTACGAATATCGCCATTGACCAAGACGGCAAGCATCTTCTCGAAGGCGAGACCACCGTCATTCTCAGCGAGAGCAACGGGAAAACGACGCTGACACTGCAGACTCACGCCATCGGTCTCGTTCCGCTTGCCCTACAAATGCTGGCCGGCATGGAGGCAGGGTGGAATCAGAGCATCGACAAGCTGGCTGAGCTGTTCCTCAGATCAGCCGCCAGATAATGAAGGCCAGCAGGATCGCGATTACCCACAGCGCGAGCGCGGTCCAGCGGTTGCGGCGTGCCTCCGCCGCACCGATCGCCGACACGGTCTCGGGCGATAGCACCAGGCCGTCACGCGTGATGTCGTCGAACTGATCGACCAAAGTTCCGGCGCGGGTCAATAGACCCGGGACTTCCCCGAAAAATCGGCCGATTTCGCCGGCGCCTTCGACCGCGTCTTCCAGCCGCCCGACCGGGCCGAGATTGCGCGCGATCCATTCACGCACCACCGGTTCGGCGGTGCTCCACATGTCGAGCTTTGGATCGAGCGAACGGGCGACGCCTTCAACGACTACCATGGTCTTTTGCAATAACAACAGTTCCGGCCGCGTACGCATGTCGAAAAGGCCGGTCACTTCGAACAGCAGCATCAGGAGCTTGGCCATCGAAATGTCTTCGGCCGAGCGGTTGTGGATCGGCTCACCGATGGCGCGAATGGCTTGCGCAAAACTCTCGACAGAATGATGCCTTGGCACATACCCAGCATCAAAATGTACTTGGGCCGTACGATGGTAGTCGCGGGTGATGAAGCCGAGCAGGATTTCGGCAAGGAAACGGCGTTCCTTCGGCCCCAGCCGTCCCATGATGCCGAAATCGACGGCGACCAGTCTTCCGTCATCGTCCACGAACAAATTGCCTGGATGCATGTCGGCGTGAAAGAAGCCGTCGCGCAACGCGTGGCGAAGAAAGCTCTGGATCACTTTGTGCCCAAGTTCCGGCAGATCGAAGCCCTTGGTTTCGAGCGCACGGTGGTCGCTGAGGCGAATCCCGTCGATCCATTCCAGAGTAAGGACTTCTCGCGCGGTGCGGTCCCAGTCAACGGTGGGCACGCGAAAGCCGGCATCTTCACGCGTATTCGCCGCCATTTCGGACGCCGCCGCCGCCTCTAGCCGAAAATCCATTTCGATCGCGACCGAGCGCGCCAAAGTAGACACAACCTCGATCAAGCGCAGGCGGCGCGCCTCCGCCGACAACGCCTCGGCGTTGCGCGCCGCAAAGAAAAAGGCATCGAGATCTGATTTGAAGCGCCGCTCGATGCCGGGACGGAGGACTTTGACCGCTACCGTCTTGCGACTGCCGTTCACCTCGATCTCAGCGCGGTGAACTTGTGCGATCGATGCGGCGGCGACGGCAGGTCCGAAGCTTGCGTAAAGTGCAGATAGCGGCTTATCGAACGCGGCGGCGATCGCCGCTTCGGCTTCGCCTTGCGGAAACGGCGCCATCTTGTCCTGGAGACTTTCGAGGTCGCGAGCGAGCGCGGTGCCGACGACATCCGGCCGCGTGGCGAGAAACTGACCAAGCTTGACATAGGTCGGCCCGAGCCTGGTCAACGCAGCGGCGAGGCGATTTTCACCGCTTTTCGCAGACGGCCGCTCGATCAGGCGGGCAAGCGCGACGGCAGTCTTGGCAGGCAGTGGCAGAGGTCGCGTATCGATCAGGGCAAAGACACCCTCGCGCGCGAATACGAAACCGGCGCGCGTCAGACGCAGCAGGTGATAAAGCGCAGCAATCACAATCGCCAGCCTGAGTGCAGCGCCACGACGCCACCGGTCATCGGCCTAAGCGATACACGGCGGAAGCCTGCGGCTTCGATCATCCGCGCAAATGCCTTCGGCTTGGGAAATTTGCGGATCGATTCGACGAGATATTGATAGGCGTCGCGATCTCCCGTCACAACCTCGCCCACACGCGGGATCACCTGGAACGAATAGAGTTCATACAAGGTATCGATCCCGGGCACGTCGACCGAGGAAAATTCGAGGCACAGAAACCGTCCGCCGATCTTCAACACGCGATACGCCTCGTCAAGCGCCTGTTCAATGCGGGGAACATTGCGGATGCCGAAAGCGATTGTGACGCAGTCGAAGTTGCGGTCGGGATAGGCCAACTCTTCGGCATTGCCTTGCTCGAACGTGACGACGCCGTCGAGTCCACGCGCCGCGGCACGTTCGCGCCCCACCTCGAGCATATCGGCGTTGATGTCGCAGACGGTTGCGCGAACGCCGTGGCCGCCCGCATCGACGATGCGAAAGGCAACATCACCGGTGCCACCGGCAAGGTCCAGCACATGGAAATGCCGCTCGCTTTTAGGCGGATTGACCGCCGTCACCAGCGCGTCTTTCCACGCGCGATGCAGGCCGCCCGACATCAGGTCATTCATCAGGTCGTACCGGCGGGCGACCGAATGAAAGACGTCGTCGACGCGCCCCTGCTTGTCCTTAAGGGGCACGCTCCGATAGCCGAAATAAGTCTGCTCGCCGTCCGTGGCCATAGCCGATAGTCCTTTGTGGGCAAGACCATAGCGCGCGCGCTCCGGGGGCGCTATGTGTCAGCGCGGGAGCGGTTAATCATGCCCGAATTACCAGAGGTCGAGACCGTGCGGCGCGGCCTGGCGCCCGCCATGGAAGGCGAGCGCTTCGACAAAGTCGAGGTGCGGCGCGGCGATCTCCGCTGGCCGTTGCCGAAGGGCTTTGCGCAAAGACTGCACGGCAAGCTCGTAGAGGGTTTGGGACGCCGCGCAAAATACTTGCTCGCCGATCTTTCGTCCGGCGACGTGCTGCTGATGCATCTCGGCATGTCGGGATCGTTTCGCGTCGGCAAGAACAGCGCGCCGGGAAAGTACTATCACGAGCGCTCCAAAAGCGCCGCACACGATCACATTGTCTTTCATATGTCGAACGGTACGACGGTGACGTTCAACGATCCGCGGCGTTTCGGCTCGATGAAGCTTGTGCCGCGTGCCAGGCTTGAGCAGGAGCCGCTGCTGCGCGCGCTTGGGCCGGAGCCATTGGGAAATGAATTCAATGCAGCGATGCTGGCGAAAGCATGCGCCGGCAAGAAGACGTCGCTAAAGGCGGCGCTCAGTGATCAGCGGGTCGTGGCGGGACTCGGGAATATCTATGTCTGCGAAGCCTTGTTCCGCGCGCAGCTTTCGCCCAGGCGTCAGGCGTCGACAATCGCCGACCGAAACGGCGGACCGAACGAGCGCGCCGAAAGGCTGGTCGAAGCCATCAAGGCCGTGCTCATGGATGCGATCGAGGCCGGTGGATCCTCGCTGCGTGATCATCGGCGCGCCGATGGCTCCCTCGGAGACTTCCAGCACAATTTCAGGGTTTATGACCGCGAGGGCGAGCCTTGCCCTCACTGCAAAGGCAAGATCAAACGTATCGTGCAGGTCGGGCGGTCGACCTTTTATTGCACGAGTTGCCAGAAATAGCCCGTTCGGCTGTCATGGTCCCGGATTGCCGGGCTGAGGCTGGCAATGACAGAGTGTGAAGGCCGAAGCACCGGGGGATAGCCATGCGAACATTCGCAATCGCTTCCATTCTCTTCACCGCCACGATGACCATTGCGTCGGCTGCGGACTATCCGGACCATCCAGTCCGGTTGATCGTGCCGCAGGCACCGGGGAGTGCTACCGATAACGCGGCCCGGCTTCTCGGAGCAGTGCTGAGCCAGGAACTGGGACAACAGATCATCGTCGAGAATCGTCCCGGCGGCGCGCTGACGATCGGGCTTGATCTGGTCGCCAAGTCTCCGCCGGACGGTTACACCATCGGCATGGGACCGATTGGAGCGCTTGCAATCACGCGCCACATGGTTTCGAAGTTGCCCTACGACATTGAGCGTGACTTTCAGCCCATTGCCCTCGTTACGCGCGGACAAATGTTGCTCGCTGTTTCGCCGAGGCTACCTGTGAGCTCGGTCAAGGAATTGATCGAATACGCCACGCAGAACCCCGGGAAGCTCACCAATGCTTCATCCAGTAACGGCTCGCCGGGCCATGTCGGTGCCGAGCTTTTCAAGTATATGACCGGAACGAAAATCGTTCATGTGCCCTACCGTGGCGGCTCGCTGGCGATCAACGATCTCATTGCGGGACACGTCGACTTAATGTTTGAAAGTCTGCAATCCATCGCGCCATTTGGCCGTGACGGCAAGGTTCGTGCACTGGCGGTTACAGGCGACCACCGCTCTCCCTCGTTTCCGGATTTACCGACCGTCGCGGAAGCAGGTGTGCCCGGCTATATCGCCGCCACCTGGACCGGCGTCATCGCGCCGGCCGGCGTGCCGCGGCCGATCGTCGACAAACTGAACGCGGCGATCAACCGAGCGCTCAAGTCGGAGGCCTTCCTCGATAAATTCTCCAAATTCGGCGATGAACCGGGTGGCGGCACTCCCGAGGAATTCGCAGCGACAATTAAGGCCGATTCCGCCAAATGGGCGGATGTGGTGAAACGCTCGGGTGCCAAGCTCGACTGAATCAGGATCAGCCATGACCTACGAGAATATCGTTGTTGAAACAAAGGGCCGCGTCGGAATTATCCGCCTCAACCGCCCGCAGGCCCTCAACGCGCTCAACAAGGCGCTGATTGCCGAGTTGACGCAGGCGATCGAGGCCTTCGATGGCGACCACAAGATCGGTTGCATCCTCATAACGGGTAGCGACAAAGCCTTCGCCGCCGGGGCCGACATCAAAGAAATGGCGGACAAGCCCTTCGTCGAGGCCTATCTCGGCGATTTCGTCTCGAACTGGAATGCCGCGGCAAAGGCGCGCAAGCCAATTGTCGCGGCGGTGGCAGGCTTTGCGCTTGGTGGCGGTTGCGAGCTCGCCATGCAGTGCGACGTCGTGATCGCCGCCGATAGCGCCAAGTTCGGCCAGCCGGAGATCAAGCTTGGAGTCATTCCCGGCATCGGCGGCACGCAGCGCTTGACGCATGCGGTTGGCAAAGCGAAAGCAATGGACCTAATCCTGACCGGACGCATGATGGATGCGGCTGAAGCGGAGAAATCGGGACTAGTGGCCAGAGTCGTGCCGGCAGCAAGTCTGGTGGAGGAGGCGATGAAGGTCGCCGACACCATCGCGAACATGTCGCTGCCGTCGGTGCTGGCAGGCAAGGAGGCAGTCAATCGGGCCTTTGAGAGCGGCCTTTCGGAAGGGATGGCTTTCGAGCGCCGTATTTTCCACTCGCTGTTTGCGACGGAAGATCAGAAAGAAGGCATGAAAGCCTTCATCGAAAAACGCGCGCCGAAGTGGAAAAACAAATAATTATTTGCGAACACAAATAATTCGTACGATCGCCGATTTGGCGTCGGCACCGGTCGAGACGGACGGCACGTTGTGCCCACTCAGAAACGCGCGAATTGTTTCCGCCGTGATCAACCGCACTGGCGGCGCGGCCGGCTCGGTGCTGGCGAGCACGAAATTCCGCATCTCCATCATCCCGAGGACCTGACCCTGTGCGTCGAGGGCAGCCGCACCTGAAAAACCGGCCATCGGCACCGGCTGACGGAGTTCGATGGCGTTGTTCTCTGCAAGGCGCGCCTTGATTTCGGTGAGCCTTTTGGCGCCGTTCTGCTCTTTCGGATCGGGGATGCCGACCAGCGTCAGATCGCCTTTCCGGGCGGTATCCGCCACAAGCGCGAGCGGGGACAGCTTGCGTGGGCCATAGACGCGCAAAAGCGCCAAACCATGGTCCCGGTCCTCGGCCACGCGATCAGCGTCGCCGAGACCGTCCGCGACAATAACCTGACATCCCGTCGCGAGCTTGCGGTCGGTAACAATGTGGCCGCGCGCGCTCACGACCAGGCCAGTCCCGTATTCGACCGATTTTGTCGGAGCCGCGAACGGCAGAGTGCGCTCGGGAAACGGCGAGAATGCGCTCACCATTGCTGCCGTCACCGGCGCAACAATCGTCTCCATCATCTGATCAAAAAGCACGGTAACGCCGCGAATCTCGCCATCGCGGGCATAGGCGCGCACGGAAAATTTCTTCAGGCCTTGCATGCCGGTGATGACAAAGCTGTCATCGCGCAGCGCGCTCTGTTCGATCTTGCGCGTCGAGGGCTCCTTCTTTTGCTGCTCGAACAAGGCGGCGAGCTTGAACTCGGTGCTCTTGATGCGGAACGTTTCGACCTGCACTTCTCCGTGCTTCGCCGACCAGCGCGTTCCGCGCGGCGTATCGCGCGCCTGTGGCACTAATTTCATCGGTAGGCCGATGCGAACACCGGTCGCCGGATCGACGACGACGGTCCATCCAAATTCGTCATCATGCGACTGGGCGGCGGCAAGCAAATTCGTGCGCTCGACCGGCGACAGAACTCCGGTGATCCTGGACCGTGCCCGCTTCTGGTAGTTCTTGATTGCAGAGATGAGCGGATCATCTCCGTTGATCGAGCCGGTGTAGTCGCCAGACCACAGCAGCGCGGACTGAACCTTCAGACGCTCGCTCGCGGAAAGTTCCGAATCGACAGACGATTCAAGTTTGATGGTTTCAGGCGTAGTGGCGGCCGTTTTAGGCGCGACCGTCGCTGGCGCGGAAATTTTAGGCGCAACCGGTTTTGTAGCCTTGGCCGCGTGCCCGGATTTCGCTTTCACGTCCGGTTGCGCCGGTGCCGGCTGAATTCCTGGCGACTCCTGCGCCGCCGCAACTGCGACGCCGAGCAAAAGCGCAAGGGAGATCGTCGGCCCAAACACACGCATTGTAACGCCGTCCCCACGGGGTTTTTGGCCACCTTAGCCGATGGAGACCGGTGTGCAAGATGGCCTGGGGACTGCATGGAGTCCGTGCAAATTGGCAAGAGGGCTGGCCCAAAGCTTTAGGCCACCCTATACGAGTAACCACAATGCTCGATGCCAGCGAACTCGAACGGTACGCCCGTCACATCGTACTGCGCGAAGTGGGCGGACCTGGTCAAGCCAAGCTCAAGGCCGCGCGTGTTCTCGTCGTCGGCGCCGGCGGTCTTGGCGCGCCGGTCCTGCTTTATCTTGCCGCGGCTGGTGTGGGCACGCTCGGCGTTGTCGACGACGACACTGTGTCGCTATCGAATCTGCAGCGGCAGGTGATCTTCGGAACGAAAGATGTCGGCAAACCGAAAGTTGAACGTGCCGCCAGTGCAGTGGCTGGTCTCAATCCGCACGTCAGCGTCAAGACACATAGCCTGCGGCTCAAGGCGGCGAATGCGCTCGATGTGATCAAAGACTACGACGTCATCGCCGATGGCTCCGATAATTTTGCGACGCGTTATCTCGTTTCCGACGCCTGCTACTTCGCGAAGAAGCCACTCGTCACTGCCGCGGTTGGAACATTTGATGGGTCGCTTACATCCATACGGGCACACGAGAAGTCCGCGACCGGCACGCCAAATCCCACTTATCGTTGTCTGTTTCCCGAGCCTCCGCCGCCCGGCACCGTGCCAGCCTGCGCCGAGGCTGGGATCCTCGGGGCGCTGCCGGGCGTACTCGGCTCGCTGATGGCGCTGGAGATAATCCGGGAAATCGTCGGTTTTGGCGAGGGTCTGGTTGGCCGGCTTCTTATGGTCGATGCTCGCTCGATGCGTTTCGAAACGTTGAGTTACGCATGGGATCCAAACAATCCGCTTAACGGCAGCAAGCCGACCATCAAAGACCTGTCACAGCATCGAGGGTAGGACTCGATCCGCAAAAGGCCCGCGCATGCGCGAGCCGTCTTCATGCAAAACAAAACCGCTGGCCCCAACCTATAACATGGAGGGCAGGACTCGATCCGGCGGCCTATGGCCGTCCATGAAAGTCCTGATGTTGATGATGACTTTTTCGCCCATGTCGATGCGGCCTTCGATCGTCGCTGATCCGGTATGCGGCAAGAGCACGACCTTTCCGGCGCGCGCGAGCTTTACCAGCTTCGGATTCACCGCGGGCTCATGTTCGAACACGTCGAGTCCAGCACCTGCAATGTCGCCGGCCTCGATCAGCCGCGCGAGCGCGTTTTCATCGATCACCTCGCCACGCGACGTGTTCACGATATAAGCCTCCGGCCGCAGCATTTTCAGTCGGCGCGCCGAAAGCAGGTGATAAGTCGCCGGTGTATGTGGGCAATTGACTGACACGATATCCATGCGCGCCAGCATCTGGTCGAGGCTTTCCCAATAAGTCGCGTCTAGTTCCTGCTCGATCTTAGGCGGTACCCGCCGCCGGTTGTGATAATGAATTTGCAACCCGAACGCGCGCGCGCGCCGGGCGACGGCCTGACCGATCCGTCCCATACCGATGATGCCGAGACGCTTGCCCCAGATGCGGTGCCCAAGCATCCAGGTCGGCGACCAGCCGGTCCAGTCTTTGTCGGCCGTCAGGACGTGAGAGCCTTCCACCAGCCGGCGAGGAACCGCGAGGATCAATGCCATCGTCATATCCGCGGTGTCCTCGGTGAGGACACCGGGTGTGTTGGTGACTGTTATTCCACGTTGAATGGCCGTCGCGACGTCGATGTTATCCACGCCATTGCCGAAATTGGCGATAAGCTTGAGTTGCCCCCCCGACTTGCTTAGCACCGAGGCATCGATCCGGTCAGTGACCGTTGGTACCAGGACATCCGCGGTCTTCACTGCTTCGGCGAGCTGACTTTGGGTCATCGGTTTGTCGTCGGGATTGAGGCGGGTATCAAAAAGTTCCCGCATCCGCAGCTCGACAGAATCGGGCAGCTTGCGCGTCACGATAACCAGCGGCTTTTTCGTCTTCACCATCGACTCTCACTACAGAAATTAGGGGCGGTACCGCCGTGAAAGCGCCGATTTAGCCCTCTTTAACCGTGGTCGCCGACACTGCGTGCCTGGCGAAATCCGTGCTTTTTCCTACCAGATGGCCCTAACAAGACAAAGCTTCCGGACCACGCTGGGCGCCTGCGCATTGGCGGCCAGCATCGTGGCATTGCAGCCCCGCCCTGCCCAGTCGGCGGGCGAGGTTGCCACTGGCTCGGTTAGCGGCCTTCCAATCCCGCGTTTCGTCAGCCTCAAGTCCGACCGGGTCAATGTTCGCTCTGGTCCGAATAAGGACCAAGAGGTGCGGTGGGTCTATACCCATGCGGGCATGCCGGTCGAAATTACTGCCGAATTTGAAAACTGGCGGCGCATCCGCGATTGGGAAGGCGCCGAAGGCTGGGTCTATCATTCATTGTTATCTGGCAAGCGCACGGCAATGGTGCTCCCCAAGGCCAAGGACGAACTCGTGCCACTATTCGAGAGCGCAGATATCGAGTCGGCCGTCACCGCCAGGCTGCAATCCGGCGTACTCGGAGCGCTCAAGTCCTGCAATGGTAGCTGGTGCCAATTCGGCGGGAAGGGCTTTGAAGGTTATATCCGGCAAGAACGCTTGTGGGGTGCCTATCCGAACGAGAAAGTGGACTAATTCGCGCGCGGAAGCACCACAACGAAAAGGCCGGGACAGGCCCGGCCATTCAAATGAAGTCCACGATTACTGGACGCTTTTTCAGCTTTTCCGGCGCAGCCGGACAACCACGTCAACGCGGGCGATCTCGTAGCCTTCCGGGGGAGACGGCGTCTTGCCGACGATTACCTCGGCGTCCGGAATGTCGAGCACCTGATCTTCGCCTTCAACGAAGAAATGATGGTGTGCCGTTGCGTTGGTATCGAAATACGCTTTCGATCCATCGACCGCGACCTGTCGGAGCAGACCGACTTCGGTGAACTGGTGCAGCGTGTTGTAAATGGTTGCCAGGGACACCGGGACTTTCGCGCGTGTTGCTTCTTCGTAGAGCATCTCGGCGGTGAGGTGGCGGTCGCCCTTGCCAAAGAGGATCCAGCCAAGCGCCATTCGCTGACGGGTCGGACGTAAGCCGACCTCACGCAGCATCGTCTTCACATCGTGCCACGGACAGCCGGTAAGCGTCGACCGATCCGGTGACCGGCCCGCGTCAGTCACCATCTTTGAGATTATCGAAGTACGCGTCGGGGTCATTTTCTATTACCTGCACGGCCGGCCGCCATCGAAGCCAGCGAAAAACCTCCGCATTTCCAACATATACGCAAAGCACCCCTCAGATGCAACCGCCTCGCAACTGACCATATTGGTGCGGGTTTCCCAGCGGGTCGTGACGCTTTCGCCATCTTTGCCCGCTAGGTCTGGTATGTTACCAACTCGGGCATGGGAATTCAGCCAAGCCCCAAGCAAGGGCGCGCGATCACGATGGAACCGCGGCGGCACAGCTTCGAATACGAAGATCTGCTGGCGTGCGGCCGCGGCGAACTTTTTGGCGCCGGCAACGCGCAGCTGCCGCTGCCGCCGATGCTGATGTTCGACCGCATCGCGGAAATCGCTGAAGAAGGCGGCGAGCACGGCAAAGGCCTTATCCGCGCCGAGCTTGAGGTGAAGCCGGATCTTTGGTTTTTCCTTTGCCATTTCAAAGGCGATCCGGTGATGCCCGGGTGCCTCGGTCTCGACGCACTGTGGCAGCTCGTCGGCTTTTTCCTTGGCTGGCTCGGCGCGCCAGGCAAGGGTAGGGCCCTTGGACTCGGGGAGCTCAAGTTCTCCGGGCAGGTGCTGCCGACCGTGAAGAAGGTGATCTACGGCATCGACATCAAACGCGTCATGCGGTCAAAGCTCGTGCTGGGCGTCGCCGATGGCTGGCTGTCCGCGGACGGCAACGTCATCTACCGCGCCAGCGATCTTAAGGTCGGTTTGTTCAAGCAGGATCAAGCCTTACAGCCGGGCAGCGCCTGAGCCTGGGGGCCTTGCGGAATTGCCTCAGGTGGCCAATCTGTGGCCCAATCAACAATAAACCGCGGCGAGGATTTTAAAGGTCATATCACTATGCGACGTGTCGTCGTCACCGGAATGGGCATTGTCTCATCCATCGGTAACAATACGCAGGAGGTCCTGGCGAGCCTGCGCGAGGCTAAATCCGGGATCGTGCGTGCCGACAAATATGCCGAGCTTGGCTTCCGCTGCCAGGTGCACGGGGCACCGCGGCTCGACCCGGAAGAAGTCGTCGATCGCCGCGCGATGCGCTTTCTCGGCGGCGGTGCCGCCTGGAATCACGTTGCGATGGAGCAGGCAATTCGCGACTCCGGTCTCGAGGAAGCAGAAGTTTCGAACGCGCGGACCGGGATCGTAATGGGATCGGGCGGGCCGTCGTGCCGCGCGATCATCGAGGCTGCTGATACGGCGCGAAGCAAGGGCCCCAAGCGTGTTGGCCCGTTTGCCGTGCCGAAGGCGATGTCGTCGACGGCGTCCGCGACGCTTGCCACCTGGTTCAAGATCAAGGGCGTGAATTATTCGATCTCGTCGGCCTGCGCGACGTCGAACCACTGCATCGGCAACGCCGCGGAACTGATTCAATGGGGCAAGCAGGATCTTATATTCGCCGGCGGCTGCGAGGAGCTGGACTGGTCGCTCTCGGTGCTGTTTGACGCAATGGGCGCAATGTCGTCGAAGTTCAACGCGACGCCGGAAAAGGCATCGCGCGCCTACGACAAGGACCGTGACGGTTTCGTTATCGCCGGCGGCGCCGGCGTACTGGTGCTGGAAGAGCTTGAACGCGCGAAGGCGCGCGGCGCCAAGATTTATGCGGAAGTCGCTGGCTATGGCGCCACTTCCGATGGCTACGACATGGTTGCCCCATCCGGCGAGGGCGCCGCGCGCTGCATGAACATGGCGCTTGAGAATGTGAAGATACCGGTCGACTACATTAACCCGCACGCCACTTCGACGCCGATCGGCGACATCAAGGAAATCGAAGCCATCCGTGAGGTTTTCGGCCCCAAATGCCCGCCGATCTCGGCCACGAAGTCGCTCACGGGCCACTCTCTCGGTGCGACCGGCGTGCAGGAGGCAATTTATTCGCTGCTGATGATGCAGAGTGGTTTTATCTGCGAGAGCGCCAATATCGAGAATCTTGACCCCGCGTTCGCCGACATCCCGATCGTGCGCGAACGCAAGGACAATGTCGCGCTTAGCTGCGTCCTATCGAACTCGTTCGGTTTTGGCGGTACCAACGCGTCGGTTGTGTTCAAGCGGCTGGATGCATGATCATTTTGTCCAAGTGCCGTAGGGCGGAATCACGTCCGTCATCGGATTGTCGTCTCCGCGCCATAGGTGGGGCGGGCTTGCCAATCCGATTCGGGGTTCCGCATGAACAAGCTCGTTTCCCCGTACTTGCTGTCATTCGTCCCGCGTGGGCCCGCGGCCATGGCTGATCAACATACTGCCGCGGGTGGCGGCCTGATGCAGCGCAAACGCGGACTGATCATGGGGGTGGCGAACGACCACTCGATCGCCTGGGGAATTGCGAAAACACTTGCACAACACGGTGCAAAGCTCGCTTTCACCTTTCAAGGCGATGCGCTGGCCAAACGGGTGAAGCCGCTGGCCGAAGAGGCGGGCTCGTCCTTCGTGATGCCATGCGACGTCGAGGACATTGCCTCGGTCGATGCCGTGTTTTCCGAGATCAAGAAGCAGTGGGGCACAATGGATTTTCTCGTGCACGCTGTTGCCTTCTCCGACAAGAATGAATTGAAGGGCCGTTACGCCGATTCCACGCGCGAAAACTTTATTCGTACCATGGTGATCTCCTGCTACGCCTTCACCGAAGCCGCAAAGCGCGCCGCGGCGCTGATGCCGAACGGCGGCGCGATGGTGACGCTCACCTACAATGGCGGTCTGCGTGCGATGCCGAATTATAATGTGATGGGCGTGGCCAAGGCCGCGCTCGAAGCTTCTGTGCGCTATCTCGCGGTCGATTTCGGGCCTCAAAGAATCCGTGTCAACGCGATTTCGGCAGGACCCATTCGCACCCTCGCTGGGGCAGGAATTACGGACGCGCGCTATATGTTCGCGTTTCAGCAGAAATATTCACCACTTGGCCGTGGCGTGACGCTCGAGGAATTGGGCGGCGCTGGGCTCTACCTTCTGTCGGACCTCTCGACCGGTGTCACCGGCGACATTCACTTCGTCGATTCCGGCTACAACGTCATCGCCATGCCGCATCCGCAGACACTCAAGACCGCTGGAGGCAGCGTCGAGAACGGCGGGGATCAATAGTCCTTCAGGATATTGTAATCATCAGAAAAAGTCGGCCGGGGAAATCCCGGCCGTTTCATTTCGTATCGTGCCCTGCGGCCTACGCGGCCTTCTTCTGCGACGCAGCCAGATCGAAGCGATCCGCGTTCATCACCTTGGTCCATGCCGCCACGAAATCCTTCACGAACTTCTCCTTCGCGTCCGTGCAGGCATAGACTTCCGCGAAAGCGCGCAGCTGTGAGTGCGAACCGAAGATCAGATCGACGCGGGTGCCGGTCCATTTGGCCGCGTTCGTCTTGCGGTCGCGGCCCTCGTATACGCCGTCAGATCCACCAGGTTGCCATTGCGTGTTCATGTCGAGCAGGTTGACGAAGAAGTCGTTCGTCAGCTTCCCGAGCTGCCTGGTGAAAACGCCATGCTTAGATCCGCCGGCATTCGCGCCGAGCACCCGCAGGCCGCCGACGAGAACTGTCATTTCCGGCCCGGTCAACCGCAGCAATTGCGCCCGGTCCACCAACGCCTCTTCAGGCAGCATGAACTGCCGCTTGCCGCTGATATAGTTGCGAAAGCCGTCAGCCCGTGGCTCGAGCGGCGCGAAGGACTCGACGTCGGTTTGCTCCTGCGTGGCGTCCATGCGCCCCGGCGTGAAGGGCACCTTTACTTTGTAGCCGGCGTCCTTCGCGGCTTTCTCGATCGCGGCACATCCGCCGAGAACGATCAGGTCGGCAAGCGACGCCTTCTTGCCGAACTTCTTCTGGATTGCTTCGAGCTTCTGCAGAACGGTCTTGAGCTGCGCCGGCTGGTTGACCTCCCAGTCCTTTTGCGGGCTAAGACGAATGCGCGCGCCGTTCGCGCCGCCGCGCTTGTCGGAGCCGCGGAACGTCGACGCCGACGCCCAGGCGGTCGACACCAGTTGCGGCACGGACAGGCCGGAGGCAAGGATCTTCGCCTTCAGCGCCGCGATGTCCTTGTCTCCGATCAGCTTATGGTTCACTGAAGGAATCGGGTCCTGCCAGATCAGAATCTCCTTCGGAACGAGTGGGCCGAGATAGCGTGCGCGAGGACCCATGTCGCGGTGCGTTAGCTTGAACCAGGCGCGGGCAAATGCGTCCGCAAACTGGTCCGGATTCTCATAGAAGCGCCGCGAGATTTTCTCGTAGGCCGGGTCCATGCGCAACGACAGGTCGGTGGTGAGCATGGTCGGCACATGCTTCTTCGACTTGTCGAAGGCATCCGGGATCGTGGCAGCGGCACCTTTTGCCTTCCACTGTTTCGCTCCAGCCGGGCTCCTCGTCAGCTCCCATTCGTTTTCGAACAAATTCTTGAAGAAGTGATTGCTCCACTTGGTCGGAGTCTGCGTCCAAGTGATTTCGGGACCGCCGGTGATGGCATCAGCGCCGATGCCGGTGCCATGTTTGCTCTTCCAGCCGAGGCCCAGATCTTCGATGGCGCTGCCTTCCGGCTCCGGACCGATCAGCGACGGATCGCCCGCGCCGTGAGTCTTGCCGAAGGAGTGTCCGCCGGCAATCAGCGCGACGGTCTCTTCGTCGTTCATCGCCATGCGGAAGAAGGTTTCGCGGATATCTTTGGCCGCCGCGATCGGATCTGGATTGCCGTTCGGTCCTTCCGGATTGACGTAGATCAGGCCCATCTGTACGGCGCCGAGCGGCTCCGCAAGCTGGCGCTCGCCGCTGTAACGCTCGTCACCAAGCCACGTGCCCTCAGGACCCCAGTAGAGTTCTTCAGCCTCCCAGACATCGGCGCGGCCGCCAGCAAAACCGAACGTCTTGAAGCCCATCGACTCGAGCGCGGCATTGCCGGCCAGGATCATGAGATCGGCCCAGGAAATTTTCCGGCCGTATTTCTGCTTGATCGGCCACAGCAGGCGGCGCGCCTTGTCGAGGTTCGCGTTATCTGGCCAGCTGTTCAGTGGTGCGAAACGCTGTTGTCCGGCGCCGGCGCCGCCGCGGCCATCGGTGATGCGGTAGGTGCCCGCGCTATGCCACGCCAGTCGGATCATCAGACCGCCGTAGTGGCCGAAGTCGGCCGGCCACCACTCCTGAGAATTCGTCATCAGGGCGCGCAGGTCCTTGATAATGGCCTTGAGGTCGAGCTTCTTGAACTCCTTGGCATAGTCGAAGTCCTCGCCCATCGGGTCGGGCAAATTGGAATTCCGATGGAGAACCTGGATATCCAGCGTTTCCGGCCACCAGTCGCGGTTGGTCCTAGTGTGCATGACAGGGCACTTGCCCGCGCTCTTGTCATCGGTCTTTGCGTCCATCGTTTTCTCTCCCGTCGTGTTCTGATTTTCACGAGTGTGGATGGGTGTGACGTTGTTAAGGCGAGCCGTTGATAAGGTCTAATCGTATTGATTGGGTCTCTTGATAAGTCTAACTTATCGGCGTGATCACTTTGCGTCAGTTGCGTTATTTGGCCGCGCTCGCCCGCCACAGACATTTCGGGCGGGCGGCAGAAGATTGCGCGATCAGTCAGCCGGCGCTGTCGATGCAGGTGCGCGAGCTTGAGCGCGAGATCGGCGCCGAACTGGTCGAACGACGGCCGAACGAGATCGCACTCACCGACACCGGCCTGCAAGTGACGGAGCGCGCCGAACGTATTCTCGCCGCCACCCGCGATCTCGTCGATTTTGCGCGCCACCGCGATGTGCTCAGCGGTCAACTCAAACTCGGCATCATCCCGACACTCGCTCCTTACGTACTGCCGCGCGTGCTGCCGCGACTGCAAGCGAGATATCCGCGATTGCGGCTGGAGCTGCGCGAAACACAAACCAAGATGCTGCTTGAAGAACTTGTACGCGGCGAGCTCGACTGCGTGATGCTGGCGCTGCCAGCGGAAGGTGCCGATGTCGAGACGCTGAAGCTGTTCGAGGATCCGTTTCTGCTGGCGGTGCCAGCTGCCGACGAACGGCCGCTGCGCGGTCGTATCGATGTCGCGGATGTCGATCAGCGCCGGCTGATCCTGCTGGAGGAGGGGCACTGCCTGCGCGATCAAGCGTTGACATTTTGTGCGACCCCGCGTCGCGATACGCTGGCCGGTTTAGGCGCCACTTCGCTCGCGACTGTGATGCAGATGGTAGCCAACGGATATGGCGTAACGCTGCTGCCAGAGGTTGCCGCTGAAACCGAGGTGCGCGATGACCGCGTTAAGCTGTTACGCTTTTCCGAACCTCAGCCTGCGCGCACCGTCGGTCTCGCATGGCGGCGCACCTCGCCGCGACGCAAGGACTTCACGGCGCTCAGCGACATCGTCACGGAAGCGCTCGGCACCGCAAGTGCGTGGCACGCGCCCGCGCGCAAAATAAAAGGGCGGTCGCTGTGACCGCCCTTTCGCATTCGTTGATAAAAACTGCTTACTCAGCGCCGCCTTGCGCCACCTGCGGCTGCTCGCCGCCTTCGGGCCGCTGCTTGCCTTCAATGTCCTCGCCGGTGGCCTGATCGACCGCCTTCATAGACAGACGGACCTTGCCGCGCTCGTCCACGCCGAGCAGTTTTACCCTCACCTTGTCGCCTTCCTTAACGACGTCGGTGACTTTATTCACCCGCCGTGGCGCGAGCTGGCTGATATGGACGAGGCCATCCTTGGCGCCGAAGAAGTTCACGAAGGCGCCGAAGTCCATGACCTTCACGACGGTGCCTTCATAGATGTGGCCGACCTCCGGATCCGACGCGATCGACTTGATCCAGTTGATCGCCGCCTTGATTGAATCAGCATTGGCTGAGGCAACCTTCACCGAGCCGTCGTCCTCGATGTTAATCTTGGCGCCCGTCTTCTCGACGATTTCGCGGATCACCTTTCCACCCGTTCCGATGACTTCGCGGATCTTGTCGGTCGGAATCTTGAACATCTCGATGCGTGGGGCATGCTCGCCCAGTTCGGCGCGCGCTGCGGTCAGTGCCTTTGCCATCTCGCGGAGGATGTGCATACGGCCGTCCTTTGCCTGGGCAAGGGCAACCTTCATGATCTCCTCGGTGATGCCGGCAATCTTGATGTCCATCTGCAGCGAAGTGACGCCGTTTTCGGTGCCAGCCACCTTGAAGTCCATGTCGCCGAGATGGTCCTCGTCGCCGAGGATGTCGGAGAGCACGGCGTAGCGCTTGTCTTCGAGAATAAGGCCCATGGCTATACCGGCTGTCGGCCGCTTGAGCGGTACGCCCGCGTCCATCAGCGCCAGCGAGGAGCCGCAGACGGACGCCATCGACGAGGAGCCGTTCGACTCGGTGATCTCGGAAACGACGCGGATGGTATAGGGGAACTCGGCCGGCGCGGGCAGCATGGGATGAATCGCGCGCCAGGCGAGCTTGCCGTGGCCGATTTCGCGGCGACCGGGTGCGCCGATACGTCCGGTTTCACCCACCGAATAAGGCGGGAAGTTGTAATGCAGCAGGAATGTCTCTTTGTAGGTTCCCTGCAGCGCGTCGATGAATTGCTCGTCTTCGGCTGTACCGAGCGTCGCCACCACCAGCGCCTGAGTCTCGCCGCGGGTGAATAGCGCTGAACCATGAGTACGTGGCAGCACGCCGACTTCCGCGACGATCGGGCGCACAGTTTTGAGGTCACGGCCGTCGATACGCTTGTTGGTGTCGAGGATGTTCCAACGCACAATCTTGGCTTCGAGCTCCTTGAACACCCCGGCAACCGCGAGCTTGTCATACGTTGGCTCGGCGCCTTCCGGGAAGAAATGTGCCATCACCTTTTCCTTTACGGCGGCAACGGCGTCCTGGCGGTCCTGCTTCTTCACGATCGAGTAGGCGGCGCGCAGGTCCTTTTCGGCGAGGCCGAGGATTCCCTGTTCCAGCGCGTTGTGGTCCGGAACGGCCAGTTCGCGCGGCTCCTTTGCAGCTTTTTCAGCGAGCTTGATGATGGCCTCGATCACCGGCTGGAAGTGCCGGTGGCCGAACATCACGGCACCGAGCATGATTTCTTCGGACAGCTCTTTGGCTTCCGATTCCACCATCATCACCGCGTCATTGGTGCCGGCGATGACGAGATCGAGCTGACTTTCCGGCATCTCGTCGAGTGCCGGATTGAGCACATACTCGTTGTTGATGAAGCCGACGCGGGCGCCGCCAATCGGGCCCATAAACGGCGCGCCAGACAGCGTGAGCGCGGCGGAGGCCGCAACCATGGCGACGATGTCGGGATCGTTCTCCATGTCGTGCGAAAGCACGGTGACTGTCACTTGGGTATCGCAACGCCAGCCTTCGGCGAACAGCGGACGGATCGGGCGGTCGATCAACCGCGAGGTCAAAGTGTCTTTTTCGGTCGGGCCGCGTTCGCGTTTGAAGTAGCCGCCGGGAATGCGGCCGGCCGCGTAATATTTTTCGGTGTAGTTGACGGTGAGCGGAAGGAAATCGATTCCCTCCTTCGGCTGCTTAGCCGCCACTACGGCGGCGAGCACGGTCGTTTCGCCGTAGGTGGCGAGTACGGCACCGTCGGCCTGGCGCGCTACGCGACCTGTCTCGAGGGTTAGCTTCCGGCCACCCCAATCGAGTTCAACGCGATGCATATCGAACATTGTGTCTTTCTTTCATGGTTTTCGGCGAGCCCCGAAAGCCATGAGCAAGACGGCGAGAAGCTGTCGCGTGTCGTCGCGCGATAAGCAACAGCGTCTGGCGATCCTGCCATGGCGTTCGAACCTTGCCTTGTTGCAAGAGGCGATCCTTATCGGCTCTTGCCAAATCGCCGGCCGCGCCTGTCGCTGCCGGCTCAATCGAGCGAACGCGTCAGGCGCGTCCGCTGCACGAAACGCGTAGGGCACAAACACCCTGCGCGGAATAAATCATCGACGGATACCGAGCTTCTCGATCAAGTTCTTGTAGCTCGCCTCATTGGTGCGACGCAGATAATCGAGCAGCTGACGACGCTGGCCCACCATCTTGAGCAATCCACGACGCGAGTGGTTGTCCTTGACGTGGGACTTGAAATGCTCAGTGAGATTATTGATGCGCTCGGACAGGATCGCCACTTGCACTTCGGGCGACCCGGTGTCTCCGGGCTTCTTGGCATACGTCTTGATCACTTCGGCCTTGCGGCCGGCGGGTACCGACATCGGTCATCCTTTCTTGCGCACGGCTCTGCCCATCAGGCCGGCGAGGTTGAACACGCGCTTGGGGACGATCTCGCCACGATCCAGTTCGGCAAGAGCCAGAAGTTGGCCCGAAACCGTTACGTAAACCGTGCCGCGGAAATTGGGTGCGTCCCGTCCGCGCAACAAAACGGCTTGGCCTCGCTGCAGCCTTGCCGCATCAGCCCGGCTGACGGCCAGCGCCGGGATGTCGTCCAGCGCGGTCTCAACGGGCATCAAAGCGTCGGCGAGGCTACCCTCGCCGGACGCGGCTCTATGGCACAGAGCCTCAAGTTGTTCCAGCGAAATCATGGTTTCTTGGGTGAATGGGCCAACTGCGGCTCGCCGTAGGGCGCTGACGTGGCCAAAACAGCCTAGGGCACGGCCGAGATCGCGCGCCAAAGAGCGCACATAGGTGCCTTTGCCACACTCGGCTTCAAGCACGGCGTGGTCCCGATCGGGAACGTTAACGAGCTCCAACCGGCCGATCTCGACCGGCCGGGCGGCAAGTTCCACCTGCTCGCCATCACGGGCGAGATCATAGGCCCGCTCACCTTCGATCTTGATTGCCGAGTAGCGCGGCGGAATTTGCTGAATGAGCCCGGTGTAGGAAGGCAGAAGCGCGTGCACTGCCTCAGGTGAGGGCCGTTCCTTGCTTGTGGAAACGACGCGTCCTTCAGCGTCGTCGGTATCGCGCTCTTCTCCCCATCGAATGGTGAAGCGATAGAGTTTGCGGCCGTCCATCACGAATGGAACGGTTTTGGTTGCTTCGCCAAGCGCAATCGGCAGCGCGCCCGAAGCAAGCGGGTCGAGCGTGCCGGCGTGACCACAACGTTTCGCGCTGAATAACCGCTTGACCATGCTTACTGCGTGCGTCGACGTGATGCTCACAGGCTTGTCGAGCACGACCCAGCCGTGCACGTCGCGCTTGTCGCGTTTCTTCTGCTTCGGCCTCTCACCGCCGTTGTCCGAAGCTTGGGCGGAGGGCACGTGATCGACGTCATTCAGATCTTGTTCGGTCACTCGCTGTCCTCGTCGCGCTTCAGGTCGCGTTGCACATCAGGAGAGCGCAGCAGCTTGTCGATGCGCTCAGCCTCGGCAAAGCGGTCGTCGACCCGGAAGCGGATGTCCGGTGCGAATTTCAGATTGATCCGGTGAGCAATTTCGGCCCGCAGGAATTTCTTGTGACGCTCGAAGGCGGCAACGACTGTTTCTGCGTCACGTCCGCCAAGCGGCATCACGTAGATTGTCGCCAGCCGCAGGTCGGAGCTGACCCGCACCTCCGGGATTGTGATCATGTGCCTTTCGATGACGGGATCATGCACATCGCCGCGTGTGAGCATCTCGGCCAGCGCGTGACGCACAAGCTCACCGACCCGCAACTGGCGCTGCGAGCCGCCAGGCGGTGAATCGCGGTGATGTTGTTTGTGTCTTGCCATTGCAAATCCAAAATCGCATTTGATGGCCGGCCTTGTGTTGGCCATCTCGCTGAGGAAGGCACACGCCGTGCCCTCCTTATCGGGGTGCCCGGACAAGCCGGACATGACGGTGGAAAAAAGCGAAGCGGTCCTAGCGCCTAGCCGTGAGATTCGGACTCACAGGCTGCGTTGAATCTGCTCCACTCGGTAGCATTCGATTACATCGCCTTGCCGCATGTCCTGGTAGTTCTCAAAGGCCATGCCGCATTCCATGCCGGCGCCGACTTCGCGCGCGTCATCCTTGAACCGCTTGAGTTGCGACAATTTCCCTTCGTGGATCACCACGTTGTCGCGGATCAGCCGTACGTTTGCCCCACGTTCGACAGTGCCGTCGGTGACTTTGCACCCGGCGATCTTGCCGACTTTGGAAATGTTGAAGATCTCGAGGATCTGCGCGTTGCCGAGCATGGTTTCGCGCAGCGTCGGAGCGAGCAGGCCCGACATCGCCTTTTTAACGTCATCCACCAGGTCGTAGATGATGTTGTAGTAGCGGATTTCGATGCCGCCGCGTTCGGCCGCCTCGCGCGCTTCCTTGTTGGCGCGCACGTTGAATGCGATGATCGGAACGCCAGACGCTTCGGCCAAGGTGACGTCGGACTCAGAAATACCGCCGACGCCTGAATGCAGTACGCGCGCGGCGACTTCGTCCGTTGCAAGCTTGTCCAATGCGCCAATGATGGCCTCGACCGAACCCTGCACATCGGCCTTGATCACCAGTGGGAATTCCTTGCGGCCGGACGTTTTGGCTTGCGCCATCATCTGCTCAAGTGAGCCGCGCATGCCGGTGGCACGTGCGGCCATCTTCTCGCGCTTCTGTCGTGCGCGGTAATCGGTGACTTCGCGCGCGCGGGCTTCGTTTTCTACCACTGCCAAACGGTCGCCGGCATCGGGTGTACCCGAGAAGCCAAGCACCTCTACTGGTGTCGACGGTCCGGCGCTGCCGATCGGATCGCCAGTGTCCGACATAAGGGCGCGCACCCGCCCCCATTCGGCCCCTGCAACCACGAGGTCGCCGACATGCAGCGTGCCGCGCTGGACAAGCACGGTGGCAACCGGGCCACGGCCGCGGTCGAGTTTGGCTTCGATGACCGTACCTTCGGCCGCACGTGTCGGGTTGGCTTTCAGGTCGAGGATTTCCGCCTGCAATCCGAGCATTTCGAGCAGCTTGTCGATATTTGTTTTCTTGGTAGCGGACACTTCGACGTCCACCACGTCGCCGCCCAAGGATTCAACCTGGATTTCATGCTGCAGCAAATCAGTGCGCACGCGATTCGGATTGGCGTCAGGTTTGTCGATCTTGTTGATGGCGACGATGATCGGAACCTTCGCCGCCTTGGCGTGGTGAATCGCCTCTACCGTCTGCGGCATCACTCCGTCGTCAGCTGCGACCACGAGCACGACGATGTCGGTGACCTTGGCGCCACGCGCTCGCATCGCCGTAAAAGCCGCGTGGCCCGGCGTGTCAATGAAGGTAATCTTGGCGCCCGACGGCGCGGTGACCTGATAGGCGCCGATATGCTGCGTGATGCCCCCGGCTTCGCCGGCAGCAACTTCCGACGAGCGGATCGCGTCGAGAAGCGACGTTTTTCCGTGATCGACATGGCCCATAACAGTGACGACGGGAGCGCGTGACGCGAGCTGCGCCGGGTCGTCAGCTACGTCGAAAAGACCCTCTTCGACGTCGGCTTCTGCCACACGGCGCACGGTATGGCCCATTTCTTCGGCGATGAGTTGAGCGGTATCGGCGTCGATCACGTCATTGATGGTCGCCATCTGCCCCTGTTTCATGAGCAGGCGGATTACGTCGACCGCGCGCTCGGACATGCGGTTGGCGAGGTCCTGAATGGTGATCGCTTCGGGAATAGTGACCTCGCGCACGAGCTTTTCTTTCGGCTCCGCCGACGTGACGCCCTTGAGCCGCTGGGTACGGCGGCGAAATGAGGCGACTGAACGCTCGCGAACTTCACCGGCACTAAGCGCATTGATGACGGTAAGACGTCCGCGCTGTTTCTCGGTACCAACACGAGGCGCCGCGCGCGGAGCGGTTGCGGGTCGGCCGGCGCCACGCCGGCTGCGCGGCGCTTCATCTTCGTCGGCTTCGAGCGTGAGACGGGCGCCCGGTCCGCTGCGCGGAGCTTCATCCACGCCGAATCGCTTCTTGGCGACTTCACCAGCCTTGCGCTTGGTTTCCTCGTCGTGTTTGCGACGCTCTTCTTCATCGCGTTTGCGTGCTTCCGCGGCCTCGCGTTCGGTACGATGGGTCGCTTCGCGGCTGGCACGGCGGCGGGCCTCTTCTTCAGCAATTTTACGCTCTTCGGCTTCACGCACGCGCGAGTCGGCGAGCGCATGGGCGCGGGCACTCCGCTCTTCTTCGGTCAGTGTGCGGAGCACGACGCCTGAAGGCTTTGGCTTGGGGGCAGTCTCGGCTTGCACCGCGGCGCGGCCGGCTGCCGACGCTGCAGCAGCCTTGCCGGCAGGCTTCTTGGGTTCGGCTGCGGGCGGGGCTTCCGCCTTGGTTTCGCCCCCGACCGCGCGCCGTTTGACCTTCTCGACCACGACCTGCTTGCTTCGGCCATGGCTGAAGCTTTGGCGCACCGTTCCCGTCTCGGAACGAGGCTTGAGCGTCAGCGTCTTGCCGGAGACGCTAAGTTTTTTCTCGCCGGGGTTCTTTGTCTCGCTCATTCCGTACTGTGTCCTTATGCGCCGTCCGTCGGCGCATGCGCGCTAACTGCATCGGGCGAAAAACCGGTCCGAAAACGCGTCAGACGCGCAACGCGCGCGAGAAATGTCTCGCTTCCGGGTCCGGCAAGCAGGGCTGCATGTACCACATTTGGGCGGCCTAATGCCAAATCCAATTGGGCGCCGGTAAACGTATCGATGATGGCGATTTCGCCCGGTTTGCCCCCAGTATTGCGCCGCAAAGCGGCGGCAAGCTTGCGGTTGCCATTGTCTGCCGCGTCGGATGCGCGGATCAGGGCCAGGACGTCGTCGCGGCCGAGCGCCACCTCGACCTTGGCAAAGCCGCCGACGATTGCGCCGGCTTTGCCGGCGATTGCCAATGCGTCGAGCGCCGCGCGTTCGAGCAGCCTTTCAGTCTGCGCCGCCAGATCCCGGGGGACGCGTACCTCTCTGCGGAAGCCCCTGGTAAAAACGTTGCGCTCGGTGGCGTCCGCGATCGCAGCGCGGGTCGCAGTAACCCAGATGCCCCGGCCGGGCAATTTACGCTTCACGTCGGGAACGGCCTCTCCGGCGGGGCCTACAACAAACCGCATCAATTCAGAGATCGGCCTGACTGCGCGTGTCAGCGCACAGGTGCGCTCGGTCGCGGCGGCGACACTCGTCGCTCCACGGTCGAGTTCTCCGTCCTGCGCGATTGCCAGCATCGTCGGGCCAACTCCGTCAGGCTTGGGGCTGTGCAGGCCCTTCGGCCGCCTCTTCCGCTGGAGGCGGAGCGAGCTCGGCTTCCGTGACCCAGCCAGCCTTCAGGCGGGCTTGCATGATCATGGCCTCGGCGTCCTCGCGTGAAATGCCGAGACCATCGAGAAAGCCTGGCTCGTGCTTGGTCTCGCCGTTCTTGCGCTCTGTCCAGCCGGTCAGATCGTCCGTGGCGCAGCCTGCCAGATCCTCCACGGTCTTGACGCCATTTTCACCAAGCGCCACCAGCATCTTGGTGGTCACGCCGGGCACGTCCTTAAGCGCGTCCTCGACGCCCAACTCCTTACGTTTGTCGTCGAGCTCAGCTTCCTGCTGAGCCAGGTATTCCTTGGCGCGCTCCTGCAGCTCGCGGGCCGTATCTGCGTCGAAACCCTCGATGCCGGCGATTTCCTTCTCGTCGACAAGCGCAAGCTCTTCGATTGAGCCGAAGCCTTCCGAGGCAAGAAGCTGACCAACGACTTCATCGAGGTTGAGCGCCTCCACGAAGATCTTGGTGCGGTTTTCGAACTCGGCCTGACGGCGTTCGGATTCTTCCTGCTCCGTCAGGATATCGATGTCCCAGCCGGTGAGTTGCGAGGCAAGACGCACGTTTTGGCCTCGACGCCCGATCGCCAGCGACAACTGCTGGTCCGGAACAACGACCTCGATACGCTCCCTATCTTCATCCAGCACAACCTTTGCCACTTCGGCCGGTGCAAGCGCGTTCACGACGAACGTGGCGATATCGTGCGACCACGGAATGATGTCGATCTTCTCGCCTTGCAGCTCGTTCACTACTGCCTGCACGCGCGAGCCGCGCATGCCGACGCAGGCGCCGACGGGGTCGACTGAGGAATCACGGGATATCACGGCGATTTTGGCGCGCGATCCTGGATCGCGGGCGACCGCCTTGACTTCAACGATGCCGTCGTAGATTTCGGGCACCTCCTGCGCAAACAATTTGGCAGTGAATTGCGGATGCGTGCGCGACAGGAAGATCTGCGGGCCGCGCGGTTCGCGCCGAACGTCGTAAATATAGGCGCGGATCCGGTCGCCATTCCGGAAGACTTCGCGCGGGAGCATTTCGTCACGCCGCACGATCGCCTCACCCCGGCCGAGATCGACAACGACGTTGCCGTATTCGACGCGCTTGACGATGCCGTTGACGATGTCGCCGATGCGATCCTTGTATTCGGCGTACTGCCGGTCGCGCTCCGCCTCGCGCACCTTCTGGACGATAACCTGCTTGGCCGATTGTGCGGCGATGCGGCCGTACTCGAGCGGCGGCAAAGGATCCGCGATCGTGTCGCCGACCTGCGCGGCTGGATGGCGCTTACGCGCCTCGTCCAGGGTGATCTGGTTGGACGGGTTCTCGACGGCTTCCACCACCAGCATATGACGGGTCAACCGCAGATCGCCTGTCTTCGGCTCGATCTCAGCATGAACGTCGGTTTCCGCGCCGTATCGCGAGCGTGCAGCCTTGGCGATTGCATCTTCCATCGCTGTGATCACGATGCCACGGTCGATCGCTTTCTCGCGTGCGACCGCATCGGCAATCTGCAATAGTTCGAGCCTGTTGGCGCTGACAGCCATAGCTCATTCTCCTCCTTTAGCGGCAGGCCTCTGCGGCCGATGCCGTGAATGTCTTTCTTCGCGTCGCAATTCTCTCCGCGCCGCGCGTGCGTCGCGCTTGGCGTATTTTTCTCGTCGCAGCGCTTCGGTCACCAGATCATCGGTTAAAATGAGCTTGGCTTCGCTCATTTCCTCGATCGGAAGCAGGACTTCTGTCGGTTCGCCCTCTGCAACATCGTCACGGCGGATGCGTACCGCTTCGCCTTCTGTTCCGGCGAGTACGCCGCGAAAGCGCTTGCGGCCTTCGAACGGGATAGCGGTCTCGATCTTGGCGAGATGCCCGGCATAGCGCTCGAAATCGGACTTGCGCACCAGTGGACGATCGATCCCGGGAGACGAAATCTCCAACCGATAGGTCCGGTCGATTGGATCCGCTACATCGAGGACCGGTGACAGCGCGCGCGACACCATCTCGCAGTCCTCAACCGTCATCGTGCCATCGGGCCGCTCAGCCATGACCTGCACAGTGCAGCCTTCGGCGCGCGATACGCGCACACGCACCAGGCGGTAACCGAGCTGCTCAACTACGGGCTCCACAATCGCGGCGACGCGCGCGGGAAGCCCCGGCTCGGTGACGAGCCGCGGTTCATCCGCTGCGGCGCTGGCCGCGAAGTTCTGCAACGTGTCGCTTGTCGGCATTTGGTAACAAAAAAGAGCGGGCCCCGCAGGACCCACTCTCAAAACCCGTTCGGTAATGAGGGTGTCAGTAACGCCCGAAATATAGCGATTTCTTGCCCCCGCGCAAGGGTCGGGGTGCCGATTAACGAATAACCGTTCCTTCAGAATCTGCCCTTAAATTTGTGTAAAGCCTCCGGCACGAGCGATTTTTTGGCGTTTGCAGGTCTTTGTATGGGTGTTCCCGCCTCGCTGCTTCCGGAACTGGAAGACGTCGTCCAGCACGGTTCGGCTGAAAAGCGAGCGGAAACCCTCCGCCGCATCACCACACTGTTCCTCGACGGTGTGCCGAGCTTCAACGCCGAGCACGTCGCGCTGTTCGACGATGTCATCGGTTGCCTTATCGAAGAAATCGAAGCGAAGGCGCTCGCTGAACTCGCCCGCCGCATTGCGCCTGTTCCAAATGCGCCGGCCGGCGTTGTGAGCACGCTCGCCAAGAATGACGACATTGAAGTCGCCGGCCCAATTCTGAGGCAGGCACGGATCAACGAGAGCGATTTGATGCACATCGCCGAAACAAAAAGCCAGGCGCATTTGCTCGCAATGTCGACACGGCTTGGAATCGGCGAGGCGCTATCCGACATCCTGGTTGAACGCGGCAATCGGGATGTCGCACGCTCGATTGCTAACAATCTTCATGCGCAACTTTCGACAAATGCATTCACGACGCTTGTGAAGCGTGCCGAGCAAGACGGCATTCTCGCGGAAAAAGTCGGGATGCGTACCGATATTCCGCCGCGTCTTTTTCGGCAACTTTTGATGCAGGCAAGCGAGGTTGTTCAGAAGCGGCTGTTGTCAAAAGCGAAACCGGAAACGCAGGCGGAAATCCGGCGCATCCTTGCGCAGGTCACCGACGAGGTTGCCGCAAAAGCCGCACCGCGCAACTATACGGCGGCTCTTGCCGCAGTTCGCGCCCTGCACAAGGAACGCAAGCTCGGTGAGAGCGATATTGCCGAATTTGCCAACGCGGGAAAATACGAGGAAACTATTGCCGCTCTGGCAACGGTATGCGCAGTTCCCGTCGAGGTCGTGGACCGGCTGATGAACGGCGACCGCGCCGATCCGGTCCTGATCCTGGCGCGTGCGGTTGGATTCGGGTGGCTGACTGTGAAAGCCATTCTGCGAGCTCGCCCCGGCCCGAAGCCCTCGCCGCAGTCGCTCGACGCGGCGCGCGAAAATTTCGAGCGGCTGACGGCGACAACGGCACAGCGTGTCGTCCGGTTCTGGCAGGTGCGTCAGGGCACCGGGGAATAGTCATCTGCGCTCAAATATGAAATAGGCTGGCTTGCGCCCTTCGCGCTTGGCTTTTGCCTCGTAACGCGTGCCGCAAAACCCAACCCACGGCTTGCGCCAGTCATCTGCACATTCTGCCGTCCATTTGAAATCGTTCGAGCGCAAGACCCGGGCGAGCGCGTAAGCGGCGTAGTTGGCGATATCGGTGGTAAACCGCAGCTCGCCGCCATGCTTCAGGATACGCGCGAGTCGCGTCAAACTTTCATCCTGTATGAATCGCCGCTTCCAGTGGCGTCGCTTCGGCCAAGGATCTGGGTAGAGCAGGTCGATGCGCGACAGTCCTCCGCTGGGCAGCCAGTCGACGAGATCGCTCGCGTCGCCAAAATAAAGACGGATATTGGCCAAGGTGCTGTCGTTAATGGCAACCAATGCTTTGGCGATGGAATTCACAAAGGCATCTGTCGCCAGAAACCCGATCTGTGGATGTGCCTTTGCCTCCGAAATCAGATGCTCGGCGCCGCCAAATCCGATCTCGAGCCGCACGCTGTCGACTTCGCTTGCAAACAGCTTGCGGAGATCGAGAGGTGCCGGTTTGCCGAGGTCAAGAGCGAGCTTCGGCAGCAATGTATCGAAAAGGGCCGCTTGCCGCGGCTTGAGTGGGTGACCCTTGCGGCGGCCGAAGAACGCGCGCGTTGGCTCTTTTTTGCCATCACCGTGCTGCTGCAAAGCGGCGTGTCCCGGTGATTCCGATTTGTGTGGCAATGCCGTACGATCCTAAGCAACATCGCCGGGGCATAGGCGTGCCCCGGCGATACCAGCTTAGTGCGAAGAGGCGATGTCGGAAACGGCGTCTATCTCACCGCGCTGCGGATTGCTGAGGCGAGGTCGGTCCTCTCCCAGGAGAAGCCGCCGTCCTTGTCAGGCGCGCGGCCGAAATGCCCGTAGGCTGCGGTGCGCCTGTAGATCGGCCGGTTGAGCTTGAGCGTGCGGCGGATGTTGGTTGGAGTGAGCCGGAACAACTCGGGCAAAATCTTCTCGAGCTTTTTCTCCTCAACCTTGCCTGTGCCGTGTGTATCGACCAGCACCGACATCGGATCAGCGACGCCGATAGCATAGGCGACCTGGATCGTGCAGCGCTCGGCGACGCCGGCAGCGACAACATTCTTGGCAAGATAGCGCGCAGCATAGGCTGCCGAACGGTCAACCTTGGTCGGATCCTTTCCGGAGAACGCACCGCCACCATGGGGTGCGTAGCCACCGTACGTATCGACGATGATCTTGCGGCCGGTAAGACCACAATCGCCGTCGGGTCCGCCAATCACGAAGTTGCCGGTCGGGTTGACCAGGAAGTCGGAGGGCTTCCTCGGCATCCATCCTTTTGGGAGCGCGGACTCCACGGCGTCGGAGATCATCTCCTTGATCAGGCCAGGCGTATATTTCTTGCCATTGCGGCTCTGCGCATTGTGCTGGGTCGATACCACGACCTTGGTACAGCCGATTGGTTTGCCGTCGACGTAACGAACGGTGACCTGGCTCTTCGAATCGGGCTGCAGGTCGTAGAGCTGGCCGGAACGGCGCTTTTCCGAAAGAACCTTGAGGATTTTGTGCGCAAAATAGATCGGCGCCGGCATGAAGGAGTTCTTCTCGTAGACCTCGCTCTCGGTGCAGGCGAAGCCGAACATCATGCCCTGGTCGCCAGCACCTTCTTCCTCTCCGCCCTTCTTCTTCTTTGCATTCACGCCCATCGCGATGTCAGGCGACTGGCCATGCAGCAGTACCTCGACGTCCGCGCCGTAATACGAAAAGCCGTCCTGGTCATAGCCGAGGTCCCTCACGACATCGCGTGCAATCTTGGTGATGAGTTCCCGATCGACCACGACTTTGTCGTCATGCTTGCGGAACAACGGCGCCTGACCGCGCCCTTCGCCGGCGATGACGATCTTATTGGTTGTTGCAAGGGTCTCGCAGCCAAGCCGCGTGTTCACCAAGCTGTCGTCGGCGATGCCGAGCTTGATGTCGTTTTCCAGAAATGCGTCGAGCACCGCGTCAGAAATCTGATCGCAGACCTTGTCCGGATGACCTTCCGAAACCGACTCGCTGGTAAAAAGAAAATTCGTGTGAGCCACCGCT
>Ga0207428_10000591_pt1 | contig 42796 bp, 37 predicted proteins | sample RhiMethybrSRZTD1_FD_187600 | JGI IMG/M metagenome (GOLD analysis project Ga0207428, IMG submission 187600) | Populus rhizosphere microbial communities from Tennessee, USA - Rhizosphere MetaG P. TD hybrid SRZTD1 (SPAdes) (version 3) | ecosystem: Host-associated > Plants > Roots > Rhizosphere >...
CCGAGGGCGAGAGCGCCAGGCTCGGTCTCCCGCTCCGGGCTCGCTTCCACGCCGAGGGACCGGGCGACCATGTGATCCTGACCGCCACGGGCTCGACGACGCCGCTGGCGGATCTGCCGGCCGGTCCCGGCCCAGATGGGACGGTGGCGTTCGATACCACCCAGCTGGAGCAGGGCGCCTACGACGTCGTCCTGCTGGACGCGACGGACTCCGAACTGTCGCGGGACACGGTGGTGCTGATCGCCGATGATCAGCTCCCGGTCCTCACCGTCGCCGACCCGACGCTCGCGGGCGACCAGCGGCTCGAGGTGAGCTGGGCGTTCGCGCCTGGGAACCGGTTCGACTGGCTGGCGGTGTTCCGAGCCGGCGTCTCGGCCAAGGACGGTCCGTACAAGGCTTGGCGGTACACCGAGGCCAGGATCGATGGGAGCTCCACGATCGGACCGGGGGCGCGAGGCCCCGCACCCTGGCCGCTGCCGGCTGGTCGCTACGAGGTCCGGCTCTGCCTCGACGACTCGTACCGGTGCCGGGGGTCCGCGCCCTTCCGGGTGCTCGGCTAGGCGAACGCGACGAGCTCGAGCAGCTCGTCGTCCCATAACGCGAGCTCGCCCTCGGGCATCATGAGGACCTTGTGCGGCGCGAGCGCCTGCACGAAGCCGACGTCGTGGCTCACCAGCACCATCGAACCCGACCAGCCCGCGAGCGCCTCCGCCACCGCCGTGCGCGAGGGAGGATCCAGGTTGTTGGTCGGCTCGTCGAGCAGGAGGAGGTTCCGCCGCCCCGCCACCAGCTGCGCGAGCGCGAGCTTGGTCTTCTCGCCGCCCGAGAGCGTGCCGGCGTCCTGGAACGAGACCCGGCCCGTGAGGCCGAACATCCCCAGCAACCCACGCAGGTCCTGGTCCGAGACGTCGACGGACTCGGCGCGGACGTGCGCGAGCACCGACTCGCCGTCGCGGATCCCCTCGTGCTCCTGCGCGTAGTAGCCGAGCGATACCCCGTGACCCAGGCGGAACGATCCGGCGTCCGCGGCGGTGACGTCCGCGAGGATCTTGAGCAGGCTCGTCTTGCCGGCGCCGTTCAGCCCCATGATCAGCAGCCGCTCGCCCCGGGCCACATGGAACGCGATGCCCTCGAAGACCGGCGGCCCGCCGTACCCCTTCGCGAGACCCTCGGCCTCGAGCACGATCGCGCCCGCCCTAGGTGGCTCGGGGAACCGGTACCGCACCACACGTTCGTGGGTGGGGGCCTTCACGACACGCTCCTCGAGCTTGCGGACGCGGCTGTCGAGCGCCTTCGCCTTCTTGGCACGCTTGACGGTCTGCCCACGCATCGAGTCCGCGAGCGTCTTCAGTCGCTTGACCTCGGCCTGCTGGCGCCCGGCCAGCGCGCCCAGCCGCGCCTCGTCCGCGCGGCGCGCGGCCCGGTACTCGGAGTAGGTCCCCCGGTACTGGACGACCCCGTCGCGGTCCAGATGCAGGATCCGGGTGATCGCGCCGTCGAGCAGGCCGAGATCGTGGCTGACGACGACGAGCGCGCCGCGGTACCCGGCGAGGAACCTCATCAGCCAATGTTTGGCGTCGCTGTCGAGGTGGTTCGTCGGCTCGTCCAGGAGCAGGAGATCGGAGCCTGAGAACAGGATCCGGGTGAGCTCGAGCCGCCGGCGTTCGCCACCGGAGAGCGCTCGGACGGACAGGTCGAGCCGGTCGTCGGGCAGGCCCAGCCCCGCCGCGATGCGGTGCGCCTCGGCCTCGCCCGAATACCCACCGGCCGCCCGGTACCGCTCCTCGAGGCGGGTGAAGCGTGCGACGTTGGTCTCGGTCGGGCGCTCCTCCATCGCGAGGCGGAACTTCTCGAGGCGCTCGGCCATCTCCTGGAGCCCGCGAGCCTCCAGGACGTGGGCTAGGGCCGAGTGCGTCTCGGTCTCGCGTCCCCGCGGCTCCTGTCGCAGGTAGCCGAGACGGCCTCGGACCACCGCGCGCCCGGCGAGCGGTGGCTCGTCGCCGGCGATCACGTTGAGCAGGCTCGTCTTGCCCGCGCCGTTCCGCCCGACGACGCCGGTCTTGTCGCCCGCGCGCAGCGACAGGGTCAGGCCCTCGAGGATCGGGGTGCCGGCGACCTCGACGGACAGGTCGGTGACCTCGAGCATGCTCATCGAGCGCTCCGAGGTGTCGGCTGGGTCCAGCGGTCGAACATGGGGTCGTCTCCTGGTCGGGGTGTGCGTCACAGAGCGCCGGTCGGCGCAGATCATGCCGGGAGATCGACCTCAGCTCACCGCCGGATTGTAGCAACGAGTCCACCCAGGAAGGGACGACGCCGCCGCGAGGTGCACCTTCACGCCCGTAGCATGGCGGTGTGGATCGGGCCCAGGGTTTCCTGTTCGACCTCGACGGCACCCTCGTCGACAGCGTCTATCAGCACGTCCTGGCATGGCGCATCGCCCTGGACCGCGCCGGGATCGACCTGGCGGTGTGGCGGATCCACCGAAAGGTCGGGATGAGCGGCGGCCTGTTCGCGAATGCCCTCCTGCGGGAGACCGGTCGCGAGGTAACGGCTCAGCAGGCGAGCGAGCTCCGGCGGCTGCACGCGGAGGCGTACGCCGAGCGATCGACGGAGGTCCGCCCGCTGCCGGGGGCGCGTGAGCTCTTGACACACCTGACCTCGACCGGCGTGCCGTGGGCGATCGCGACCAGCGGCTACCTGGAGTCCGCGGGGCCGACGCTCGAGCTGCTCGAGCTCCCTGGCGACGTGCCGGTCATCACGCGCGACCTCGTCGAACGGGCCAAGCCCGATCCCGACCTGTTCCTCGCGGCGGCCGAGTCGTTGGGCATGGCCGCCGAGAACTGCGTCGTGGTGGGTGACAGCGTCTGGGACCTGCTCGCCGCCCGGCGGTCGAGGTCACTCGGCATCGGCCTGCTGTCGGGTGGCTACGGCCTCGAAGAGCTCGAGCGGGCCGGCGCGTACCGCGTCTACGACGACCCAGCCGATCTCCTCCGTCACCTCGACGAGATCGGTGTCCGTTAGCCGCTACGCGACCGTCGACGGGTGCGCCTCGACGAGGCAGCCAGCCGGAATCCCAGGCACGCCCCCATCAGGGCTCGCCGCAAGATCGGTGACCTTCATCACCCTTCTCCGGGGAACCCCGAGCCGCGTGGCCGCGAATGGCAGATGTAGGGACGAGCGGCTTCCGAAGAAGGAGGTTCGAGATGGACAGCTCGAGCGGGATGAAGCGCGGCGGTTGGACGTGGAAGAGGTGGCTCGGGATCGCAATCGGGGTCGCGGTGCTCGTGGCGGTGATCCTCCTGATCGCCGCGAACGCCGGCAGCGGTTCGGGAGGCATCTACTGATCGGTCGATAGCCACCGCGTGGAACGATCTCGTCCTGGCCGAGTGGTTGTCAGGTACCCGCGTTCACCGTAGAGGGAACACGCGTCCGAGGATGGTGGACACCATGGGGCCTGGATGTGAAGGATCTGGCTCGCGACACGGTGGACGCGGTCTTGATGGGGACAAGGCCGTCCCCGAAGCGGCCGACGGGATGGACGCTCTGGCAGCCGAGAGCGTCGGCCGGGTGCAGGTGCGCCGGCGAGGCATGAACGGCTAGCTGGCGTCCCGCGCAAGACGGGTCCGGTTGACGAGGTCAAGTGCCTCGCGCTTCCCGAGGCCCGAGCGGCGCGACGCCGAAGGCCATGGGGGATCCGGGTGCCTCGCGTTTCCGACCCTGGTTCTCGTCCTGATCCGCGTCGGCTTGGTTCTCGCCTTGATCGTTGTTGTCTTGGTTCTCGCCTTGTTGGGCGTTGTCCCGGCCCTGATCCGCGTCGTCCTGGTTCTCGCCTTGATCGTTGTTGTCTTGGTTCTCGCCCTGATCGGCGTTGTTCCGGTTCTGACCCTGATCTTTGTTGTGCTGGGCCTCGCCTTGACTTTCCCCTTGATCGGCCTGACGACCAGGATCCGTGGACTCACGTGGGTTGGATCCCCGTCGGTCGCCGAGCTCGCCCCCGTTCCCGGAGGGGCTCGGCGCGGGTGTGTGGGCAGAAGGGAACGGAGCGACGACCGGATGCTGCTGCGCCCGCTCCACGGTCGGGGCGGGAACGGGGACGCGCTCAGGACGATCGTGCGTGCGCGGTCCGCTGAACGTCACCAGAAGGCTCGCGGAAACGGTCAACGCGACGGTGCCCGCCACCGCGACGAGCTGCCCCGGGTCGCGAAGCGCGCTCGCAAGATGCGCCCGGACGAGATCCGCGTTCGCGGATAGCAGCGATAGGCCGACGCGCTGGGGAGCATCGAGCGCGCCTGCCCGGAACGTGGGCACGAGTCCCCACACGACCGCCGCCCCGACACCTTCGGCGACGAGTGCGTGCAGGAGTCCGGCCATCGCCGTCCCGGACATGCCTGGCTCGACGCGACCCAGCGCGCCTGGGGGCGTGTGATCGCCGACCACGATGACCACCGCATCCGGTGCCAGGTCCCGCACGAGCTCGAGCGAGTCGCACAGGTCGGCCTCGACGACGATCGCGTCCGGCTCGTCCACAGACACGGCATCGATCAGAGCGTTCTCCGTCTCGGCGGCCGCGACGACGTCGAACCCGCTCGTTCCGAGCCGGGCCTCCATGTTTCCGACGCGGCCGGCCGTGATCACTCGGAGCCGGTCGCTACGTGTCCCCGAGCCGGCAGCCTCAGCCGGTGGCGGGGAGGAACCTTCGAGGCTCGACATGGCGGAGTGCTCCCCGGTGGGTTGTCGTAGACGATCCCCTCTACGAAATCCCTGAGTACCATCGCACGCGCCGCCGGTCATGTCGCACGATGGTTCTACGGCCGCCTATACGACGCGGCCCAGCCGGGGGTCACCCGTTCGGACTATCGACGCCAGCTCGACGTGGTGAAACCGGTCCGGTATCGCGGCCGCGTGCGACCGGCCTCGAATCGCCGGAGACGCAAGTGATCGGGTTCGTGGGCCCGAATCGCGACCCGCCACCGTGTTACCCGCGCGTGGCCGGTCCTTTGACGGCGAGGGCCCCGCGCATGCCCGATGTGCCGGTGTACTTGCAGGTGAAGATGAGCACGCCAGAGCGGGGGAAGACGACCTTGACCTCGCCATGTGCTCGGACCCCGCAGTTCAGATCGATCCTCTGGCCCGGCACGCTGAAGTTGTGCGGGTGGACGCCCTCGTTCCGGAGCTCGATGGTGACGGTTGCCCCGGCCGGGCCTTTCAGGACCGTTGGCTCGAAGTAGTCGTCGTCCATCTCCATCTCGATCGTTCCACCATCGACCACATTGTCCACCCCGTGGAAATTCATTCCCTCTCCGTGTACCACGATGTGGTCCCGCTCCAGCTTCTCGGGCTCCAGGCCGCCACGACGCATCCGTCCGGGCCCGTATCGCCCGTAGTCCTCATCGCCGGTCGCCGGCCTGCAGGGATAGTCCTCGGGAACAGGCAGGGAGTTTTGCGTCGGCAAACCCGGAGAGTGGATACCCATCTGCCCACGGCCGGTCCCCGGTTCGAGAGCCGTCCCATCGATGCCGTCGCCCTGACAGGCCGAACCGATGAGCCCGATGGCGAAGACGATCGCCGGGATCCTGGTGCGCCGCATGAGCCTCCGATCCAAGCGCGACCGGCGACGCTACCACGAACGTCGGGTCTTGGCGCCCGACACGTTGAGTAAGGTGAAGGAGATACCACCAAGCGCGCTACAGGACAGACGATAGCTACGCCACGTCTACCTCGATCGTGTGATAGCCGGTCGCCCCGTCCGGGAACGGATGTGCGACCTCCTCCGTTTGAATCGCTCCCGTCCCATCGATCGCGCGCACCGCAAGCTTGTGCGGACCAGGCACGGCGCGCCATCGAAGCACCCATTGCCGCCACGTGTCCTCGGTGTCCGCGGTGCCCAGCTCCGCCGCCAGCCACGGGCCCTCGTCGATGCGGACCTCGACCCTCTCGATCCCTCTGTGCTGCGCCCATGCCACGCCCGCGATGGCCACCTGCCCGGCGCGGAGGCGGTCGGACTGGCTCGGCGTGTCGATCCGCGATTGGGTCTTGATCGGAGCCTGCTCGGCCCACCCCCGCTCCACCCAGTAGGGGTCGAACGCCTCGAAGGTCGTGAGCTCCAGCTCCACCAGCCATTTCGTGGCGGACACGTAACCGTAGAGACCGGGAACGATCATGCGGACCGGGAACCCGTGCTCGAGTGGCAGAGGCTCGCCGTTCATCGCGACCGCGAGCATCGCGTCTCGACCGTCCATCACGACCGATCTCGGGGTTCCTGCCGTCCAGCCGTCGGCCGAGCGGCTCACGAGCTGGTCGGCGCCCGGAAGGATCCTCGCCTCGGACAGGAGGTCCGCCAGCGGCACGCCGACCCACCGCGCGTTGCCCACATACCGACCCCCGACCTCGTTCGAGACGCAGGTGAGGGTGACGTCCCGCTCGATCAGCGGTCGGGCGACCAGCTGCTCATACGTCAGGCTCAGCGGCTCCTCGACCATCCCGTGCACCTCGAGGGACCACTCCTGCGCCAGCACCGAGGGCACGAAGAGCGCCGTGTCCACCCGATAGAAGCGATCGTTTGGGGTGATGAACGGTTCGAGGCCCCGAACGTTGAGGTCCGCTCCGTCGGGCACGGGCGCCGCGGGGTCGAGCACATCGGGGACACGGAGTGCGGCGCGCGAGTCGCTCGCGTCGGCCCTGCGAAGGAACCACTCCCCGACCCGATCTGCCGAAAGCGCGACCCCAGCCGCTGCAACCGCCGTCCAGAGGAACCGGCGTCGGTCGTAGCCACGCGGTGCAGGCGGTGGCTCCTGGACCTCGGACGCTTCGCGACCGCCGACCGGCCGGAGCCCCGCCGCCCGCCGGAGCACGATGTAGGTACCGATTCCCGCCAAGCCACCCGCCAGCGACGGCATCGCGGCCATTGGCCCGTTCGACGGCCGGGAAACGGCCGCCACGGCACCGACGAGAGCAAAGCTCACGAGCCCGCCGATCGCGTAGATGGGGCGGCGCACCGACGCGATGCCGAGGAGAACGGCGGCGACGGCGAGTATGACACCAATCCCTCCCAGCAGGACCGGCTTGTCGGCGGTCCCGAAGGTCCGGATCGCGAAGCTCTTGAGCCATTCCGGCGTGGCGTCGACCACCATGGCGCCCACGGCCAGGATCGGCGACGAGGCGCGGCCGAATACGCCGGCTACGAGTTGGGCGATGCCGAGTGCGACGGCGCCCGACAGGATCCCCAGCGCCGCGCCAACGGCGATGCGCCGTTCGGCCTGCGCAGGAGGCGTGGCCGAGGTCGATGGCGTGATCGGTCGAGCGGTGTCTCGCATCTTCATCCGACAATAAAGGGTACGCGCGTGACTGCTCGCGGGATCACTCCACCGACCGCCACGAGCGATGAACAACGCACTCGAAGCAGGTGGGCGCCGACACATCCGGCCACCATGCGCCGGCACACCACACTGGTGTCGGAGGGGGGATTTGAACCCCCACGGCCCATAGGGCCACTAGGCCCTCAACCTAGCGCGTCTACCAAGTTCCGCCACTCCGACGGGAGTCCGCCGATTCTAGCAACGGACCCGAGCGCTCCCGGTCAGCCGCCCCACTTCCACGAGAGCCAGAACGTCGACGCGCCGAAGATCAGCGCTGTGACCACGGTGATCTTGTCGAGGCGTCGCTCGAGGGCAGTGCCTCCCGAAAGACTCGACGTGCCGCCGAACATGTCCGACAGGCCGCTCCCCTTACCCGAGTGGAGCAGGATGAACACGATGAGGAACAGGCTCGAGAGCACACAGAGCACGAGCGCGATGACGTTGAACATGGCCCGTCAGTGTACCGGCTCTCTACCCGCCCGCCGGGGTCTCGATGATCGCGCGATCCTCGAGCGGGAAGTGGCAGGCGGCGACCTGGCCGGGATGGTGCGGCAGGAGCTCGGGCTCCTCCTCGCTGCACTTGGGGAACTGCGCGTTCGGGCAGCGGGGGTGGAAGCGGCAGCCCGAGGGGGGGTCGATCGGGCTCGGGACGTCGCCCTCAAGGATGATGCGCTTCTTGGCGGCGGCCAGATCCGGGTCCGGGATCGGGACCGCCGAGAGCAAGGCACCCGAATACGGGTGCTTGGGGTTTCGGTAGAGCGTCTGCCCCACGGCCATCTCGACGATCTTCCCGAGGTACATCACCGCCACCCGGTCGGAGACGTGCTTCACGACCGACAGGTCGTGCGCGATGAACAGGTACGTGAGGTTGAACTCCTCCTGAAGGTCCTCGAGCAGATTCAACACCTGCGCCTGGATCGAGACGTCGAGCGCCGAGACAGGCTCGTCGCAGACGATCAGCTTGGGCCGAAGGGCGAGCGAGCGCGCGACCCCGATCCGCTGACGCTGGCCGCCCGAGAACTCGTGCGGGTAGCGGTTGTAGTGCTCGGGGTTCAGGCCCACCAGCTCCATCAGCTGCTGTACCTCGGACTTGATCTTGTTGCGGGGCACGACCCTGTGGAGCCGGTAGGGGGCCCCGATGATCGACCCGACTGTCTTGCGCGGGTTCAGCGAGGCAAACGGATCCTGGAAGATCATCTGCATCTCGCGACGCAGCTCGCGGAGGTCGCCCCCTTTCGCATGGGTGATGTCCTGGCCCTCGAACTCGATCGAGCCCTCGGTCGCGTCGTACAACCGCATCAGCACGCGGGCGAGCGTGGACTTGCCACACCCAGTCTCCCCCACCAGGCCGAGCGTCTCGCCCCTCTTGATGTCGAGATCGACGCCGTCGACGGCATGGACGTCGCCGATCCGCTTCTGGAACAGGATCCCGCGGGTGATCGGGAACAGCTTGCGCAGGGCGCGGATCCGGACGAGGGGCGTCTCGGACGTCGCCGGTTGGGGTTGGGGCCGTTCGGTGACCTCGACGCTCACGAGCGCGCCATCACCTCTTCCTGGAAGATGCGCTCCTTGTCCGAGAGCGAGAGATGACACCGAGATGCGTGGTGACCGTCGGCCGGCAGGAGCTCGGGCACGTCGGTCCGGCACCTGTCGAATACGTGGGGACACCGCGGGTGGAAGGCACAGCCCGGGGGCACGAAGATCAGGGACGGGGGGAGGCCTCGGATCGGTTGCAGGCGTTCCTTCGTGTCGCTCTCGTCGAGGCGCGGGATCGACGCCAGTAGTCCCCAGGTGTACGGATGGTGGGCGCCGTAGTAGATGTCGCGGCGGTCGCCCGCCTCGACGATCTTGCCGGCGTACATGACCTGGATGTGGTCGCAGTGCTCGGCCACGACCCCCAGATCGTGCGTGACGATCACGATGGCGGCGTTGAACTCCTGCTTCAACCGGTCCAGGAGGTCGAGGATCTGGGCCTGCACCGTCACGTCGAGCGCGGTGGTGGGCTCGTCGGCGATCAGGAGGTCCGGGTTGAGCGACAGCGCCATCGCGATCATCGCTCGCTGCCGCATGCCGCCGGAGAACTCGTGCGGATACTGATCCGCCCGCTCGTCGGGGCGAGGGATGCCGACACGCCGGAGCATCTCGACCGCCTGCTCGTGAGCCTCCTGCTTGGAGACCCGTTGGTGGACGCGTATCGCCTCGGCGATCTGATCTCCGGTCTTGTAGTACGGGTGGAGCGAGGTCATCGGGTCTTGAAAGATCATCGAGATCTTCTCGCCGCGCACGTTTCGCATCTCGTCGACCGGCAGCGTCAGCAGGTCCTGGCCCTGGAAGATGATCTGCCCTTCGATCACTGCCTGTTTGGCGTTGATCAGACCCATCACCGTGAGGAACGAGACGCTCTTGCCGGATCCGGACTCGCCTACGACGCCCAGGGTCTCGCCGGGCAGCAACGAGAACGAGACACCGTCGACGGCTTTCACCAATCCGTCGTCGGTCGGGAAGTGGACGGTGAGGTTCTTGACCTCGAGGAGCGGTTCCGCCACTACGTGTACCTGACCCGCGGGTCGAGGAACGCGTAGGCGACGTCGACGCACAGGTTCGCAACCGCGATGAAGAACGCCGCGAACAGGGTGACACCCATGACGGCGGGGAAGTCGTTCAGAAAGATGCTCCGCACCGCGTACTGCCCGACGCCCGGGAGACCGAAGACGGTCTCGGTGATGAACGCACCGCCGAGCAGGACGGCCAGATCGAGCCCGAACATCGTAACAACCGGCGTGAGCGCGGCCCGAAGCCCGTGTTTGTAGATGACCCGCTTCTCCGAGAGCCCCTTCGCGCGGGCGGTACGAATGTAGTCCTCGCTCATGGTCTCGATCAGATTCCCCCGGACCATCCGCGCGTAGAAGGCGGCGAACGTCATCGACAGCACGATCCAAGGCAGGATGAAACGACCCGAAAGCACGGCCTGGGTCACCGATTCCCCGATCGGGATCCCCGATGGCGGGGCCCAGCCTAACTTGAACCAGAAGATGTACAAGAAGAGGTACGCGAGCCAGAACACGGGCGCCGAGACGCCGATGAGGGCGAAGACCATGGCGCTGCGGTCCCAGACGCTCCCCTTCCTGACCGCGGAGATGATGCCGATCGGGATCCCGACCAGGGTCCATAGGACCGCGGCCCCGACCGCGAGGGCGATCGTCACCGGCAGGCGGCTGAAGATCTCCTCCTTCACCGGGACGAAGTTGGCGTACGAGTAGTAGACGTCCTCGTTCAGGAACAGCCCAGGCCAGGGGATCAGGCCCTTCGCGAACCGGCTGTACTGGACGTACAGCGGCTTGTCGAGCCCGAATGCGTGGCGAGCTGCCTCGACGTTCTCGGGGCTCGTCGACTTGCCGACCGCGCGCCTGGCCGGATCGGAGGCGGGCAGCTTCACGAAGATGATGAACGTGATCAGGGACACGATGAACAGCACCAGGATCATGAACAGCGTCCGCCGGATCAGATACCTGCCCATCGCGCCTTCCGAAGTCTACTCCAACCGGGGAGGGAGGCCGCCCCTCGGACGGCCCCCCTCCCTTCGCGGTTCTGCCTCGCAGTTGCGGTTTCCTGCCCTTTTCCTCCTACTGGGCCTCGGGAGCGATCGCGAGCTGGTCCCAGGCCGCGAGTCCCGAGAACTGATCGAACGAGTAGTTCACGATGCGCTCCGAGTAGACGTCGACGTTGTTGTCGAACAGGTACGGCGCCCACGGGACCACCTGTTCCATCAACGTGGTGTCGAGGTCGGCCCACGCCTGGAACCGGGCATCCCCCGTCTGCGCGTTCGCCTTCGCGATCTGGTCGTCGACCGACGGGACGTCGGTGATGTCGTAGCCGGCCTTCGACAGGAGCTCGGGGCTGGCCCCCACGAGCTGGTAGTTGCAGCAGCTCGGGAAGATGGCCGCCGATCCGAACAGCGGGTCGGCGAACGTGTACCCGTCCGGGAAGTCCTTCCCCCATCCGGGGGCGAGACAGATGGCGACGTGCGCCTCCGGCTCGTTGCACTTCGCGTACATCGTCGTGCGCTCGAAGGACTTCACGTCGAACGTCAGCCCGAGGGGCTCCATGTTCTGTTGGATCAACGCGGCCTGGTCCGGGTAGGGATCGGCCTCGTCGGTCACCGCGAGGATGTTGGAGCACTCCGGCGCGTCGCACACGCCGTCGCCGTCGGAGTCGTACGCCGACTGCGCCATCTCTGCCTGCGCCGCGGTGAGGTCGCCCGCCGAGTTCGGCGTCGCGTACGGGTCGTAGTCGGCGAGGAGGTTGTTCTCCAGCGAGTTCACCATGATGTGACCCGCGATCTCGCCGACGGATTCACCGCCGCGGAACGTCCGCATGCCCGCCTTGTCGAGGGCGAGGTTGAACGCCTTCCGGACATGCACGTCGTCGAACGGGGGCACCGCGAGGTTGAACGAGACGTACCGAACGGCGTCCGACGGGTTGATGTGCAGCCGCGGCTGCAGGGTCGGGTCCGTCGAGTACGTGCGCAGGACCGGTGGAGGCACGATGCCGTCCACGACGCCATCGACCTCGCCGGCCTGGACCTTGTTGTACAGGTCGTTGTTGTCCCCACCGATCGTGATGTTGAACCCGTCCGGATAGGCGGGACGCAGGCCGTCCGTCGCCGGGTCGTAGTTGGGGTTGCGGACGAGCACGATGGACTTCCCCGGCTCGTAGCCGGCGACGGGCTTCTGCTCGTCGGGCGGGAGGGAGAAGTCGAGGTTCTCGGCGCCCGCGAACTGGTATGGCCCGCTGGTCACCAGGAACCGGCCATAGTCCCTCGTGTGTCCGGTCGCCACACCGAGTGGCTCATCGTTGAACGGCGGGATCGGGGCCGAGGCGGCCATGGCGAACAGGTACGGGAGGTAGCCGGCCGGCTCGGTCAGCGTCACCACGAGGGTGCTGTCGTCGGGCGTCTCGAGGCCGGCGATGCTGTCGGCCTTGCCCTCGCCGAATTCGGCGAACCCGTCGATGATGTTGTAGTAGAAGTTGTAGCCGCCAACCGATGCGTTGGGGTCCGACGTGCGCTCGAGCGCCCGGACGATGTCGCCCGACGTAACCTCCACGTCCCCCAGCGGATCTCCGTAGTTGATCCCGCTCTTGAGCGTGAACGTGTACGTCAGGCCGTCCGATGATATCTCCGGCAACGCGCTCGCGATGTCGGGCTGCAGGTCGGCGCCGCCCTCGGCGGTCGTTCGCCCCGTGTACGACAGGAGCGTCCGGAGCAGGCAGCACCGGTACCACGACCACGTGACCGAGTAGTACTCCTTTTGCGGGTCGAACGATGCGCTCACGTCGCCGAGCATCCCGAGCTCGACGGTGCCGCCGGGCTGGATCTCGCCCGTCGCACCGGTCGCCGTAGCTCCGGTCGCACCGGTCCCACCCTCGTCGCCGCCACATGCCGCGGCGACGAGACCGAGCACGGCAACGAGCGCCAAGACACTGAGATATCGCCTCACGTAACCCCCCTCTCCTGTTCGATCACTTCCCGCGTATCACCCGGGCAGCGCCCGGGAACCGCTACCGCTCTTCAGGCACGCCCTTTCCTCCACCTCCCCTCCAGGAATGCTGCCTCCCGTCTAGATACGGTCAGCCGCCCGTCCTGGGATCGAGGGCATCGCGCAGCCCGTCCCCGACCAGATTGAAGGCGAGCGTCGTGAAGAAGAGGAAGAGCCCAGGGAACAGCATCATCCACCAGGCATAGGTGAAGACCGGACCCGCGTCCGAAAGCTGGCGGCCCCACGAGGGCGTCTCCTGCGGGACCCCGATGCCCAGGAACGACAGGGCCGCCTCGAACAGGATGTTGTTCGGGATGATCAGCGTCGTGTAGACGATGATCGGAGCCGCCACGTTCGGCAGGATCTCACGAAACATGATCCGCCGGTTGGTCGAGCCCAGGGAACGCGCGGACTCGATGAATTCCTTCTCGCGCAGGGACAGCACCTGCCCGCGCACGATGCGGGCGAGGTAGGGCCACGTGAACAGCGCGATCACGTAGCTGACGAGGAGCAGGCCCGGCTTGATGATCCCGCCGAGGCAACCGTTCGGCGACAGCCCGCACGCCGACACCAGCCCGAGCGACAGCAGCAGCACCGGGAGTGAAAGGACGACGTCGATGGTTCGTGAGATCAGCGTGTCGATCTTGCCCCGGTAGAAGCCTGCCAGCATCCCGAGGGTCACGCCGATCAGCGATGCGAGCCCGGTGGCGAAGAACGCGATGAACAGGGATGTGCGGGCGCCGTAGAACACGCGCACCATGAGGTCGCGACCGGCCGTGTCGACCCCGAACGGGAAACCGGACTGCGGACCCGTGGGGATCCCGAAGGAGTCCAGCCGGTCCAGGTGCACCTCGTTGGGTCCGTGCGTGAATCCCGCGACCACCGGTGCCAGGAGGCCGATCGCCATGATCAGGATCACGATGAACGCCCCGCCGATCGCGAACTTGTCCCTGCGGAACCGGCGCCAGAACAACTCCCACGGCGAGCGTCCGACGACCTGCTGGGAAACCTCGACGCTCGTCGCTTCCGGATCGATGGGCTCGTCGGGACCCGAGTCGGTGAGCGAATGCTCCACGTGGGCTCGTGCCATCTGGTCCGCCTGTACCCCTTCCCGGATCGGGACGGCGCATCTTAGCCTCGGTCCCGTGGGCCGGGCAATGCGCCGGAATCCCAACTATACGCCGCTCGGAAATCTCGGGGTTGCGGGATCTTGCGGTCGGCCCCGTCGAGGCGGGCCTCAGGTCCGCAGGAGTGCGGAGACCCGCGGGAGGATCTCGATGCCTTTCAACGCACCCAGCTTCCCTGCGGCGCACGCACGTTCGCCGAACGCCTCGGTTCCGTCCGGACGAACCGGCCCGCCCGTCACCAGCAGCGGGACCGGCTCCGCCGTGTGCGCCTTGCGAAGGGACGAGGTCGCGTGGTCGGCCGTCACCGCCACGATCGTCGTCGCGGGGTCGACCCCCGGCAGCAGCTCGCCGAAGAACGCCCGGTCGATCACCTCGATCACGTCCCGCTTGTCCTCCGCGCGGCCGTCGTGCGCCGGGACGTCCGGACCCTTGATGTGGATGTACAGCGCGTCGAAGCCCTCGATCGCGTCGATGGCCAGGCGGGACCAGGTCGCGTAGTCCTCCTCGGCCAGCAGCCGGGGGGCGTCCACGGGCTCCATGCCCAGGATCAGGGCGATCCCGCGTTCGACGGGCATCTCGACGAAGCATCCCCACGACGGCCCGAACCGCTCCTTGATCGGTTGCAGCGACGGCCGGCGGTCGCCGCCGTCCCGCGTCAGGATCAGGTTCGCCGGGAGCTTGCCCGCTCGCCTTCGCGCGACGTTGACCCCAGACACGTCGAGGATCCTCGAGGCGCCCTCGACGAACGCGTTGGTGAGCTCGGCGGCCCGTCGGGCCTCCGCCGTGTCGTCGAGCGGCTCGCAGCGGGCCACCACCGGTTCGAACGTCTCGAGCGCCACGCCGAGATGCCCCTCCTTGCGGTACGCGGGGTCGGTGTTGGAGACCTCGGCGGAGAGCGTGCCCTCGTCCGAGCGGATCACCAGGACGCCCCGGTGCTCCACCGTGGAGCGCAGGTCGAACGTGGCGTTCGGGAGCGAGAGCTCGGCGTTCACCTCGTCCGCGAGGGAACGTGCCTCGTCTGAGGTCAGATCGCGCCCGACGCGGCGGTCGACGATCGTCGGCCACTCCGCTGTCGCGAAGTTCACGCGATAGGCGAGGTCGCCGTCGCCGAAGGCCATCCCCGCGCCGAGCGCCTCCACGACGCCTCGTCCCGGGTGTTCCTCGCGCGGGTCGTAGCCCAGGATCGCGAACACCGCGATGTCCGACTCGGGCGCGATCCCCTCGCCCACCGTCGTCACGGTCCCCGTTCTGCCTCGCCGCGCGAGCGCGTCGAGGAAGGGTGTGTGGGCGGCCTCCAGCGGGGTACGACCGTCGAGCTCCGGGATGGGGTCGTCGGCCAGGCCGTCCAGGCAGACGTAGAGCAGCCGGTTCACCGGTACTTCACGATCAGGGCGAGCTCCTCGGGATCCAGGCTGGCACCGCCGACGAGCGCCCCGTCGACCTCGGGGTGCGCCATGAAGTCGCGGATGTTCCCCGCCTTCACGCTCCCGCCGTACTGGATCCGGACCGCCTGGGCCAGGTCGCCGTCATGCAGGTCCGCGATCGTCTGCCTGATCAACGCGATCACCTGGCCCGCGTCGGATGGCTCCGCGTTGCGACCGGTGCCGATCGCCCAGACGGGTTCGTAGGCGACGACGAGCTTCGCCGCGTCGGACGACGACACGCCCGCGAGGGCCGCGCGAACCTGAGCGGTCACCCGGTCCTCGGTGGCTCCGACGTCGCGCTCCCGCAGCGTCTCGCCGACGCACAGGATCGGCGTCATCCCGTGGGCGAAGACCGCACGCACCTTCAGATTCACGTTCTCGTCGGTCTCGCCGAACATCGCCCGGCGCTCCGAGTGCCCGATGATCACGTAGCCGACCTTGAGCGCCACCAGCATCGGCGGCGAGACCTCACCGGTGAACGCGCCCTCGTCCTCCCAGTAGACGTTCTGCGCGCCCAGGCCGTACGGGAGCCGGTCGCTGTCGATCAGCGTCTGCACCGATCGCAGCGACGTCGCCGCCGGGCAGATCACCACCTCCACTCGTTCGGCGTCGTCCTGGTCCAGCAGGTAGGAGAGCTTCTGCACGGCCTGGATGGCCTCGAGGTGCGTCTTGTGCATCTTCCAGTTGGCCGCGATGATCGGCCGGCGGCCGCTCATGGCGACGTCTCCGGTTCGCCCTCAGGGCCAACCTCCAGGACGGCGATGCCGGGCAGCTCCCGCCCCTCGATGAACTCGAGCGAGGCGCCCCCGCCGGTCGAGAGGTGGTCGAACCCGTCCTCCAGCCCGTACTTCTTCACGGCCGCGAGGCTGTCGCCACCACCGACGACCGAGTACGCGCTCGCGCCGGCGATCGCCGTGGCGACCCCTCGGGTCCCGTCGCCGAACGGCTCCAGCTCGAAGACCCCCATCGGACCGTTCCAGACGATCGTCTTGGCGTCGGCGATCGTCCTCGCGAACTCCTCCACCGTCCGCGGCCCGATGTCGAGGCCGAGCTCCCCGGCCGGCACCTGCGCGCTCGGCACCGTGTGGCGAGAGGCGTCCACGCTCTTGGAGGTGGCGGCGACCACGTCCTCGGGCAGCTGCACGACGACACCACGCTCGTCGGCCCGGGCTCGAGCGGCTCGCACGCCGTCGAACCTCTCGGGCTCGACCAGGCTGTCCCCCACCGAGGCGCCGTCCGCCGCGAGGAACGTGAACGCCATCGCCCCGCCGATCAGGAGCGCGTCCACGCGTTCGACCAGGGCGCCGATCGTGCCGAGCTTGTCCGAGACCTTGGCGCCCCCGAGCACGGCGACGTAGGGACGCGCCGGATCGGCGACCAGCCGAGACAGCGCCTCGACCTCCCGCTGGAGCAGGCGTCCCGCGACGGCTTCCCTGCCCTGCTCCCGGAGGATGGCGGGAAGCGCGACGACGGATGCATGGTCGCGGTGCACCGCGCCGAACGCGTCATCGACATAGACGTCGGCGAGGCCGGCCAGCCGCTGCGCGAACGCCCGATCGTTGGCCTCCTCGCCCGGGTCGAACCGCAGGTTCTCGAGCAAGACGAGCCGGCCGGGTTCGAACGCGAGGGCCTGGCACGACTGCTCGACCTCGGGGCTGAGGACGCCGTCTGTCGGCACGTATTCGACAACCCGGTCCAGGAGGCGCTGGAGCAGCTCGGCGACCGGGCCGAGCCGGAGCGCCTCGTCCACGCGGCCGGCCGGCCGGCCCAGGTGGGAGGCCGCGACGATCGAGGCGCCGCGCTCGAGCAGCTCGGTCAGCGTGGGGATGCTGGCCCGGATCCGAGCGTCGTCGGTGACCACGCCGTCGTCGAGCGGGACGTTGAGGTCGAGCCGGACGAAGGCGCGTCGGCCCGCGAGTTCACCGAGGTCGTCGAGCGTTCGAAGCCGCACCGGCGCCTACAGCGAGCGCGCAACGAGATCGACGAGGTCCACGAGGCGGTTCGAGTATCCCCATTCGTTGTCGTACCACCCGATGACCTTGGCCACCCTCCCCATCGTCATCGTCGACGCCGCGTCGAACGTGCACGACGCCGGGCTCCCCACGATGTCGGAGGACACGATCGGATCCTCCGTGTAGACGAGGCGGCCGCCCGACAGGGGGCCCCCCTCGGCCGCGGACCGGTACGCGGCGTTGATCTCGTCGACGCTCGCCTCGCGTTCCAGCGTGGCGACCAGGTCGGTGACCGACCCGTCCGGTACGGGAACCCGCATCGCGATGCCGTCCAACTTCCCCTGCAGGTGGGGGAGGACGAGACCGGTGGCCTTCGCGGCCCCCGTCGACGTAGGGATGATGTTGATCGCCGCGGCTCGAGCCCGGCGCAGGTCCTTGTGCGGAAGGTCGAGGATCGACTGGTCGTTCGTGTACGCGTGGATCGTCGTCATGAACGCCATCTCGAGGCCGAACGCGTCGTCCAGGACCTTGGCCATCGGCGCGACGCAGTTGGTGGTGCAGGACGCGTTCGAGATGACGTTGTGCTGGGACGGGTCGTACGCATCGTCGTTCACGCCGAGGACGACGGTGAGGTCCTCACCCTTGGCCGGGGCGCTGATCACGACCTTCTCGGCGCCCGCCTCGATGTGCTTGTTCGCCTTCTCGCGATCGGTGAACAGCCCGGTCGACTCGATCACGACCTGGGCGCCGAGCTCCTTCCACGGCAGCTCGGCGGGGTCGCGGACCGCCAACACGCGCAGCTCCTTGCCGTCGACCGTGACACCGCCGTCGAACGTCCCGACCTCGCCGTCGTACCTCCCGAGCACGGAGTCGTACTTCAGGAGATGCGCGAGCGTCGGGGGGTCGGTGATGTCGTTGACCGCGACGAAGTCCCAGTCCACGCCGAGCTTCTTCGCGGCACGGAAGAAGTTCCTCCCGATCCTGCCGAACCCGTTGATGCCGATCTTCACGCTCATGGCGTCCTCCAGGGGTTGGACTCACATCCTAGCCAATCGCCTGTGTGGCCAGCCGGGGAGCTCCTCGGGTCGGGAGGCGTGCTCAGCGATCGAGGTCGCGGTGGTCGATCGATGCCGGGATGTGCTTCTCGCGGAAGAAACGTGCGAGGTCCTCGACGACGACCACCGAACGGTGTCGGCCACCGGTACAGCCGATGGCGACGGTGAGGTAGGCCTTCCCCTCGGCCACGAAGCCCGGGACCATGAACCCGAGCAGGGCGCGGAGCCGGCGGAGGAACTCCCGATACGTGGCCTGCCCCTGCACGTACGTCCGGACGCGGTCGTCGGTGCCCGGGAGCGGCCGGAGCTCCTCGACCCAGTGGGGGTTCGGAAGGAACCGGCAGTCGATCACGAGGTCGGCGTCGCGCGGGGCGCCGTATTTGTAGCCGAACGACACCAGGCTGATCTGCAGGCTCTCCTCCGGAGGCGCGTCGGAGAACGCGTCCCGGACGCGGTCGCGGAGCTCGTGCGGCGTGAGTCCCGACGTGTCGATGATCAGGTCCGCGTCGCCGCGCAGAGCCTCCATCATCTTCCGTTCCTTGCGAATGCCCTCGACCACTCGGTCCGCCGGCGCGAGCGGGTGGCGCCGGCGTGTGGATTCATAGCGGTTGACCAGATCGCCGTCCGAGGCCTCGAGGAACAGGATCCGGGACGGAACGCTCAGCTCCTCGAGCTCCTGGAGCGCCTTCGAGAGCTCGCCGAAGAACACGCCGCCCCGGACGTCCAGCACGATGGCCACCCGGCCGGGCCCGCCGGGGCGCGACCCGAGCTCGGCCATCTTCGGCAGCAGCGTGGGCGGGAGGTTGTCCACGACGAAGTAGCCGAGGTCCTCGAGGCACCGCGCCGCCTCCGAGCGCCCGGCGCCGGAGAGGCCGGTGATGATCGTGAACCCCTCGTTCGCCGGGCGGGCCACGGCGGCTCGCTTCGCCGCCCGCTTCCGGCGGTCCGAGAGCTTGCTCGGCTCCTCGGCCGACCCCGTACTCGGCACCTCGCTCGGTTTGGGATCCCCGCCCGTGCGCTCGGGGTCGGCGGTCACGCGCTGCGCCTCCCCCCGGCGGGCTCGCGACCCGTGAGCCGATCGTGGATCGCCCTCGCGAGGTCCGGGCCGACCCCCGGCGTCGAGGCGATCTCGTCCTCGCTCGCCCGCGAGATCCGGGCCACCGATCCGAACCGCTTCAGCAGCGCCTTCTTCCGGGACGGACCGACCCCGGTCACGTCGTCCAGCGGCGAGGCCAGCGCGCGCTTCCCGCGTTTCTCGCGGTGGTACGTCACGGCGAACCGGTGGGCCTCGTCCCGCAGGTGCTGGAGCACGAACAGCGCCTCGGAGCCACGAGGGATCACGAGCGGGTCGGGCCGGTCGGGGAAGTAGACCTCCTCCAGCCGCTTCGCGAGCCCGATCGCCGGGATGTGGACGTCGGCGTCCGCGAGCGCCTTGGTCGCGCTCGAGAGCTGCCCGCGGCCGCCGTCGACGACGATCAGCGCGGGCGGATAGGCGAAGCGGCGACGCTCGCCGGGCTCACGGTCCTTGGCGAGGCGCGCCAGCCTGCGGCGGAGCATCTCCTCCATGCTTGCGAAATCGTCTTGTCCTGGCACTCCCTTGATCTCGAAGCGCCGGTAGTCGCTCCGCTTGGGCAGGCCGTCCTCGAACACGACCATCGAGCCCACCGTGTCGGTCGGGCCCAGGTTCGAGATGTCGTAGCACTCGATCCGGAGCGGCGGCTGCTCAAGCTCGAGCCGTCGGCCCAGCTCCGCCAGCGCCCGGGAGCGGGCGCCGAAGTCCGAGGCCCGCCGGAGCTTGTGGCGGCGGAACTGATCGGTCGCGTTCTGCGTCACGGTCTCCATCAGCTTGCGCTTGGTCCCCCGCTCGGGGACGGCGAACCTCACCGGCCCCTCCCGCCGGGACGAGAGCCACTCGCCCAGCACGTCGGCGTCGGACGGCAGCTCGGGGACAAGGATCCGTGGGGGCACATCCTGCCGCTGCATGTAGAGCTCGCGAAGGAACGAAGCCACGAGCCCGGGCCGGTCGAGATCCTCGACCCGGTCGACGACCCACCCCTTGCGGCCCATCACGCGACCACGACGGACGAAGAACACCTGGAACCCCGCCTCCAGGTCGTCCTCGGCGAGCCCCACGACATCGAGGTCCTCGGGGTGGGACAGCACCATCTCCTGACTCTCGAGCGCGCGCCGCGCCGCCGTCAGCTGATCGCGATGCTTCGCTGCGAGCTCGTACTCCTGACGTCGGGCTGCCTCCTCCATCTCACGTTCGAGCCGCTCCAAGATCGGCCGCTCGTGACCCGACAAGAACTCGCCGAGCGCCTCGACGTCGGCCCGATACGACTCCTCGGTGACCCCCGTCTGCTCCGGGACGCACGGCCCGGAGCAGCGACCGATGTCGTAGTACAGGCACGGCCGGCGGGCCCGGGCGCGTTGGTCGAAGAAGGAGTTCGAGCACGTCCGGACGGGGAAGACGCGCGTGAGGGCATCGAGGGTCTCGCGGATCGCGTAGGCGTGCCCGAACGGCCCGAAGTACCGGACGTTCTTGCGCTTGGCGCCCCGCAGGACCTGGGCACGCGGCCAGCGCTCCCCCACCGTCAGCGCCAGGTAGGGATAGGACTTGTCATCTCGGTAGCGGACGTTGAAACGAGGTCGGTGCTCCTGGATCAGGTTGTACTCGAGCAGGAGCGCGTCCACCTCGGTGGAAGCCATGATCCACTCGACCGAGGCGGCGGCGGCCACCATCGCCTCGGTCCGGGGATGAAGGTCCCGGGCCCAGTAGTTGGCCAGCCGCTTGCGCAGGGACCTGGCCTTGCCGACGTAGACGACCCGCCCATCCTCGTCTCGGAACAGGTACGCGCCCGGGCTGTCGGGGATCGACGAGGCATCGGGTCGCGGGACGCTCACACGACCCATCGTAGCGCGGCAACCTGCGAGAACCCGGTTGGACGCCCGACGGTTGCTTAGGAGACGTTCACCGTTCCGTTCATCGTCGGATGGACGTCACAGTGGAAGTAGTACTTCCCGGCCTCGAGCGGGTCCACCGCGTAGTCGATCTCACCCGGGCCGGTCAGCAGCTCGCCGCGGAACAGTGGGTTCGCGAGGTCGTCCGCACTCGGGTAGATCGCGATGTTGTGCTGGGTGGCGTTGTCCTCGTTGACGAAGTGGATCGTGCTCGGTTGGTTCGCCGGCAGGTCGATCGTGGAGGTGTCGAACGCGATGCCCGAGGCCGTCACGGTCACGGTCGCGCCCCCGCCACCCTGGCCGCCGCCGCCGCCTTGGCCACCGCCCCCGCCGCCCTGGCCGCCACCGCCGCCCTGGCCGCCACCGCCGCCGCCCTGGCCTCCACCACCGCCGCCACCAGCGGCGACCTCGATCGAGCCGATCATCGTCGTCGGGTGGACCACACAGTTGAACGCGTGGGTGCCCGCGTCCAACGCCGGCACGTCGTAGGTCGCCTGGTTCGGACCGGTCACGAGATCGCCGGAGAAGACGGTGTCGCCCGTCGGCTCCTCGCCGGCGAAGATCTCGATGTTGTGTTGCGTCGCCTCGTCCCGGTTGTCGAACTCGATCTTGAACGGCTGGCCGGCGGGGGCCTGGATGCAGTCGCCCTCGGTGAACGCGATGCCCTGCGCCACCACCGCGACCGAGCCGTTCTGCACCTGGGTGCATCCGGCTCCGCCACTCGGCGGAGGCGTCGTGATCGGGCCGGTCGGCGTGGGGCTGGGCTCGGCGAACGGCACGTCCTCGAAGGCTCCGTACCCGCCGACGAGCAGGTCCGCCTCCGTGGTCGCGTACCAGGCGAGGTAGGTGACCGAGCCGTCCTCGTTCACGGTGATCGACGGGAACGCTCCGTCCACCGTCGAGGTGCCCGTGTCGATCGGCTCGGACGATCCAGCCTCACCAGTGGCGAATACGACACCGTCGGAGGCATCCACCCACGCGGTGTAGATGGTGCCATCGGCGCCGATCGCGAGCGACGTCGCCGCTCCTGCCTCCGTGGCGGATCCTTCGGCGACCTTCCCGACGGTCCCAAACCCGCCGTTCCCTGGGTCTTTGAACGTACCCACCGCGACCTCATCCCGCTCGTAGAAGGAGAGCGCGAACCCGTCCTCGGTCGCTACGCCCGAGAGACCCTCTCCGACGGTGACCGCGGTGCTCTCGGCGTCGTCGACCTCGAAGCTCACCCAACCGTTCTCGCCGTCGTTGGTCGCGACCTGCACACCAGCGCCACCGTTCGAGTACGCGACGACGGGCCCGTTCGCTCCGTCGATCACCGCGGTACGACACGTGTCGCAACCAGCCGCCTCGGCGATGGTGTCGTTCGACCACCTATCGCCGTTGGGCGCGGCGAGCTGGACCGTTCCCTTTGTTGATGTGGATGAGTAGAACGCGATCCACGGCTCGCCGCCGACGAGGGCGATAGACGGCCCGAAGCCCGGCGTCTTCGTCACCTGCGTGACGACGGCCTGCGTGGTGGTGGCGGGGTCGAGGGAACCGGTCGCGTAGTACACGCCGGCGTCCGTGCCCCAGACCGCGTGGTACGTGTCGCCGTCGGCGACCATCGCGAGCCCGGTGACCTTGTCGGGGGTCAGGTTGGCGACCGACGGCTCGAACGCGGGGTCGAACGCGATCGGCACGTTGGGGATCTCCTGCGCCATCGCGATGGCGCCCCGCGTCCAGAACCCCTGCTCGCTCACCGTCGCGAGGAGGATCCCCGGGATCGACGGGGAACCCACGGGTCGGGTGATCGGCACCTCGCCCGGCTCGAGCTTCTCCTCGAACCCGAAATACGCGACGACGGGGAGGCCGTCCGGGTTCGTCACGATCGAGGGGTAGAGGCCGGCGTCGTTCAGCGAGTCGGCGACCTCGGGGAGGAATCGGACCCCGGACCCGAGGTTCACGGTCGCGGTCGGAGGTTCGGCGCAGGCCGCGGCGCCCAGGGCGAGCACGAAGGCCAGCGGCAGCAACTTCCATCGGAGGGCCTGGAGCATGAGCGGGCGCAATCGTAGCAAGGTGACGCGGGCGGAGCGGAACATCGCCCGACGGCGTCAGGCCTCTCGCGACGCGCCCACCGCTTCGAGCGGGAGCGTGCCCAGAACCTCCGCGAGGAACCGCCCCGTGTGCGAGGCCGGGTGCGCCGCAACCGTCTCGGGGGTGCCGGTCACAACGACCTCGCCACCCGCGTCGCCGCCCTCGGGACCGAGATCGACGATCCAGTCGGCCGTCTTCACGACGTCCAGGTTGTGCTCGATCACGATCACCGTGTTGCCCTGGGCGACCAGCCGCTGAAGCACGGACAGGAGCTTGCGGATGTCCTCGAAGTGCAGACCCGTCGTCGGTTCGTCCAGGATGTACAGGGTGCTCCCCGTCGCGCGCTTCTGAAGCTCGGACGAGAGTTTGATCCGCTGCGCCTCGCCGCCCGAGAGCGTGGGCGCCGGCTGCCCGAGCTTCACGTAGCCCAGCCCGACGTCCGACAGCGTCTGGAGGTGACGCTTGATGACCGGTATGTTCTGGAAGAACTCGAGCGCCTCGTCGACGCTCATCTCGAGCACGTCGGCGATCGACCGATGCTTGTACCGAACCTCGAGCGTTTCCCGGTTGTACCGGTGGCCCTTGCACACCTCGCACGTGACGTAGACGTCCGGCAGGAAGTGCATCTCGATCTTGATCTGGCCGTCACCCGCGCAGTTCTCGCAGCGCCCGCCCCGCACGTTGAACGAGAAACGGCCAGGCTGGTAACCGCGGACCCGCGCCTCCGGCACCTGGCTGAACAGCTTGCGGATCTGGTCGAACATCCCGGTGTAGGTCGCGGGATTCGACCGCGGCGTGCGTCCGATCGGCGACTGGTCGATGTCGATCACCTTGTCGATCTGCTCCCACCCCAGGAGCCTCCGGTGCTTTCCGGGAAGGGCTCGCGAGCGGTACACCTTCTGCATCAGCGCTCGGAGCAGGACCTCCTGCACGAGCGTGGATTTGCCCGAGCCGCTCACCCCCGTCACGCAAACGAGGAGCCCGAGCGGGATCTCGAGGTCGATGTCCTTGAGGTTGTGCTCGCGCGCACCGAGCAGCCTCAGCCGTCGGCTCCCCGGCGCTCGCCGGACCTGCGGCGTGGGGATCACCCTGCGGCCCGAGAGGAACGCGCCGGTCAGCGACGCGTCACACTCGAGCAGCCCCTTCAGGTCTCCCGTGTACACGATCTCGCCACCGGCGTTGCCCGCGCCGGGTCCGATGTCGACGACGTGGTCGGCGGCGGCGATCGTGGCCTCGTCGTGCTCGACCACGACGAGCGTGTTCCCGAGATCCCGTAGCCGGGCGAGCGTGTCGATCAGGCGTCGGTTGTCTCGCTGGTGCAGGCCGATCGAGGGCTCGTCCAGGATGTAGAGCACGCCGACCAGCCCGCTCCCGATCTGCGTGGCCAGGCGGATCCGCTGCGCCTCCCCCCCCGCGAGCGTTGCCGACGCCCGCGAGAGCGTCAGGTAGTCGAGCCCCACGTCGACGAGAAACTGCAGCCGCTCGCGGATCTCCTTCATCAAGCGCTCGGCGATCATCTGCTCGCGCTCGCTCAGCCGGGCCTCGCGCGTGAAGGACAGCGTGTCGCGGATCGACAGGCTCGTGAGCTGGGAGATGTTGAGGTCGCCGACGGTGACCGCCAACGTCTCCGGGCGTAGCCGGGCGCCGCCGCACGAGCGGCACGGGACCTCCCGCATGAACTCCTCGAGCCGTTCGCGCTGGCTCTCCGAGTCGGTCTCGACGTGCCGCCGCTCCACCACCGGCACCACGCCCTCGTACGTGGTCCAGTAGGAGCGGGTCCGTCCGTACCGATTCTTGTACTTGACATAGATCTCCTCGTCCGAGCCGTACAGCACGACGTCACGGACCTTCTTGGGGAGCTTCTTCCACGGGGTGCTCGTCGAGAAGCCGTGAGAGTCCGCGACGGCATCCAGCACCCGGTCCCAGTACTCGATCCGGCCGCTCGACCACGGCGCGAGCGCCCCATCGGCGATCGACAGGTCGGGGTCGGGCACGACGAGCGCCGCGTCGACCTCGAGGCGGACACCGAGGCCGTCGCAGGTCGGGCAGGCGCCGTACGGCGAGTTGAACGAGAAGTTCCGCGGTTGCAACTCGTCGAACGAGAGCCCATCGAACGTGCACGCGAGCGCCTGGCTGTAGTTCTGGACGTCCTCGCCCTCGTGGGTCTGCACGGCGATCGCGACGAGCCCCTCCGTGAGCTGAAGCGCCGACTCGACCGAGTCCGCCACCCGGCGCCGGATGTCCGGCTTGGCCACGAGCCGGTCGACGACGACCTCGATCGTGTGCTTGTAGTTGCGGGGCAGCCGGATCGGCTCGGCGAGCTCGCGGACCTCCCCGTCGATCCTTGCGCGGACGAATCCCTGACCCGCGAGGTCCTTCAGCAGCTTCTCGTACTCGCCCTTGCGCCCGCGGACGACCGGCGCGAGGACCTGGAACCTCGTCCCCTCGGGCAGCTGCATCACCTGGTCGACGATCTGCTCCGGCGTCTGCCGGCCGATCGGCCGGCCGCACTTCGGGCAGTGCGGGTGCCCGATCCGGGCGTACAGCACCCGGAGGTAGTCGTAGATCTCCGTGATCGTCCCGACCGTCGAACGCGGGTTCTTCGACGTCCCCTTCTGGTCGATCGAGATCGCCGGGGACAGCCCCTCGATGAAGTCGACGTCGGGCTTCTCCATCTGGCCGAGGAACTGCCGCGCGTAGGAGGACAGCGACTCGACGTAGCGGCGCTGGCCCTCCGCGTAGATCGTGTCGAAGGCGAGGGAGCTCTTCCCCGAACCCGAGAGCCCGGTGAACACGATCAGCGCGTTCCGCGGCAGCTCCAGGGTGATGTTCTTGAGGTTGTGCTCCCGAGCCCCGTGAATGACAAGCGTGTCGGTTCCCACGGAGGCATCGTACCGAAGGCGCCGACAAGGCTTCGGGCGGGCTTCCGCGCGAGGATATGGTGCGCGGGTGACCGAGCCACGCCCGGCGCCCCGCGACCCCCCCGGCCTCCCTCGGGTCCCCTTGGGCGAGGCGTTCCGCTTCTGGGTATGGCTGGGATTCGTGAACTTCGGGGGCCCGACCGGCCAGATCGCACTCATGCACACCGAGCTCGTCGAGCGGCGCCGGTGGATCGACGAGGGCAGCTACCTCCACGCGCTGAACTTCGCCATGCTGCTTCCGGGTCCCGAGGCCCACCAGCTGGCGATCTACGTGGGCTGGCTCCTGAACGGTTCGCCCGGCGCCCTCGCGGCGGGCATCTTCTTCCTCCTTCCGGCGTTCGCGTTGATGGTGGCCCTCTCCTGGGTCTTCGCCGTGCACGGCGACGTCACGTGGATCTCGGGCGTGTTCGACGGCCTCTCATGGGCGGTGGTGGGGATCGTGGCGGCCGCCCTGCTCCGGATCTCCGGCAGGGCGCTCGGCCACGCCATCCTGGTGGCCCTCGCCGTCGCGGCGTTCCTCGCGTTGTTCGTGTTCGGCGTCCCGTTCCCGCTCGTGGTGCTCGGGGCGGGCGCGGTGGGCCTGATCGCCGGGACCCGGCTCCCGGGCTCGAGGCCGGGCGCCACCGACCTCCGCCAGGCCGAACGTGTGCCGCCCTCGTTGGGCCGGACCGCACGCGTCCTCGCGATCGGGCTCTCGGTCTGGCTCATCCCGCTCGCCGCGGTCGCGCTCGCGGCGGGTTCGGGCAGCGTCCTCGCGAACGAGGCCGTCTTCTTCACGTTCGCGTCGCTGGTCACGTTCGGCGGCGCGTACGCGGTGCTCGCCTACGTGAACCAGGCGGCGGTGGTCCGGTTCGGCTGGCTGAGCGCGTCGGAGATGGCGGTCGGCCTCAGCCTCGCCGAGACCACGCCGGGTCCCCTGATCATGGTGGTGGTGTTCGTCGGGTTCCTCGCCGCCTACCGGGAGCCGGCATCGTTCCCGCCGGTCGCGGCCGGGGTCGCGGGGGCCCTGGTCGTCGCGTGGGCGACGTTCGTCCCGAGCTTCCTGTGGATCTTCCTCGGCGCCCCGTCCGTGGAGCGCCTCCGGGGCAACGAGCGGCTCTCGGGCGCCCTCACGGCGATCACGGCTTCCGTCGTCGGCGTGATCGCGAATCTGGCCGTCGTCTTCGCGACCAGCGTGCTGTTCGACGACGTCGACGTTCGGACGCCGTTCGGCCACGGTGTGGCGATCCCCGTCCTCGGTTCGGCCGACCCCTTGGCGCTCACCGTGGCCATCGGTTCGTTCGTCGCGATCTGGCGATACCGCGTCAATGTCGTGTGGGTCATCGCGGCCGCGGGTCTCGTCGGGCTGGTCGACGCCCTGCTCGCGTGACGGTCTCGGGCGGCGTTCCGGCGCCGCGGGTGGAGTAGGCTCGGGCCGTGACCGATCGCGAGGCCCTCGAGGGCTTGAGCGCGCCGGAGCTCCACGATCGCGCGACCAGGCTGGCGTGGCGACGACTCGACGTCGGGTTCCTGTGGCACCTGCTCAGCGCGATCCCGGAGGCCCGGGCCGCGGTGGGCGACGAGGACCGGAGCGAGATCGACATCCTGCGCCCGCTCGCACTGCTGAACGATCTCGTGGACGCGGACCGGGGCGAGCTCGCCGAGGGTCTCCGGCCGCTGTACCTGGACTACCTCGTGGAGCACGAGAGGGCCGAGGACCTCGAGACGTCAGACCCCCCCGACCTCGGCGCGGGCGACGGCCCCGAGGAGGACCCCGACGACTGACCGCGACCTCGGGTCGTACCGATCCGAGTTCCCGGTGCTCGACCGCAAGGCGTACCTGATCAGCGCGTCCCTCGGGCCGGTCTCGGATCGCTCCCGGCGATACCTCGACGAGTACCTGGAAGCGTGGGCGACCAAGGGCGCACCCGACCACGTCTGGTTCGAGGACATCTTCCCCCGGATGCGCGCGCTGAAGGCGACGTTCGCGCGTCTCGCCGGGTGCGAGCCGGACGAGCTGGCGATCACCACGAACATCTCGATCGCAATGTCGACGTTCGCTTCCGCGCTCGAGTTCGGCGACCGGAACAAGGTCGTGATGTCCGAGCTCGACTTCCCCACCGACGGGCACGTCTGGCTCGCGCACGCCAGGCGCGGCGTCGAGATCGAGTGGCTCCGCTCCCCCGACGGCCTGACGATCCCGCTCGAGGAGTACGACCGAGCGATCGACGAGCGCACGTCGGTCGTCATGGTGAACCGCGTGCTGTACCGCTCGAGCGCGATCGTCGACGCGAAGGAGGTCTGCCGGATCGCGCGCGAGCGCGGTGCGCTGTCGTTCCTGGACGACTACCACGGGATCGGGATCGTGCCGCTCGACGTGCACGACGTGGGGTGCGACGCGTACGCCGCGGGGGTCCTCAAGTGGTTGTGCGGCGGACCGGGTCTGGCGTTCCTCTACGTTCGGCGAGAGCTGGTCCGATCGCTCGAGCCGATGGTGACCGGATGGTTCGGGACGAACGAGCCGTTCTCGTTCGACACCAAGCACCTCGAGTACCACCCGACCGCGCGTCGCTTCGAGCACGGCACGCCCCCCGCGCCGGTCTTCTTCATCGCCCAGGGCGGCCTCGACGTGATCGCCGAGGTCACGCCCGAACGGATCCGCGAACGCCAGGGCGAGCTCGGCGACCATGTGATCGCCCGCGCCGACGCGCTGGGGTTGCCGGTCCGAACCCCGCGTGGCCGTGTTTCGCGAGGCGGCGTGGTCAACGTCGGCGTCGGGCCGGAGGCCGGGAAGATCTGCCACGCGCTGCTCGAACGCGACGTGTGCACGGACTACCGCGGCGACGGCCTGCGGATCAGCCCGCACTTCTTCAACACGGAGGACGACATCGACCGCTGCTTCGAGGAGCTTCGCTCGCTGCTGTGAACCCTAGGCCGGCGCCCGAACCTCCACGGGGACCCGCTGGACCATGTTGTTCGAGAACCCATGGAGGTTCCACGGTTGGTCGAGCGGCTGCGTGGTGCCATGGGCGTCCGTGGCCCGGCAACAGAGCTCGAACTCCCCCGGATGGGTGGCCTTCCACACGAAGTCGAACGGCGTCCACGCGTACGCCGACGCGGGTTCGCCGAGGGCGGCGTCCTTCCATGTGTCGCCGCCGTCCGTGCTGACCTCGACGCGGTCGATCGGACCCCACCCCGACCAGGCGCGGCCGCGCAGGACGTGGTCGCCGACGTCGACGAAGCGACGTCGGGTCATGAAGTCCGGGAACCCGGGCGGGACCAGGAGAGAACGCGGGCTCATCCGCGTGACCGGCTCGCCCTCGTCCTCGGGCCGCTGCCGGAAGCGGTAGGCGACCTGCTGGTACCCCTCGAACGGTTCGGCCACCGCCGTGATCGAGGTCAGCCACTTCACGCTCGCCATGCCGTACCAGCCGGGCACGACCAGCCGGATGGGGAACCCGTGCTGCGGTGGCAGCGGCGCGCCGTTCATCTCGTACGCGAGCAGGACCTCCTCCCGCATCGCGTCCCCGATCGACAGGCTGCGCTCGTAGTCCTGTTCGACGTCGCCCTGGATCCCGTGATCGGCGCCTCGGAATACCAGCTCGACGGCCTCGTCCCCGATGCCGGCCTCCTCGAGGAGGCTCCGCAGCGACGTGCCGGTCCAGGCCGCCGTGCCGATCGCCTCGGTCAGCCACGGCTGGGAGATCGGCCTCGGCGCGAGCCGCGCCCGGCCGTTGCCCGCACATTCCATCGTCACCGGCAACGTGACCCTCGGCCGCGCCCGGAGGTCTGACATTGACAGCGTCGTGGGCCTGTCCACGAGGCCCTCGATCGACAACGACCAGTTGGCGTCGTCGCCTTCGGGCACGTCGAAGTGGATCAGCAGGTAGTGCATCCCCGGGGGCGTGATGTCGTAGCGGAGCCCCTCGAGCTGCATCCCATGGTTTCGCTGCGACAACTGGAGCTCGTCGATGGACACCTCTGGAGACGCCGAGACACCATCAGGAAGCTGAGGAGACGTGACCGCGTCACTCATGTCGCCGTTGGCCGCCGGTCGGCGCCCACCTTGTGGTTGAGGCGCAGGATCAGGTGGGCGAGCACGGCGCGCTGCTTCGGCCCCCCCAGCGCGAGCGGCCGGCCGTCGTCGAACACCTGCAGCGGTCCCAGGATCCGGAATTCCATCGCCGCGAACCGTACGACGGGCGCCCCGCGAACGCCATGGTCCCGCGCATCCGCCCAGGTGACATGCGTCACGTTCCAGCGAACTGCGACCGGGCTGCAGTCCGGCTGCCAAGGCACGGGCCGAGGGTGCGGTCATGGACAGCGCCACCAGCACCCGAAGCAGCCGGATCGCCCTCGTCCTGTGTCTGGCCTTCGCGACGGTCATCCTCGGGAACCAGCGCCCCGCCCCCGCGGACGCCCGGCCCCTGGCGATCCACGGGGCCAACGCCGCCGAGGAGCTGGCGGTCGACTGGGCGCTGCACCGCTACCGCCTGGCAGGCCTCGAGGACATGCCGTCTTTGGACGTGTACCTCCACCGCTCGCACGAGGCGTGCAACGGGGGTATCGGGCTCTACCACGCGGGCCGCATCGAGCTGTGCACCAAGACCTCGAGCGAGCCGTACCAGCGAAAGTTCGCGCTCCACGAGATGGCCCACGCCTGGACCGAGGCCCACATCGAGGGCGCCATCCTCAACCGGTTCATGGAGATCCGCGGGATCGCCCACTGGAACGATCGGAGCGAGGACTGGAAGGACCGAGGCACCGAGCAGGCCGCAGAGATCATCACCTGGGGCCTCGGCGAGGGCGAGATCGTGCCGCTGCTTCCCGAGGCCGTTGACGTTCGGACCCTCGCCGGCCTCTATGAGCTGCTGACCGGCCGCGAGCCGATCACCCCGGCCGCCCGATGAGGACTCAGCCGGAGACGACTCGACCCGCGCGAACCACCACGCGGAGGTCACCGAGCGCCTCGAGCCGCATGAGGGGATCCGAACCCAGCACGATCAGGTCGGCGGGCCCGTCGACCGCGATCGGGCCCGCCGTCATGGCGCCCAGCACCTCCTCGGGCGTCATCCGAACGGCCTCGTACAGGAGCAGCGCCTCGCGAAGATGGATCCCGGCCGAGATCGCGCCATTCCCGAGGTCGGTCCCGTAGACCACCGTCCCCCCCGCAGACCGGAACCGCACCAGGTTGTCGCACGCCGTCCGGAGCTCGGGCGTGACCCTTCCGAACGAGAAGATGTCGAGCGTCGAGACGATCCGCATCGTCCGGGCCGCGGACTCGAGCAACGGGTTCGACAGCCGCTCCGTCCACGGCGTGTGCGCGAACTCGTCCATGCCGGCACCGACCGCACGCTCCGCCTGCCCCGGGCCCTGGACGTGCGCGGTGACCGGGAGCGCTCGCTCGTGGGCCGCCTGCACGATCGCGGCGAGCTCGGCATCCGACGGCGTGGGGCCGTCCTCCGCGTTCAACGCCACCTTGACCGACGCGACGCCGGCGTCCGCGAGCTCGGCCACGACCGCGGCCGCATCCTCGGGACCCTCGAGCTCGCGACCCATGCCTGCCGGAGCCCACGAGGCCTGCGTCGGATACCCGCCCGGCGCGGTGAGCATCGGCCCGGCGGCCCGGATCACCGGACCGGTGAAGGAGGGCAGCTCGGAGGCGTTCGCGAGCGCGAGGATCTCCTCCGGCACCCATCCCAGATCCCGCACCGCCGTCACCCCGCCGAGCAGCACGGCTCCGGGATCCGCGAGACGGATGTGCACATGCCGGTCGGCGACGCCGGGCATCAGGAACCCGTCGACCTCCAGGAACTCGTCCCCCGGCGGCGCCGCCGCGCTCGGTCCGGCGTACGTGACGCGACCACCCTCGCAGACGATGGACGCGTGATGGACGAGCGTGCCGGGCCCGAACCAGGCGATCGGGACCTTGATCTTCAGCGACATCGGGTGGGTCAGCCGCCGACGCCGGCGCCGCGCAGGGCCTTCAGCTCCTTGCGGAGGTCGACGACCTCGTCGCGCAGGCGGGCCGCGTATTCGAACCGCAGGTCCTTGGCGGCCTCGTGCATCTCCTCCTCGAGCTGCTGGATCAGCCGCTCGAGCTCCTCGGTCGGCATCTCGGGGTGCTCGCGCTTGCGGCGGCGCTTCTCGGGGGTGGCAGCCCTCGTGTCGACGGCCATCGTGAGCAGGATGTCCGAGACCTTCTTGCGGATCGACTGGGGATCGATCCCGTGTTCGCGGTTGAAGTCGATCTGGATCTTGCGACGCCGCTGCGTCTCGCCGATCGCCTGCTTCATGGAGTCGGTGACCTGGTCCGCGTACATGATCACGGTCCCGTCCACGTTGCGCGCGGCCCGGCCGATCGTCTGGATCAGCGACGTGTCCGAACGCAGGAAGCCCTCCTTGTCGGCGTCGAGGATCGCGACGAGCGAAACCTCGGGCAGGTCGAGCCCCTCCCGCAGCAGGTTGATGCCGACCAACACGTCGAACTCGCCCAGCCGCAGGTCGCGGACGATCTCGATCCGTTGGATCGTGTCGACCTCCGAATGCAGGTACCGGACCCGGATCCCCATCTCGAGCAGGTAGTCCGTGAGGTCCTCGGCCATCTTCTTGGTGAGCGTGGTGACGAGCACGCGCTGGCCGGCCTCCGCGCGCTTGCGGATCTCCTCGATCAGGTCGTCGACCTGGCCGCGGGTGGGCCGGACCTGGACCTCGGGATCGACGAGGCCGGTCGGGCGGACGATCTGTTCCGCGATGCGGGTCGAGGTCCGGAGCTCGTACGGACCGGGCGTGGCGGACATGTAGACCGTCTGGTTGACCTTCTTCACGAACTCCTCGAACCGGAGCGGTCGGTTGTCCAGCGCGCTCGGCAGGCGGAACCCGAACTCGACGAGGGTTTCCTTCCGCGTCTTGTCGCCCTCGTACATCCCGTGGATCTGGGGGACGGTGACGTGGGACTCGTCGATCACGCAGAGCCAGTCGTCGGGGAAGTAGTCCAGCAGCGTGTAGGGGGCCTCGCCGGGTGCGCGGCCGTCGATGTGGCGCGAGTAGTTCTCGATGCCGGAGCAGAACCCGACCTCGCGCAGCATCTCGAGGTCGTAGGTCGTCCGCATCCGCAGGCGTTCGGCTTCCAGGAGCTTGCTCTGGCTCTCGAGCAGCGCCAGCCGATCCCGAAGCTCCTCCTCGATCCCGACGACGGCCTGCTTCATCCGCTCGTCCGATGCCACGTAGTGGGAAGCGGGGAAGACCGTGATCTCGGTGAGGTCGCCGAGCACCTCCCCGGTCAACGGGTCGAACCGGGTGATCCGCTCGATCGTGTCGCCCCACCACTCGATCCGGACCGCGGTCTCCTCGTACGAGGGATGGACCTCGAGGACGTCGCCCTGGACGCGGAACTTCCCGCGCGCGAGATTCGCCTGGTTGCGGAGGTACTGGATGTCCACGAGGCGTTGCTTCGACCACTCCATGTCCGTCGCCACGCCCTTGTGGACCCGCAGGATCTGGCCCTCGTACTCCTCGGGTGAACCCAGGCCGTAGATGCACGAGACGCTCGCGACGATCAGGACGTCGCGGCGGGTCAGGAGGGCGGCCGTCGCCGAATGCCGGAGGCGCTCGATCTCGTCGTTGATCGAGGAGTCCTTCTCGATGTAGGTGTCGGTCGACGGGACGTAGGCCTCGGGCTGGTAGTAGTCGTAGTAGGAGACGAAGTACTCCACCGCGTTCTCGGGGAAGGCCTCGCGGAACTCGTTCGCGAGCTGCGCCGCGAGCGACTTGTTGGGCGCGATGACGATGGTCGGCCGCTGGACGCGTTCGACCACGTTGGCGATGGTGAACGTCTTGCCCGTCCCGGTGGCGCCGAGCAGGGTGATGTGGGGCTCCCCGGCCCGGATGCCCTCGACCAGGTGGTCGATGGCCGTGGGCTGGTCGCCGGTCGGGACGTGGTCGGCGTGGATCTTGAACGGGGGCACGGGACCAGTGTAGGCGCCACCGCCGACCCCTTTACATCCGCCCGGCCTCGATGATGCTCTGGAGGAACCGCCGGGTCCGCTCCTCGCGCGGCGAGGTGAAGATCTCCTCCGGTGGCCCCTCCTCGAGGATCACGCCGGCGTCCAGGAACCCGATCCGGTTCGCGATGTCACGCGCGAACCCCATCTCGTGGGTCGCGATCACCATCGTCATCCCGCCGGAGGCGAGCTCGCGGATCACGTTCAGCACCTCCGCGACGAGCTCGGGGTCGAGCGCGCTGGTGACCTCGTCGAGCAGCATCACGTCGGGCTTCATCGCGAGCGCCCGCACGATCGCCACGCGCTGCTGCTGACCGCCCGAGAGTCGGTCGGGGTAGTCGCCGCGCTTGTCGGCGAGCCCGAACCGTTCGAGCAGCTCCGTCGCGAGCGCGTCGGCCTCGGCCCTCGACGCGCCGAGCGCCTCGATCGGTCCGAGCGTCACGTTGCGCAGCACCGTCATGTGCGGGAAGAGGTTGAAGGCCTGGAAGACGATCCCGACCCGCTGCCGGATCCGGTTCACGTCGACCCCTCGGGCGGTGATCTCCTCCCCCTCGATGAACACCCGGCCGGCGTTGACCGGCTCGAGCAGGTTGATGCAACGGAGCAGGGTCGACTTGCCCGAGCCCGATGCCCCGATCAGGCCGACGACCTCGTGCTCGACGACCTCCAGGTCGATCCCCTTGAGCACCTCGAGGCCATCGAACGACTTGTGGAGATCCTCGATCCGCAGCGCCGCCGCGGGCCCCATCTCACACCCCGCCCACGGCCTGGAGCCGGCGCTGGTCCCGCGCGACGAGCCAGTCGACGAAGCGCGCTTCGGGGATCGTGATCACGATGTAGACGAGCGCGAGCGCGACGTACGGCGTGAAGTCGAAGTTCGCGGCCGAGACGATCTGCGCCTGCCTCAGCGCCTCGGTGTACCCGAGGACCGCCACGAGCGCCGAGTCCTTCTGGAGGCCGATGAAGTCGTTCAGGAGCGGCGGCAGCACGCGCCGAACTGCCTGCGGCACGACGACGAACCGCATCGTCTTGCCCCGGCTCAACCCCAGCGCGCGGGCCGAGGCGACCTGCGAGGGATGGACCGATTGGATGCCCGCCCGGTAGACCTCGGCGACGTATGCCGAGTACACGAGGACGAGCGCCACGATCGCCCAGAAGATGTCCGAGTGGGGCACGCCCCTAATCTGCAGCGAGGGCGCCCCGAACCCGAGCAGGAGGATCACCAGGATCGTCGGGACCGCGCGGAACAGGTCCGTGTACGCGGCCGCCAGGATCCGCAGCGGGGTGAACACGGGGCCGCGGAGGCTGCGCATCACGGCGACGATCATCGCGAGGATCAGTACGAAGACCTCGGCCACCAGGAAGATGAACACGTTCCGCGTGAACCGCTCGATGATCTTCGACAACGAGTCCCGGAAGACGGCCGGGTCGAAGAAGGCCTCCTTGATCTGGGGCCAGCCTGACGAGTTGAGGACCGCGAAGGCGAGCAGTCCGAACACCACTACGGTGCTCACGACAGCGATCGTCACGCCGCGGGCGCCCTCGGCCTTGAGCGGGGCGAGGATCCTCGAACCGCGGTCTCCGGACGGAGGCGTGTAGCTACCGCCCGGCAGGCTCTGGTACTTCTCCGGCGCCCCGCCGCCCACGGGATGGCTAACTCAGGACCGGTGCGTTCGTCTTGTCGGCCAACCACTGCTGCTCGATGTCGTCGAGCGTCCCGTCGGCCTTCATCTCCTCGAGCGCGAGATCCACGCACTGGACGAGCGGACTCCCGGTCTCGAACGCCATCGCGAAGTACTCGTCCGACTCGGCCCCGAACTGACCCACGACGACGCCGTGCTTGATCTGCACGGCCGCCATGAAGAAGGCGGTAGGCAGATCGACCACGATGCCGTCGATGTCACCGTTCTGCAGGTCCGTGACCGCCTGGGCGAGATCGTCGTAGACGGCCGGCTCCTGCGTGGGCTGGATCTGGTCGGTGATCACGTCGAGGCTCGTCGTCCCGATCGGCGCGCCGAGCTTCGCGTCCTTCAGGTCCGCGATCGTGGTCGCGTCGGCGACCGAGGTTCCTTCCGCCGAGACGAGCGCCTGGTTCACGTTGTAGTAGGACTCGCTGAAGTCGACGGCGTCATCGCGCTCGGGCTTGTACGAGATCTGCTGGAGCACGAAGTCGAAGTCCTTGGGGCCGGGCGCGAACGACTTGTTGAACGACACCGGCACGAACGTCACCTGATCCGGGAAGGTGAAGCCCATCCGAGTGGCGACCTCGGCCGAGACAGCACCCTCGTACCCCTCGCCCTTGGCCGGGTCGTTGAACTCGAACTCGGAGCCGTCGGACGTCCCGCCCTCCCACCAGGGCGGGAACGCCGGGTTCCCCGTCCCGATCGTCAGGGTGCCCGGGCTCTTGAACGCGTCGGCGTTGGCGGCGGCGCAGTCGGCTGCCGTGGCGGGGGTGGTGGCGCCCGTACCGCCGGTCGCGGTCGGCCCGGTGGAACCGATCGTCGGGTTGTCTTCCGCGCAGGCGGCGAACAGCAGGGACCCGACAACGAGGAAGGCGAACACCTTGCGCATCTGGACAAACCCCCTGCCGACTGAAGTGCGCGAGCCTAGCACACGCCTGTTCTACGGCGTTGTGGGAAGCCGCGGCTTCACTTCCGCGGCTCCCACGAGAAGTAGCGCGTCGCCACGATCAGGCCGGCGAGCCCCCACGCCGCGACGATCCCCACGTCGACCCATGAGAAGGCGAAGAGCGGAGGTCCGTAGAACGAACCCAGGAAGGCGTCGACCAGATGGCGAACCGGGAAGATATCGCTCAGGGTCTCGATCCACTGCGGGGCATCGGGGCCGACGGGGAAGAAGATGCCCGAGATGAACAGCAGGGGCAGGATCGTCGCGTTCACGATCGGCGGCGCCGCATCCGCGTTCGGGATCGCCGGCGTCAGCGCGAGGCCAAGCGCCGCGAAGCTCGCAGATCCGACGAGGACGACCACGATCGACCGGAACAGATCCACCCCGGTCGGAAGGTCCGCGTCGTAGAACACCCACCCGAAGGCCGCGCAGATCACGACGAGCACGATCGACATGATCATGACGTGGATCACCCGCGCCCCCAGGTAGGCGCTTCCCGGAAGCGGCGTGCCCCGCGTCCGCTTGAGGATCCCCGCATCTCGCTGGAAGGTCACGCCGATCGCCAGGTTCGTGTAGCAGGCAGTGATGACCGAGAACACCGCCATGCTCGCGACGTAGTAGGTCGACTGGTTGAACTCGCGGCCGCTCTCGAGGGTGACCGTTCCGCTCCCGAGCAGCGTGGCGAAGATCACAAGGAACATCAGGGGAAACACGAACGTGAAGAAGGCGGCCGCCGGGTTCCGCCAGAACGCCTTGTTCGTGTAGCGGATCTGCCTGGCTGTCAGCGCGAGATCGCTCACGCGGTCACATCCTCGGTGGCCGTGAGCTCGAGGTAGACGTCTTCCAGCGTTGGAGGCGTGACCTCCAGTGCGTCCAGGACGAAGCCCGACTCGAGGGCCCATGCCGTCAGATCGTGGACGAGCTTGGTGGTCTGCTCCTGGTCGGCGAGGATCTCGTACCCGCCGTCCGGCAGTCGGTGGGAGGCTCGTTCGGGTTCGGGAGCTCCGGGTGGGAGGCGGAATCGGATCCTCGTCCTCATCCGATCGCGTCCGGCCAGGCTCCCCGGTGGCCCCTCGGCCACGATCGTGCCGTGCGCGATGACCGCGACGCGGTTGGCCAGATTCTGCGCTTCGTCCATGTAGTGCGTCGTGAGGAACACCGTCTTGCCGATGGACGAGAGGTTCTTGACGATCTCCCAGGCGTTTCGGCGGGCGCCAGGGTCGAATCCCGTGGTGGGCTCGTCCAGGAAGAGGAGCTCGGGGTCGCCGGCCAAGGCGATCGCGACGTCCAGGCGCCGCTGCTGGCCGCCGGAGAGCTTGTTCACCCGGACGTCTCGCTTCTCGACCAGCCCGACGACCTCGATGACCTCGTCGGTCGGTCGTCGTCTCGGGTAGTACCCGGCGTACATCTCGATCGTCTCGCGCACCGTGAGAAACGGGTCGATCCCCGTGGACTGCAAGACGATGCCGATTCGGCGCTTCAGCGCAGGCTCACGCTTCGCCGGGTCATGCCCGAGGACCGACACGACCCCGGACGTGCGCTCCCGATACCCCTCGAGGATCTCGACGGTGGTCGTCTTGCCGGCGCCGTTGGGGCCGAGGAGGGCAAAGACCTCACCCGCGTCCACCGACAGGTCGATGCCGGCGACGGCCTCGACGTCGCCGTAGGACTTGCGGAGCTCGGAGACGAAGATCGGGGGGTCGGCCATCTCCACGGAGGCTATCTACTCAGGACGGCACGTAGCCGCGGGTCTTGTCGACAACGTTCAACAGGGGGCGACCGGTGAGATAGCGCTCGAGGTTCCGGACGAACAGCTCGACCACGCCCTCGCGCCACCCGGCCGCGTCGCCGGCCATGTGCGGCGAGACGATCACGTTCGGCATCGCCCATAGCGGGTCGTCCTCGGGCAGCGGCTCCTCCTCGAAGACGTCGAGCGCGGCGCCGGCGATCGCCCCCGTCTCGAGCGCTCGGACCAGCGCTGGTTGGTCGACCGTGCTCCCCCGGCCGACGTTCACGAACCTCGTCCACGGCTGCATCGCCTCGAACACCACGTGGTCGAACAGATGGTGGGTCTCGTCCGTGGCGGGCAGCGCGTCGATCACGTAGTCGGCCGATCCGACGGCGTCGGCGAGCTGCTCGGTGCCGAAGATCTCGACGAGCACGTCGTCGCCCGAACGCGCGGTTCGAGCGACGCCCCGGACGGACATCCGGAGCGCGGCGCAGGTGCGAGCGATCGCGCGTCCGATCGGTCCGACGCCGACGACGAGGACACGCTTGCGGTCGAGCCGCTCGGTCTCGTTGTGTCGCCACTCTCGGCGCCCCTGCCGCTCGAGGACCCTACCGAGACCCTTCGCCAATGCGAGCAACAACCCGAGGACGTACTCGGCGATCGCGTCCTCGTAGACGCCGCGAGCGTTGGTGAGGACGACGTGGCTCGCGGCGAGCTCGGGGAAGAGCAGATTGTCGACGCCCGCGGACGCCGACTGGATCCACTGCAGGTCGGCCGCGCTCCGCCACGCCCCGGAGAGCAGGTCGCCCTGCGGACGCCAGGCGAACAGCACGTCCCTGCCCTCGAGCGCCGCGGCGAGCGACGGGACATCGTCGGCAAACGCGAGATCCACGGTGTCGGCGATCGCTCCGATGCCGGGGGGCGGGTCCTCGACGGTCGCGCCCATGACCGCCACCCGAGCGCGGGCGCTCACAGCGGGCGCCGGCTGGAGAAGCCGGTGTCGAGCGGATGCCAGTTGGCGACGGCCTCCTCGCCGACGCGCCAGCAGAGGTAGACGCGCTCCCCGTCGAGCTCGGCCGGGAAGTCCACGAGCCCGGTCTCCGGGTCGCGCAGCAGGATGTTCTCCGACGCCAGGTGCTGGAGCTCGGTCCGCAAGGTGGTGCTTGCCTCCCAGTACTCCCGCCCCGCGTGGCTCCCGCCGCCGTCCGCGACGATCCGCTCCTTCACCACCTCGGCCTCCCGCAGGATCACCTGCCGGGCCTCGCGGATCCTCGCCAGCCGCTCCCGGAGCTCGGGCAGCATCGCGTTGGCCCGCTCGACGTCGTAGGAACGCTCCTCGGACATCACCCCACCCCGAGCAGTGCCGGCAACTGGTCCAGCGCGGTGATGCGTGCGCCCGGCGCACCGGCGAAGCGCTCGCGCCGATCGATCAGCACGGGGAACATGCCGACCGCGCGCGCCGGGTCGACGTCGAACTCCGGGTTGTCCCCGACGTAGACCGACCGCTCGGCCGTCACCCCCGCCCTGGCCATCGCGAGCCGGAAGATCCGCGGGTCGGGCTTCTCGAACCCCTCGACGCCCGACACGACGCTCACCTGGAAATACCCACGGACGCCGAGATCCTCGAGGAGCCGCTCGAGCCACTCCTCGAAGTTCGACACCACGCCGAGCAGCAGTCCGGCGTCGCGCAGCCTGTCGAGGACGGGCGTGACGTCCTCGAACAGACGATAGTTCCCGAGGTCGGTGAACTCGGTGTACACGAGGTCGATCAGCCCGTTGGCATCGGGGATCCCGAGCTCGCGCAGGAAGATGCCGTACACGTCGTGCCAGAACCGGCGCGAGCGCTCGGGCGAGGTGGTCCAGAGCTCGTTCGCCTCGGCCGCCGCGCGGAACCGATCGAACACGACGTGCCCGCGCTCGCGGATCGTCTCGGGCGAGACGTCGTACCCCTCTCGACGGAGGATCTCGGCGAACAGGTCGGGGAAGGTGGGGTGCGGGTGGACGAGCGTCTCGCCGGCGTCGAAGAACACCGCCGCGTACCCGGAGGATGTCACGACACCAGGATAGCGACGGAGCTGGCGCGGTCCCGCTCCGGCGCTCAGGCGACCGGTCGTGCCGAGAGGTCGTTCCAGAGCCGATCGACCTGGCTCTCGAGCTCGTCGAGCGTGCCCTCGTTATCCACGAGGAAGTCGGCCACCGCGGCCTTGTCCTCGAGCGGCGCCTGGGCCTCGATCCGCGCACGGATCGAGGACTCCGACATGCCGCGTTGGCGCATCAGGCGCTCGATCTGCGTCGCGACGGTGGCCGAGACGACGACGAGGATCTCGAAGGCCGTGTGCATGCCGGTCTCGACGAGCAGCGGGGCGCTGAACACCACGACCGAATCGGTGTCCCGATAGGCCTCGGAGCCCTCGGCGAAGAGCCGCCGGACCTCGGGGTGGACGATCTCCTCGAGATCGCGTCGAGCCGAGGGGTCCGCGAACACGATGCTGGCGAGCGCCTCGCGGTCGAGCTCGCCGCCCGGCGCGAGGACGTCCGCGCCGAACCGTTCGATCACGGCGGCGTGACCCGGGGTACCGGGTTCGACGGCCTCGCGCGCGAGCAGATCCGCATCGAACACGACGGCGCCCCGCTTCTCCAGCAGGCGAGCGACGGTCGACTTGCCCGACCCGATCCCGCCGGTCAGCCCGACGAGCAGCACCGACCTAGCCCGAGCGCCCTTCGCGGCGCTTCAGGTCCTCAAGGATCGCCTCGAGCGAGATGTCGTCCTCGCTCGCCCCCTCACCCTCCCCGGCCTCCTCCGTGGCAGGCTCGGGCTCGGCTCCAGCGGCAGGCTCCGTCGGCTCTTCGTCGACGGCGGCGTCCGTGCTCGGTGCGGCTTCGGGCGTCGACGGGTCGCCGATCGGACCCTCCGCCTGCGCCGCGACCGCCGTCCCGGCGGGTGCAGCGACCTCGGCGGGGGCGGGCTCGGAGGCGCCCGACCCGGCGCCACCGTCGGGTGTCACCTCGACCGGAGCGATCTCGGAGTCAGCCGCAGTGACCGGCGCCGAAGAGGGCGAAGCCGAGGCCGCCCCCGCCGCCACCGCATCGGCGGCCTCCTCCTCGATCTCGCTCGCGGGCCGGGGCATCGCGCCGCCGACCTGACGCATCGACAGGCTGATGCGCCGGCGTGGCACGTCCACCTCGATCACCTTGACGCGTACCTCGTCGCCGACCGAGAGGACGCTCTCGGGGGTCTCGATGTGCTGCTCGGAGATCTCGGAGATGTGCACCAGACCCTCGATCCCGGCGGCCACGCGGACGAACGCGCCGAACGGCACGAGCTTGGTGACCTGGCCGTCGATGATCTCTCCGGCGGAATACTTCCGCTCGAACTCCTTCCACGGGTCCTCCTGTGTCGCCTTGAGCGAGAGCGACACGCGCTCGCGCTCGAGATCGACATCGAGTACCTCGACCTCGACCTCCTGGCCGACTTGGACGACCTCGCTGGGGTGGTCGACGTGCTTCCACGAGAGCTCGGACACGTGCACGAGCCCGTCGACGCCGCCGAGATCCACGAACGCACCGAAGTTCACGATCGAGGAGACCGTGCCCTTGCGGCGCTCGCCCTTCTGCAGCGACTCGAGGAACTTCTTGCGGCCCTCGCTCTGCGACTCCTCCAGGAAGGCCCGGCGCGAGAGCACCACGTTGTTGCGGTTGCGGTCCAGCTCGATGATCTTGGCCTCGAGCTCGGTCCCGACGAACGGATGCAGGTCCCGGACGCGCCGGAGGTCCACCAGCGAGGCGGGCAGGAACCCGCGAAGCCCGATGTCCAGGATCAGGCCCCCCTTGACGACCTCGATCACCGGGCCCTTGATCGTGCCGCCCGACTGCATGACCTCCTCGATCCGGCCCCATGCGCGCTCGTACTGCGCGCGCTTCTTCGAGAGGATCAGGCGGCCCTCCTTGTCCTCCTTCTGGAGCACGAGGGCTTCGACCTCGTCGCCGACCTTGACGACCTGGCCGGGATCGACGTCGTGGCGGATCGACAGTTCCTTGGTGGGGATGACGCCCTC
>Ga0207428_10000592_pt1 | contig 42773 bp, 36 predicted proteins | sample RhiMethybrSRZTD1_FD_187600 | JGI IMG/M metagenome (GOLD analysis project Ga0207428, IMG submission 187600) | Populus rhizosphere microbial communities from Tennessee, USA - Rhizosphere MetaG P. TD hybrid SRZTD1 (SPAdes) (version 3) | ecosystem: Host-associated > Plants > Roots > Rhizosphere >...
GGAGAATCCCTAACAACATGAGCGTGGAGAACCCGACACGCCTACGAATCTTTCAGCCAGCCTTGTAGGATCGCGTAGTTGACGATGTCAATTCTTCCCGACAATGCGAGCTTGCGCATGGCGTTCGCTTTGTGGGCTTCGACCGTTTTTACACTCAGCGCGAGCTGGTTGGCGATCTCCTTGTTGCTGTAGCCGAACGCGATCAGGCGCAGCACTTCCGATTCCCTCTCGCTCGGCGCCGCCCCGGGCTGGGTGAGCCGACGCCCTTCGCGGCCGATGAAGCCAGCGGTCACCCGTGCCGTCAGCGTCGAATCGAGGTATTGCCCGCCGGCGGCCGCCGCGCGAATTGCCTGGATTAACTCGCTGGGAGCGCTCTGTTTCAAGACGTAGCCCGACGCCCCGGCTCGCAGCAGCTCCTGCAGATAGGCATCGTCGGCATGCCGCGTGAGCGTCACGATGACGATATCGGGGTGCAACTCCTTGAGCTTCTTCGTGGCGACCAGTCCGTTCATGCCGGGCATCGAGATGTCCATCACGACGACATCTGGCTTGAGCTCCTGAACCTTCTGAATCGTCGCCGCCCCGTCACCCGCTTCGCCGACGACAAGGATGTCGGGCTGCTCGTCGATCAGCCGCTTGAGCCCCTCACGGACGACGACGTGATCGTCGGCCAGGAGCACGCGAAGAGTGCGAACGCGCGGCTCAGACATGATGCAACGAACTGGCCACTGTGGGCATGCGCACGAGAATCGTCGTGCCGTCGCCGACGGCCGATTCGATCTCGAGCGTCGCGCCGACCATCGCCGCGCGCTCCTGCATGCCCAGGAGCCCGAACCCCCGGCCCGGAGCGCCCGCCGCCGCTGGATCGAACCCGACGCCATCGTCTTCGACCACGAGCGACACATGATCGGCGCGCCGCTCCAGGATGATCTCGACGTGCTTGGCGTGGGCGTGCTTGGCGATGTTGTTGAGCGCCTCCTGGGCGATGCGGTAGAGCGTCGTCTCGATCTCGGATGACAGGCGCTCCTCCTCGAGCCCGGCCGTGTGCAGGTCGGCTGTAACGCGTACCCGCGACGACCAGTCTTGCACGTAGTTGCTCAGCGCCGCGCGGAGACCGAGGTCGTCCAGGGCCGTCGGACGCAGTTTCCAGACCAGGTCATCGACGTCGCGATCGAGCTGCTGCGCCACCGCCTCGAGCGCCTCGACTTTGGCGGAGAGCGTCGGATCGCCGGCGGCCGATTCCTTGAGCGTGCCAATGCGGAGCGAGAGGGCGGTCAGCTGTTCGCCGAACTGGTCGTGCATCTCTCGCGCGATACGACGCCGCTCGTCTTCCTGGGCGAACACCAGCCGGCCGAGCATCTCGGCGCGCGCGCTCTCGGCCCGCCGCCGCTCCTCCATCTCGGCGCGAAGCGACCGGTTGGCGAGCTCCAGCTCGATCGTGCGTTCGACGACGCGCTGCTCGAGCTCGCTGTGCGCCTTGCGAAGCGCCTCCTCTGCGAATTTCAGTTCCGTCAGGTCGAAATGCGTTCCGACGATGCGGACCACCGGGCCGTCCGGCTCGCGTCGCACCGGGAGCCCGCGAGAGAGCACGTGGAGGTAATGGCCGTTCTTGTGGCGGAGCCTGAATTCGCCCTCGTAAGTGCCATACCCTTGCGCAACGCGGTCGAACACGGCTCGCGCACGCGGCCAGTCGTCGGGATGGAGCAGCCGCTCCCAAGCGCTCACGTGCGGCTCGATCTCGGCATCCGTATAGCCGAGCATTTCCTTCCACCGCGACGAATACACCACTGCCCCGGTTTCGAGGTTCCAGTCCCACACGCCTTCCTGCGCGCCGGCGAACGCCAGCGTGAGGCGCTCCTCGCTCTCGCGCAACGCCGCCTCGGTCCGCTTGCGTTCCGACAGATCGAAGTGCGTGCCGACGATGCGCACGACCGGTCCACCCTGCTCGCGTCGCAGCGGCAGACCGCGTGACAGCACGTCAACATAGTGTCCGGCCTTGTGGCGAAGGCGGAATTCACCCTCGTACGTTCCTCCGCCTTTGGAGACGCGCTCGAATATCTCGTTGGCACGGTGACGATCGTCAGGATGCAGCAACTGTTCCCACGCGCGTACATGCGGCTCGATCTCGTTGTCGTCATAGCCGAGCATCTGCTTCCAGCGCGAGGAATAGACGACGGCTCCGGTCTCGAGATTCCAGTCCCACACGCCTTCCTGAGCGCCGGCAAACGCCAGCGACAGGCGTTCTTCGCTTTCGCGGAGTGCGGCTTCCGTGCGCGTGCGCTCGGTGATGTCGTGCATCACACATTGAATGGCGTGGTCCTCGGTCCCCAAGAGCGCGGCGGTGATCTCGACCTCGGTGACGCGGCCGTCGAGGCCGACGATCGTCCCTTCTGCCGTCGTCATCTCCTCACCCGCGAGCAGACGGTTGAAGCGCTCGCGGACCGCGTCGTGACGGTCGGTGCGAACGAAGTCCAGCGGTGACCGGCCGATCACCTGTTCCGGTGATGACGCGCCGAAGAGGCGCACGGCCGCCGGGTTCAGAAAGACGATAGCGCCGTCGCGGCTGACGAAGATGCCGTGTGGAGACAGCTCGACGAGGCGGTGGTATTGATCGGGGTTGCTCACGGTATTTCTGCCTGCACGGCTCGTCCGCGTCGGGACGGAATTGTACCCGACGCGAATCAGCAGGAGTCATTGCGGCGCTGGGAAAGACCGAGAAATTCTCGCCTCCTCGTCTTTGGCATTCCTGATTCCTGTAGGATCGTTCTCGTGACTCGACAACTCGGGATTGGTGTGGTGGTAGTGCTTTTCGTTTACTCCTTTGCCACCGGTCAGGACACGAAGCGGACGATGTGGGACGGCGTTTTCACCGACGCGCAGGCGGTCCGTGGTCAGAATGCGTACAAGGCCTCGTGCGCGCCGTGCCATAAGGCCGACTTGCTCGGCGACACGGGTGCACCGGCCCTGGCGGGTCCGGAATTCTTCTCGCGCTGGAATGGATCGAGCGCCGATGATCTGGTCAAGACGATCCGGGCGTCGATGCCGCAGGATGCGCCCGACACGCTTGGCACACAGACGTACGTCGACCTCGTCAGTTTCCTGCTGAAATCAAATGGCGCGTCGTCCGGTTCCGCGGAGCTGCCGATCGACTCGGCTGGGCTCAAACTGGTGATGGTCTCGAATCCCAAATAGTGGTCCGTCCTCGGCTTCGGCCAGGCCGCTGATTGAAAGGTCAATACGCGTGAAGCTGGTGAGCTGGATCGTCGTTGCGATGTTCGCGGCCGGCGTGTCGGCGCTCGTCGCGCAAGACAACACCGGTGCGCCGCTCGTCAGCGAGGTGCCGACGCTGGCGCCGCCGAAGCTGCCCGAGGTGACGGCCAAAGATCTCTTGAACGGCTTGAACCAGCCGTCGCGGTGGTTGATGTATTCGGGCGATTACACGGGGCGCCGCCACAGCCCGCTGAAGCAGATCACGCCCGAGAACGTCGGCCGGCTCGCGGCGCAGTGGACGTTCCAGGCCGAGGGCATGATCATCGGCCGCGGCTTCGAGTCGACGCCGCTGATGTTGGACGGCGTGCTCTACATCACCGGCAACAACAACTATGGATGGGCGGTCGACGCCCGATCGGGCCGTCAGATCTGGCGGTATCGCCGCGTGCTGCCACCGGCGCTGACCTACGGCGGCAGCAACCCGTCGAACCGAGGTTTTGCGGCATCCGGCGACCTGGTCTACATGGGCACGCTCGATGCGCATCTGATTGCATTCAACCGCAACACCGGCGACATCGCCTGGGATGTGGTGGTCGACGACTACCGGCAGGGTCATGCGATTCTCGGGGCGCCGCTCGTCGTCAAGGACAAAGTGATCACCGGCAACTCGGGCGGTGATCTGCCGACGCGTGGATTCATCGACGCGTACGACGCGAAGACGGGGAAGCGCGTCTGGCGCTTCTACACGATTCCCGCCAAGGGTGAACCGGGCAGCGAGACGTGGTCGCACGAGGACGTGTTGCCGCGTGGCGGCGGGGCGACGTGGGTAACGGGCACCTACGACCCCGAGCTCAACCTGCTGTATTGGGGCACCGGCAATCCGAATCCCGACTACTACGGCGACGAGCGTCAAGGCAACAACCTCTACACCGCATCACTGGTTGCCATCGACGCCGACACGGGAACGCTGAAGTGGCACTATCAGTTCACGCCGCACGACATCCACGACTGGGACTCGAATCACGTTCCCGTGCTCGCCGATCTGACGATCGGCGGACGTGCTCGCAAGGTCGTGATGGTGGCGAACCGGAACGGCTTCTTCTACACGCTCGATCGCGTTACTGGTGAGCGTCTCGTCGCCAAGCCGTTCACGGGAACGCAGTGGGCGCGCGAGGTCGGACCAGACGGCCCGATCGTGCTCAACGACGGCATCATCCCGCCCGGAGGATCCGAGGCGACCACGCCGTGCGTGCCGGATCTGCGCGGCGCGACCGTCTTCAATCCGCCGTCGTTCGATCCTGCGCTGCAGACGTTTTTCGTGATGGCGCGCGAGACGTGCGCGTACTACACGCCGCGGCGGCCGGAGATTGTCCCCGGCCGTCCATCGACCGGCGGCGGGATGCGCAAGCTGCCCGAGCCCGACTTCAGCGCCTTGCGCGCGATCGATCCGAAGACCGGCGCGATTCGGTGGGAGTACAAATTCCCGACGGCGAATCTTGCGGGGGTGATGTCCACCGCGTCGGGGCTCGTGTTCACGGGCGACAACGAAGGCAACTTCAACGCCTTCGACGCGCGAAACGGGAAACGCCTCTGGTACTACCGGACCGGTTCGCCGATCTGGGGCGGGACGGCGATGACCTACGTGCTCGACGGGCGTCAGTACGTGCTGATTCCTTCCGGTAACACGCTCGTTGCGTTCGGACTGCCCGAGCGCTGAGGCGAGTATAGCGGCCAGAGGATACCTATGCGCCTGCTTCTTTGGCGATTCGTCAGCGCATCGCCGTTGCTCGTCCTCGCCTCGATGACCGCGTCGCTGTCAGCGCAAGCCCCCGCCGCGCCAACCACTCGAAGCGGTGCCTCGTCGTGGACCGCGCCGCGCACCCCGTGGGGCGATCCCGATCTTCAAGGCACCTACACCAACACCTACGAGAACGCGACACCGCTCGAGCGGCCCGACCAGTTCGCCGGGCGCAAGCTCGACGACGTGAAAGGTGAGGAACTGCGCGCCTTGAGGCGCGCGGCCGAGGAGCGCGCCATCGCCGCTTTCAAGGGGCCCGAGCACGGTCCTGACCACTGGTGGCAGGACAACCTGTTCCTGGAGCGAGGTGCACAGGCCTGGCTCGTCGTCGATCCAGAGGACGGCAAGATTCCTCCGCTCACCGCCGAAGCGCGGCAGCGTGCCGCCGCGCGTGCTGAGGCACGCAAGGCCAGCGGGCGTGGCCCGGCCGACTCATGGGAGGATCGCAGTCTGTACGATCGCTGCCTGACGCGCGGACTGCCCGGATCGATGATGCCGGCGATCTACGGGAACCAGTACCAGATCGTGCAGGCGCCCGGCTACGTGGCGATTCTGTACGAGATGGTCCACGAAACCCGTGTCATCCCTCTCGATGGTCGCCCGCCTGTCGGCGCGCGCCTCGACCAGGACATGGGCGACGCCCGTGGCTATTGGGAACGCGACACGCTCGTCGTCGAGACGACGAACTTCAAAGAGCGCAGCGTGTATCGCAATGCGAACCCCGACACGCTGACGATCACGGAGCGCTTCACGCGGATTGCTCCCGACAGGGTACGGTGGTCGGTCACCATCGACGATCCGAAGACGTGGACGCGGCCGTGGACGTTTGCAATGCCGCTGACTGCCGACCCCAATCCACTGCCGTTGTACGAATGCCACGAAGGTAATTACGGCCTCCGCAACATCCTCAGCGCCGCGCGTGCGGAGGAGCGGCGCAAATAGGGGCTGCTCCGCGGTAGGGCCGCCCCGCGCTAGGCCACGCGCTGGTGCGCGCGTAAGGCTGTGGCGCGGTTGTGATAAGACTTCCTCATGTCCGAGACCAAGACCCTCGCCAGCTACATCGTCTCCGCTCGCCTCGCCGATATCCCCGCCGATGTTCAGCACGAAGCGAAGCGCTCGATTCTGAACGTGCTCGGCTGCGCGATCGGCGGCAGCCCGCACCCGGCCGTCGACCTGGCGATTCGCGCGCTGAGTCCGTTCTCCGGCGAGCGAACGGCGGCCGTGATTGGTCGCGCCGAGCGGCTCGATCCGCTGCACGCGTCGCTGATGAACGGCATCAGCTCTCACGTCGAGGACTACGACGACACGACGCCGAAGAACTACAGCCACACCAGCTCGCCGGTGTCGTCGGCGCTGTTCGCGTACGCCAGCGCGAATCCAGTGCGTGGGCGCGACTTCGTCGAGGCGTTCATCCTCGGGTTCGAAGCGGCCTCGCGCGTCGGCAACGTCGTCTACCCGTCGCATTACGACGTCGGCTGGCACATGACCGGGACCATCGGTGTGTTCGGTGCGGCCGCCGCCGTCGGGAAGCTGATGGGCCTCTCGGTGCACGAGATGGTCTGGGCGCTCGGGTTGGCGGCAACGCAGTCGGCTGGCTTGCGCGAGATGTTCGGATCGATGGGGAAGGCGTTCCATCCGGGACGCTCGGCGCAGAACGGCTACGCCGCGGCGCTGTTGGCGAAGGCCGGATTCACCTCGGGTGAGCGCGGCATCGAGGGTCCCCGCGGGTTCGCGCACGTGCTGGCGGCGTCGCGCGATCTCTCGAAGATCGGCACACGGCTCGGCGTCGACTTCGATCTGCGCGAGAACACCTACAAGCCATTCCCCTGCGGCATCGTCAATCATCCGACGATCGACGGTGCCATTCAGATTCACGACCAGCACCAGCCCGATCCGGCGTCGATCGTCGCTGTCCGTCTGCGCGTCGCGCCGCTCGTGCTCGACCTGTGCAACCAGCAGAACATCTCACGCGGGCTGCAGGGCAAGTTCTCGGTGTATCACGGCGCGGCGGTGGGGCTCGTTCGTGGGAAGGGCGGTTTGCGCGAGTACACCGACGAAGCGGTCAATGATCCGGCGATCAAGCGCGTGCGTGAATCGGCCACGGCGGTTGGCGATCCGTCGATCACCGAGGATCAGGCGCATATCGAGGTTGAACTGAAAGACGGCCGCCGTCTGACGAAGTTCGTCGAGCAATCGCTCGGCAACATTCATCGGCCGCTCAGCGATCGTCAGCTCGAGGAGAAGTTCCGCGATCAGGCGGTGATGGTGTTGGCCGCTGCAGACGTCGATCGGCTGATCGACCTGTGCTGGCGCATCGACGCGCTCGAGGACGTGGGGGACGTGGTCAACGCAGCCGTGCCCGCCCACGCGCGAGTGGCACGTCCGTCAGCGGTGTTGTAAGCGGGCACGTGTAAGCCGGGCTTGCAGTGTAGGCCGGGCCTTTTAGGCCCGGCGTTGAAGCGTTGGAGGTACTTCGTTGTTCCGATCACGCTTGGCGTCTCTGCTCCTATTCATCTGCACGACCACGGCGTGTGCGCGCCAATCCTGGCCCGAACCACCAGCGGTCGATCCTGCTGCGTATCAGAAGGAGTACGACACCTGGCGTCAGCAGCAGCAGGAAGGCGTCGCCAGCATCCTCGCGATCGTCGGCATCTGGCCCCTCACGGAGGGTGACAACCCCTTCGGGTCTGACGCATCGCTACCGATCGTCCTGCCGGCATCCGTCGCGCCCTCCAACGCCGGCGTGCTCCGCCGCCAGGGTGAGAAGGTCACGGTCGTGCCAGCGCCCCGATCGCCGCTGCGGCTCGCCGATGGCAAGGCTGTGACGGCGCCGACGGAGTACACCGAAGGCATGGCAATCGGTTCGGTGTCGCTCATTGTCGAAGGCATGCCCGGCGGCCGTCTGTTCGTGACCGGTTTCGACGAGGCCCATCCGGCGTTGAAACAGCCGCCCACGGTCGACGCGTTCGCGCCGGACACCCGTTGGCGTGTCGCGGCGCGGTTCGACCCGTTCGACACGCCGAGGACGGTCAAGGTGTCCGACGTGCGCGGCGGAACCGTCGACTTCACGGCCACGGGTCAGCTGGTCTTCCGCCTTGCCGATCGCGAGTGGCGCCTGACTGCATTCGACTCGGGACCGGACGAGCCGTTCTTCGTGATGTTCAAGGACCAGACGAACGGTAAATCTACTTACGGCGGCTATCGGATCCTGTCGCCCACGCGCGTCAAGCCTCGCGAGTTCACTGTGCTCGACTTCAACATGGCGATGAACCCGCCGTGCGCGTACTCACCGTACACGACATGCCCGCTCCCGCCGCCCGAGAATCGGCTCGACATCGCTGTCGAGGCCGGTCTCAAGCGATTGCCATCGGTGCGGGGATTTGAAAAGTCGTAGAGGGTAGAATCCTAGCTCCTCAGGTGACTCTGCCCGCCGCCACGTCGTCGGCACCCGACGCGGAACGCCGCGTGTTCGCGAAGATCGGGTGGCGGCTCATGCCCGTCCTCATCCTCGCCTACATCTTCAACTACCTCGATCGCAACAACGTCGGCTTCGCCGGGCTGACGATGAACCAGGCGATCGGGTTGACCGCGACCGAGTTCGGTTTCGGCGCCGGCGTGTTCTTCGTCGCGTATTGCCTCCTCGAAGTCCCGAGCAACATCGCGCTCTATCGCGTCGGCGCGCGCGTCTGGCTGTCGCGAATCATGATCACCTGGGGGTTGATGTCGGCGGCGACCGCGCTCGCGGTGGGGCCCAACAGCTTCTACGCCCTGCGCCTGCTGCTCGGGGCCGCCGAGGCCGGTTTCTTCCCGGGCGTCGCGTTCTATCTGGGGACCTGGTTTCCCGCGCAGTACCGCACGCGAATGATCGCGTGGTTCATGGTCGCCATTCCGGTGTCGTCGGTGATCGGTGGGCCGATCTCGGGGTGGCTGCTGACGATGGACGGCCTGGCCGGCATCGCCGGATGGCAATGGATGTTCATCCTCGAAGGACTGCCCGTCGTCCTCATCGGTCTCAGCCTGCTGCGGTTGCTCGCCGATCGTCCGGAGGACGTGTCGTGGCTCACGGACGACGAGCGTCGCATCGTGCGTGAGCGGCTCGCGGCCGAGCAGCGTCCTCGCGAGGTGCGGCATCTGGGGGCAGCCGTTCGTGACGTTCGTGTGCTCATCCTGGCGCTGGTGCAGTTCGGGTTCCTCGTCGGGTCGTACGGCATCGGTATCTTCCTGCCGCTGATGCTGCGCGAAGGCAACCTGACCGATGTGGAGGTCGGCTTCGTCAGCAGCGCGTGTTACCTGGCCGCGGTGATCGGAATGATTCTGTGGGCGGGACACGTCGATCGCGGCGCGAGCAAGGTGGTCAACCTGGCGCTCGCGTGCGCCCTGTCGGCCTGCGGTTTCCTCGGTGCCATTCTGTTCCGCGACAACTTCTGGGCGTCGGTCATCTGGATGGCGGTGGCGGTGACGGGCGTGAACGGCGCCCGCGCGATCTTCTGGACGATCCCGCCGCGCTTCCTCACGGGCATGGCCGCTGCCGGCGGTCTGGCGTTCATCAACTCGATCGGCACCACCGGTGGGTTCGTCGGCCCGTATGTCTTTGGATGGCTCAGAGATGAGACCGGCTCGTTCTCCGCAGGTCTCCTGGCGATGAGCGGCTTTCTCGTGCTCGCGGCCGTGCTCGCGTGGTCGTTGCGTCGCTTCGCGCCGGGCGAATGATGCCGCCGCTTGCCAGCCAGGTTGCGGAGTGGGTGTCGCGCGTCGCGTTCGAGGACCTGCCCCACGACGTCGTGGAGGCGACGAAGCGACGCATCCTCGACGTCATTGGCCTGGCCTATGCCGGTGCCGAGACGCCGTTCGGCCGCGCGACGACGGCGGCGGCGATCGCGATGTCACCGCCAGGCCCTGCGCGCATCATCGGGGCGCGCGATCGTGTCGGCGTGACGACTGCAGCGTTTGCCAACGCCGCGCTGCCGCAGGCGCTCGAGTTCGACGACACGCACAACGAGTCGATCGTGCACATGAGCAGTCCGGCGGTCGCAGCGGGGCTGGCACTCGCGGAGACGCAGACGATCTCGGGACACGACCTGATTCTGGCGATTGCGATCGCGAACGAGATCTCGTGCCGCGTCGGGAGCGTGTCGTCGGGGCAGTTCCACCGGCGCGGATTCCACCCGACCGGCTTGTTCGCGCCGTTCGGCATCGCCTACGGTGCGGGCCGCCTGCTTGGACTCGACGCGCAGCAGCTGGCGTACGCCGCGGGAACGTGCGGCAGCTTCGCTGCCGGCGTGCTCGAGTGTTGGGTGGACGGGACCGACACCAAGTTCCTGCACTCCGGATGGGCGGCGCAGAGCGGCATCGCGGCGGCGATGCTCGCGCGCGCCGGCGTCACGGGACCACCCAGGATTTTCGAAGGGCGCTTCGGGCTGTTCGCATCGCATCTGCAGGATCTCTCGGTGGCGCGCGATTTCGATCGCATCGGCGAGCGGCTGGGCACGTACTGGGAGAGCCGCAACGCGTCGTTCAAGCCGTTTCCGACCGCACACGTGCTCCATCCCTATGTCTCGGCGATTCTCCGCGTGCGTCATCAGCACGGCATCACGCACCGCGACGTCGCGAGCATCGACTGCCCGGTGGCAGAGTTCAACGTGTCGATCGTGTGCGAGCCGGTCGACGAGAAATGTGCGCCCGCCTCGCGCGCACACTGCCGCGTGTGCCTCCAATACACACTGGCGGAAGCGCTCTCTACGGGACAGTTAGGGAAGCAGGCGTACGACGATTCGAGTCGCCTGAATCCCGAGGTGCTCGCGCTGGCACGCAAGGTCCGCTATCACGTCGACGCGTCGTTCCCGGGGCCCGGCCGCTTCAAGGGCGCCGTCCGCGTGACGCTCATCGATGGCCGCGTGATCGAGGAGGTCGAAGAGTACAACCGCGGATCGGCGGAGAACCCGATGACCGACGAGGAGCTGCGGGCGAAGTTCGACGACAACGCCAGCGGCTTCCTGCCGGCGGCCGAGCGCGACGCCCTCGCGAGCACGATCGCGCGGACGGAGCAGCTGCCTGACGTTCGCGAACTCCTGAATCTCGCTTGTGGTCCGTAAATCCTCGGAACACGAAAGAAGGCAACACGGTATCTCCTGTGGAACCGTTGCTCCGTCAACGCTGTTGCGGTCGTTCGAGAAGATCGCTAGCATGTCGCTCCGGCGAGGCGAAAACATGTCGACGGTAGTCTCTCGGCGTGGGTTCATCGCGCAAGCGGCGTTGAGCGGTCTCGCGGCGTCGTTGCTGCCGGTTGGCGCTGTGCGGGCCGCGGCGCAGCGTCAGGACTCCACGACGCATCGTTCCATCACGGCCAACGGCATCCGGATCCATCTTGCCGAGCAAGGGCAGGGACCGGTCGTGCTGCTCTGCCACGGGTTTCCGGAATCGTGGTACTCCTGGCGGCATCAGCTGCCTGCGCTCGCCGCCGCAGGGTTTCATGCCGTCGCGCCAGACATGCGCGGCTACGGCCAAACCGATCGCCCTCCCGAGATTGACCAGTACACCGTGCTGCATCTGGTCGGCGACGTCGTCGGCATCGCCGACGCGCTGGGTCGAGATCCTGTCGTCATCGTTGGTCACGACTGGGGCGCCACCGTCGCGTGGAACGCCGCCATGCTTCGTCCCGATCGCTTCCGGGCAGTCATCGCGCTCAGTGTTCCGTTCCGGCCTCGTGGTTCGATGCGTCCGACCTCGGCGATGCCTCAAACCGAGAGCGCGATCTTCTATCAGCTGTACTTCCAAACGCCGGGCGTTGCCGAGGCCGAACTCGAACGTGATGTGCGAAAAACGATGCGACTGTTGCTGTCGGGGGAAGGTGTATCCGGAGGCATGGTCCCGCGAAGCGCGGGCTGGCTCGACGCTCGCTTGGCCGCTGAATCGCTCCCGCAGTGGCTAACGGAGCGCGACCTCGAGTTCTACATCGCTGAATTCACGCGCGCCGGCTTTCGCGGCGGACTGAATTGGTATCGGAATATCGATCGCAATTGGGAGCTGCTGGCGCCCTTCGCTGGCCAGACGGTGGCCATTCCAGCGCTGTTCATGGCCGGAGACCGCGACTCGGTGCTCACGTTTCCGGGATACTCCGACGCCGTCAACACTCTATCGTCGTCCGTTCCAAAGCTTCGGCGCAAGATCCTTCTGCCCGGGTGTGGTCATCGCACGCAGCAAGAGCGCGCGGCCGAGGTGAACGCCGCGATGGTCGAGTTCGTGAAATCGCTCTGAGAAGTCTCCGGTGCGCGTCCCGAACGATGCACCCGCTCACTGATACGCTCTGGCCCGGCGTGCTGCTCTGGGTCGTGCTCTATATCTCCGACTACTGGTGCACCCTGACCTGCGCGCGGATGTATCGGGGCGGCGTTCAGCACGTCGTCGCGTTCGAGGGCAGCTACGAGCTGACGCCGTATTACCAGAAGGACGTCGATGCACTGCGGTGGATGAGCCCACGGTTCGTCGTGGCGCTGGTGGCGTCAGTCAGCGTGCTCGTCGCCCTGTGGTCGGTGTCTCGCCAGGAAGCCGCAAGTGCATATGCGTTCGGCCTCGGCGCGCTCGTCCTGGTCGAAGCGGCCGTTCATGTCAGACACGTGCGCAACTTGTACATCTTCAAACGGATTCTCGCGCACGACGGTGTCAGCGGCCGAATCGAGTACGCTCGCTCGTTCGCACTCGGACTGTCGGGCCTCGAGCTCCTGGGGTTCGCGTTCGCTTACCTGGCCGCCTGGCTCGCCGAGCCCAACGCGTTCCTGGCGGGAGGAGTCGTCGGGTGTCTCTCGCTGGGCGCGCAGCACATGCTGCGCGCTCGCGGGGGCACGCGTTCGGCAGGAGTCGCCCCGCAGTGACGTGGTATCCACGCCATCGCAGCCGTTGGAGGCTCAACGCACGAAGGGATTGAACGAATGCGCACGCACATCGCTTGCATCCTGCTCGTCGCCGCGTCTGCTGTGAGCGTGTCGACCGGCTGTCGAGGGCCGGTCGAAGAGGGGGCGGCGGCCACCTCGCGTCCCGCCGACCCGCTTGCCGACGATGCGCGGAACGTGAAGCTCGTCGGCTATCACGATCTGCAGGGCCGTGAGTCGCTGGTCGTCACGACGTTGTCCGATCAGGCCAACGGCAGCTGGGCCTACGTCGGTCATCACGAGAGTTATTGGGACGACAAGCCGAAGCGGAATCCGATCACCGGGAAGGACGAGTGGAACGGCACGTCGATCCTCGACGTGGGCGATCCGGCGAAGCCGCGGCTCGTCTGGCACATCCCCAACGACTCGAACCGCAACTCGCGCGGCGTCTCAGTGGTCTACGACTACAAGTTCGATGGGTCGGGGCACGACTACCTGATTCGCAACTCCGAGATCCTGACCGAAGGGGAGACGGGCAAGGATCTCAAGTACCAGATCTTCGACATCACCTCGCGTGATAGCGATCCCAGCAAGATCTCGCTCGTCTCCGAGATCACGGGAACGCCGCCGAACTCGTGCGGTCGTGGGTGCGGCGGCACGTTCATGTACCGCGCGCACAAGGGATGGTGGTCGCAGGACACGGGCTACTTCTACGCCGCGTCTGGCGAGCCCGGCTTCCGTAACGTCGTCATTCAGATCTTCGATCTCAAGGATCCGCGCGCGCCGAAGTTCGTTGGACGCGCGTGGCTGCCCAGTCAGAAGGATGGAGAGCCTGGCTACGAAGGCCAGTACGCGCATCACCCGGTCGTCGACGAAATACGCAAGCGCCTCTACGTCGGCTACCGCGGCTCCGGATGGGCGGCCGAATTCGACATCGCCGATCCGGCCAGGCCCAAGCTGGTATGGTCGATCGACATGAGCCCGCCGCATCGCGGTCCACACACGGTGTCTCCGATCGTCTACGACACGGTGCCGAACTTCGGGCCGCAGGCGCTGCCGCGCCGATATGCGTTCATTGTGGACGAAGCGGGCGGTGCGGCGGACATGGCGCCGTGCACGAACGGCGTCCGCACGGGCTCCTACATGCTCGACATCACCGACGAGACGAGGCCGTTCCCGGTCTCGGTGTGGCAGGTTCCAGTCGGGGACTTCTGCAAGAAGGGCGGCCGCTTCGGACCGCATCAGTCAGCGGAAACGGTCAACGGACGGATCAACCGATTCGAGAACAAGATTGCCTGGCTGGCGTATTTCAACGCCGGCATCCGCGTCGTCGATCTGTCGAACCCATATCGGATCGAAGAGCTCGGCTACTACATTCCCAAGACCAACGCGCGGTCGCACCCGATCGCGAAGGACCAACCCGTGGTGATTCAGATCAACGACGTCGACATCGATCACCGGGGTTTGGCGTACGCGTCGGATCGGGTTGGGAGCGGGTTGTTTATCTTGCAATACGCGCCCGCGAAATAGCGGCGCCGACTGAGGCCTGGGCCCTGGGCCCTGAGGCCTGTGTTAACGTTTCGGCATTCTGGAGGCTACATGCGCCGACACGTCGCTCTGTCGTTCGTCCTCGCCTCGCTCTCACTCGGTGTTCTCGCTGCACAGACCAGCAGCGCGCTCGGCGATCGAACGACGCCGCTCCGGCCGCTCACCGGCGACACGAACGTCGGGGTCAGCAATGCGGTGTTGCGCGACCAAGCGGACGTTCGGGCGATCCGGGTGATGGTCACCGCCGGTGGAAAGCGTGCCATGCACGCGCACACCGACGTGAAGTTTCATCTGTTCGTCCCGATCTCGGGCCCGATGGTGGTCGATCTCGATGGCGGGCAGTCGGTCGACGTGCCCGCGTGGCAGCCGTATTACATGAAGGCCGGCACGCAGCACGGGTTCCACAACAGCGGAACGGCGCCGGTGGAGATTATGGAGATCTTCGTGAAATAGAAATGTCGATTGTTGATTTCAGGATCTTTGATTTGTGAATCGTTGTTGATTGTTGATTTCTGTCTGGCGCGAGCAACCTGGTTGAGTAGTCAATCAACCATCACGATTCAACAATCAACAACGAATCAATAATCAAGAATCGAGCAGATCAACAATCGACCGTCCGTCAGTGCACCAGCGTGTAATGGGCGTCGGATCTCAGGTCATCGACGCCACGCTGATCACGTTCGCTCCGCCGGCGTGGAGCGCGTCGACGTGCGCGGCTCGGCGTTCGAGCACGGCGCGCTGATTGATGTAGCCCTTGTCGGTGATTTCCCCCTCGTCAATCGAAGGTGGATGCTCCAGCACCAGCAGCCGGCACGGTGCTGATGAACCCCCGGTCGATTCCGCGTGCAGTATCGCGAGCGCCTCCCGCAGTCGCGTTCGAACGCCGTCCTCGTCTAGCGCCAGCGCACGCACGGCCATCGGATTGACCCACACGAGCGCGCCGATCTCGTTCCGGTCGTGACCGGTGATGACCGCGTCCTGCACCAGCGGGTTGCACGCGGCGATGAGACGCACGCGCACCGCGCCCGCATGCACCCATGTCCCCGATTGCAGCTTGAAGTTCTCGATGACGCGACCGTCGAAGGCGAGGCCACGCGCGGGGTGATCGGCGTCCACGAAACGCATCGCGTCGCCGATTTTGTAGAAGCCGTCATCATCGAACGCCGCACGCGTGAGATCCGGGTTGCCGAAATATCCCGGCGTGACATTGGGTCCGCGGACCCTCACCTCGAGCTTGGTTCCGGACGGCACCAGCTTCAACTCGACGCCAGGCAGTGGATTGCCGACGACCTCCGGGCCATCGATCGGGAAATTGACCACCGCCGCCCCCGGTGCTGTTTCGGTGGAGCCCCACCCCGACAGCATGAACACCCGACGGTGGCTCTGCGACGCCGCCAGCGCCCGAAGCCTGTTGTACAGATTCTGTGGCAGGGCCGCGCCGGCGTAGAACATTGCGTCGAGCTTGGCGAAGAACGATTGGCGAAGAAGGTCGTCGCTCTCCAGCAACGGCAACAGCAGGTCGAAGCCGCGCGGCACGTTGAAGTACAGCGTCGGCGACACCTCGCGGAGATTGCGCGCCGTGAGCGCAATCAGATCGGGCATCGGCTTGCCGCCGTCGATGTAGAGCGTGCCGCCGTTCCGCAGCACCATATTGAACGTCGCGTTGCCGCCAAACGTGTGGTTCCATGGCAGCCACTCGCACAGCACCGGCGGAGTGTCTTCGAGAAACGGCCAGATCTGCGCCCAGCCTTGCTGGTTGGAGCAGAGCATCTGCTGGGTGTTGATCACGCCTTTCGGCGTGCCGGTCGAGCCGGACGTGAAGAGAATCTTCGCGATAGTCTCCGGCCCGATTGCAGCGAACGCCCGATCGATGCGTTCGCTGGGATCGGTCTCGAGTAGTGCCTCGATGGAGGTCGACGTGGCACCCACAGCGGCAAGCGCCGGTGCGAACCGTCCCGGATCTTCGGCAAACACCACGCCCGGTCGGAGCAGTTCGAAGATGGCCTTCAGTTTGGCGTGGTCTCTCGACACCAACGAATACGCCGGCGAGATGGGCGCGACCACGATGCCGGCATGCATGGCGCCGAGCGTCAGCAGCGCATGGTCGATCGAATTATCCGACAGGATCGCGACCGGGGTTGCGGCTGTCAGTCCCCGCTCGAGCAGCGAGGTGCCGATGCGGCGCGTCGCGTCGAGGGCGCCTGCATAGGTGACTCGCCGCCACTGCTCGCCGCGACGCTCGGCCAGGAAGCAGCGGTCTGGCTCACGCGCCGCCCACTGGACCAGCCACTCGCCAACGACGCGTGCGAACGGCGCGAGCGGCTCTGGCGAACGCAGAATCGACGTGCCGTCGTCACGACGCTCGACGACGACCTGAGCAGGCGCGAGCCGTATGGTCGTGCTCACGGCACGCGACACGAGAAGTTCTTCGCCTCGTCCGTGCTGCCCGATCCGCTGTAGACCGCCACTTGTGGATAGGCGCACAACGGACGCGTGCGATCGACTTTCCCATCGCGAGTACGCGACGCGAGGATCTGATTCGGCGTCTGCTTCTTCTCGACCCAGCTGTCGAGCGCCGAGAGCGCATCGAACCTGTCTGTCCCTTCGCCGCCGGCGCAGTGATCCATGCCGGGCACCATGAACAGGCGATACGAGTCGTTCACCTTGCTCGCGCCACCATGCACGGCCAACACGCTGTTGTAGTAATTGATGCTGTTCTGCGGCGGGATGCCGGGGTCGGTCCAGCCGTGATACTGCAGCAGCTTGCCGCCACGATCGAAGAACTTCTTCAGGTTCGGATCGATCGCATCAATCGATCGACTGCCCCGGGTTGCACGTTCGTCGTCTTTGTCGAAATCGTACTTGCGATAGTCCCACGCCGGATCGTTGAACACGACGTATTTGAAAATCCCTGTGACCAGCGGTATCGGTTCCTTCATCGCCTGGCCGACGCCGGTCGACCATCCCAGCTCACCACCTGGAGCAAGCCCGGGAAACAGTTGTTGCTTGGTCCGTGGATTGACCGAGCCACCGTACGTTTTTCGAGCCGTCTCTACCTGCGGAGGCGTGAGGCACGACGAGGTGTCGGAGCCTTTACAGGCGAGCACGCCAGGATCGAACGTGCAGGCCGCCGGGTTCTCCAGCACGCCGTCCTTCACGCCATCCCGTGCGTCGCAGGCGTTGACGACCCCGCTGTGCAACACCTTCAGTTTGTCCGGCGGAAGAGCACTTCCTTCCTCCTTCTGCAGCGCTTGCGACACCCAGATGAACTGCGCTGACAGCCGCGACATGTAGTTGGCAGGTGCGCCGGCGATGATGCCGTCGTAGTCCTCGGGATATCGCTGCGCTTCCATCAGGCCCTGACGGCCGCCGGTGGAACAGCCGTTCCAGTATGCGCGCCTGAGCGTATTGTCATAAAACGCCGCGACGATCGCCTTCGACTTGACGGTCATCTCGTGCACCGCTCGATAGGCGAAGTCGGTCCACTTCTCGGGATGTCCTGCCGCGAAGCTTCCATCGACGACCGAACCCTGATGACCCGTGTCCGTCGACGCGGTGGCGTATCCCCGCGAGAGTGGTTCCGTCATCGCCCAGTACCAGATCTCTCCTGAATACCCGCCGTTGCCGACACCGACGAACTTGCCATTCCATCCTGACGCCGGCATCCACAGTTCGAATCGGATGTCGGAATCCGCGACCGGCTTCACGGACACCGCCACGCGGCAGAACGCCGGGAGCTTGGTGTAGGGCGGCACGGGTGGTGGAGTCGGTATGCCGGCCGCCGTCTTCTCCGGCGCAAACGCACCGGCGGCGACGGACTTCGCCAGCGTGATGGTCGTGTTTGGAAGCGTCAGCGACGTGAGGCTCTCGCACGGCGTCGCCGCCGAGGCGGACATCGCCCACATCATCGCGAAGGGGAATGCCATGAGCACACGAGAGGTCGTTTTCATGGCGGCGATCTTAGACCAGACTCACCACGGGCGTCCTGGATGGCACTCGCCCTTGGTGAGTCGAATATGATTCCGTCCACTCGATGACATCGACCCGCGGCCTCTGGCTGAAGGTGCTTCTCCCGATCGCGGTCGGCGCCCTCATCGCCCTCGTACCCGCTCCTGAAGGACTTCAGCCGCGCGCGTGGTGGTATTTCGCGCTGTTCGTGACGGTCATCGGCGGCATCATCACCGAGCCCATTCCACCGGCGATCCTCGGCATGGGCGGCGTCATCATCGCCGCCGCCGTCGGCCTCGTTCGCGACATGCCGGCGCAGTCAGCGCAGTGGGCGCTCAGCGGCTTCGCCAACACGACGGTCTGGCTGATCTTCGCCGGCTACATGTTCACGCTTGGCTACGCGGAGACCGGGCTGGGCCGCCGAATCGCGTTGCACCTCGTGAAGCGCCTCGGCCATCGCACGCTCGGCCTCGGCTACGCCGTCGCTCTCGCCGATCTGATTCTGGCCCCGGTCACGGCATCGGCCACGGCTCGCAGCGGCGGCACCATTTTCCCCATCGCGCGTCAGATCCCGGAGCTGTACGACTCGCGCCCGCACGACGGCACGGCGCGGCGGATGGGGGCCTATCTGCTCTACACCGCACTGGTCGCCAGCTTCGTCACGAGCAGCATGTTCATCACCGCGCTCGCGCCCAACACGCTCGCCATCTCGGTGATGAAACAGACGGCCGGCGTCACCGTCTCGTGGGTCGAATGGGTCGTGGGATTCGCGCCGGTCGGCATCATCCTGATCGCCCTCGTGCCGTGGGTGATCTACAAGCTCTACCCGCCCGAGATCCGTGTGGCGCCGGAGGCGCCGCGCTGGGCGGCCGATCAGCTCACGGCGATGGGCACGATGTCGAGGCGGGAGCTCACCTTGCTGGTCCTCGTCTGCCTCGCGCTCGGGCTGTGGATTGGCGCGACCCATTATGTCGAGCCGGCCATCTCGGCGATGTTCGTGGTCCTGCTCATGGTGCTCTGCGGCGTCGTCTCGTGGAATCAAGTCATCGGCAACGCCCAGGCATGGAACGTGCTGATCTGGTTTGCGACGATGGTGACGCTGGCAGGAGGGCTGGCGGAGTCCGGCTTCATTCAGTGGCTGGCCCAGTCGATGTCACCGTCGTTCCGCCAGATGGCGCCGTCGACGGCGATCGTCGCCCTGGTGGGGGCGTACTTCTTCCTGCACTACCTCTTCGCGAGCATCACTGCGCACGCGGCCAGCATGCTGCCGATCTTCCTCGCCGTCGCCGTGACGATTCCCGCCGTGTCGTCGAAGGAGTGGGCGCTGCTGCTCGCGTATCCACTGGGACTGATGGGCGTGCTGACGACCTACACCGCGGGCCACAACCCGATTTACTACGGCAGTGGCTACATCAGCCGGCGCGCGTTCTGGACGCTCGGACTCGTGCTCGGTGCGTTGTTCTTCATCGTCTATCTGGCGATTGCGGTGCCGTGGTTGGCTTATCTCACCGGCTAGAGACATCTGTCGATTGTTGATTTTGGGGATCTTTGATTGTTGATTCGTTGTTGATTGTTGATTTGCTGATTAGTGATTGAAAGCAGGTCCGTGCGCAACGAACCGTCTCGTTGAGTGCTCAATCAACAATCAACAGTCACCAATCAACAACCAATCAATAATCAAAGATCGACCGAATCACGAAATAGACATGACCCCCACCGATATCAACCCCAAATCCGGCGACTTCGACGAGTACCGTCGTGCCGTCCGCGAGCTCTGCGCCGGCTTCGGCAGCGAGTACTGGCGTTCGCTCGACGAGCGTGCCGCGTATCCGGAAGCCTTCGTGAAGGCGCTCACGGACGCGGGGTGGCTATCGGCTCTGATTCCTGAAGAATTCGGCGGTGGTGGACTCGGCGTCACCGAGGCGTCGGTCATTCTCGAGGAAATCAACCGGTCTGGCGCCAACTCCGGCGCCTGCCACGCGCAGATGTACATCATGGGCGCGCTCGTGCGGCATGGGTCGGCGGCGCAGAAGCGGCAGTATCTGCCCGAGATCGCCGCCGGCCGGTTGCGGTTGCAGTCGTTTGCCGTGACCGAGCCGACGACCGGCACCGACACGACGAAGACGCGGACGATGGCTGTCCGCCGAGGCGATGGCTACGTCGTCAACGGGCAGAAAGTGTGGATCTCGCGGATCCAGCATTCCGATCTCATGCTGTTGCTCGCGCGGACGACACCGCTCGAACAGGTGACGAAGAAGACCGAGGGGCTATCGATCTTCCTGGTCGACCTGCGCGGCGCCGAGCAGCGCGGCATGACCGTTCGGCCGATTCGCAACATGGTCAATCACGAGACGAACGAGGTGTTCTTCGAGGACTTCCCGATCCCGGCCGACAGTCTCGTCGGCGTCGAAGGCCAGGGGTTCCGCTACATCCTCGACGGCATGAATGCCGAGCGAGTGCTCATTGCGGCAGAGTGCATCGGCGACGGCTACTGGTTTATCGACCGGGCCCGGGCGTACGCCAACGAGCGGATCGTGTTCGATCGTCCGATCGGCAGGAATCAGGGCATTCAGTTCCCGATCGCGCGGGCGTATGCGAACGTCCGTGCAGCCGATCTGATGCGGTACGAGGCGGCGCGGTTGTTCGATGCCGGGCAGCCCGCGGGCGCCGAAGCCAACATGGCGAAGCTGCTCGCGGCCGATGCGTCGTGGGAGGCGGCCAACGTCTGCCTGCAGACGCACGGCGGATTCGGCTTCGCTGCGGAGTACGATGTCGAGCGCAAGTTCCGCGAGACGCGGTTGTATCAGGTGGCGCCGATCTCGACGAATCTGATCCTGTCCTACATCGGCGAGCACGTGCTCGGGATGCCGCGGTCATTTTGAAATGGGGTCGGGAGTCATTACGAGACTCGTAATGGGGTCGGGAGTCTTTTTTCGTCTGGCTCTTTGTTCGCGCCGGCGCTTGTGCGACAGTGTCGGCACGAAATGACTCCCGACCCCATTACAAAGCTGTCGCGCAGCCTGCTCTACGTGCCGGCGTCCAAACCGGCGATGATCCCGAAGGCCGCCGCGAGCGCGGCCGATCTCGTCTGCATCGATCTCGAAGACGCCGTTGCGCCGCAGGACAAGGAGGCGAGCCGCGGTCACGTCGTGCAGGCGTTGAAGGATGTCAACTTCGGCCGCCGGACGCGAGTCGTTCGCATCAACGGGCTCGATACGCCGTTTGCCTACCGCGACCTCGTTGACGTCGTCGAGGCCGCCGGCGACCGCATCGACGTCATCATGGTGCCGAAGGTCGGCTCGGCACGCGACGTCGCGTTCGTCGACACGATGCTGACGCAGATCGAGACGAACGTCGGATTGACCAGGCGTATCGGTATCGAGGCACAAATCGAGACGGCCAGCGGATTCCTCTCGTGCCGCGAGATCGCCGCGGCCTCGCCGCGGCTCGAGGCGCTCGTGTTCGGTGCCGGCGATTATGCCGCGTCGATGCGGATGCCCTCGTCCGCGATTGGCGAAAGCGACGCCAACGACGAGCTCTATCCCGGCCACCGGTGGCACGCGGTGATGCACATCATCGTCGCCGCGGCGCGCGTGCACGGCCTGCGGTGCATGGACGGGCCGTACGCCGGGTACACCGATGCCGTCGGGCTCGAGCGCGCATCCCGCATTGCGCGCGTGATGGGGTTCGACGGCAAACAGTGCATTCACCCGGGTCAGCTGCCGATCGTCAATCGCGTGTTCGAACCCAGCGAGGAGGAGATTGCCAAGGCCGAGGCGGTCGTCCGCGCGTACGAAAACGCCGTGGCTGCGGGTCGCGGCGCCGCGACGCACGATGGCCGGATGATCGACGCTGCCAACCTCCGCATGGCGCAGACGATCCTCGAGCGGCGTCGTCTGGCGTCGAGCACGTGACCGGCCTGGCCTCGCGACCGCCTTCGACTGCGCTGCCGTTGGACGGTCTGGTCGTGGTCGCCGTCGAGCAGGCGGTGGCAGCGCCGTTCGCGAGCCGGCAGTTAGCCGATCTGGGCGCGCGCGTGATCAAGATCGAGCGACCCGGCACGGGCGATTTCGCCAGGTCCTACGACGCCACGGTCAAGGGGCTGGCCAGCCACTTCGTCTGGATCAACCGTTCGAAGGAGTCGCTCACGCTCGACCTGAAGCGGCCCGAGGCCGCCGATGTGCTGCGGGCACTCCTGGCGCGCGCCGACGTGTTCCTGCATAACCTGGCGCCGGGCGCGATGGCACGGCTCGGATTCGACGCCGCCTCGATGCGGACGACGCATCCGCGATTGGTCGTGTGCGAGATCTCGGGCTACGGGTCGAGCGGGCCGTATCGCGACAAGAAGGCGTACGACCTGCTGGTGCAGAGCGAAGCGGGGCTCGTCTCGATCACAGGCACGCCGGAGACGCCGTCGAAGGTCGGGATCTCGATCGCCGACATCGCGGCCGGCATGTACGCCTTCTCGTCGATCCTGGCGGCGCTGCTGCGTCGAACGACGACGGGCGTCGGTGCCGCCCTGGACATCTCCATGTTCGACGCGGTCGCCGAGTGGATGGGATACCCGGCGTACTTCGCGATGTACACCGGCGTGCCACCACAGCGCAGCGGTGCGGCTCACCCGGCCATCGCCCCCTACGGCCCGTACCCGGCCGGCGATGGCAAAGTCGTGTTCATCGGCCTGCAGAACGAGCGCGAGTGGGCGCGCTTCTGCACTGACGTACTGGAGCGCCCGGACCTGCTGACCGATGCGCGGTTCGGCTCGAACTCGGGTCGCGTCGACCATCGCGCCGCCCTCGACGCGCTCATCATCGATGCGTTCGGCCGCCGTCCGGCGGCGGAGATCATCGCGCGGCTCGACGCGGCGCAGATTGCCAACGCGCGCATGAACAGCGTCGGCGAATTTCTCGAGCATCCGCAGCTGTCGGCGAGAGATCGTTGGCGCGAGATCGAATCACCCGCTGGCCCACTGCGTGCGCTGGTGCCGCCGTTTGGATTCGACGATCTCGAACCGAAGATGGGAAGCATTCCCGCGGTCGGCGAGCACACCGACGCGATCTTGACGGAACTGGGCCACGGCGCCGGGACTGTCGCCGATTGGCGTCGGCGCGGGATTGTGTAGTCCTTGGTCCTCGGTCCAGTGTCCTCGATCTCATCGTGGCCTGGTTGCGTGAAGGCCGAACACAGCGCGCCGCGCTATGCCGAGGACCACCCGCCATCGATCGGCAACACCGCGCCGGTGATATCGGACGCTTCGGGACCGCAGAGAAACGCGATCAGCCCTGCCACATTCTCGGCCCCGATGAAGCGTCCGGTGGGTTGTTTGGTCGCAAGGAACCGCCGCTCGGCCTCTTCGCGTGAGAGACCTTCCGCCGCCATCGACGCGTTGATCGTGGCGTCGTGCACCGGGCTTTCGGTCGTGCCGGGACAGACCGCGTTGCACGTGATCCCGTGCCCTGCCGTCTCGAGCGCGATCGCACGCGTCATCCCGATGAGCGCCGTCTTGCTGGTGACGTAGCCGACGCGATTGGATGCGCCGCGCAGGCCGTAGATCGACGACACGTTGATGATGCGTCCCCATCGCTTGCGCTTCATTCCAGGCACCGCCAGACGAATCGTATGAAACGCCGACGACACATTCACCGCCAGCCCATCGTCCCATTCGGAGACGCCAAATGCCTCGACGGGCGCTGTATGTCTCATGACGGCGTTGTTGATGAGAATGTCGATGGCGCCGAAGGTATCGGTCGCGAACAGCACCATCGTCTCGATCTCTGACGGACGACGGAGATCCGCCCTGCAGTACAACGTTCGAACGCCGTGCAGCTGCTCGACCTCGTCGCGGACGGGCTGCAGCGCGTGCGACTGGTCGATGTCGTTGAAGACGATATGGCAGCCCGCTTCGGCCAGCCTGTGCGCCGCCGCAAGCCCGAGCCCACGCGCCGATCCGGTGATCAGCGCGCATTTGCCATCGAGCAGCCGCCCCATTTGATGATGTATGGTATTGCGGTTATGAAGAGCCTCGCCAGCGCACTCGCGGTGATGACCGTCGTCGCGATGGTCGGCTTGCATCCACATGCGCAGGGCGGCTCCGCCTTCCGCACGCCGTGGGGTGATCCCGACATCCAGGGTCTGTTCACCACTGACGACGAGCTCGGTGTGCCGTTCGAGCGTCCCGAGCAGTTCGCCGGGCGTGATGTCGTCAGCGACAAAGAGTTTGCCGATCGTCAGACGCAGGCGGCTCGTCAGGCCGAGACCGATGCCGAAGAATTCGTCGCGCCGCGCACCGGCCGCGGTGGTGACGGTACCGGACCGCCGGCCCACTGGCTCGAACGGGGCAAGCCGTCGCGCCGCACCTCGATCGTGATCGATCCACCCGATGGGCGGATTCCGTACCTGAACGAGGAGGCGCGCAAGCGGGCCGCCAGCGCCGTCAACATGCGCACGAGCGGCCAGCGACCGTACGACGGGCCGCAAGCGCTCGACTACTACGATCGCTGCATCACGCGCGGACTGCCGCACGTGATCTTCCCGACGATCTACAACAACACGTCGCAGATCGTGCAGGGCCCGGGCTACGTCGCGATCAGGTACGAAATGATTCACGACGCGCGTGTGATTCCGCTGGACGGACGCCCGCAGCTGTCGTCGGCGATCCGGCACTACTTCGGCGACTCACGCGGCCACTGGGACGGCGACACGCTCGTCGTCGAGGTGACGAACTTCCCGACGAACATGGTCAACTACCGCGGGGCGGGTGGTCAGCTGCAGCTCACGGAGCGCTTCCGCCGTGTCGACGCGAACACCGTCCGCTACGAAGTGACCGTGCGCGATCCGACGACGTTCTCGCGGCCGTGGACGGCGATGCTCAGCCTGAGGTCGTCCTCGCAGCCGGACGTGTTCGAGTACGCGTGCCACGAAGGCAACTACGCGATGCGGAATATCCTGAGCGGCGCGCGCGCGGCGGAAAAGACGCAGAAGTAGGGGTCGCCTTTAGGCGGCCCAGGTCCGCCTGAAGGCGGACACTACAGGGAGACGATGGCGGAAAAACAGGGTTGGACCGGGCGCGTCTACGAGGACTTCGAAGTAGGCGACGTCTATCAGCACCCGCTTGGGCGCACCGTGCTGCCAGTGGACAACAGCTGGCTCACCTTGCTCTGCCAGAACGTCAATCCGATCCATTTCGACCATCACTACGCCGCACAGACCGAGTTCGGCCGTCCGCTCGTCGACTCGACGTTCACGCTTGCCCTGGTGACGGGCCAGTCCACGATCGATTTGTCGCTCAACGTCATGGCCAACCTCGGGTGGGACGAAGTCCGCCTGCCGAACCCGCTGTTCGAGGGCGACACCGTCTACTCACGCAGCGAGGTACTCGAGAAGCGCGAGTCGAAGTCGCGCCCGAACGTCGGCATCGTCCGCGTGAAAACGATCGGCTTCAAGCAGGACGGGCTGATCGTCATCGAGTTCTTCCGCACGTTCATGGTGTACAAACGCGGGCACGTGCCGCCCGGCGTTCGCGCTCGGATACCCGAGCCGCGGCGATCGTGACTTGGTCCTTGGTACGTAGGCCTTGGTTCTTGGTCCGTCCTGGTTCCTAGGTCCGTTCTTGGTCCATGGTCCTCTCGTGAATGCTGTCCGCGACATCGACGTCGCCGTCCTGCGGGACGCCGTCTCGCACCTTCTGGTCGAAGCCAACTACAACATCCCGGCAGACGTGCTCGACGCGCTGAGAGAAGCCGTGGCACGCGAGCCGTCGCCGCTTGCTCGACGAACGCTCGAGCAGATCGTGCGCAACTACGAAGTGGCCGCGGTCGATCGCGTCCCGGTGTGTCAGGACAGCGGCGTCACCGTGGTCTTCCTCGAGGTCGGCCAGGACGTGCATTGGGTGGGTGGCTCGGTGTACGACGCTGTATACGCCGGCATTCGCAAGGGCACCCGTGCGGGCTACCTGCGGCAGTCGGTGACGGGCGATCCAACCCGCCGGCTCAAGATGGCGGGGGACGAAGCCCCCGGCGTCATCCACGTCGACCTCGTGCCCGGCGATCGCGTGCAGTTGATGGTCGCCTCGAAGGGGTTCGGCGGCGAGAACATGAGCGCGCTGCGCATGCTCGTGCCCGCCGACGGCGTCGACGGCATCCGCACAGTCGTCGTCGAAACGGTCGACCGCGCCGGTGCCAATGCCTGCCCGCCGGTCATCGTCGGTGTGGGCATCGGCGGCACGTTCGAAGGCGCAGCCCTGCTCGCCAAGCGTGCGGCACTGCGCCCGATCACGCTGCGACACCCGCGTCCTGAGATGCGCGACCTGGAGCTCGATCTGCTCGCCCGCGTCAACGCGCTCGGCATCGGCGCGCAGGGGCTTGGCGGCGCGGTGACCGCGCTTGCCGTCAACGTCGAGGCCGCGCCGACGCACATCGCCGGGCTTCCCGTTGCGGTTAACTTGAATTGTCATTCCACGCGCCGCGCGACGATGACGCTATGAGGACAAAACAACCTGTAATGCAGAATGCAAAATGCAGAATGCAGACGATGTGTTCGCAACCATTCAGTCTGCATTCTGAATTCTGCATTCTGAATTACGGCTGGGTGCCACGATGACCGACGTCGTTCGTCTCGAGTGGCGACACGGCGCACCTGATCTGAGCGGCGTGCGGGCAGGCGATGCCGTCGAACTGACAGGCCGTGTGCTGACGTTGCGCGACGCGAGCGCGGCGCGTCTTGCGCGCGCGATTGAAGCCGGCGACGCGCTGCCGCTGCCGCTCGCTGGCCAAATCTTGTATGCAGTTGGACCGTCACCCGCCAAGCCGGGGCAGATCATCGGTTCGGCGGGGCCGACGACAACCGCTCGCATGTCGCGATACTTCCCGTCGCTGTTTGCCTCAGGAGTACGAGCGGTGATCGGCAAGGGCGAGCTTCACGGCGACGATATGGCCACGTTCACGGCGAACGGTGTCGTCTACTTCGCGGCGATTGGAGGACTCGGCGCGCTGCTGGCGCGACACATCACCGCCGCGACCATCGTCGCGTACGAAGAGCTTGGTCCGGAGGCGCTCTATGCGCTCGACGTCGCCAGCTTCCCGGCGGTCACCATCATCGACACGACTGGACGCAACTTCCACGAGGAAGCGAGAAGGAAATGGGCCCTTACAGATCCGGAATCGCGACCGCAGCGGCCGTGACGGGTGGTCGTCGTCGACATTCGGGATCTGCAGGAAAACAACGACTTTGAGGGTGCGCAAACCGCGGGCATAGCTCTTGCTGAACCCGAGGTATGTCGTCGTGTGCCCCGGAAGCAACAGAGCCCCGCCACAGCATCGCCAAAACGGAAAAGGGATGGCGGCTCGTGATTCAGAACGAGCACTTCTCCGTGATGCAGGTCTTTCGTTCCGAAAGCACCGCGCGGGAGGCGATCGATCGGATGATGGAGTTCTTCCAGTCGATGAGTCCGCAGACGCCCTCCAAGGATCGCGCCGCGTCACCCGTCACGACGTCCTCCAGAACATCAATCGCTTGAGCCAGCGCTGCCTCGGCGAGTCACTGCCGACGAGCAGATAGCGATGCCAGTCGTCCCGGTGTGACGATACCTGTACCGGGTGCAGCGCGAGCAGGCCAGTGGTGCCGATCGACGAGCGCAGATGGCGGATCTCGGCGGCCGCGCTGTGCGCATCGGGGTGCACGGCCATCGTGACGCCGGCGTCGCGCGCCAGCAGGACGGCCTTGGCCTGGATCGACAGCTCGAGCTCCACGCGAAGCAGACACAGCATGTCGGCGACGATGTGTCCGGGGAAGCGCTGTCGAAGCTCCTGCAGATACGTGCCGAACTTCGTGTAGCCCAGCGCCTCCGACGAGAAGGTCTCGTGCAGCATCAGATCGAGGTCGAGACCGGCGCCGACCCATTCGCGCGTGGCCTGCTCGCTGTGGTGAAACACCCAGAGCACGATTAACGGCAGCACGATCAAGAGCATCGCTGTCGTGGCGAGCGGCGACACGGGCACCAGGTTGAATGCCACGTGCATCGCCAACGCGGCAATCCAGCCGGGTACGAATGCGAGCACGAGCCGATCGCGGTGGCGTTCGGCCGCGGTGTGCGACAGCATCGCGAATACGGCAGTCGTCGCTCCGTGGAGCATGGCCGTGCCAAGCCCGCGGACCAGCCACAACACGAAGCCGGCGCCCGAGAGCACTCGGAGGTACTCGAGGTTCTCGACCACGGCGAAGCCGGTCCCGACAGCAAATCCGAGCTGCGCCGCATCCACCGGAAACCCGATCCGTCGCCTGAGAATCAGATACACGATGACGATGGCCTTGGCGGTCTCCTCGATTGCTGGCGAAATGAATCGGCTGAGCGCGATATCGGAGACCACGTTGGCGACCATCAGTTGCACCGTCGCCGACAGGACGGCAGCCACCATGCCCGCCGTCATTGCAAGCACGATCGCGCTCGGGCGCGCCAGCTTGAAGCTGTCCATGAGCACCAGGACGGCGAGGAACACCAACACCGGCACGAACGCGATCGTGATGTTGGCGAAGAGAGCCATCAGCGAAGCACTTTCAGCGACACCATCGCTTCGCGTCGCGGCACGAATCCCGACTCGAAGGCGAGTGCGCCGCCGACCGACAACGTCAAATCGAGCGTTGACAGCATGTTCAGCCGGAAGTCGAGCTGACCGCCGATGTTGCCCACCTTCCGTCGGATACCGCTCGCGTCGAGGTTCGTCATCAGCGCGGTGGCGAAGACCGCCGGCCGCATCCACGTCAAATAGAAGCCAGGCGTGCCGGCGCGGCGAAAGTGCAGCGGTGGCAGGTTCCATTCGACCGTGCTCTTGGCGAAGTTGCGGCCGCCGATCTCATTGAGCTCCGTTCCGGGCAGCGCATAGTACTCGCGATAGCGCTGCTCCGTGCGATGGTCGACGTAGTTGTTCCCGAAGCCGCCGAAGTAGAAGTTGGCGAACGGCTCGTCGGCGCGCTGTGGCGAGAAACCGGCGGCGTTGCGGAGCCAGATCGACGAGTGGCCGATCGGCAGCGCGAAGCCGAGATCGAAGGCGCCGTGCATCTTGGCGAACAGTGACGACTGCGCGACGTCGTGGCGCATGACCAGCGACCAGCGATGGCCCTTTTCGTCGTCGACGTTGCCGAGCGACGAGCGCACGTTGGTGTACGACAGGTTGCTGGTGAACGTATACAGCCGGTCGACCTGTACCGGGACGTTCTGATACTCGGGAAGCTGATCGAGTCCTCCGCCGATGCGGCCGTCCACGCTCAGCGTCAGCCGCCGTGGCTCGTCGAAGAGCAGCAGATTGGTGTGGCCGAGGCCGACGTCATAGCCGCGCCGGCTCGTGCGAGTGGGGCCGACGAGGTCGTAGAAGTCGGCGTTGTTCCACGAGGCGTGGCCGTTCCAGTCGAACCGCTGGTAATCGACACGCAGGTGGGCGCGTTCACTTGCCGGGAGCGACGAGGCCGGCGAGAACGTCGCCGTCAGCCCGACGACGTTCAGCGACACCGGATCCGATAGGCGCGCGTGCACCCCGTACGCGACCACATCCTTGTAGCCCTGCACGACGGGGTACACCGACTCCAGATCGAGTTGCTTGATCGGGCTGTACTTTTGCGTGCGCGTGATCAGCGACTCGATCGGAATGTTGCCTGGCGAGCCGGCGGCCCACTGCTTCAGCACCGGATGCTTCTCGACGACTTGTTGGCCGAAGAAGGTAATCGGACTGATGTCCTTGACCGGGGCGACGTCGATGATCGATGGCACGAATCCCTCGCCGGTGTAACGGAACACCAGCAATGAACCGTTGTCGAGCGGCACCGGCCGGAAGAACCCGGTCTCGGCGTTGGTGAGCGCCTCCATCTCACCGGTCGCCAGCTCGTATCGGAAGATGTTCGAGACTCCGGTGTAGTACGAGCTGCCGAACAGATATTTGCCGTCGGGCGAGAACACGAAATTGGAGGGGATCGCGGTTCCGAAGTCGAATTGCTTGAACGGTGCCGCATCTCCCGCTTCAAGCGATGCGGTCTTCATGATGCGCACCGTCTGGCGGCCGTTGATCTCGCCGACAGAGGCCGAGACGTATTGTCCGTCGGGCGAGACATCGAGGTCGTATGCGACTTCGCCGTACGGCCACGAATAGATCGCATTCCAGTTCGTGTACGGTTCCGGGATACGCACGAGCGTGCAGATACCGTTGAATGTGCGGATGCCCCAGAGCGCTCGATCGGATCGGCTGAACGACAGATCGCCGATCCGGGCGTCCTGCAGCAGTGTCCGCTGCTGTCGCGTCCGCGTGTCGAGCGCGATCACGTCGCGATACGCGGTGTTGTCGGCCGTGTAGAACAGCGTCTGCGTTGCCGGGTTGTATGCCAGCGAGGTGACCGTGTAGATGCGCGGCTGCTTGATGTCCTGCAGGTGCTCGACGCGTCCATCGTCCAAGCCAATCGCGGCGAGATAGCCGACGGTGCCGGGGTAGTTGAGGCCCGCGTAGATCCGGCGGTGTTCGGGGTCGACGTAGGCGCGGGAGAGTGAGCCAAGTGCCTCTCGCGACACGTCCGTGTACTTCGTCGTCGGATGTTCGCGAACGGTGTCGATGTTCTTCTGCTGGAACGTCCGCTCGAAGGCAATCCAATCGCGCCAGCCTTGCTCGATCGACATGCCGTACACCTGCGTGAACGCCGACGCATAGTAGGCCTTCGAGCCGCTCGTCCGCGAGGTCCAGCGAATCAGCGACTCCGGACCGTGGGTGTACGCCAGGTAATTCATGAAGCGCGCACCGTAGAGATACGAATTCGCTTCCACCTGGAAATCGGTCTTGGTGAGCTCGGCCGCCAGTCCAAGCGGGTCGTAGAAACGGCTGCCGTCCAGCACCATCGAGCGGAACACCATCTCGTCGTACGGTCCCTGCGCACGCCCAAGCCCGCCTGCCATCCAGGTGTCGAGGAACACCGCGATGCCTTCCATGTACCAGCGAGGGGCGGCGCGCCTCGGCGCGGTCAGATAGAGGTAGGGCACGGTCTCGGGATGTTCGGCGACCGGGGCGACCTTGCCGCGAAACAGCTGGCGGAAGAATCGATCGCGCGGCGCCGGGCGATCGTTCGTCATGACGTGCACCAGTTCGTGATTCATCAGGTACGACATGCGCTCGCTGGCGGTGAACGTCTCGAAGGCGAAGCTCATTGGGGCGATTCGCAGCGTAATGAAATCGCGCGGCACCGCTTCGGCCGAGGCGTTGCCGGCATCGGAGAAGTCGGTGAGGAGCACCGTCACCTTCTCCCGCGGCTTGTAGTCGAACAGCTTCTGATGGAACGCCAGCGCGTTGTGGAACGAGCGGCCCACGTGCGGGACGATGAAGGTCTGTGTCGGTTGCAGGTAGATCAGGCTGACGTCGTTGGTCTCGGTTGCGGTGAATTGCGCCTCTCCGGGCCGCGTGCACGCAAACGTCAGGACCACGCAGGCGACCAGGGCCCGGAGTCTCATTCAGGGAAGCTATCTTAGGCCGGACGCGACAAAGGGAGCGCGACGTGGTCGTCGCGCTCCCTCACAGGGCGTTTTGGGGGAGTAGGGGGAATGGGGGAATAGGGAGGCTGGATCTCGTTACCGTACCGCGCCGCCGGCGGCGTCTCGCGCCGCGCCCGCCGCCGCGCCTGCTGACACCGCTGCCGCATCTAACGCGTTCGAGGCGGCGGCGCTCAGGATCGCATTGACGGTCGCTTGCTGCGAAAGGAACATCGAGACGTCGGCCTTCGCGAGGGCGACGCCCAGCGCGTTGCTCGCCGCCATGGCCGCGACAACGTCATTTGAGACGAGTGCCGCACGGAGGGCGGGACTGGCGTCGAGCGCAGCCCGCAGCAATTCGTTCCTAGCGCTTATGGCGTCCTGTCTTACGCCGTTCTGCGCGGCGGCGACGTGGCTCGCCACGATCTCGTGTCGAACGTCGGCTGAGACGAGCGCCGCGCGAACCGATGCGTCCGACAACGCACGCTGGAAGTCTTTGTTCTTGAGTGCCTGCTGCGCCGCCTTGTCGGCCGCCAGCTGGCGGAACAGGTCGCTCTGCAGGAACGCCTGCAGCTGCGCGTCCTGCGTCTTGACGTCGGCGTTCGAGACCTGCGGCGCCTGGTAGCGCTGCGCAGCGCCGATGGTCGCTTCCGTGCCCTTGTCGACAGGCGGATAGCCCGCGAACCGCATGACGATCAAAGCACCCGCCGCCGTAGCCGCCACAATCCAAAGCACTTTCTTCGCCATCGTCTCGCCTCGCTTGCTGGAGATTGCCGGGGGGTGAGTTGCGCGGGTCGCCGCGCGGCTCGAAACGGTCGTCATGACGTCCTGGACCAGTGAGGATGGCGGCTCGACCTCCGGCAGATCGTTCAGCAGCCTCGTCACTTCATCGTCGCGCCACGGGTCGTTGATATTCGTCATCGTGCTACGCGCCAATCAATCAGCAGCTCGCCGAGCTGCTGCCGCGCCGTATAGAGGCGCGATTTCACCTTCGTGGCCGGAATACCGAGCGTCGCCGCAATCTCGTCATAAGAGAGGTCCGTAAAGTGACGAAGCACGACGACTTCCCGGTATTCCGTCGAGAGCGACAACAGCGCGGTCTGAATGGCGTGCTGGCGCTCCCGGACTTCGACTGGATCAGCCCCGCGAGCGGTCGGCAGATCCAGTGACACCGGCTGCGACGGCCGCCGCGCTCGCAGGACGTTCAAGCACTCGTTCTTCAGGATCCGAAACAACCAGCTGAAAAAGCGCTGTCCCGGATCGTAGCTATCGAGATGCTCGTACGCCTTGACGAACGCGTTCTGCGTGGCATCCCGCGCGTCCTCGTAGTTGCCCAGCATCCGGAGCGCCACGTTGAAGAGTCGCCGCTGATAGCGGCTGACGATGGCTTCGTACTCCTCCGGATAGCCGTCGAGGCAACGCGCGATCGCTGCCGCGTCTCCGCTGTCGTCCATCAAATACACCCCAACGTCCCGAAAGTTGGTAAGCTTATCCCACCCGCAGCCACCCCGGCCCCTAGCATCCACCCCTCTGTGAGCGGCAACGACGGGATCGTCTGGTACCTTCGCATTCAGGAAGAGCATCTTGGCACGGTCGTCGTCCTTCGGCTCGACGGACGAGTCTCGAACGCCACGACTGGCGACCTGGCGGCTGCGCTTGCCCGATTCTGCACACCCGACCACCGCGCCGTCGCCCTGGACCTGTCCGGGGTGGACTACGTCAACGGAGAAGGGCTGCGCATCATTGAAGCCGCGGCAGCCGGGCATCGCGCGAGACAGGGGGAGGTCGTCGTATTCGGGCTCACGCCGATCGTCCGGACCGCCTTCGACCTGGCCGGAGCGACCGCGCAGCTCAGCATCGAGCCGTCACGCGAGGCGGCACTTCGTCGCCTCGCTACTTGAGCCACGACGGCTGACTTGCGGCGAGCACGTAGACCACTGGCAGATAGGCGAATACCAGGTTGGTCGCGTGGTAGCCAACGATGCGGGCCCGGCTCGTAAGGTACGGCTGCAGGTCGAAGACAAACGTCGCGACGATGAGGCGCATCGTCCAGAACACAGCGAGGAACGCGCACAAGGCGCGCGCGAGCGTGCCACCCGCCGCGAGCGTCTCGGCGAAGGCGATGGTGATCAGGCTGAATCCGATCAGGCAGAGCCCGATGAAGGCGTAGTACACCCAGAACAGTTGACGAAGAAAGCGCGGCATCGACGCCAGGTGCGAGCGCATCCCAACCACGTGCGGCATCAACAGGCCGGCTGCCATCAGACCGAGGTGCAGCGCGCCGGCAATCTGCAGCAGGTGAACCAACATCGTGAACCTCACACCGCACCGATGACGCCGAGCATCGGCAGGATCACGCGGTGCACGAAGGGCGGCGGGAACAGCAGGAACGCCGGACCGGCGACGACGAGGACGGTGAACGCCCAGCCGCGCCACCCCTGTCCGAGCCCGAGCCGACGTCCCCACCGTGTGCGCTCGCTGGCGACGCCGAGTCCCTGAAGGACGAAGTACCCGGTTGGCAGGCCGTAGGCGCCACGCGCCGGAACCGTGATCACGAGCTCGTGAATCAGCCCGGACACGACGAACGTGAGCAGACTCGCAGCTGGCGCGCCCGTCAGGCGTCGCAACGGCTTGAACGTAAAGCGGCTGGCGAGCTCGTGAAACGCCGTGTTCCAGCGCCGCCCCCAGAACTCGCTGATCGAGGTCGAACCAATCGGGTTGCGCATAACGGGCATCGCATCGACTCCCGCTCGACGCCAGCACAATGACAGCAGGTGAAACGAGCCGAAGTGCAGGATGAACGTGGCGCCGACCATTCCAATCCACCCGGTGATCAGCGGGTGAGTGGGCCATACCGCTTTCGCAAGGTTCCAGACCAGGACGATGCCAAACGTCGTCTTGGCGGCAGCGGCCACCCACTCACGCCCGGACGGCCGAACGACCGGATTCGAGCCGATCACGAACGCCGCGGCATCCATGCCCGGCCACGCAAGGAGGTACGCCAGCGATCGAAAGCGGGCCCTCGCGGTGATGGAGGTCGGCAGCTGACGATACGTCAGCCATTTGCACCCGCCGTACAGCGCGAACGCCATGACCCACATGAGCAGCCACGCCGGAAGGAAAGAGGCCATTCGTTCAGCTCCCGAAGCCGAGCGTTTTGAGCACCCTGTCGCCGGCCTTCATGAACTTGACGATCGCGGCTGGTGTCCAGCGGCGGGTTTGCGCGTAGAGCGCGGTGGTGACTTCGAAGAACCGATACAACTCGCGCAAGCGCGTCTCTGTGTATTCGTCGGTCGTCTTGTCCTTCTCCGCCTCGTCGATGCACGCCCGGAGCATGTGCATCGTCGGATCGAACTCGCGCTTCTTGCGCTCGTCCATGACGATCCGGAACATCTCCCAGACGTCTTTCAGGCTCTCGAAGTGATCGCGTTTGTCGCCCAGCACGTGGACGCGCCGGACGATGCCCCAGCCCTGCAGCTCTTTGAGGCTGGTGCTCACGTTCGATCGCGCCACGTCGAGTGTGGCGACGAGGTCGTCGGCGTTGAGCGGCTTCGGCGAGATGTAGAGCAGCGCGTGGACCTGCGCCACGGTGCGATTGACACCCCATTTCGTGCCCATCTCACCCCAGTGCAGGATGAACTTGCGTTGAACGGCGGAGAGTCTGTCTGTAGCGGCGGTCATTTCAGTAATTTCTGTCTATACAGAAATTACTGAATATTGCGACGAATGTCAAGTCAGCCGGCGTTCTCAGCGTGTTTTGAGCGTGCCGAGCGGACGATCGGGGTCGCCACCAGGCTGGGTCGGCCCCTGCAGGTGCGGCACGTCCTGGTTGTTCTCCTGGCAGATGTACTCCATCAGCTCGTCGCCGGCGGGCGCGAGCTCGGCGGTGAAGGTCACGGTAAACGGCCGCGAGTAGGCGCCGGGATCGTCGATCGTGATCTGGTTCACCAGCGTGGTGTGGTCCTTCCGCGTGTAGCGCTCGATGATGTGCAGGCGCTCGGTGTGCGGGTGGCCTTTGAAGTCGAACCAGAACTTGTCGTTGAAGCCCACCGTGTCCACCACCAGCGTCTCGCCCTCGAAGCGGCCGATCGAGTGTCCGTACCAGGTCGGGTCGGGATCGGCGGGATGCTTCCGTCCGTCCATGAAGATCTGCCGGTAGCTGTGAATGTTCGCTTCGAAGAGAAAGAAGATATGCGTCGGCGTCTGCACGATTCGCCACGGGTAAGGCGCGACCCGTGGCACACCGCTGGGCAGGCAGTGGGCCTGCGGGTCGTCCTTCGAGAGCCGCGACTCGAGGATCTTGCGCGCGGACGGCAACAGCGGCAGCGTCTCGCCTTTGGGCAGTCCCTGTGCGATGTCGTTGATGGGACCGCCCCCCTGCCACAAGCCGGAGAAGTCAGGACGGCCGTCTGAGGTTCGTGGCACGGCGATGGCCGTGCCTGATGGCTTTCGTGGCGTTTGCGCCGCGACGGGAAGCACGATGGCCGCGACAAATGCGAGGGCGAGCAGGATCCTCATCGCAGATTTCCTCAACGATTCGTCGGCCGATTGGCAATGATCACGATCGGCGAGCTTTCTTCGGTAATGGTCGCGATCAGGAATCGCTTCCCGTCTCGCGAGACATCGTACTGTTGTCCGTTGAGATTGGTGACGTCGCCAACATGCGAGCGTCATTTAACCTTGGACCAGTTCAGCAGTACGTCCATACGCGACATCGACTCCTCGCTGTTCGCGCATATAGCACCATCCGACGTCAGCGAGCAGAGCCCGGGGAGCGGAGAATCGACGTGAAACAGTGCTCGCGGAAGCCCCTTGCTGAAAGAGGTACCCGTCTCGACCGACACCGCGATCGGCTGCCCGCTCGAACCGAAGTACCGAAGCTCGCGTCCGTCGGGCGACCAACGCGGGCCGAAGCCTCCTCCAGTCGAGACTTGCCATTTGGCGCCGGTGAGGGGAAACGGCTGCACGTAAACCTCCAGCCCTCCTGATTCATTCGATATGTAGGCGAGGTAGTGTCCATTCGGTGAAAGAGTTGCCTGCTGTTCGTCCGCCACGCTACGCAGGATCGGTTGAGGGGCGTTTTCACCCAGTCGAAACAGCCAGACGTCCCATCCGGTCGTCGATTCTCCCTGGTGAAACAGGATCGTCCGGCCGTCGGCCGACCATGACGACAGGTGCAGGTGTGCTTCGGTGAGGAACAAGCGCTCCTCGGGACCGTTGCCGTCGGCCGCACGCGCGAAAACGGCTCGCGGAACGCCGCGCCGTGACGATGTGTAGGCGACTCGCTTGCCGTCGGGCGACCACACGGGCGTTTCGTGTTCACCCGGCTCGAACGTAAGACGTGCCATCTCCTTCGATCCGAGCTGCATGACCCAGATGTCGTCCGGAGGACCCTGCAAGGCGACCCGCGTCCCATCCGGTGAGAGCTCGGGCGAATATGCGAAATCGCGCATCGTCGTGCGGGATCGAACGGTCCCTGTTCGATCGACGGTCGCGAGAACGAAGTCCCTCTTTCCGTTGCTGACGGCGTACACGAGCGTGCCGCTGTTGGCGACGCTGAAACCGACCCTTTTTGGTCTTCCTGGCGTCGTCAAAACGCCGTCAGCGATTCGCCCGACCTGGCCGGTGATCCGCAGCGTGCCCACGTCGAACGGTACCGCAAACACATCGTGATCGCGGCCGAACACGAGGTGACCGCTCGGGAGGTATGCGGCGTTGTCTGCGTTGTCTATCACGATGCGCTTCTCGCCCGTCGCCAGCACCTCGGCCGCAATACTGCCCTCGTCGAAACTCTTGTCGACGTTGTACACCGTGAACAGCACGGCCTTGTTCCCCGGCAGCGCGACCGGGTGGCCGTGCCAGAGCTCGCCTTGTCGATAGTCCACGCGTGTCACCGTTTTCGGTTCCCCACCGGCCGCCGACACGCTCGACAAGCCGGTGCCAAACGCCGGGCAGACGTAGATCGTGTCGTCGTCGGCCCAACTGCCGCACGCCCCACCGATGTTGGCGATGACAGTCGGCGACCCTCCGCTCAGGAGGACCTTCTTGAGCCGGTTGCCGTCGAAGAACCCGATCCATTTGCTGTCGGGCGAGAAGAACGCCCATGGACTTGCGCCGTCCGTTCCGGGAATGGGGCGCAACTCCGGATCGTCCAGCTCGCGTAGATAGAGCCGAAATCCGCCGGCGCCGTCGGATCCCGGAAAGACGAATCGCATGCCGTCTGGTGACACGAGTCCACCAAAGGGGAACGCGCCGGGCGGCGGAACGATGGAGAAGTGTGCGGGTGATGCCGTGTCCCCCCCATCGATTACTGCGCGTGCGAACCAGCCGGCGACACCCACGATCAGTGCCAGGAGGACAATCGCGACGAGGGCGGCGGGCAGGCGGTGGCGTGCGGCTGTGTGTGGCTGATCGTCCGAGAGCGGTGTCTCGAGCTCGAGCCGCGCGTCGCCGATGGCCTGCAGACGCTGACGGCGATCCTTTGTCAGGCAGCGCCGGAGCAACCGTCGGATCGCCGGCGGCGTATCACCGGGCAGCCGCGACCAGTCGGGCTCGGCCTTCAGCACCGACGCCAGCGTGTCCGAGACCGATTCACCGGCAAATGCCTGGCGACCGGTGAGCATCTCGTACAGGACAGCACCGAACGACCAGATGTCGGCTCTGCGATCGGCGGTCTTGCCGCTGGCCTGTTCCGGCGACATGTAGGCCGCCGTCCCGATGATGACGCCCGCCGTCGTCGCGCCAAGTGACAACGTCGGCGAATGGGTGAGATCGGTTGCGAAGCCCGCGCGCTCGTCGATCGCCTTCGCCAATCCGAAGTCCAGCACCTTGATGACGCCGTCCGCGGTGACCTTGATGTTGGCCGGCTTGAGATCGCGATGAATGACGCCGTGTTCGTGCGCGTATTCGAGGGCTTCGGCGATCTGCTTGGCGTAATCGAGGGCGACTGGTAAGGGCTGCGGGCACGCCAGCGTGTCCCCTTCGACGAGCTCCATCACGAGCGCGTGGACGGTGCCGGCTTCTGACGGGGCTTCCTCGAATCCGTAGATGGCTGCAATGTTGGGATGACTGAGCGAGGCGAGTAGCTGCGCCTCGCGCCTGAAACGCGCGAGCCGGTCGCCATCCAGGGTGAACGCGTCGGGCAGGACCTTCAGTGCGGCATCACGATTCAGCCTGGTGTCTCGGGCGCGATACACCTCGCCCATCCCGCCCGCGCCGAGCGAGCCGCTGATCTCGTACGCTCCGATTCGCGTTCCAACGATCAACGCCATAGCACGTCGTCCGGCTAAAGCCGGACACTACACGTCCGGCTAAAGCCGGGCACTACACGTCCGGCTAAAGCCGGGCACTACAGGTGTAGTGTCCGCCTTCAGGCGGATCGTCCGAGATCGACGATCCAGTCCTCGAGCCCAGGCCCGGCGGCAGGATACCGCTTCAGTACTTGCGGATCGTGTCCCGGAATCACGTGGTTCGGCGAATCGGCCAGCTTCTTCAGCGTCGCGTAGCCTTCAAGCGTCTCGGCGACGCTGTAGGTGATGGGGAACACCCGCCCCTCGTCGATGTGCGCATACAGGTGGGTTGCGTCAGCGGCCAGGACCACGTGGCCGCGGGCCGTGTTCACGCGCACGCACTGCAGCCCCTTCGAGTGGCCGCCAATGTGATGGAGCGTCACCCCGGGCACGAGCGTCTCGTGGCCGTCGTGAAACACGACCCGATCGTCAAACACTTTCCGCACCATGGCGACCACATCGTCGACCTCGAACGGAATGCGCTGATGCGGATGACACATGTGCCGCCCCGTGCCATAGGCGATCTCGCGATCCTGCAGGTGAAAGCGCGCCCGCGGAAAGAGATCGTGGTTGCCGCAGTGGTCGTAGTGCAGATGGCTGATGATGACGTCCTGCACCTCGTCGGGATTCACCCCGAGCGCGCGCAGGCCTTCGGCGACCGGTTTGACGATGACGCGTCCGCGCTTGGCTGCCATGGCGTGATCGAAGCCGGTATCCATGACGAACGTGCCGTGCGGACCGCGGATCACCCAGACGAAGTACGCGAGCGGCTGAAGGATGTCGTGCGGATCGCCGCCGATGTAGTTCTCGTGGGCCTTGCGGTCGTGATGGGCGTACCGGACCGCGAACACCTCGTGGACGTCAGTCATCGAAGTCGCGGCCGCGCGTCTCTGGTCCGCTCCAGACGGCGATCCCGGCAAGGATCGCGGAGGTGACCATCGCGGCGCTCATGCCGTTGACGGCGGAAATGCCGCGGTCCTGCGCGGCGCCCAAGATGTAAGGCATGGCGGCACCGATCGCCGATCCGGCGTGATAGCAGAACCCAGGTCCGACGCCGCGTACCTCGGTCGGAAACCGCTCGACCGTGTAGGCGGGTGCCATGCCCCAGACGCCCATGCCGAAAAAGCCCATCATCAGCGCCCCAAGCACGAGCGACTCCGTGCTTCCGCCATATAAGAAGAAGGGAAGGGAGGCCGGTCCGAGAATCAGCGTCGCCGTAAACGCCCCGCGACGGCCAAGCCATCCTTCAGACAACCGACCCCAGGTCGCGGTGCCGAGAATCGCGCCGATATTAAAGGCCGCGAGGAATGGCAGCAGGTTCGGACGGCCTGCATCGCGAAGCACGGTCGGATACCAGAAGTTCAGAGAGTAGTAGATGCACATGAACGACCCGATGACGAGCGTCGTCTGGATCGTGGTGCCGATCAGGTTTGGCTGGAAGATGCGCGTGAGCGACAGCGTCGACTCGCTCGCGAGAGAGCCCGTTGCCTTCAGTCGCCGCTGCCGCTCCAGCCACACCGGACTCTCCTGAACCCGCGCCCTGATCCACAGCGTGAACAGGGCCGGGACGATGCACACCCAGAACATGACGCGCCAGGCGAGATCAGGCGTGTGGCTGAAGAGGGGGTAGACGAAGGTGAACGCCGCCGCGGCGAGCAGGTAGCCCCAGTACCAGCCGCCGAGGAGCAGGCCCGAGGCAAGCCCGCGCAACCGCGCCGGCCAGTGCTCGAGCACGAGCGGCATGCCCGCCGCCCACTCGCCGCCCATGCCGAGACCGAACAGCGCGCGGATAGCGAACAGGAGCGCGTACGAGGGGGCGAACCCGCTCAAGAAGGCGAACAGCGAGAACCACAGGACCGACAGCATCAGCGGGAGCTTGCGTCCCCATTTATCCGCCATCGTCCCGGCGATGGTCCCGCCGACCAGGCGCATGATCAGCGTGACCGTGCCGAGCGCACCGGCCAGCGCACGATCGACCGTAAAGCTCTTCTGGATGTCGATGACGATGAAGGCGAGAATGTTGAAGTCGAACGAATCGACGATCCATCCGAGGAAGACGGCCCAGAATGCGCGCCACTGATCGCCGGTGACCTGGCGATACCACGGAAGGTCGCTGACTGCATCCGCGGCGCGGGCGCGGGCGTCTGCGGCGGCTTGAGTAGTCACCTCGCGCGATTCTAGTGGGAAACGGGGTCGACTTCCCACTCATTGCCGTTCGCCGCAGGGTCCGTGCACGTTAACGCCAGATAGGGGGCTGCGGAGTTTACAATCCGGCGCCGGCTCTGCTGCGTTAGTCTCCACTCGAACCGGAGGACTCACCATGTCGCTGCCGATTGCGAGTTTGCGGGTCCTGCTCTGCTGCCTGCTCGTTGCGTCCTCCGCCTTGATGGCGCAAGCGCCAACGGCACCGGTGGGTCGACGCAGCATTGATGTCTACGCGACGAATACGACAGAGCTGCGGACCTGGGACCGCACGATCGATCAGATGGTTCGCGCCAACCAGCTGCTCGTAGTCGATTCGCGTCCCGACCCCGACATCGAGGGCCGCCGGCACGAGAGTCTGGTGCAGTACTACCAGGGCATTCCGGTGTTCGGCGGAGGCCTCTCTCGACAGGCCGCGCAGGGCGTTGCCGTCTCGATCATCGGCACCGTGTTAGAAGGAATTTCCATCGATCCGGCTCCAACCCTCAGCGCGGACCAAGTCGTTCGTGCGCTCTCAGACGAGACCTCCGGTGCTCGACTCGCCGGCGACGCTCCTAGTCTCTTGATCTTCCCGACGTTGGATGGAGGGTATCGGCTCGCGTACCGCGCCACGATGACCGACGCGAAGACGTACATCGTTGACGCGACTTCCGGTGGAGTCCTGTGGACGATCGACGAAATCAAGACCCAGGGACAGGTCGGCGTCGGCACCGGTGCGCTTGGCGACTCGAAGAAGATGAGCACGACGTCCGCGGCCGGAGGATTTCGAACTCAGGATCAGCTGCGACCAGCGCCGATCCGCACCTTCGATACACGCGGATCGGATGCCACGCTCAATCGCATCCTGCAGCCGCCAGGTGTGGCGGTCGACGCGGACTATTCTGTCGATGCCGACAACACATGGGTCGATCCCCCAGTGGTCGACACCCACGTCCACGCGGGTTGGGTCGAGGATTACTTCTATAAGCAGGTCGGCTGGACAGCTATCGACAACCGCCGCGGCACGATCACGGCGGCCGTTCACAGCAACCTCGTGAACAACGCCTTCTTCGCACCGCCGCCCTTTGGCCCCGAGGGGCGCGGCATGTTCGTCTTCGGCCGCACGGTGGCCAACGTTCCCCTGACGACGCTCGACATCGTCGCTCACGAGATGATGCACGGCGTCACCCATGCGTCGCTCATGCAGCGAACGGGACTGGGGCTGCTTGACGCGCTGTTCATCGATCGCCTCGGGCCCACGACGATCACGTCAGGAAGCACCTCGCTTCCCTGTGACACGACTGTCTATGTGTTACCGGACGGGCGCCGCCTGCCGCTGGTCTGCCAAGGCGGGCGCTACGTGCTCGTTTCGAATCATCCCGGCGTCATCCATGAGGGCGTCTCAGACATCTTCGGGATTGCAGCCGAGTTCTTCCACCAGC